>Ga0210383_10001688_pt1 | contig 20087 bp, 16 predicted proteins | sample IncBWC14OmetaG_FD_160072 | JGI IMG/M metagenome (GOLD analysis project Ga0210383, IMG submission 160072) | Forest soil microbial communities from Barre Woods Harvard Forest LTER site, Petersham, Massachusetts, United States - Inc-BW-C-14-O ... | reverse complement strand
TCAACATTTTTATCCAGCGCGGCAGCTGTGCCGTGGTGATGCGCGTGATTCCCACCGCCATCCCTGATTTTGCAACTCTGCGGCTGCCCGAGCAATTGGCGGATGTGTCGAAGCTGCGCGATGGCATCGTTCTGGTGACGGGTCCGGCAGGGTCGGGAAAGTCGTCCACCTTGGCCGTGCTGCTAGACTGCATTAATCGCGAAAAGTATTACCACATCATCACCATCGAAGATCCCATCGAGTTTCTGCACAATCACAAAAGCTCGACGATTCATCAGCGCGAACTGCACAGCGATACTCCGAGTTTTGCTCATGCGTTGCGATCGGCGCTGCGGCAGGCACCGAAAGTCATTCTGGTCGGCGAGATGCGCGACCGCGAGACCATCGAGATTGTTCTGGAAGCGGCTGAGACAGGCCATCTTGTTCTTTCCAGCCTCAATACCATGGACGCTTCAAAAACCGTGGAGCGTATCGTCACGTCCTTTGCGCCCAATGAGCAGCAGTCGGTGCGGGAACGCTTTGCCAAATCGTTCCGCTACATTATTTGCCAACGACTACTGCCCAAGACCGGGCGTAATGGCCGCGTGCCGGTGATCGAGATTCTCAAAGCCAACGCCCGCACGCGCGAATGCGTCGAAAAAGGCGAGCGCGAAGACAAGACCCTGCTCGATGCCATGAAGGCCGGGTCTGACGAAGGCATGCAATATTTCGACGGGGAGATCGCGCGACTGGTTCACGACCGCGTGGTGGATCTCGAAGTTGGGATTTCGTTTGCCAGCAATCCCGCAGTGCTGGGCCAGGAACTGGCCCGATAGCGATCGCAGCTTTTTCGGCAGAAGCCATCCCAGCCCGGAATGGTCTTATCATGGGGGCATGACTCCGCAGCCCGATTCGCCGTCCGTGCTCAGTTTCGAAAACGCGCGCCGCCTCGTTCAAGAACAAGCCAGCAGGATCAGACTCCATACAGCGGTAGCCCCGGGCGCGACGGAAGGTGTGGATCTGCTCGCGGCCGCCGGCCGTGTGCTGGCCGACCCGGTCGTGGCCGACCGCGATATCCCGCCGTTCCCCCGCTCCACGCGTGACGGCTATGCGGTGTGCTCCAGCGATTTGTCTCAGCTTCCCGCGATGCTCGAAGTGATCGGGGAGATCCGAGCTGGACAGAACCCGAATTTGCTTCCCGCTCACGTAGATCCAGGCCAAGCGGTTTCCATCATGACCGGAGCACCCGTACCAGCCGAGACGGACGCAGTGGTGATGGTCGAATACACTTCGCGGCGGGGCAATCGGGTCGAAATCACGCGAGACGTTGTTCCTGGAGAAAACATTGTTGCCCGCGGCGCAGAGGCTCGGCAGGGCGGCCTCCTGGTGGATCGCGGCGTGCGACTGAATGACGCCGCGATTGCGCTCGCCGCTTCCGTGGGCAAATCGCGGGTGGAAGTGTATAAGCGACCACGAATCGCAGTGCTCACCACGGGCGACGAGATCGTTGGTGTTGACGCCACGCCCGGACGCACCCAAATTCGCAACTCCAACAGTTATTCGCTCGCCACGCAGATTCTCGCTACCGGCGGCGTTCCCGTGCTTTTGCCCATTGCTCCCGACGAAACTGAAAAGCTTCGGCGATTGATTGAACTGGGATTGCAATCTGATCTGCTGCTCCTGACAGGCGGCGTCTCCCTGGGACGCTACGATCTAGTCGAGCAGGTACTGGCGGAACTGGGCGCGGAATTCTTTTTCACGGGCGCGAGAATCCAGCCGGGGCGTCCAGTCGTGTTCGGGCGAGTACGGTCGGAAGAACACAAATACTTCTTCGGCCTCCCAGGCAACCCGGTATCGACGATGGTCACATTCGAACTGTTTGCGCGGGCCATGATCGAGGCCTTGGCAGGGATGGCTTCGCGCGAGCTGACATTTCTGCATGCCCGGCTGGCATCGGAAATCCGCGTCAAGAGCGGGTTGAGGCGGTTTCTCCCCGCGATGCTTTCGGGAGAGTTTGAGAACTCGCAGGTTCATCTTGTGGCTTGGCAGGGGTCGGGAGACATCGCGGCCACGGCGCGCGCAAACTGCTACGTCGTTGTGCCCCCCGATCGGGAATTCATCGCAGAGGGTGAGTGGGTGGGAGTGATGCTGCGCTGATGGCTGCGGTAACAACCCGAAGCGTCGGATTGTCAGCGGTGCGCGTAGCCTGGATTCAGTCCAGAGATTCTTGTGCTCCTTTTTACTCCGAGGCCTCGGCGTTCAGATCAGCCGTTTCCCAGCGTGTGAAATAATGATTACGGATCTGAGTACGGCCCATGAGCAAGCTCTCCCATTACGACCGCGCGGGGCGCGCCCGCATGGTGGACGTTTCGGGCAAGAAGCCTGGCAGACGCGAAGCCGAGGCCAGCGCCTTTGTCGCCATGAAGCCGGCGGTGCTGGCGGCGCTACCGAAAAATCCCAAGGGCGATCCCCTGGAAGTGGCTCGAATCGCGGGCATCATGGCGGCCAAGCGCACCGCGGAGCTGATCCCTATGTGCCATCCGCTGCCGCTGGCGCGCGTTGATGTCGAGATGCGCCTGTGCGAGAATGGCGTCGCAATCGTCTCCAAAGTGGCAACCACCGCTCAAACCGGAGTTGAGATGGAGGCGCTGGTTGCGGTCACGGTTGCGGCGCTCACCGTCTACGACATGACTAAAGGGATGGACAAGGGGATCGGAATTCAGCAAATTGTGCTGGAACGAAAGACGGGCGGAAAGAGCGGCGATTACCGGCGTCCGCGGCGCGTGGAAAAGAAACGGTCGAAGAAGTAGTGCTCGGCAGAGTGCGGCGAAGCTCGCAGAAGTAAAGAAAGAATAGTTCACTCGATTCATGGCCAACGACGTCAAGCTGCTGCTGGTGGAAGACAATCCGATGGTGCTGGGAATGCTGCAGCAAGCCCTGTCGCCGCTGGCGGCGGTGACGGCTGCGTCGGAATCCGCCGACGCGCTGCTCAAAGCGGTGGACGATCCTCCGGACCTGGTGGTGTGCGACTACCGCCTGCCGGGGATGGATGGGCGGCAGCTGATTGAGAAATTGAAGAGCCGGCCGAAGACCGCCAATTTTTCTGCCGTACTCATGGCGAACAAAGCCGACATTGCCGAGCGCTTATCGCCACAAGACGCCGCGGACGACTATCTGGAGAAGCCATTTTTTCTGCGGGAGGCGGTACGGCGCATCAAGCGCATGATCGACCGCATCGCGCTGGAAAAAATGGCGAAAACGGCGCCATCGGACGGCGTGGTGCGCGGCAATCTGGCTCAGATGAACGTGATCGATCTGATGCAATCGCTCGAGATGGGCCGCAAAAGCTGCCAGCTCACGCTGACCAAAGACGGCGACAAGTGCGAAGTGTTTTTTGTCGAAGGCCAGGTTAAGCACGCGACCTATGGCGCGCTGGTGGGCGACGAGGCGGTGTTCAAAGTTCTGCGCTGGACGGGCGGCAGTTTCGAACTCGACTTTGAGGGCAAGACCGACAAAGAAACCACGCAGCTGAATACCCAGGGCCTGTTGATGGAAGGTCTGCGCTTGCTCGACGAATCGGCCCGTGAAGGCGGCGAAGGTGCGGTCCCGAGCGGCGGCGCGACCGGTGGCGACGCGGCAAGCGGCGATCCGGCTGGCGCGGCCGTAGCCATGCCCGCCGCGGCGACCAACTCAGGCGGCGGCCGAAGGGAAGAGGAGGAAGATGTCCTCCTCGACAGCTGAAGTGGAGACACCCGAGTTCCTGGCCGCGGTGGTCACGGTTAGCGATTCCTGCGCCCGCGGCGAACGGAAGGATTTGTCAGGTCCGGCGGTGACGCAAGTTTTGGAAAAGCTTAGTTTTCGAATCGTGGCGCAGGAAATTGTCCCAGACGATTCCATGCGGATTCAAAATCTGCTGATGCGGCTGGCGCTGGATGTGCAGTTGATCGTGACCACGGGTGGGACCGGCATTGCCCCGCGCGACGTCACACCGGAAGCTACGCTAGCGATCTGCGACCGGATGCTGGACGGCGTGGCAGAGCAGATGCGCGGCGCAGGCGTAAAGAGGACTCCGTTTGCCGCGCTGAGCCGGGGCGTATGCGGAGTGCGCGATAAAACTCTTATTCTGAATGTGCCGGGCAGCCCCGCCGGGGCCGTGCAATCGCTGGAAGCGGTGGTCGAGCTGATTCCGCATGCGCTGAAGTTGCTGCAGGGGCATACGAAACATTTCTGAGGCCGAGGTCTCCGCTTCGCCACGTGACCCTTCCGCCTTTCACGTAAACTGAATTCCTGTTGAAAACCATCGGACACATTCTGACGCGCTATACCGCGTGGATCTTCCGGTTGCTGGTGCCGCTTGGAATCTGGGGACCGTTCGTCGTCGCCTTCGCGGATTCGGCGTTGCTGGGAATGCCCGTGGACGCGCTGGTTGCCGCTTATGTGTACAAGGACCGCAGCCATTTTCTTTTGTATGTGCTTCTGGCTTCGCTGGGCTCGGCGATCGGGAGCATTCCTCTCTATATCCTGGGATATCTTGGCGGCGAGAAGGTGTTGCGCAAAAGAATTTCTGAAGAGCGCTTTCAGCAAATTCACGCGTCGTTCGAGCGCCATGAATTCTGGGCGCTGATGTTTCCCGGGATGCTGCCTCCCCCCACTCCGTTCAAGGCGTTTGTGTTGGGAGCGGCGGTGTTTGAAATGCGATTCCGCGACTTTCTGGCCGCAATTCTTGCGGGAAGATTCGTCCGCTTCATGGCGCTTTCTTTGCTCACGCTGTGGTTCGGTCCGCAGATTGTGGATCTTACGGGCAAGTTGTTTCGACAGCATTTTTATTGGGTGTTGGGAGCGGTAGTGGCAGGAGTGGCGGTTTGGCTGCTTCTGCGGCGGCGCGCGAAAGCCAGGAAACTGGCGGCCAAGGGAACTCAAGAGATTGATTAAGAGCAATCGGCCGAAACCTGTTGCCGGGTCCATGTGGAACAGCCGCCCGCGAGAGCCTGCCCCTGAGCGAAGCTCGACTCGGTTGGTGATGGCGCCCGGCATTGCGCGGGCAGGAGCGCCCGCGCCACACATGCTTAGGCCGCGGCGATGTGATCGTCAGCGGAGCCACGCGTCCAGCGGGAAAGCGCTTGCACGAATACAGGCACTCCGAAAAACGCGGCCGAGAAGAACAGGTCACTGGTCACCGTTCCGCGGAGGAACGGGAGGCCGGCGGTATAAGACATCATCAGGCCGCTGAAGGTATGGGGATACATGTCCCATGCGGCCCAGACCGCGAAATTGCTGGCCAGGAAAAATGAGGCGGAACAAGCCAACGCTGCTCCGATCACACGAACTGGCCCGGATTTCTCGCGCAGGTTCGATCCCAGCCACAGAATCGCCCCATACCACGCCCACGTGACCAGATGATCCCAGGTGACAGGATAAGCATAGATGAACTTCGTGAGGATGACGTCGGTGACGGCGAGCAGCACCACGGGTACCCACATCTGGCGGCGCGAACCGCGCGCCCCGAAGAATAAGAGCGAAGCTCCGATCGGAGTGAAGTGCCAGGCATGCGGCAGAACGTTGAGCGGGCCCGCGAAGGGCAGAAAACGTACGGCGATTGCCAGGAGCACGAATAGATAGGCTAGCATGATCACCCTCGAATACTAACTATGGATACAGGCTACTATTCTGGTCGCAGAAGTGGCAGTGCGTCAAGCGCGGAACAGCGCGGAACCGGAATATCGCCTGGCGGCTAAATGGCCAGCGCTTCCATCTGCGCTTCGTCGATCACGGCCACGCCCAGTTCCCGGGCCTTGTCGAGTTTGGAGCCGGCGTCAGAGCCGGCGACCACGTAGTCGGTTTTCTTGCTGACCGAACCCGTTACTTTCCCACCTGCATCTTCAATCATCTTCTTAGCCTCATCACGGGTGAAACGCGGCAGCGTCCCAGTCAGCACAAAGGTCTTGCCCGTGAGCTTCGTTCCGCGCTGCTTTTTCTCGCCAGTGAGCGTCAACTTGGCTTCGCGCAGACGCTCCACCAGCTTTCGATTGGCCGGGATGCTGAAAAATTCAGCGATGCTCTCCGCGATGCGCGGGCCAACCTCGTCGACGTTCTGCAATTCTTCCACCCTGGCCTGCTGCAGAGCTTCCATCGAACCGAAATGTTCGGCCAGGAATTGCGCGGTGCGCTCGCCGACGAATCGAATGCCGAGGCCGTAGATAACCCGCTCGAGCGGCAGCTTTTTCGAACCCTCGATTTCGTCGAGAATATTCTGCGCGGATTTTTCTCCCATGCGCTCGAGGCTGAGCAGATTTTCTTTGGTCAGTTTATAAATGTCGGCAACGTTCTTGACCAGGCCGCGTTCGGTGAGTTGGGTGACCAGGGCGTCGCCCATGCCATCAATATTCATCACGCCGCGGGAAGCGAAGTGCAGAATTGTCCCCAGCAGCTTCGCGGGGCAGTTGGCGTTGACGCAACGATAGTCGACCTCTCCTTCGGTGCGCATGACTCTTGTGCCGCAGACAGGGCACTTGTCCGGCACGTCGATGTCGTCCTTACCGCGGGGATGATCTTTGTCCACCTCCACCACTTTGGGGATTACGTCGCCCCCGCGTTCGACTCGCACCCAATCGCCAATCTTTACCCCCAGTCGCTGGATTTCGTCCACGTTGTGCAAGGTCGCGTTGCGAACCGTCGTTCCGCCAATCGAAACCGGAACCAACTCGGCTACCGGAGTAAGTTTTCCCGTTCGGCCAACCTGCCAGCGCACATTCTCAAGCTTGGTGATCCCCGCGCGCGCGGCATATTTGTAGGCGATGGCCCAACGCGGAGCCTTGCCGGTGAAGCCGAGTTCGTCCTGCAGCGAAGTGCGATCCACTTTGATGACGATGCCGTCGATCTCGTAAGGCAGAGAGTCGCGCTTGGCTTCCCATTGCTGAATGAACGCCCAGACTTCGTCCATCGATGAAACCAGCTTGCGGTTCTGATTCACTTTGAATCCGGCAGCGTCGATTGCGCTCAGCGTTTTCCAATGACGATCAAAATAAGTGCGGCCGTTTCGCAACAGCATGTAAGGGAAATAGTCGAGACGGCGCTGCGCGGTGATGTTGGAATCAAGTTGCCGCACAGTACCGGCCGTGAAATTGCGAGGATTCGCAAACGTTGGCAACCCGTCCCGTTCGCGTTCATCATTGATCTTCTTGAACGACGCGGTGGGCATGAGCAACTCACCGCGTACTTCGAAGTCCGCAGGAATCCCTGCCTTCTTCAACTTCTCAGAAGGAATCACCAAAGGAATCGAGCGCACGGTGCGGATGTTGAGAGTCACGTCCTCGCCGACCGATCCGTCGCCGCGGGTCACGCCCCGCGCCAGCTTGCCGTCTTCATAGACGAGCGCCAGAGACATGCCGTCGAGCTTCAGTTCGCAGACGTAGTCCACATCGCTGCGGCCGCTTAGTTCGTGCACGCGGCGTTCCCAGTCGCGCAGCTCTTCTTCGTTGTAGGTGTTGTCGAGCGAGAGCATCGGGGATGAGTGCGGGACTTTGACGAATCCCTCGCGCGGCTTGCCGCCGACGCGCTGCGTCGGCGAGTCAGGAGTGACGAGATCCGGGTGGTCGGATTCGATCTGCTTGAGTTGTTGCATGAGCTTGTCGAATTCCGCATCGCTGATCTCGGGGCTATCTAGCACGTAGTAGAGAGATTCGTGATGGCGGATTTTGTCGCGGAGGGATTCGATCTTCTTCCCCAGGTCTTTGGCGGCGGCAGGCATCGCAGAAGATTATAGGCGGAAGAAAACATTTAGGGACAGCCGCGTCGCTTCGCTCCGCGGGACAGCCGAGGCGGCTGTCCCTCCGTGAGTTGTTCCTACGTCAGCGACTAACGATCTTCATACCAGGTCGTCGAGCTTCAACACGTGCGCCCCGCCCTTCCACGACGCTTCAAACTCTTTCTGAATGAATCCGGCGTCGTACTCGCGTTTCTGCTGCAGCAGGGCCTGGCGCAATCCCCACAACGAGCGCGGATTCCGCGGGTTACGGTCGAGGTCGGCGCGGAAAACTTTCTCCGCGCCCGTCGCATCCCCGCTCATCAGCAGAGCACCTCCCAGGGATTCGCGCACAGGATAGAACCAATCGGGCGGCTCGCCGTATTTGAGCGTGTCCTGGATCGCGACTGCGTCGCGCAGCATAGCGATCGCGCCGGCGCTGTCTTTCTTTCCCATCGCGATTTTCGCCCCCAGAACATCCTTTGCGATTTCGAGGATGTCCTTGGCTTTGTTGTTGATCGGCATCTGGAAGATGAGATCGGGAGGCGTGGCATCCTCAGCGTCGGAAACAATCTTGTACTCAGCCTCCGCTTCCGTCACTTTGTCCGTGCCAGCCAGAGCCAGCCCATGCGCGAAATGCCAGAACACCGTAGCCGTCTTCATCGCTGGATCGGGCTGCGGCATCTTCAGAAGTTCGCTCCAATGGTGGAAGCGAATCTCCACCGCTACGGGGATGGTCATGAAACCTTCAAGCGGCGGCATGTCTTTTACGTGCGGGCCCACATTCTGGGTAAGGAGATCCGCATTTTTTCTTGACTCCAAGTAGTTGCCGTTCATGGCCGCGCACATGGCGATGAAGTGCAGGTTGTGGCTGTAATACATCATCGGGTAAATGCCCTGCACTCCCGTCGCCTTGATGTAGGCGCGGTCCACTTCAGCAGCCTTTTCGTTGGTCTTTATCGCCGCGTCGTAATCGCCAGTGCGGATGTAAACATGCGCAGGCATGTGCACGATGTGTCCTGCTCCGGGGGCAAGCGCAGCCAGTTTGTTGGCTCCGGCGAGGGCGCGCTCGGGACTGCTTGACGCCTCCACCGCGTGAATATAGTAGTGAATCGCTCCCAGATGGTTAGGATCGCGCTTGATCACCGATTCGAGAGTTGACACGATCTCTTCGGTCCCAGCCTCAGGGGTGCCATCCGTATGCCAGAGACCCCAGGGATGCAGGTTCATGCCGGCCTCGGCGAAGAGAGTGGCAGCATCCAGATCGTCGGGGAACTCGCTCACGAGCTGGCGCATCGCGTCGCGATAGTCATCCGCAGCTTTCTTCAGATCGGAAGCCGGATCTGCCGGGTAACGATTGGCCAGCGCCTGGATATACGCCTGTTCGCTCGGCGAGGCCGAGGAGGCGAGGTCGACCGCTCTCTGCACCGCCTCATGAGCCCGCTTGTAACGATCAGGATCGGCCGGATCGTTGTAGTTCGGCCCCACGGCCTCGGCGACGCCCCAATACGCCATGGCCAGCGTGGGATCAAGTTCGGCGGCATGTTGGAACGAACGTGCGGCTTCGTCGTGGTTGAAGGCATAGATAAAGCGCAGTCCCTGGTCAAAAAACTGCTGCGCCTGCGGATTATGCGTGGAAACAGGGTGATGGAGATCGCCCAGCCCGGTCACCAGCGTCACCGGATGGGTTGTGGCGTGGGGTGTTGCGTGCGAGGTGCGATCCTGCGCTGCCACGACCAAGCAGGAAAATGCTGCGCACATAACGGTAGCCAGAGTTTTCATCTGGTGATCCTCCTGAATTTCGGGTTTGGTGCAAATCGCCCGCAGCGCCGGGGGGGAAACGCTGTGGAAAAGACACCCCTTGCAAGTGGCGACAGCTTATGCCAAATTGGGGTTCTTGCCAAGGAGTTGAGCCCGGGCGCCTGCGAATCATGCCAGAAGCTCCATCAGCAACCGACGCGCCTTCTCGCGGCAAGGTCTTCGCCGCCGAACTCCCGGTCGCCCTGCTGAACGCCTTCAACACCAACAACCGCATCAACCAATATCTTATCGACCATATTCCTCCCGCGGCTTGGAAGGGAAAGACCGCCGACGGCAAAGGCCGCACCATTCCGGCAATCGTCGCCCACATGCACAATGTGCGGGTGATGTGGCTGAAGGTTTCGGCCAAAGGCAGCAAGATTCCCGCGCAACTTGACCGCACGAAGGTGACGCCCGCTGAGGCGTTGCACGCTCTGGAGCGCAGCCGTCACGCTCTAAGCGTAGTCATGATTGCAGCTCTGCAAAATGACGGGCGCGTCCGCGGGTTTCGCCCCGACGTGGCGGGCTTCGCTGCTTACCTCATCGCGCACGATGCGCACCACCGCGGTCAAATCGCAATGCTGGCACGCCAGTTCGGGCATCCCCTGCCGCAGAAGGCGATGTTCGGCATGTGGGAATGGGGCAGGCGCTGAGTCGGCCCTGACCACTCATCTGCAACTCATGATGCGCAAAGCAGCTCTGCTCTACAACCCTGACTCCGGAGGTCGTCGCTCGCGACGGCAGGCCGACCTGGAATCTGTTCTGCGCCTCTTGCGTGACGCTGGCGTGGAAGCCGAGCTGGTGCTCTCGCAATCCCGCGACGATGCCGGCGACCATACACGTGAAGCCATCGCTTCCGGTTGCGACACCATCTTTGCTTGTGGAGGCGACGGCACTATACACAACATTGTCCAGGCGCTGGCGAAGTCCCCGGTGGCGCTAGCGATCTTGCCGATGGGCACCGCCAACGCGCTGGCCCATGACCTGAATCTTCCTTTCAATGTCATCGCCGCCGCGAAGGCCGCTCTGCGCGCGTCTCCGCGCCGCGTGGCTTTGGGACACGTTCGATATTTGGATTTCGAGGGCAAGCCGGGCACGCGCTATTTCATTGTGACGGCCGGCATCGGCGCGGATGCTCACCTCTTCTACAAGCTGCACGCCGACAGCAAGAGGCACTTGGGCGTGGCCGCCTACTACGCCAAGGCCTGGAGGCTCTGGCTCACCTATCGCATGCGATACTTCTCCGCGGAATACGTAGTGGCTGGCACTGACGAACCCCGCAGCGCCGAGGTGACGGAATTAATGGCAGTGCGCATCCGCAATTTCGGCGGAGTTCTGCAGGAATTTGCCCCAGGCGCGTCCCTGGATCGCGATGACCTGCGCCTGATCGTATGTCGTACAGCGGGCCGCACCGCATATCTCGCCTACGTGACCCGCGCCCTGCTGCGCCAGAAGTGGTCAATCCCTGGCATCGACTTGGTGCATAGCAGCAAAGTTTCCTGCCAATATCTTCCCGAGCCTGCCAACTCTCCCCACCAGAACATCTATGCCGAAGCCGACGGCGAGTTGCTCGGCACTCTGCCAGTAGAAATGACAATCGTGAAAGATGCCCTAACCCTGCTAGCGTAAAAGGCACGCATAGAAACTCGCGTTAGCGACAGCCGCCTCGGCTGTCCCACGAAGCGAAGCGAGCCGCGAACCATCAGAAAAGCGAGCCTCCAATCGCCAGCACGCAACCCGAAAGCTTACCCCGCCCCCAGGCGCACCCACCCTCCGCCATGTCACAATATCCCGAACTCGCTTGGAACCAGTCACCCACTTCCTGACCGGCGCGTGCATGGGTCGCGCCGGATTGAACCGCAAGACAGCCCAGGCCACGCTCACGCTCACGCTCGCGGCCGAGGCTCCCGACCTGGACGTGCTCAGCCGGTTCGGCGGCCCCGCATTCGGCTTCGCACACCATCGCGGTTTTACTCACTCTTTTCTCGGCGTTCCCATCGACGCTGCGGCCGTAGTGGGCTTCGTCTATCTGATCTGGCGACTGCGCGGACGCAAGCTGAAAAATCCCAACCTGCCGCCGCGCTGGGGACTGCTTTTTCTATACGCCTGCCTTGCAGGACTCAGCCACATCCTCCTCGATTTCACCAACAATTACGGCGTGCGTCCTTTCTGGCCCTTTTACGAAAAATGGTACTCGTGGGACATCGTCTTCATCGTTGAGCCGGTGATGCTCGCTTTCCTGTTCCTGGGGTTGATCGTGCCGGCGTTCTTCTGGTTGATCGACCGCGAAATCGGTGCGCGGCAGCGCCGGCCCAGAGGCCGCATCGCAGCGACTCTGGCGCTGGCAGGGGTGGTGTTGATGTGGGGAGTGCGCGACTACGAACATCGCCGCGCGCTCAATGCGCTGGCCGCCCGCTCTTACGAAAATGCCGACCCCCTGCGGGTTTCCGCCTATCCCGCAATGATCGATCCGTTTCACTGGTACGGCGTGGTGGAAACTTCAAGCTTCTTCGCGCTCGCGCCCGTGAACTCCCTGGAGCCCGAGGTCGATCCGGAAGGCCGCCTCGACATCCACTACAAGCCAGAGGAAACTCCGGTGACACTCGCGGCGAAAAATTCGTATCTCGGACGCGTCTACCTGTCCTGGGCGCAATACCCCATCACTGAAACCGAAGCGCTGCCAACGCCCGACGAGCGCTACGACGGCTACATCGTACATTTTCAGGATCTGCGTTTCCTGCAAATGCCAAGCGCCTTCAGTCGCGAAGCCCGGCCGCGCCGCGGCCCGCTGGGCGCCAGTGTCCGTCTGGACAAGAACCTGAACGTCGTAGGCGATGTCTACGGCTCCGGGAAAAATGAAGTCATCGTCCCGGAACCCGGACAAGACAAGAAGTGATTTGAAGGCAATACCCTGTGATCCTCCATGTCCCCTGTGGTGCAAGCTGCTTCGGACCTTAAACAGCTTTCGCCAGCGCGCCACTGATCCGTTTCCACGTCACATCCAGCGTCTCCGGCAAAATACGAGTCTCCCCCACCACCGAAAGAAAATTCGCATCCGCCACCCACCGCGGCAACACATGCATATGAATATGTCCCGCGATGCCAGCCCCCGCAGCCTTGCCGATGTTCATCCCCAGGTTAATTCCGTCGGGGTGGTAGAGCTCGCGCAGCACCGTCTCCATGCGCTGGCTAAGACCCATCATTTCGTGAGCCGCTTCGGCCGGCAGCTTCTGCAACTCGTCCAGATGCGCGTAAGGAACTACCATCACGTGCCCTGGCGTGTAGGGATACGCATTCAAAATGATGAAGCAATGCTCGCCGCGATATACAATCGCTGCCCTGGCATCGTCTCCACTCTTGACCGCCTCGCAGAAGACGCACCCCGGGCTCTTTCCCGCAGAGGAAACGTAGGCGTAGCGCCACGGCGTCCAGAGATAATCCATAGCGGCAGGTTAGCAGATGAGAACCAGTCGGGGAACTCGCAGCCCGCGCCGCGATGTTTATGGAGGGACGGACGCCCTTGAGCCTGCCCCTGAGCGAAGCCGAAGGGTCCGGTTCGAGCGCAGCTCGACGTTTCTTAGTCGCGGCCGGCACCTGGGGCGCGTTCTGCACAAGGCTGCAACCTGCCTGTAACATGCCCTCGATTTGCGTTTGACACTGTTTGTAACCCGTTGCTATAGTCGAAGTGTTCCCTTTGGACGCGGGTTTCTGTAAAACGTCCGACAGCTGGTTTTGTCAGCTCACTCGCCAGGGTGAGCCCACTACAACCAAAACGTCGCACTCCAGCAGTCCGTCAGGCAGGCCCCGCATCCCGTTCATCAGAGAGGCATGACCTTGCTCGACGAGACTACCGCCCAAAATTCCGGTTCCAACACCGCCCTTGCCACTGAACCTGAGCCCGCAGCAGTTGCGGCTCCCTCCCATGCCAGCGAGAGCGCCGCTCCCGCCGAACCCGCGGATGAGCCCGGCTTTGCGGCGCACGACGCGACCGCTCAGGACACGACGGCGCAGGAAATAGCCGATCATGAGGCCGCGCAGGAAGACAAACCCGCGGTCGAAGACTTCGCCTCAGCCCTCGAGACTTTCACCTCCGAGTCCGAAGAAGCAGCAGCCGGCGCCGATCGCGTGATCAAAGGCACCGTCCTTAAGCTCACGGGCACACACGTGGTAGTCGACATTGGCGCCAAGTCCGAGGGCATGTTGCCGCTCGCCGAAGTGCTCGATCACGAGGGCAAGCCCAAGGTAAAGCCCGGCGACGAAATCGACGTGATGCGTGACAAGGGCCAGACCGAGGAAGGCTACATCAACCTTTCTCACCAGAAGGCGCAGCGCATTCACGCCTGGGACGAAATCGAGAAGGCCTACCACGACAAGAAGCCGATCAAAGCAGTCGTCATCGAACGCATTAAAGGCGGCCTCACCGTCGACATTCTCGGTGCCCGCGCCTTCCTGCCCGGTTCGCAGGTGGACGTGCGCCCGGTCCGCAACCTCGACGGCATGAAGGGCCAGACCATCGAAGTCGCCATCATCAAGCTCAACAAGAAGCGTGGCAACATCGTCGCTTCGCGCAAGGAATTGCTCGAAGGCGAGCAACTCGAAAAGCGCTCGAAAACTCTGGAGCACCTGGAAGAAGGCGGCGTGCTCACCGGAGTCGTAAAAAATCTCACCGAATACGGCGCATTCGTCGACCTCGGCGGCCTCGACGGCCTGCTCCACATCACCGACATGTCCTGGGGACGTCTCACTCACCCCCGCGACCTGGTCAACGTCGGCGATCAGATTCAGGTGAAGGTTCTCAAGTACGACAAAGAAAAACAACGCGTCTCGCTCGGCTTCAAGCAGCTCACGCCCGACCCCTGGCTCGACGCCGAGCATCGCTATCCTGTGGGCGCGCATGTATCCGGCCGCGTGATCAGCGTCACCGACTACGGCGCATTCGTCGAGCTCGAGCAAGGCATCGAAGGTCTGGTCCACGTCAGCGAGATGACCTGGTCCAAGCGCATGAAGCATCCTTCGAAGCTCGTCAACGTGGGTGACCAAGTCGATTGCGTGGTGCTCAACGTCAATCCCACCGAGCGCCGCATTTCTCTCGGCATGCGCCAACTGGCCGCCAATCCCTGGGATTCGCTGCACGAAAAATTCCCCGTCGGCATGACGGTGGAAGGCCGCGTGCGCAACTTAACCGACTTTGGCGCCTTCCTCGAAATTGAAGACGGCATCGACGGCTTAGTCCACGTCAGCAATCTCAGCTGGACCAAGCGCGTAAAGCATCCCTCGGAAGTTCTCAAAAAAGGCGACCGCGTAAAAGCCATCGTGCTTGCCATTGAGCCCGACAAGCGCCGCCTCTCTCTCGGAGTCAAGCAACTGCAGCCTGACATCTGGGAATCGTTCTTCGAGACTCACCACATCGGCGACGTCGTTCACGGTAAAGTGCTGCGCGTAGCCGCATTCGGCGCGTTCGTCGAAATCGCCGAAGGTGTCGAAGGCCTATGCCACAAGTCAGAAGCTGTCGACGGAAACGGCCAGCCCATGACCCTCGAGCCCGGCTTCGAGCACGACTTCAAAATCATCAAGATGAGTCCCGAAGAAAAGAAAGTCGGACTCAGCATCCGCGCCGTCGGCGAAGAAGCCTCCCGCATGGAAGTGGAAGCCTACAAGCAGCCCGTCTCCAGCACCAGCTCCACCATTGGTGAACTGATCAACTGGAAACGCGCCAGCAACGAAAACAACTAGCACCTGGCAACTTGCATCCTGAGCGAAGCGAGACGATGCGCAAAGCGCACCGTCTCGCGCAGTCGACGGATCCCTATAAGCATCTCTGCTCCCAGCCCTGCGGGTTACCTTGTGTCCCCCGTGGTTGACGAATTTAGTACACAACCACCCCCGGTTTGGCCCCTCCCCGCACCCTGTTCTAGAATCATTCGTCCACCCGATCTCATCTCTTCTTACTGAGGACTAATCCTTTGCCCGAAACTCTCTACGACCTAGCCATCATCGGCAGCGGCCCTGCCGGCTACACCGCCGCCATCCGCGCGGGCCAATGGGGCCTGAAAACCGCCCTCATCGAAAAAGACGGATTCCTCGGCGGCACCTGCCTGCACGTAGGCTGCATCCCGACCAAAGCGTTACTCTTCAACGCCGAACTCTGGGATCACCTCAAAGAAGCCACAGAATTCGGCATCGAAGGCGTGGACGCGCGCAAGCTGAACTGGGCCGCCGTCCAGGATCGCAAATCGAAAATCGTCGCCAAGCACGCCAAAGGCCTCGAATTCCTGATGAAGAAGAACAAGGTCGAGACCGTGAAAGGCTACGGCAAGCTGACCGGCTCCGCGCAAAACGGCGTATTCACCGTCGAGATCGTCAACGACAACAAAGCCGCGCACTTGAAGGCGAAGAACGTAATCCTGGCCACCGGCTCCGAAGCCCGGATGCTGCCTGGTCTCGAAGCCAGCGACCGCATCCTCACCAACATCGAAATCCTCAGCCTGAAAGATCTTCCCAAATCCCTGGTCATCGTCGGTGCAGGAGCAGTGGGCGTAGAGTTCGCCTCGATCTACCGCTCCTTCGACTGCGAAGTCACCATCATCGAAATGCTGCCGCGCCTCGTTCCCGTCGAGGACGAAGAAATTTCCAAAGAACTCGCCCGCGTCTACCGCAAGCGCGGCATCAACTTCCATACCAGCGCCAAAGTCGATAAAGTCGAAAAAACAAAAACAGGAGTTGCCGTCACCATCACCGTCGCCGGCGCGCAGCAAAAAATCGAAGCCGAAAAAATCCTGATCGCCGTCGGCCGCAAGCCGCGCACCGAAAACGTCGGCCTCGAACGCACCAAAATCAAGCCCGACCGCGGTTTCATCAAAACCGATTCCTGGATGCAAACCTCCGACCCCGGTGTCTACGCCGTCGGCGACATCGTGCTCGGCAGTCCGCAACTGGCGCACGTCGGCGCCATGGAAGCCATCGTCGCCGTCGCCAAAATCGCTGGCAAGCCCGGCAAGCCCATCAACCCCGAACACATCCCCGGCGCCACCTATTGTCATCCCGAAATCGGCAGCGTCGGCCTCACCGAAACCCGCGCCCGCGAAGCCGGATACAACGTGAAAATCGGCAAATTCCCCTTCACCGCCAACTCGCGCGCCAGCATCGTCGGCCAACACGAAGGCTTCATCAAAATCGTGAGCGACGCCGACTACGGCGAAGTTCTCGGCGTCCACATCATCGGCCCCCAAGCCACAGAATTAATCGCCGAAGCAGTAGTCGCCATGGAACTGGAAGCCACAGTAGAAGATTTAATGTGGACCATCCACGCTCACCCAACTCTTGCCGAAGCCATGCTGGACGCCGCAAACAGCGTGTACGGAATCCCAATCAATGCATGATAACCAGGGATTCACGGGGATGAACGCCGATACAGCACGCACGAACTAGAGATGAACACAGATCGTCCACCACGTTTTGTCATCCTGAGCGAAGCGAAGGACCGGTGCAGTTCCACCGCGCGCTCAGCCTTCTCGCTTGGGGAAAGATTTCAGTTTTCGATCCGCGAGAATCCGCGAAAATCCGCGGCGAACAACCTTTGATCTCCGTCCTCCAACTCGGCACCATCGACTACGCCACCGGCCTCCGCGTACAGCAGCAACTGGTAGACCTGCGCAAGGCAGAAAAAATCGGCGACGTCCTTCTCCTGCTGGAACACAAACCCGTAATCACGCTAGGCCGCAACGCCAACGCCGCCAACGTAATCGCCTCGCCCGAACTCCTCGCCGAGCGCGGCGTCGAACTGTTCGAATGCGATCGCGGCGGCGACGTAACCTTCCACGGTCCCGGCCAGCTGGTCGGCTATCCCATCTTCGATCTCCGCGGTTATGCAAGTGGAGCGGCGGACGCCCTCGTCCGCCGGGACGAGTCGAAGACTCGTCCCGATCTCTCGCTCCGAAAAACGCTGGGCGCAGTAGATTTCGTCCGCCTCCTCGAAGAAGTCCTGATCCGTACCTGCGCCGACTTCACCATCGAAACCAAACGCATCCCCGGCCTAACCGGCGTCTGGACCAACCCCAATCCCCTGCCCAGTTCCAATCCCATGTCTTCCCGAACGGAGCCGAACGATTCGAAGAATCGTCCTGCGCAGCCGAGGGACCTGCTGTCCGCCGCTCCCACCCCGACCCACGTTGCGACGGCCGGCTCGGCCGTCCGGCCAAGCGAAGCGAGGACGAACGTTCCAGAACCGAACCTCCCCGCACCCGAAGCCAAAATCGCCGCCATCGGCATCCACATCTCGCGCTCCGTCACCTCCCACGGCTTCGCCCTAAACGTAAACCCCGACCTAACCTACTTCAACCTGATCATCCCCTGCGGCATCACCGCTAAACCGGTCGCCTCAATGCAGCAAGAACTCGGCAAGCCTCTAGACATGACTGCAGTAGCCGAATCCATCTCCCGCAACTTCAGCAAAGTATTCACCACCCAAATCCTCTGGGTTGAAACCATCGACGCCCTCCTCGGCCACACCGTCGGCGTCCCGATGAAACCACCCGCGGAACTCCGCCAACTCCATAAAGAAGACACATTTTGGAGCTGATCCCCTTGGAATCGTCTATGCATCGACAGCAAGTCGAAGAGCGCGGGTTTGCAGTTATACCGGGGATATTCGAAGAAGATCGGGTCACGCCGTTGGCAAAGAACCTTGCAGCGGCTAAGCTGCGTCGCAGCCGTGCCGGAGTGCGCCATGCGTTGGGATATGCTGCGGTGGCTTCGTTGGCGAATGATCCGCAGCTACTCGAAATCGCGCGCCACATTTTGGATATGAACGCCTATCCCTTCCGGGCAACCATGTTCGAGAAGACGACGGATGCTAATTGGCTTGTGGTCTGGCATCAAGACACAGCACTCCCGCTACGCCGTCGGGAGGAGACGCCGGGTTGGGGACCGTGGTCCATTAAAGAGGGCGTGATTTACGCTCACGCCCCGGCCACCGCCCTTTCTCAGGTGCTTGCCTTGCGCGTTCATCTGGACGACTCCACATCGCAAAACGGTCCCTTGCGTGTGTTGCCGGCCACTCACACGCTCGGCGTGCTTAGCGACGAGGAGATCCATCAAATAGCACAAGAGGTTGCTCCGGCAGAATGCTGCGTCCCACGAGGGGGTATCGTGGCCATGAAGCCACTGGTGGTTCACTCGTCGTCCAAATCTCAGTCGGAATGTGCGAGGCGGGTTCTGCATATTGAGTGCGCGGCCTACACCGCCATTGCGGGAGGCCTTGAGCTAGCTGTAGCTTGAACGCTCGCGTCTAGGCAATCGGTTTAAAGTCGAATGTGTCTCGGTCCGGACGCCGCACTAGCTCTTTCCTTTCACTCTGCGATAGCATTGAAAATCGAGTTCGCGTTCGGTCTTCTTCATGGCAATCAAGAGAAAGAATTCCAAGTCCAGCACCAACGGCAACCGCCCGCGCAACGGCTCGCGAGCCAGCACAACTCGTGAGGGGACGGACGCCCTCGTCCGTCCAGTCGAGCGCAGCTCGACAGGCTCCAACCAGGATCTCCGCACCTACTCCATCCCTGACTTCCGCCTCGAGCGCCCCAATCTCTCTGTCCGCCAGATCACCGAAAAACACAAAGACGCCCCCGACCACGTCCGCTACGACGTCTCCGGCAATCTCGACGCCCCCGTCCCACCCATCCGCGATTCGAAATATCTCAACAAGCGGCAAGCCATCGAGATCTACCGCTTCATGCTGCTTAACCGCAAAATGGAAGGCGCGCTCGAAAATCTCTATAAGCAAGGCAAAGTCGTCGGCGGCGTCTATTTCGGACTCGGTCAGGAAGCCTGCTCCTGCGCCTCCGCCTACGCTCTGGAAAAAGACGACTGGTTCGCGCCCATGATCCGCAACCAGGGCTCGCTGCTGGTCCGCGGATTCGCCGCCCGCGACACCATGATGCAATACATGGCCAAAGCCGATTCGCCTACTCGCGGCCGCGACGGCACCAGCCACTTCGGCGACATCGAAAAACGCAACATGGTTTCTCCCATTTCCATGCTCGGCGATCTCATTCCCGTGCTCTCCGGCGTCGCGCTCGGCGCCCGCCTGCAGGGCCGCAACATCGCCGTCATGACCTACATCGGCGACGGAGGCCAGTCCACGGGCGTCACCTACGAAGGCATCAACTTCGCCGCCGTGCAAAATCTCGGCCTCGTGCTTTTCATCGAGAGCAATCTCTGGGCCTACTCCACGCCCTCCGAAATGCAATACCGCTGCCAAGACCTAGCCGAACGCGCCATCGGATACGGCATCCCCGGCGTAATCGTCGACGGCACCGACGCCTGCCAGGTCTACGACGCCGCCCGCGAAGCCGTAGAACGCGCCCATGCAGGCGAAGGCCCCTCATTGATCGAAGCAAAAATGATGCGCATGAAAGGCCACGCCATCCACGACGCCGCCGCCTACGTCCCGAAACCAATGTTCGACTTCTGGAAAAAGCGCGACCCGATCGCCCGCTTCGAGAATTATCTAGTGAAAGAAAAGAAGTGGCTGTCAGGAAAAGAGAACGCGGAATTAATTTCAGAAGTAGAG
>Ga0210383_10001685_pt1 | contig 20098 bp, 18 predicted proteins | sample IncBWC14OmetaG_FD_160072 | JGI IMG/M metagenome (GOLD analysis project Ga0210383, IMG submission 160072) | Forest soil microbial communities from Barre Woods Harvard Forest LTER site, Petersham, Massachusetts, United States - Inc-BW-C-14-O ... | reverse complement strand
GAGGTCCTTGACCGCAACGTCCACTTCGTCCTCGTAAAAGTCCGCGATCTTCTGCAACATGGCATCCATGGCGCCGGTCTGTTCGCCCACCGCGATCATCTGCGTCACCATGCCCGGGAACACTTCAGATTCCTTCAACGGTTCGGTGAGGGATTTGCCTTCTTCCAGCGATTTGCGAACCTGGTTTAGCGCGCGCTCAACCACCGCGTTTCCGGAAGTCTTGGCGGTAATATCCAGGCCTTCGAGGATTGGTACGCCGCTGGCAATCAGCGTCCCAAGAGTGCGGGTGAATCGCGCGACCGCGATCTTCCTCATCAGGATGCCGAGCACGGGTAACTTCAAGACGATCGAGTCCAAGACGAACCTGCCGCCGGGAGTTCCATACCAGATCTTCAGACCAAAAACCGCAGCAAAGAGCCCCACGAAAATCAGGAGGCCAAAAATACTGCCCACAAAGTGGCTCAAGGCAATCACGATTTTTGTTGGCAGAGGCAAGTCTACGCCCAAGCCGGCAAACAGAGTTGCGAAAATCGGAACGACCTTCCATAACAGCAACGTAATGACGGCACCAGCGATAGTCAATACGCCGACTGGGTAGATCAAAGCAGACTTCACCGCAGCTTTGAGTTTGACGTTCTTTTCGATGTACGTCGAAAGCCGCTGGAGAATGGTGTCAAGGATACCGCCCGTCTCGCCGGCTTCCACCATGTTGCTGTAGAGCGGATCGAATACTTTGGGATACTGCTTCATGGCGGTGGAAAGGTTGCTGCCGCCTTCAACCGCGCTGCGCGTGCCGGTCAAGACCTTCTGAAAGGTCTTGTTCTCCTGCTGGCTGGCCAGGATTTCCAGACACTGTACCAGTGGCAAGCCGGCATCGATCATCACCGAGAACTGCCGCGTAAAGATGGCAAGTTCCTTGGCGTTGACGCCACCGCCGAACGTGGGCAGATTGAACTCCTTGCCCTTTTCGGACACACGTGTGGGCGTGATTTGCTGCCGCCTCAGCAGGCTCTGCAGCTCCGTCTTGCTGTTGGCGCTCATCTCGCCAGCAACAGAAGAGCCTGAGCGATTCGTTCCCTTATAAGTAAAGACCGGCATGGTATCTCCTCCTCAGCGGTCGAATGCCTTTTATCGAACTTTGCACTTCCCCGGGTCTATCCAAAATCATCAAAATTAGTGCCGCGCGCCCACGGGCGACTTGCCCACCGGGCTTTTGCCACCGCTTTGCATGTTAGAGACTCCGCGATTGATCATGTCCTGCAATTCGTCAGGGTTTGACGAACGAGACAGCGCCATATCCAGTGTTATCATTTTAGCAAAGTAGGCGGCAGCCAGTCCCTGGTTGAACGTCTGCATACCTGTCTGGCCAGTGCCCGTCTGCATCGCCGAATAAATCTGGTGAATCTTGTCTTCGCGGATCAGGTTGCGGATGGCCGGCGTCGGGATCAGAACTTCCATCACCATGGCGCGGCCACGTCCGTCGCCCTTTGGTAACAACGCTTGGCAAAGGATGCCTTCCAGCACCATGGACAGTTGCGCGCGAATCTGCGGCTGCTGGTGAGACGGGAAAACGTCAATGATACGGTTGATAGTGGACGCCGCGGAGTTCGTGTGCAGGGTCGCGAACGTCAAGTGGCCGGTTTCCGCGATACGCAGCGCAGATTCGATGGTTTCCAAGTCGCGCATTTCGCCGATCAGCACCACGTCGGGATCTTCGCGCAATGCAGCGCGCAGGGAGTTTGCGAACGAGTGCGTGTCCGCGTGGACTTCGCGCTGGTTCACCAGGCACTTCTTGTGGTTGTGTAGGAACTCGATCGGATCCTCGATGGTGATCATGTGCTCTTCGCGTTCGGCATTGATCTTGTCCAGCATCGCCGCAAGGGTGGTGGACTTGCCCGAACCGGTTGGCCCGGTAACCAGCACAAGACCGCGCGGCTTATCGCAAAGACCCTTCACAACAAGCGGTAGACCCAAAGCGTCAAAACCTTTAATTTCCCACGGAATGGTACGGAACACAGCTCCGACGGCGCCGCGCTGGTTGAACACGTTCCCGCGGAAACGCGCCAGGTTTTTCAAGCCGAAGGAAAAGTCCAGTTCCAGGTTTTCTTCGAAACGGTGCTTTTGTGCGTCCGTTAAGACGCTGTAGGCCAGCGATTTCGTGTCCGCGGCGGTAAGAGGCGGCATGTCAAGCGGGCGCAAGCGGCCGTGTACGCGCACGCGCGGCGCACTGTTGGTGGTGATATGGAGGTCGCTGCCCCCCATCTCGATCATTTTTTTCAACAGCTCGCTTAGTGTGATCCCAGCCATAATCGCTTGTTCTCCGTTCTATAAAACCGTTTCGCGGATAACTTCTTCCAATGTCGTGAATCCCAGGGCCGATTTGATCAATCCGCTGCGCCGCAATGTGATCATTCCCTGCTCGATGGCTTTTTTCTTCAGTTCCAGAGCCGAGGCGCCCACGAGAATCAGCTCGCGCAACTCATCATTGATTTCCATCACTTCGTACAAGCCGGTACGGCCTTTATACCCACGCTTGCCGCATGTGGAGCAACCCTTGCCGTGATAGACCTTCGTGGTCTTGGCCTCTTCCGGCGTGTAGCCCGCGTCGATCAAAGCCTGCTCCGGAATGTCCAGTTCTTCCTTGCAGTTGCCACAAACCCGACGAACCAGGCGCTGTGCGCAAATCAGGTTCACAGAGGTGGCGACCAGGAAAGGCTCAATTCCCATGTTCATCAAACGGCTGATCGTGGACGGGGCGTCGTTCGTGTGCAGCGTCGAAAGCACCAAGTGGCCGGTCAATGCCGCTTTCACCGCGATTTCAGCCGTTTCAAAGTCTCGAATCTCACCGACCAGAATGATGTTGGGGTCTTGCCGCAAGAAAGCGCGCAAGGCAGCGGCGAAGTTCAACCCAATCTGGTCCTTCATCTGTACCTGATTGATACCCTGCAATTGGAATTCCACAGGGTCTTCTGCGGTCATGATGTTGGTATCGACCTGATTGAGGCGAGAAACCGAAGAGTACAGCGTGTTCGTTTTACCGGAACCCGTCGGACCTGTGACCAGCACCATGCCATACGGCCGCAAAATGTTTCGTTCGAACTTCTTCAAGGATTCCGGTTCGAAACCGAGCTTGGTCATATCTAACCGCAGGTTTTCCTTGTCCAACAACCGGAGCACAATCTTTTCGCCGTACAGCGTAGGTACGGTGGATACGCGGAAGTCCAATTCCTTCTTCTTGCCCTCGGCCTTGTACTTGATCATGATGCGGCCGTCTTGCGGCAAACGCTTTTCGGCGATGTCCAGTTTGGCCATGATCTTCATACGGCTGGTAATGGCGTCCCGCAGCTTCAACGGCGGACTCATCACCGTTTGCAGTACACCGTCAACGCGGAAGCGCACGCGCATTTCGTTCTCGTAGGGCTCCACGTGAATATCGCTGGCGCCCCGCTTTACTGAGTCCGTCAGGATCAAGTTCACCAGCTTGATGATGGGCGCTTCTTCGGCGGCCTTCTCGAGCATGGCCGCGTCCATTTCCTGCTCTTCGGCGGCCAACTCCAGTTCCTGGTCTTCATCGACCAGGTCTTTCATCAAGGAGCTAAGTTCTTCATGGCTGGATGCGCTCCCGCCATAGAAACGGCTGATCGCTTCCCCAATGGCGGATTCCGAGGCCACCACCGGTTCCACGTTGAAACCAGTCATGAACTTGATGTCGTCCATCGCGAACACGTTCGTGGGGTCGGTCATGGCGATGGTCAGCACAGACCCGACGCGTGAAAGCGGAATCACCTGGTAGCGCAGCGCGGTATCCTGCGGAATCAGCTTGATGACGTTGGGATCGATTTCGTAATACTTGAGGTTTATGGAAGGAACGCCGTACTGCCGGGAAAGCACACCCGTAATGTCGTCATCCGTAATAAAGCCCATCTTCGTCAGGCAGCTTCCCAGCTTCCCGCCGTTGGAGCGCTGAAATTCGAGCGCTTTCTCCAACTGGTCCTGCGTGATCAGGCTTTCTTTCAGTAAAATCTCACCAAGACGGACAGACATCCGTAGGACTCCCTAAACACAGTGCACCCAACGCTCAACATAGCAAAGGGGCCGCGTTTGCGCCGTTCGATTTTGAACCATCGTTGTGAATTCGCTAATACCTGCCCAACGGAACAGGTTCTGGAGCGCTGGGCCAGTGTCTATTTCTTGACTTGCAACACCTGCGTCGCTATCTTGCGAAAGAGATGCTGGCTACCCGCATTTTGCCGACACAAAACGATTTTCGCAATCGCCTCGCGCGTGCTCCGCGGCGGCTGGGCGCTTCGCAAGAACCTGCGGCTTTGCCGGAACTAACCGTATATTATGAGGCGTTGTTGAAGGCGTACGGCCCGCAGCACTGGTGGCCGGGACGCACGCGCTTTGAAGTGATCGTCGGAGCGATATTGACGCAGAGTACCAGTTGGTCGAACGTAGAGCTGGCGATTGTGGCGCTTCGTCGCGAAAAGCTTTTGTCGCCGCTTGCTCTCGAGCGCGTTTCGCTGGCACGGCTTTCTCGTTTGATCCGCTCGTCGGGCTACTTCCGGCAGAAGGCGCGCAAACTGAAAGCGTTTGTTCATTTCCTTCGCAAAGAGTATCGAGGCTCGCTGGATCGGATGTTCGCCACGCCCACGTCGAAGCTTCGCGAGCAGCTTCTGGGAGTCCACGGCATTGGCCCAGAGACCGCCGATTCCATTCTGCTGTATGCAGGCGATCATCCTGTGTTCGTGGTGGACGCATACACGCGGCGAATGTTGGAGCGGCATCAATTGGCTCACGGAAAGCAAAACTACGAAGAAATCCAGTGGCTGTTCGAGCAAAGCCTCCCTGCGAGGGCGCCGCTGTTCAATGAGTACCACGCGCTGATCGTACATACTGGCAAGCATTTCTGCCGCAAGAGCGTGCCGCGCTGCGAGGAATGCGCGTTGAAGCCGTTTCTTCCCGTTCCTGTGGAGGCGCGGCCATGAGCCCGGCCTCCACCAAGAATCGCGCAAGACTGGTGATTGGCGGTGTGCTGGTCACGCTGCTGCTCGCCGCGGTGTTCACCCTGGGTTCGCTGGACGTGCCGATTGAGCCGCGTTCGTGGCCAGACATCATGGTGCTGTATGCGGTGTCTTGTTTCATCGTCGCGGCGCTGTTGGTCTTCAGCCTGATCCTGATTCGCAGCTTCGTGCGCTTGCGCATGGAGAGCAGCAAGGCGCAATTAGGTGCGCGCTTCAAAACCAAGATGGTTCTGGGCGCCATGGCGGTTTCGCTGCTGCCTGTGATCTTCATGTTCTTCGTGAGCTATTCCCTGCTCAATCGCACGCTGGGCAGATGGTTCCCCCGGCCGCTGGAAATCGCCTCCGAGGAAACCCAGAAATTATTGAACGATTTCGGCCGCGGCACGCTTCCTCGACTGCACACCCTCGGCTATCAGGCGGCTTTGCATGCGGACGAAACGCCCGAGGCGTTCTTGCAGCACGCGTTGAGTCTGGGATTGGACGCGGCGTGGCTGTACGACGCGCACGGGACATTTCTGAAAGGCGGAGTGATTTGCGCCGACCAACCCGACGACAGGACCAAGGACCTGTGTACCGTTAGCGGCGTGCAAGGTTCATTGCAGAACACTTTGCCGAGCGGCGTGGAGATATGGGATGCCAAGAACAGCACCTATTTCACAGCACGCTTGCCCGTGAATTCGCGAGACTATCCCAACTCCACTCTCGTTGCGGGTTTTCGCACGAATCCAGACTTTTTGAAACGCTGGACCATCATCCGGGATCAGACCCAGCAATACGAAAACCTCAAGCAGAATTTGCGCGCGTTGAAACGCCAGATGTTGCTCATCCTTTTCTTTTTCACCGTGCTCGTGCTTTCCGCCGCCACGTGGGTCGCTCTCTTCCTCGCCAAGCAGGTGACTGTCCCCATCCAGGCTCTCGCCGAAGGTACGCGCGAAATTTCCGCCGGAAACTTCGAATACCAGGTTCCGGAGCAAGCACAGGATGAACTTGGCATTTTGGTCCGCTCCTTCAATTCGATGACCACGCAACTGCGAGACAATCGCGCACAGATCGATGAGTTCACACGCAATTTGCAGCAGGCCGTGCAGGAACTCGAACGCCGCCGCCAGTTGATGGAAACGGTGCTCGAGAATATTCCGGCCGGCGTGATTTACCTGGACTCGGTCGGCGCGGTGCAACGGACAAACAAAGCATTGGAGAGCATGTTCACCGGCGCGGCGAGAGAAGTGCACTCGCTTGAGGAGCTGGTTGGACTGGACGCGCACCGCACGCTGCAGCAACTGATGAGGCGAGCGCTGCGCATGGGCGTGGTCACGCGAGAAATTGAAGTTGTGGTGAGCGATCGCGTGATGCACCTGGCTGTAACCGTCAGCTCACTGGGGCCGCGGCGCGCGAACACCGGCTTCGTGATTGTATTCGACGACCTTACCGAAGTGCTGCGCGCGCAGAAATCTGCGGCATGGCAGGAGGTAGCCCGACGCATCGCCCACGAAATCAAGAATCCACTGACCCCGATCCAGCTTTCCGCGCAGCGCATTCTGCATCACCTGGAGCTCCGCGCCGGTAGTTCCGAAGCAAACGCCAAACCGGAGATCGCGCGTGTCGCTCAGGAGTGCTCCAAGCTCATCTTGCGAGAAGTGGCGACACTCTCGGCGTTGGTCAACGAATTTTCCCAGTTTGTGCGCTTTCCCACGGCGAAGTTGCAGCCGACGGACGCGAATACCACGGTCCACGAGGCCATTGAAGTTTTCTCTGGGCGGCTGGATGGCATTCGTTTGAGAACTTCGCTTGAGGGCAATCTACCCGCCGTTCGCGCAGACAGCCAACTGCTCCGCAGCGTCATCATCAACCTGATCGACAATGCCGCGGAAGCATTGGAAGACGCGACTGTTCGCGAAATCTCCATTGCCACGCATCTGCGGCCGGAATCGGATACGATTGAGATTGCCGTAGCCGACACCGGTCATGGGATATCTCCCGAGGACAAGGATAAACTGTTTCTGCCGCACTTCTCCACCAAGGATCGGGGCACGGGCCTGGGATTGGCGATCGCCGCCCGGATTATTTCCGAGCATGGCGGCTCTTTGCGAGTGGAAGATAACCGGCCTGTTGGCTCGCGCTTTCTAATTGAACTGCCCGTTGCGGAATTGTCCGCCACCGCCGGAACGGAACGATTTGGAGCGGACACCGATCGATGACCGTTCACCCGAGAATTTTGATTGTTGACGACGAAGAAGGCATCCGCGAATCGCTTGCCTCGATCCTGCGCGACGAACGCTACTCCGTGGATACTGTTGGCTCCGGTGAAGACGCGCTGGCTCTTATTGCCAAAAGCGATTTTCAAGTTGTGCTGCTGGACATCTGGCTGCCCGGCATGGACGGCATGGAGGCACTCACGCGCATTCAGGATTTGCCTCGCCCGCCCGCGGTCATCATGATTTCCGGGCACGGCAGCATTGAAACCGCGGTTCGCGCCACAAAATTGGGCGCATTTGATTTCATTGAGAAGCCCCTCTCGTTGGAAAAAGTGAATGTGCTAGTGCGGAATGCGGTGCAACAGCGCCGCCTGCAGGATGAGAACCAGACGCTGCGCAGCGAACTGATACATCGCTATCAAGTGATCGGCGACAGCGTGCCCATGAAAGCCCTGCGCCAGCAAATAGCCGTGACGGCTCCGACGAACGGCCGAGTGTTGATCTACGGCGAAAGCGGTACCGGCAAGGAACTCGTCGCGCGAGCGCTGCACGCGAACAGCCTGCGCAACAAAGGGCCGTTCGTGGAAGTCAGTTGCGCCGCGATTCCGGAGGATTTGATCGAATCGGAACTGTTTGGCCACGTCAAGGCGAGCTTCAGTAGCGCCACGGAAGACAAAACCGGAAAATTTCTGAAAGCCGACAGCGGCACATTATTTCTGGACGAAGTGGGAGACATGAGCCATCGCACGCAATCGAAGGTTTTGCGCGTGCTGGAAGAGCAGCGCGTTGAACCGATCGGCTCGAATCAGACATTGCGGGTGGATGTTCGTGTGATTGCGGCAACCAATAAAAACCTGGAACAGGAAATTGCGCGGGGCGCGTTTCGCCAGGACCTGTTTTACCGCTTGAATGTGATTCCCTTCCACGTTCCGCCGCTGCGCGATCGCAAAGAAGATATTCCGGTGTTGGCGCGATTCTTTCTGAACGAGTTCAGCACGGAGTATGGAAAGAAGACGCGCGAACTGAGCGACGGCGCATTGGAAATCCTCATGCGCTATCCATGGCCAGGAAATGTGCGCGAGCTGAAGAATCTCGTGGAGCGCCTGGTGATTGTCTGCCCCCAGGCGCGCATCGAGCCACATCACTTGCCGCCGGAGCTTTTCCGCGGCGTGGCCGAAAGCCCGCAGCATCCTTATTCCACGCTGCACGAAGCACGAAGCGCTTACGAACGCGAGTTCATCCTTCGCAAACTTCAGGAACATCGCTGGAACATGACGCAGACCGCGTCCGCGCTGGGCCTTGAGCGCTCTCACCTCTACCGCAAAATGAAGTCGTTGGGGATTGCCGCGCCAGAGTAGCCTATTCTTCTTTGTCGTACTTCGTAACCTGATTTTCCGCCAAAGCTTCGAGCTGCGTGTGCCAGTCCAGTTCGCGCACTTTTTGCGGATTTTCGCGCCAGTCGGGGACCACCTTCACGAACATGGCTAGAAAGATTTTCCTGCCCAGGAGTGTTTCCAATTCTTTTCGCGCGGCGGTGCCGATTTTTTTCAACATTTCGCCTTTGTGACCGATTAGGATTTTCTTCTGCGAATCGCGCTCGACGTGCAGCGTGGCGTGAATTCGCAACAGCTTCGGCGATTCCTCGAACTGATCGATCACCACGGCCAGCGCATGCGGTACTTCATGATAGGTCAGATCAATTGCCTTTTCGCGGATGATTTCACCGACCAGGAACCGCTCGGGCTGGTCGGTGATCTGATCTTCCGGAAAGAACGCCTCGCCCTCCGGCAGTTGCTTAAAAATCTCTGCCAGAAGATCCAGGCAACCGTTGCCCTTGCGGGCAGAAATCGGCACTAGCGCAGCAAAGGGGAATGCCTTGCTGAACACGGTGAGCAGAGGCAGCAGCTTCGGTTTGGGCACCAGGTCAATTTTGTTCAGCGCCAGAATGGTTTTGCCGCCGAACCGTTGCCCTTTATCGAGCAGCAGAGTATCCGCATGCGGCAACGTGCGGCTGGCGTCCACCATCATCAGCAGCACATCGATTCCTTCCAGAGCCGCGGCCACTTCACGCATCATCTGGCGATTCAGCGCTGTGGTCGCATCATGCAACCCCGGGGTATCCACGAAAACGATTTGGCCTTCCGGGCGCGTAACAATTCCCTGGATGCGATTACGCGTGGTCTGCGGCTTCGAAGTAACAATCGCGACCTTCTGGCCCACGAAGCGATTCAACAGTGTGGATTTCCCGGCATTCGGACGGCCAATGATGGTCACGAAGCCCGCCCGCTTCTTCTCCTGCTTTCCTGCTTTTTTCTCCGTCACATTAACCTCAAAGTTTTCCTGAAGAGCCCGCAGCGACCAATCGCCGCGCGCGCAAGCGCAATACCTTACGTTGATTCGATTCCAGCACTTCGAAACGATAACCTTCCAGATCGATTTTGTCTCCCGGCGCGGGCACTTTCCCCAGCGCGTGACTCATCAGTCCGGCCATCGTGGTGACAGTGTCATCGGAATGCTCGCCAAACTGCACGGACAATAATTTTTCAACGTCGGAGATAGACATGCTGCCGCGCAGCACCAGGGTGCCATCCGACTCTCGCACGGCATCGGGCGCCGGCTGCACGCTGCCTCTGGCGCTTTCTCCCACGATTTCTTCCACCAGATCTTCCACGGTCGCAATGCCCGCCACCGAACCGTGTTCGTCGATCACCACCACCATGGACTGGCCCTTCTGCCGCATCTCCCGCAACAGGTCGGAGCCGGCCTTTGTCTCTGGCACAAACAAGATCGGCTTCATCAACTCCCGCACTTTGCGTTTCGGCAAATCCGCATCGGCAACTTGCAATAAATCCTGCGCGTGCACCACGCCAACAATGTCGTCGGGCGATCGCTCGTACACCGGCATCTTCGCAAAGTTCGTCTCCACATACTTCGCGTGCATTTCTTCCAGTGATGCGTCGGCTTTGATGGAGACCACGTCCGGCCGCGGCGTCATCACTTCGCGCACGCGCTTGTCGCTGAACTCCACCACTTGCTCGATCAGGTCCGCCTGCTCCGGTTCGATGATGCCTTCCTCTTCCGCCACTTCCACCAGCGCTTCAATTCCCTCTTCGGTGCGCTGCTCCTCAGTGCGTTCCACTTCCTGCTCCGAAATGCGCGCCAGCGATTCCGCGCCTTCCAGGAAAATGCGGATGGGCCAGACCAGCCACATGCCCGCGCGAACCAGCGGCAACAACGGCAAGAGCCAGCGTCCCGTCGTGCGGTACAGCAGCATGTCCGGCACGAAGTGCATCAGGATTACGACTTCGAGCGACAGGAAAACCAGAAACTGCACGCCAGCTTCCCAGCGATTCGGAACCAGGTAAACCACCCCGCGCGTCGTTTCCAGCACCACAAACGCCAGCCAGAAATGCCCAAGAATGCGGAACGTGCGCCCGCCGCTCCGGCGATTGATATTCAGCTTCGGCTCGATTTCCGCTTCGAAAATTTCCAGGTGTTCGTGAACGCGCCCCGTGGTCATGCGCCCGAGTTCGCGGTAAATCAGCGTCAGGTAAGAAAAGATCGGCAGGCCCAGAGCCAAAACTAACAAGCTGCCGACGTAGGTCCACAGCAACATCAGCTCAGCCTCAATCGTATACGCAACGCGGCTTCCACTCGTTCCATCTCGCCGCGATCGGTCTCGTGATCATATCCCAGAAGGTGCAAAACCCCATGCAGCAGCAGGACGCAAATTTCTTCTGGCATGCTGCGGCCAAACACTTTCGCATTGCGCCCGGCTACCGTGGGTGAAATGGCGATGTCGCCCAGAAACGTCCCGCGCAGTTGCTTCGCGCGCATTCCCACACTCCGTGGCCGTGTACGATCCTCCGATGGAAACGAAAGCACGTCAGTGGTTTTCGGCTTCTTGCGAAACGTTGTATTCAAGCGCTTCATTTCCGCATCGGTGACAAACCGCACGAACGCCGCATCTTTGCGCAAGCCCAGCTCGCGATTCAACCGGCCCATGAAACGCTCCAATTCCGGCAGAGGCAATGGTATGCGCTTCTGTTGATTTTCGATGACATGGATCTTGCCTGGCACGCTGGAGGCCGTGAACTTACGCCGCTTACTGCCCATAGGGAATTACGATACCGGTTTCTCTGGAGCAGGCGGCTCTGTTACTGGCTCTTTCGCTGCCTCTCGAGCCGTGTCTCTCACTTGCCCGTGGCCGTTGCGCTGCGGGTGGGTGGCGTCGTGTTCCTCATACGCGCGAATAATCTGTTGCACCAGATTGTGGCGCACCACGTCCTTCTCGCCAAACTGGATCACACTGATTCCCGGTATCCGCCCGCAGATTTCCATGGCCTCCACGAGGCCGGATTTTTTCCCTGCGGGCAGGTCGATCTGCGTCACGTCTCCGGTGATGACCGCCTTGGAATTGAATCCCAGGCGCGTCAGGAACATTTTCATTTGTTCGCTGGTGGTATTTTGCGCTTCGTCAAGAATCACGAATGAATCATTCAACGTGCGACCGCGCATGAACGCCAGCGGCGCAACCTCGATGATGCCCTTCTCCAGGAAGCGCTCCAATTTGTCCGCGTCCAACATATCGTACAGCGCGTCGTAAAGCGGCCGCATATAAGGATCGATCTTTTGCTGCAAAGTGCCCGGCAAAAAGCCAAGCCGCTCTCCCGCCTCCACGGCTGGCCGCGCCAGAATGATGCGGTTGACTTGCTTCGTCAGCAACGCGCTCACCGCCATCGCTACCGCGAGATACGTTTTCCCCGTGCCGCCCGGGCCGATCCCAAACGTCATGTCATGGCTTTCAATCTCTTCCATGTAGCGGCGCTGGCTGGCGTTCTTCGGCGTGACCGTTTTCTTGCCGAACGAACGCGCGCGCACGTGTTCGAACATCCCGCGCGGTGAAGTGTGCGGCTCTTCCGTAGCCACGCGCATCAGGGATTTCACCTCCGCGCTGGAGAGCACGCGTCCGTGTCGCGTCAAATGGTTATATTCCTCAATGATGCGTACGGCCTGGTCGACGGATTCCTGCACGCCCTCGACGGTCAGACGGCTGTCGTTCAGATGCGTTCGCACCTGCAAAACATCCTCTAGCATGCGTATATTTTCGTCGAGAGTCCCGAAGAAGGGTTCCAGTTGCCCGGTGATATGTATCGTTCTCTTCATCCAATTGGAAGGTTGCGTTGCTTCCCGCAATGGGTGGCCGATGGGTTTCCTCCTGAATCTTTCCGGCTGCTCGACAGCCTCAATAAGGAGAAACTACATTCAACGTAGCGCACCCATCCGACAGGGTCAAGTTAGAGTATTGTGAAAGCCTTGTGCGCGACGTGCCTGACTCCGCGCAGGCCTTCGCGCTGATTTACTGTCAACATGCACTTCCGCCAACGCACATCACACTCGCGAACAACAGTAGCGTTCATTTTCATCGCGCGCACTTCGTGAATTCTTCACCTGTACCTTTTTAGCGAAAAGTCCAGCCACGGACAGTATCGCAAGAATTACTGTCCCTTTGGGACTTTGGGACTATAGACGCAAACCATCGCTTCCTCAAAAATGACAAACATACCGAGATGCACTCGTGGGAATTAGAAGCACTGAGGGAGGAAAGTATGGTTCGCATGGCTCCAAAACACTTGGTTCTGAGTTCGGCACTTCTGTTGGCCGCCCTTCCGGCGCTAGCCAACAATGGCAACAATGAAGAAGCGCGCAATGTGGCGCCATCCGCAGCGGCACCTACAGCGATCGTCAAGTGCCCCGGCGTCACCAGCATCCCCTTCACTTCCGACGCGGAACAAGCCTTGCCGTTGCGCGTCGTTGGCTCGCTAACCTGTGGCGAAACCGTCGCGATTCTCGCCGGTGGCGAAGGCTACACGTCCGAGATTCGCACGAAGGACGGCCAGGAAGGCTACGTCGCGCAGATGTATCTTGCCGCGACAGAGAACGCGCCCGCGAGGCAACAGAAGACTCAGCTGTCTTCGGCCAAGCCGGTTAACGGCATAGTCCGCTGGTCGGCAGGCCAGCCGGGTTGCGATGAGTTCATCAGCCACGGACGTCACGTGGAATCCGTCACCGCCAATGGCATCACTGTGCAAGTTTCCGTGCAAGACAGCGGATGGAAGTACCGCGCAAACGTAGCCGTCTCTAACCAATCGGGCGAGCGCGTGGACGTGCTGCCCGGAATCGTGACGCTGGACGAGTTGGCGCCGAACATGAAGACGCTGTACGCGGTCAGCCCGGAGAAGCTGGAGCATACAACGACGCACCAGGTTCTGTGGACGCTGGTGGACGCGGTGCCTTCGCCGAGCGCCGTGGCAAATTATTCCAACGCCGATCGTTTGGCGAATCGCGCTTCCGAAGCGCCCGACTATCTCAGCCCGCATTTCGTACTGACTTCTTCCACGCATCACGTCGCGTTCGAGCGCACTGAACCGGTAGACGTGCAATCTATCGCTCTTAAGACGTCCGGCCTGCCTTCCGGGCAGATTACCGCCGGCGTGATGTGGTTTGAACGCGACAACAATGCCCACGAGCTTTCCATGCGCGTGCCCGTCGGAAACATGGTGTTCGACTTCCCGTTTTCCTTCGAACAGAAAAAATAACAACTCCCTCACGCAAAGGCCCGGCGCACCCCCACGCCGGGCCTTTTTTCTTTTTGTCCGAGCGTAAGCGGGATTCCTCACTTCGCAGACTCCGTTTGGAATGACGTGTTTTGGTGTGCAGCCGGGCCGCTCTTTCTATTAGGCGAGCCCACTGGTTTGACAAAGCGTAGGCACTGCCTTCAAACTAATGGTTTGAGAAATACGCACAAGGAGCAATAGATGGCGCAGGGTCAGTCTACGAAGATCAAGAAGAAGAAAAAGTCGGTATTAAAGCGCGCAGCGCAGTCCCGTGAGCGTTATGAAGTGAACCGGGCTAACCGCACGCGCGTCCGCAGCGTCATCAAGCGCCTGCGCACCGCGATCACCGCGGGAGACGCGACGACCGCCGGAAATCTTTTGAATCCAACGCTGTCGGCTATCGATGGCGCAATTGCCAAGGGCGTGTTGCACGAAAACACCGGCAATCGCTACAAGTCGCGCCTGGCGCTGGCTTACAACTCCCTCAAAGCGAAAGCCGCGAAGTAAGCACTCAACAAAGCAAATTCCTTGCGGGCAGCGCAACACGTTGCCCGCTTTTTGTTGTGCGCGGGCGCTTTTGACCGCCTAAAAGCTACTCAACCCGCCGCAACGGCGCGATCCCCGCTCAAACGCCACACCAGAAATTCCATGATGGCGCGCACATCTTTGGCGCCGCCCTTCAACCGGTTGTCCGCCTCTTGCAGCGCTTGCAAACCGTCCAACAATCGCCCCCGGGGAATCCTGCGGGCGCAGCGAATGGCCAGCTCCGCCTGTTCCGGGCGCATGGCCAAAGCCTTGGCGGCCTGCCAACCATTGGTCGCGCCACGCACTTCGCTGGCCTCCACCAATTTGCGGTACATCCACGCCATGCCGCCAACCATCAGCACCGGCTCTTCGCCCTCACGCAGCAACCGGTCAATAAACTCCAGCGCTTTGCGCGGCTGGTGCGAGGCCAATAATTCTGCCACTTCCCAGATGGTTGTCGTCTTTTCGGAAATCACCAGCAGGCTGACATCTTCCCGGCGGATTGCTTTCCGCTCACCGGCAAACGTTGCCAACTTGTCCACTTCGCTTTTCAGCCGCATCAGGTCGCCGTTGACAAATTCCGCCAAATCTTCCGCAGCGCCTTTTTCAAAGCTCACGCCTTGTTCGCTAGCCATTGTTTTCGCCAGGGCTTCCGCAGCGATGATCCGCTCGTCGGCGTTGTCGCCGAGTCCGACTTCCACCACCAGGGTGAGGTCCGCAAGTTTTTTCCCAAGCACCATGCGCATGTCCAGCTTTTCCGCCTCAATCACAAAAACGGTGAACGGCGCGGGATCCTGCAAGTACGCCACAATGCGTTCGGCGGATTCTTCCCTGGCCTTCTCTCCCAACTTCTCTATGGCTTCCGCATCTTCCAGAAATACGACCTGCTGTGAAGACAGCATCGGCAAGGATTGCGATTGGTCCAGAGCGGCTTGCGTCTCTCCTCGCCGCGCGGAAAAACGAGAAACAGCCCAGGTGCGGGCAGCTTCCGGTACAAAACGATCGATGAGCGCTGCGCGGCACGCGTCGCGCAGGTAAGGCTCGTCGCCCAGCAGCAGCAACGCCAGAACCGCCTTGCCCTTTTCCAGGCGCTCTTTCAATTGTTCAAAGCTCACGCGAGCCATCAATAGTTCTCGATCACGGCCGCCACCAACCGCGTAGCAAAATCCTGCGCCATGCGGTCGAAGGCGGGGTCGCTTTCCTGAAAAAATGTCTCCACGCTGGCACGGGAATCGCTGGTTGTTTGACCTGAGGTTGCGAGCTGGTATTCGTTTCGGAAGACGAAATTATCGGTGTGGTATAGGACTTTATCATTGTCCCTCTCGGTCAAGGTAACCTCGCACTTCATGGTCACCATCATAGCCGTGGCTTGCTCGGTGGAGGTTGTTGCCGTGGGCGTCTGAAACAACAGCGGCAAAATTTCCAGGCTGAGCACCTTCCCTGTCAGCACGGCATCGCCGGCGTTCGGGTCGGATACCACTTTGTATTGCGTCTTGGCTAGAAATTCATGAATAGTTGCGTCTGTCAGCCTCTGCTCGATCTTAAATGTGTTGGTTTTGTTTTCCAGGGCGGGAACCGCGATCACATGAATGGTCTTTGGCAGCGCGTCGGGACCATGTCCGGCAATGTGATAACCACAGCCAGCAGCGGCCAAGCTCACGGCAACAGACAAGCCCCACAACCGACAGATTCGACTCATCAGCCTTCCAACCATTCGGCAAGTCTACAGCCAGACGCTGCAGGCAATCGCAAATTATCCGCCGCGCCCCAAAACCACCAGCCGCCGGGACGAGCGCTGTCCGCCTCCGGCTCGCGTAGATACACTCTGGTTTCCCCGGCAACACTGACGTTGCTCGGTGCCGCCTCCGCAGCGGGCACGAGCGAGAACCCGGCTTCCTTGCACAAATCGATGAGGCTTGCGCGCTCGTTTGCCTCGTCCACTTCCACGTACGCGCTGAAAGTCATGCCATAAAACACCGGCGCATGTACCAGGTTCACCGCGATTTTCGCGTTCTCCGCGGTATCGCCAACCGCCTTGCCCACTTCGGCTCGGAGTCGCAGCAAGGTTTCGCGCAAATTGTGGCGACTTTCTTCTCCATAGCGTGGCAAAAGATTGAACGCGGCCTGCACGCCAAACACCGGCGAACCTATATTCTGAAACGAAAGCAATTGGGACGTCTGCGTTTCCAGTTCCTCGATCCCTTCCCTGCCCACTTCCGACACCGGCTGAAACACAACAGCCATCAGCCTTCGCAAGCCGATTTTCCGCAAACTCATCGCCAACATGGAAATGGCCGCGGCACCGGCGGAACAAACCGAATAGGTCTTTGCGTCCCTGGCCACATTTCTCCCGCTCACTGCATCAATCCGTGGAAACCACGGCGGCGCGTCAGCATCCGGCAAACTTGCTCCAGAAAGATCCAGGATTCTCGCATCGGCTTTCCGTGCAGGTCCCAAGCATTGCTTACCAAACGCCGCTGAGCCTGTTAGAAATGCGTAGCGCGCACCGTGAAAAGTATCTTCTTCCACGCGCTGGATCACGGTCGCTTCCCCGCCAGCTTCCGTCAGCGTCCCTGCGACAACTTCTTCATCCACCAGCCGGAAGTCCCAGCCCGCAAACTGGCTTTCTTCCAACACGGATTTTAATTCAGCTCCAAGGAGCGAGGACGCACCGGCGATGACAAGTTTCTGGGAGCGACGGTCCAAAGCCATGGCTCAGGCAGCCCTGGCCACGGCGCGATGTCGAAAGACTCGCAAGATATGCAGAACGATTCCGGCCACTGCGTAAGTGCCTGCAAAAATCACCAGAAAGTATTCAGAATAGCGCCAGGCAATTCCCACGAGCATCACCACCAGGATGATCGTAGCAGAGGGCTGCTTACGCGCCCACGGAACATCTTTGAAGCTGTAATAACGCACCGTGCTGGTCATTAGCGCGCCCAATGCCAGCAGCAGGACGAACCACGCGTAGGCCCATTTCTGATTATCGATGGGGCCAAACCAGTGACAGGCGTGTACGATCGCGGCCACGACTCCGGCAGCGGCAGGTGTTGGCATGCCCACAAAATTCTTGTTGCCGCCCGGCTCCATGCCTTTCACGTTGAAACGGGCCAGCCGCCAAGCTGAGCAGATCAGGAACGCCAGGCAACATAGCCATGCAAAGTGGCCCAAAAACGAATCGGCGTTGCCCGCCACCATGCTGCGATAGCCCCAGGCATACGCGAGTATGGCCGGAGCGATTCCAAAGCTCACCACATCGGCCAGCGAATCGAACTGAACGCCGAACTCGGTATTGGTGCCAGTCATGCGCGCGATCCGCCCGTCCAGTGAGTCGAACAAAATGGCGATGCCAATAGCCTTTGCGGCGTGATCGAAATCCTCACTGCGGCCGACCAGCGCTGCGATCGACGCATAGTAGCCGCAGAGCAGGTTCAGGCCAGTCAGGATACTCGGCAAAAGAAAGATTCCACGCCTCATGCGGTTCTGGCGTCGTTTGCCCTCGGGAAACGGCATGCTTTGCTGTTCGATGGCGTCCATCTGGTTCCTTTGTCCCACCACAGAGTACTACGAGCGCGAGTCGTCCTGCAGTTTCTGTTCGGCTTGCTTGGATTGCGGACGCGCCTGAGGCGTTCGAACAGGCGCGCTTTCGGGCATTCGCGCCACTACGCTCGACCCGCCCTTCACATTTTCTCCCACTTTCACCAGAAATTCCGCCTCTGCTGGTAGCCATAGGTCCATGCGCGAACCGAAGCGCACCAACCCGATGCGCTCGCCGCGCGCGACCTCATCGCCCGCCTTCTTCCATGCAACCACACGGCGCGCGACCCAGCCGGCAATCTGCTTATATACGATTTCGCCGTATTCCGTAGCCTGCGTAAACAAGTTCTGCTCGTTCTGGAGCGACGCCTTTTCGTCCCAAGCCGCGAGAAATTTTCCGGGCTTGTATTCCAGGTGAGTGATTTTGCCCGCTGCGGGCGCGCGGTTGACGTGCACGTTCCAGATTGCCAGAAAAATACTGATGCGTTTTCCCGGCCGGCCGCCGTAACCTTCGTCTTTAATGACCACCACGCGCCCATCGGCAGGCGCAACGATCAGCCCCGGTTCCCCGGGAACAGTTCGATCTGGATTGCGAAAGAAACTAAAGGCGAATAGGCCGAGGAAAACCAGTAGCACGCCGGCGGCAAAGATCCAACCGTGGCCGATGGCCAACAAAGAAAGACCGATCAAAAGTGGTGGTAAGCCGAACCAATACCCTTCCCGGACCATAGCCCCCCGTCTCCGTCGCGACTAAGTGCCGCGGGAGGACTTGGTCATTCTACGATACTTCGCTCAACCGGGAGGGCGATTAACGGCGGGTTACTGCGAATGACTAGCACGCGCACTTTGGAAGTGCGCAGCTATGCGCTCCATTTCATCCTTTACATGAAGCTTTAGTTTTTTTAACCGGATTTCTTCGATGAGGTCTTCTGAATTGAGGTAGTGCGACTGCGAGAGTTTCTGAAGTTCGGATTCGTATTGCTTATGCTTTTCGGCCAGACGCTGATACTCGGCGTCTGCTTCGAAAATTACGTCCCGAGGACTCCGCTGTGCTGTTGCCATGCGTGTCTCCTGACGACTTGAATTGTGAACACTACATGAACGCAGACTAGCACCAGGAATCTCCGCGTCAAGGGTAATTTGGTACCGGTTCTGTGGATTTTAGCGGTACGTTCGGCCTGTTCAGTAACTTCTTGCAGAAGAGCCTGTCCTCAACGCCAAGACCAGCGCTGCTTCGGTGGGATTCCGGTAATAGCCCGACCGCTTTCCCGCCTGCTGGAATCCTAAACCTTGATAGAACGAAATGGCGCCGAGATTGGATTCGCGCACCTCAAGAAAAACTTGAAGGACATTCTCGCGTCCAAATCGTCCAAGCAACGCTTGAACAAGCGCCTTTCCAACGCCCGCGCTTCGCTCACTGGGTTTCACCGCCAGATTGAGGATCTCGCCCTCGTCCAGAATTCGCCGGCCAGAGATAAATCCCGTAATTTGTTCGCCCTGCCCTGCCACAAGAAAGTAGGAAGGATATTGTTCGAATGTCTGGGTCAACGATCCAACGGGCCAGTTCGCGGCCTCGGGAGACATTTGAAGTATTGTTCCAACTGCGGCAAGGTCCTCTGCGCGGCCCAATCGCACTTCGTGTTTTGAGGAACTAGCGCACACCGGTGGAGGCTCGCTTCCAGAAGATCTCCGCGTCCGAGCGGCGAACGTAGTTGGCGTCCAGTGCCAGCGGATCGCTGAATTGGCCCCGCGAAGCGCGTTCCTCGGCCAGTACTCCTATCGTAGGTGCCAGTTCGGGCGATGCTGCGTTCACTTCGTCGCCACTTAGCAGACGAGCTTTGAGTCTCTCGATCGAGTTGATCCGTTCTGGGTCCAGTGACACCCACGCAACGGCTTCGCCGCCAGCTTGGTCGTCGACAAACTCAACGAACTCCTCGGGTGTGGCTACGAGTTCCGATCCGATTCGCTCCATACCGCCAGCGGTTCGCCGGAACACCGCCGCGAACAACTGGCCCCTCTGTGCGTCATAGCAGGCGGCCACGAGACCGGCGCCAGTGTTCGCAGAACGGGCCAGGGCGTCCAGTCTGGGCACTCCGACAACCGGTTTCGCATACACTTCGGCCCAGGCCTTCACGGTTGTAAGCCCAACACGCAGGCCAGTGAACGATCCCGGGCCGGTGGCGACAGCCAAAACGCCCAC
>Ga0210383_10001684_pt1 | contig 20109 bp, 17 predicted proteins | sample IncBWC14OmetaG_FD_160072 | JGI IMG/M metagenome (GOLD analysis project Ga0210383, IMG submission 160072) | Forest soil microbial communities from Barre Woods Harvard Forest LTER site, Petersham, Massachusetts, United States - Inc-BW-C-14-O ... | reverse complement strand
GACGCTGGCATTGCCGCGCAGAATCTGGTTCGGGTTTCATCTATTTTCCCTCCACAATGCAAGCTGGTTCCGCGTTCGCAGGGATTGAAGTACTTGAGTCCGGGAGAAGTTGTGTTTGCGGTGGTGGCGGAGAACTCGACGCGGGAGCCGCATCGCTTGCTGGCGGCCAGTATCGGCGTGGCCATTCCGGCGGATCGGAATACTTACGGATACCTTAGCGAGCACCATTCTTTCGGTGAGACGGATGACTCGGCGGGCGAGTATGCCGAGGAGCTGGCCGCGGAAATGCTGGCTACAACTTTGAATGTGGAGTTCGATCCGGACCGGTCGTGGGACGAGAAGAAAGAGATTTACCGGATTTCGAATAAGATCGTGCGCACGGCGAACATCACTCAGTCTGCGGTTGGGGATAAGCGCGGATTGTGGAGCACGGTGATTGCTTCGGCGGTTTTGATCTTCGATTGAACGTCTGCCAACTAAGGACAGCACAATAGCGGAAGGCTTTTGCCTTCCGCTTTATTTATGCGATTTCGCCTTTTTCCCAGCAGTTGGAGTTTTCTTTCCCAGGCGTTCTAGCACGGCTGCGACTACCAATGGAAGTCCGACCGTCGCGTCGACGAACAGTTCGCCGAACTTTCCGCCTTCGGCGGGAGGGACGAACTTGCCCCACGAGATCGCTTCGCTGTAGGGGCTGCCGGAAAGACCGCCCCAATAGACCGGCTCGGGGCAAATCCGCACGCCATAGTGATAGCGCTTCAGTGGAACGTTTTCTCCGAGCCTACGATGCCGCAGTTCGCAGAAAGGACCGAACTGTTGCGCCCAGTTGCGGGGAACGCCTCCGCCGATGGTAAAAATTCCCAGCCGAGTTTGCCGCAGCAGCGTCGCGGCGAAATGTTCGAGGTCTTCGAAGGGATCGAAGCGCAGCTTGTGTCGTCCGGTTGATTCGCGCAAGCGATTGTTCAGTGCGACATCGAGGCCGAGTTCGGAGTCGGTAAATGCTGGAACAAATACGGGGACGCCCTTTTCATACGCCGACTTCAAAATGCCGCGCTGCCCTTTGGCATGCTTCGCAAGATGCGCTCCGATAGCATGATTCAGTTTGTAGGAGCAGGCTATCTCGTTGTGATCCCAGCCTTCTAATATTTGCGACATTACTTCTTCGACGTCGTCGAGATTCTGCTCGGGCTCGAGGGTGTCGTACACACGGTTGTAGCCTTGCTCATAGAGTTCGGTGTCGGAGACATCGGGGTTGTAGCGGAAGTGCGCGCGTCCCGTAGCTTCGACGAGGCCGTGCGCCATTAACGCTCCGGTCGAAACGATCGCGTTCACGATTCCGCGGTCGATCAAGTCTGCAATGATCAGGCTTTGCTTGGCCACGGTCATGGCGCCGGCGAGAGTCATGACTACGAAACATTCTTCGTCGCGGGCCATGGCTTCGAGCACGTCCGCAGCCTCGCCAACCTGGCGGCCGGTGAAGGCGGTCTTGCCCATAGCGCGCACGAGATCGTCGACCGACCGCACAGATCCGAGGTCGAGCGATTCCAATGGAATTAAGCGATCTTCAATTGGATTATGCAATTTGCGGTCGATGCCCGCGCCGTCATGATTGCCGTTCTTCAAGATTCACCCCCACATTACGTTGAAGCATTACTGTACTAGAACGCGGCGAGGTCTCGCTACCGCGGCATGGTTGTTTCCCTCAGGGGCTGAAGCCCGAGGTCTTTTCAGGCGTGGGTGGCACGAGTGAACTCGTGCCCTTCCCGAGGTCGATGGTTTTCAGAGAGTGTTTTCGCAGCGCTCTTCGCTCCGTTGAAGAGTAAAGCCCTTCCTTGCAGCGGTGAACCGCTGCGCCATCCAAAAAAAGAACTGGTATTCTATTCATCCGGAGGAGCTTTGTTTTGACGCCTGAGAAATTTAAAGTCGGATTGGTGCAGATGTCGATGACGTCCGACCCGGAGGAGAATCTGAAACGCGCCATCGAGCGCGTCCGCGAGGCTGCGGGACGAGGCGCGCAGATCGTCTGCCTGCCTGAGCTTTTTCAGACGCAATATTTCTGCCAGCGGGAAGATGCGGCGCTTTTCGATCTTGCTGAAACGATTCCTGGACCGACGTCGGCAAAATTGGCGGAGGTCGCCAAGCAATCGAAAATTGTGCTCATCGCGTCTTTGTTCGAGAAGCGGGCGGCGGGGGTTTACCACAACACTGCTGCGATGTTTGATACTGACGGCACGCTACGCGGTCTCTACCGCAAGATGCATATTCCTGACGATCCGCTTTACTACGAAAAATATTATTTCACTCCCGGCGACCTGGGTTTTCGTGCGTTCGATACCAATGTCGGCAAGGTGGGGACGCTGGTGTGTTGGGATCAGTGGTATCCCGAGGGCGCTCGGCTCACGGCTTTGCAGGGTGCGACGGTGCTGTTCTATCCAACGGCGATCGGGTGGCATCCAGCGGAGAAGGCGGAGTTTGGCGTGGCCCAGCACGACGCCTGGCGCACCATTCAGCGGGCTCATGCTATCGCCAATGGAGTTTATGTGGCCGTGATCAACCGCGTGGGTTTTGAAACGGGAGACATTCGTGGCAAGTCGGCTCCGGGAGCGGGGCTGGAGTTTTGGGGTGGGTCATTCTTATGCGATCCATTTGGACGAGTGATCGCTGAGGGTTCGCATGATAAAGAGGAGATTCTGCTGGGTGAAGTAGATCTGAAAGTTTTGGAAGACACGCGGCGGAACTGGCCGTTTTTGCGGGATAGGAGAATCGATAGCTACGCGCCGATCACTAGCCGGTTGATCGATTGAGGAACGCTGCGGAGCTTTGCTCCGCCGGACGGGCGGGGCGCCCGTCCCCACGTGGACATCGGTGGGAATGTTTGTTGCCGCTTAGGTAGATGCCAGCTAGAACTTCACAGGCCGCGAACGTCGCCAGCTTGCTTATGCCGGCGGAGTGGGAGCCTCATGAGGCCACATGGCTAGCCTGGCCGCATTTTCGCGGGGACTGGCCGGGCAAGTTTGAACCCATTCCTTGGGTTTATGCGGAAATCATTCGCAACCTGGCTCGGCATGAGCGGGTTGAGGTGATCGTCAATGGTGCTGTCTCTGAAAAACGTGCACGCAAGATCCTTGATCGCGCCAATGCGCTCAGCGATCGCGTACGTTTCCACCATTGGCCCACTGATCGGGTTTGGACTCGAGACTCGGGATGCACGTTTCTAAAGCAGCCGAGCTTTGCTCGGCCGGACAGCCGGGGGCGGCTGTCCCCACGTGAGCTTGGTGCGGTTAAGTGGCAATTTAATGCCTGGGCCAAATATTCAAACTACAAGCACGACGACAAAATTGGCAGCTTGATGGCCGAGGCGGCAGGGGCGCGAGAACTGCGGGCTGTTTTCGGGAAGCGGAAAGTTGTGCTTGAAGGCGGGTCGATTGATGTGAACGGTCGGGGCTCGTTGCTCACGACGGAAGAATGCCTGCTCAGCAAAGTGCAGCAACGCAATCCGGCGATGAAGCGAAAAGACTATGAAAAAGTCTTTGCCGAATATTTGGGAGTCAAGAATGTGATCTGGCTGGACTCGGGAATCGCGGGCGACGACACCCACGGACATGTGGACGACATCACTCGCTTCGTCGCGCCTGACACAGTTGTAACGGCGGTGGAGACCGATCCCGACGATGCTAACTACGAACCTCTGCGGGAAAATGTCCGCCGCTTGCGCGCGGCTGCCGATCAGGATGGTAATTCACTTTCGATTATCGAACTACCCATGCCTGCACCGGTGATCTTCGAAGGACGGCGACTGCCCGCCAGCTATGCGAATTTTTATATTGCTAACGGCGTGGTACTGGTTCCGGTGTTCAACGACCCCAACGACCGCTATGCCCTGGACATTCTCGCCGATCTCTTTCCCGATCGCGATGTCGTGGGTATTTATTCGGGGGATTTGATCTGGGGATTCGGGGCGATGCATTGCATGACGCAGCAGCAACCGAGAGCTTAGCTCTCAGCCGTCAGGAAGGCAGAAACCTTACGTAATGATGATGAGGGCTATTTAGTGTCCCGCGAGTGAATGGCATCTTTTGAGCGAGCTGACCAAGGATGAGGCCACTTCGAACACAAGGTCCCTCCACTGCGCTTCGCTTCGGTCGGGATGACAGGGTTATGCTGAGAGCTGACAGGCGAAAGCTTTACTTCCTGTATTGCGTCGGCTGCGGGCCCTTCTCGAGCATTTCGCGATTCCAGATTGCGCCTTCGCGAGTGTAGCTGGCCAACTCGAAGTCCTGCGTGAGTTCTAACGCATCTACCGGACAGGCGTCCTCGCAGAGTCCGCAGAACATACAGCGGCTTAGGTCGTAGGTGAAGTTGGTGAGTTCCTTGCGGCGAGTGGTTTCATTGCGGGCGCTGGTGACTACGATCAAATGCTCCGGGCACGCCAGGGCGCACAGGTCGCAGGCGATGCACATGGTCTCGTTGGTATCGGGATTCACGTTCAGCCGCGGCGCTCCGCGATAGCGCTCCGCCACCTGCGGCCGCTGCAAAGGATACTGTTCGGTGTAGATCTCTCTCGGGTCTTGATAGCGAAAGGTAACTTTCAGGCCCTGAAGCAGGTCCAACAGGAAGACTTTGCGTAACAGTTTCGGAATCCCCATGACGAAGTAGCATACCATCAACCGCAAAATCGCAGAAGGCGTGTGCCGATACAATAGTGGCGCACGGACCAAACACCAATGAACAAGGACCCACGACCGGCTGCCTCCGATGAATTCTGGATGGAGGAGGCTTTGCGCGCGGCCCAGCGGGCGCTCGAAGCGGGAGAAGTGCCGGTGGGGGCGGTCGTAGTTTGCGATGGTGAAATTGTTGGGCGGGGATGGAATCGGAACCTGGCTGATTCGGATCCTAGCGCGCACGCGGAAATTATTGCCCTGCGGCAAGCGGGTGCAAACCTCGGTAACCATCGGCTGGGAGACTGCGAGCTGTTTGCTACAATTGAACCTTGCCCGATGTGCGCTGGGGCGCTGGTTCATGCCAGGTTGAAGCGCCTGATTTATGGTGCGGACGATGCGAAGGCAGGCGCGGTTCGCTCAGTGATGGAAGTGGTGAACCATCCCAAGCTGAATCATCAGATGGAAGTGCGCGGAGGCGTTCTGGCAGGGCGTTGCGCGGAACTGGTGCAGTCGTTCTTTCGCGGGCGGCGGGCGGAAGGTCGGTAGGGGTTGGTCGTTCGTCGTTGGCCGTTGGTCACCGCAAGGCCAAGAGCGCGGACGAGCGAGGTGCACAATTTCGGAGAGGTGCGTGAGCGGTTGAAACGATCCGCCTCGAAAGCGGACATACCTTAACGGGTATCGGGGGTTCGAATCCCCCCCTCTCCGCCAGAATTTCTAGTTTCACTTGTTTCACTTCACGAAAGTCAATCCGTGCGGCACGGCCCAGCGGAAAACGTAGGCGTAAAGCATTACGATAATTCCGACGATGGCGCCCAACGCCACTGAATGCCACACTACGAATCGGAAAATGATTCCCTCATTTCCCACTTGCTCTGTGGCGGCGGTGGCGATCGTAATGGATTGCGCGTCGACCATTTTGCCCATGACTCCGCCGGCGCTATTGGCGGCGCACATGAGGACCGGATCGATTCCGAGTTGCTGGGATGTGATTCGCTGCAAGCTTCCGAAGAGGGCGTTCGAGGAGGTGTCGCTGCCGGTAAGCGCGACGCCGAGCCAACCCAGGAACGTTCCGAAGAATGGATAGAGCCACCCGGTTCGAGTGAAGGCCAGACCCAGAACCGCATCCAGTCCAGAATAGCGGGTCACGTAACCTAAACCCAGCATGAATGAGATCGCGACCATGGCCAGGCGCATCCGTACCAGCGTGCGCCAGAAAACTTTCATGAGCTGAACTGGGCCGAGGCCGAGCAACAGGCCGGAAACGATTGCGGCGAAGAAGCAACCGGTCCCGGTGGCGGAGAGCCAGTTGAAATCGTAACGTGCGGCCTCGGCAGTTGGCTTGGTCACCACAGGGGCGCCGCGATAAATGGCGGCGTGCAAGTAGGGCACATCCCATCCCGGTGGTCCGGGCCGAGGTTTGCCATCCGGCAACAATACGCGAAAGGCTGGCGTGGTGGCTTGGTTCATGGCGAGTTTGATCTTGGGAAGTCCCCACAGAAGAACGAAGAGGGACAAGATGGCGAAGGGCATCCAGGCTCGCAAGACCTGGACAGCGGTGTAGGTACGCGCTTTGACGTATCCATCAAACTTGTCAGCCGGCCAATCCCCGCCGAATTGATCTGTGATCTCGGCCGAGGGCGGCGGCAGAACGATTGCGTCTTTGTCGTAGTCGAAGCGCCAGATCCTTTTCGGCTTCCAGAAGCGAAGGAAAGTTACGACGGCGATAATCGAGACCACGCCTCCCATGATGTCGACGAGATTGCTGTCGACGTAGTTGGACCAGAAGAACTGGGTGAGGGCGAAGGAAAATCCGACGACCAGAATGGCGGGAAGGACTTCGAATGTTTCTTGCCATCCGACCATGGTTCGCACCAGCCAGAATGGAACGAGAACTGCGGTGAAAGGCAGAATGCGGCCAATCATGGCGTTGAGATCGGACTCGGGAAGGGCGGTGACGGCGGCTAGCGTGTGGACCGGTGTTCCGATCGCGCCCCAAGCGACCGGTGCGGTGTTGGCGATCAAATTCAGCGCAGCGGCGTGGAAGGGCCTGAATCCGAGGCCGATCATGAAAGCCCCGGCGATGGCGACGGGCGCTCCGAATCCAGCGGCACCCTCGATGAACGCGCCAAAACAAAAGGCGACCAGCAGAACCTGCAAACGACGGTCGGCAGTGATTCCGGCGATTGACTCCTTCATGATTTCGAACTGCCCGGTCTCGACCGAGATGTCATACAGATAGACGGCCGCGAGAACGATCCACGCGATTTTAAGCAGGCCGAAGGCGACGCCGTATCCGAAACTCATTGCGGCTAGAATCGGCGGCATCTTGAAGCAAATGATTGCGACCGACATGGCTGTGAGAGCGCCGGCGATGGCGCACCAGTGTGGTTTTACTTTGAAGCCGGCCAGCAATCCGAAGAGCACAATGATGGGAAGGCCGGCCACGAGCGTTGAGAGCCACCAATGACCGAATGGGTCGTAAACCTGGGTCCATTGCATGAGTCGCTCCTCCAGAGAATGCACTGACTCCAGTAATCAACTCCACTCCCAGCTTTTTGGTACATTCACGTACGATCGGTCGAGCGCTGCGACGGATGGGCAGCCAAGCAGCCGCAGAGTGCGCTCTACATCCGTCCGCAAGATTTCAATTGCACGGGTTACGCCCGCTTCGCCTGCGGCGGCGAGGCCGTAAGCATAGGCACGACCGCACAGAACCGCTCGTGCGCCCATGCAGATGGCTTTGACGATGTCGGTGCCGCGACGAATCCCTCCGTCCATGAGGACTTCGGCTTGGCCGTTCACCGCTTCTACAACCTCGGGCAAAACTCGCAACGAAGCAGGAACACAATCAAGTTGGCGGCCGCCGTGATTCGAAACACTCACTGCGGCGGCGCCCTCGTCAACGGCACGGCGAGCATCTTCCGCAGTGAGAACGCCTTTGACTACGATCGGTCCGCCCCAGTGCTCGCGAATCCAGCGCAAGTCGGCCCAGGTCACTGCAGCTCTGGCGAGGGCCGCACCAATGTCCACCAATGTCATCGGCCCTTCGCCCGGCACGACTACATTCGGTAGCCCTGGCAGGCCGCCGTCGCGCAGAAAGTTGATCAGCCAGGCGGAATGTTTCAACAATTCTGGAATGAACGGAACTTTGTCTAAGAGGCCGCCGCTGACGAGTTGTTTCATGCCATTGCGAAAATCCCGCTCACGCAGTCCGGCGACGGGCGTATCGATAGTGACGACCAACGCGGAGAATCCCGCCGCCCGCGCTCTATCGATTGCGGCCTCGGCCGCCCCGCGACCTCCCATTAGATAGAGTTGATAGAACACCGGACCGCGGGAGCCCGCTTTCACGTCTTCCAGCTTGTGTCCAGAGATCGTGGACAGAATGTAAGCAGTACCCGCCGCGCCAGCAGCCCGGGCGGCCGCAACCTCGCCGCCGGGATGCATGAGGCGGCTGTATCCGACGGGAGCGAGCAAAAATGGGAGGGAAAGATCGAATCCCAGTACGCGCGTGCATAAATCACAGTCGGCCAGTGCCACGGCGTGACGAGGGCGGAAGGTTATGTCCTCAAACGCTCGGCAATTCTCGCGGAGGGTAACCTCGCCTTCTGCGCCGCCGTCCAGATAGTCGAAGACCGCCTTCGGAAGGCGTCGACGCGCGAGGGGGCGAAGGTCTTCAATGCTCACCACGCGGGGGAAGGCGACTGCGCGGGCCGATCGAGTCATCTGCGGTTCCAGTATCCGTAGCCACCGAAAACAGCTAGATGGTACTTGAAAACCTGTAGAAGGCAAACGGGAAATCTCAGTTTATATGTCGATCCGTTTGTCAGTGTGGCGGTTTACATACCAGCACGGAGCGTAGCCGAAGTGAGGAAATAAGGAATGAACGCATACCTGGGTCTGCGGCTGGGCAAAATCGTATTCGGTCCTGCCGTTCTTTTCGTGGATCGCGTAGTAGGGTTGAATGGTCACGTTAGAAAACTGATCACGGCCATGGGGAATTTTGTAGCGGATGGAGAGATAGTCTCCGGCGTAGGTAAATAACACCAGTAAAGCCGCGAAGCCGGCAAGTCGAAGGGATATGACTTTCAACCGTTTCCTAACCTCGTTGGCTCGATATGGTACACGAGTCTCGGCGTCCAGGTTATAAAGACGTGCCGAGAGCGGTCTAAACTCGAGGACCTGCCGAAGCACTCGCTGACGTCTTCCTAAAGGTTCTTGCCAAGGTGGTCTTGTCGGGAGTACAATTGACTAGTCAGACTAGTCCGATAAAGGTGAACATGCCAAAAACCAAACCCGTCGCGGCTTCATCTCCCATGACTGGGAGCGCTCTATCTCCTCGCCGATGGCAACTGCAGACCGCCAAAGCCCAATTCAGCGAGGTGTTCCGGCGCGCCCGTTCTGAAGGGCCGCAATACGTGACTAGGCAGGGCAAAGAAGCAGTCGTGATTGTCCCGGCAGAAGAATTCGAAAGGCTTACCGCACGCTCGCAACAACCGCGCAGCTTGGTGAGGTTCTTCGCGGAATCGCCCTTGGCGGGCGCCGGACTGAATCTTGATCGTAAACCGGATTACGGACGAAAGGTTGAGCTGTGACTGGTTTCCTTCTCGACACCAATATTATTTCCGAACTAGTAAAGGCCCGTCCCGAACCTAGAGTGACGAAATGGATCGATAATACGGACGAAACTCTGCTCTATCTGAGTGTTCTCACGCTAGGTGAGATCCGCAAGGGGATTGCTTCCCTGCCCCAGTCGGCGCGCCGAGCCACGCTTGAAACATGGCTCAGCCATGATCTCGTCCTTCGTTTCTCGGGCCGTATCTTGCCCATAGACGAACAGGTAGCGGACCGTTGGGGGCGCATCGCCGGAAGCGCAGCTGCCAAGAAATCTCCGCTTCCTGTTATTGACGGATTGTTTGCCGCTACGGCCCAACACCACAATCTGATTCTCGTCACCCGAAACACTCGAGACATCGCGGCGACCGGGGTCACGGCATTCGACCCGTGGACCGCGTGAGTCTCACTTTTGCGAGTGCCGACCTAGAGGTCATTCAGGGGATACAGCTTGCGAAGTCAAGATCGTTAACCACAAAGGACACTAAGGTTCACGAAGGAATCGGTACAGACGAACGCCAGCCTCTCGGTTTGGCGGGCCGGCGTCATGTATCTTTCAGACGGTGAGTAAAACCTAGCTGCCTGGTACCGGCATTGCCGGGGCGCCATCCGCCACTTCGGCTTGATTGAATACCGAGTTGGCTCCCATGTGCGCTGGCCGGGCGGCCAGCATTTGCTCCTTGCGGTAGATCAAGTTGCTGGCGTTAAAACTCGCGAGTTCGAAGCCGTGTCCATGGGTGATGGCATCCGTGGGACAGGCCTCGACGCAGTATCCGCAGAAAATGCATCGGTTGTAGTCGATGTTGTAAACCTTGGCGTAGCGCTCGGCGCCGCTCACCCGATGCTCGGCCGTGTTCTCGGCTGCCTCGATGTAAATGCAGTTGGAGGGGCAGGAGGCTGCGCAGAGAAAGCAGGCCACACATTTTTCCAGTCCATTCTCGTCGCGCTGCAGCACGTGCACACCGCGGAAACGCTCCTGGAATTTGGCGCCGCGAAGCGGTCCCGGCCCGTCAGGATAGTTCTCTACCTGGGTGGGTTGGAACATCTCCATGAAGGTGATGCTCATGCCCTTGGCGATGGCGGCTATGTTCTTCAGAATCGGCATACAGGCCTAGTATAACGGAAGCCGCACGAAGGCCGCAGGATGAGCATTCGAGCGGGATTGCATTTGCGTTGGGAAGATCAATTCCGGGGCTGTGGCGCCTGCTGGATCTTCGATGCAGGATGTGTCGGGACTACGGAGAAAACTTATCAAAAGGCCCGGTCAGGAGGAGATTCAAGAGCCCGGGCCTCTCGGAGCTCAACACGGACGAAGTGTAACCGATTTTGCTCGCAATGTCTAGTATGTTTATGGACTATATAATATAGCGACGATCGTCCGCCGAATCGCAGACACCCCCGGGACGAAGCGTCCGGGACGGCGTGAGTATTGGCCCCCGTCGCTGCGGCGCTAGTGCTGGATATTCAAGTCGGCGTAGAAACTGAAGCTGGCGAGCGCCACCTGATCGTTGCCGGGAATGTAAAAGCCAAACTTCCCTGCAGCCAGATTTGTTCCCGGCAGGCTCCATTTATCCAGAACCACCCAGGCGTCGCCCTCTTTGGTCTGATTCACGATTTCGTTGGGCGCGACGCGAATCTGCATGAAGCGAAAACTCTTCTTTTCGCTCTTGTGGGGGATTTTGAATTCGTCCGACTTCTGACCGTTGTGCATTACCGTGCGGTAGAAGTTATTCTCGTCGATCTGAAACAACACATAGTTGTTCGGATCGACATAGTTGACCACCCATTGCAAATGATGGCCTTTCTGCAGCATCACGGAAAAGGCAAAGGTTCCGGATGCGGGGGAAGCGCCGTACAGCACAAAGTCTCCACCTTTGTGGACGAAGCCGTTTTTGTCGGGCTTCCAACCGGCGGGGTCATCCCACTTGGACATTCCGCTGGGTGCCAGGGGCAGGTCGAAGCCCTTGGATTGACCGGCCACAACTTCCACGGCGGACGAACGAGTCACACTATCGGCGATTCGCGCGGTGAGAGTGTACGTTCCCGGCGCCAGGGTTAGCGGAGTGCCGCTGGTGACCTTCACTGGCGCTTCTCCAGCCTTGGCGAGACTGACTACGGCTTCCGGCGGTGAAAAAGTGATGCGCAACTCACCTGTGCCGGCCTGCAGAACTGCGTCAGCGCCAGCGAAGGCAATGTTGGAGCCAGCGACGAAATGCTTTTGAATTCGCTTGGAAACGAAGCGATCCTTGCGCAACTCAATCACGTGGTCGCCCGGTGTGATGGTTGCCATATTAAAAGTACCGTCAGGTTGGATTACTCCGACGGGCGCCTGATCGATCAGGACTTGCGCGCCCGGCGTCCCACCTTGGATGGATAGCGAGGCCAGGTGCGGAACCGGTTGCAGGTTGAAGGACAGCTTGGTTTGTTCACCTTTGCGGACACGGACGCTCTGCGAAGGAAGATCCTGAAACCCCGGTTTGCTGATAGTGACTACGTAATCTTTTGGCTCAAGATTTGGAATACGCAGCTGTCCACCCTGCGTGGTTCCCTTCTGGAGTTGTCCGTTGAGATAGACGCGGGCTTTGTCCTCTCCGGTGACAATCACGAGGGTGCCAATGTTCTGGCCGGACTGCAGAAACGCGGCAAGAGCTGGCGCGGGTCCGATGTCGATATCGAGCTTGTATTGATCGTCGCCGCGAGTCAGGGTCAATTCATGCGGAGCCAAGGAGACTTGCGGAAGCTCCCATCCGTTCTCACCCATGGCGGCTGCGGCCTGCCCGTCAAGGCTAAGCCGTGCCCGCGGGTCGCTGGAGTAGACATGCACCTGGCTGCCGAGATTGCTGACCACGACGGCCAGCAAGCCGTTGGCGGCGATCGGTCCCTTGACCACCGGCGGCGTTCCGGGATTGCTTGAGAATATGAAAGAAGCGCTGCCTTGTTTGCCGTCGAACTTCACCTTGTGCTCGCCGGGAGACAGTTTGTCGAGAGACCACTGTGCGCCGTCGAGTTCGACTGCGGGTTGATCGTCGAACGAAACTTTCCCCGTACCGGTGTCGGAGGAAAGCTTCACGACAGGCAGGGTTGGATCGAGCGTCAGGCTAATCGATGCGGGTAAGCCACCCTTCGCTTCGACGGTGCTGGTTTTGGACTGATAGCCTGCGAGCTCGGCTTCGATTTCGTAGCTGCCGTCCGGCAAATCAACTTGCAGATCGGAGGTGCCACGAACTTCGTGGTTAATTCGAATGGTCGCTCCGGGGGGCGAAGTGTGTACTGCAACTCGCGCCAGCGTTGGCGCCGGTGCGGAAGAAGGACGATGCCTCACCAGAAAAAATGCCAGCAGCAAGACCACTGCGACGCCGACGGCCGCGATCACTCCGCGTGGCAGTTGGGTTGGGTTCGTGGACTTGATCGGAGTTTTGACCGGAGGCGTTGGCTGATCCAGCAGGGCCGGCGGTTTGGGCTCGACGGGCGTTGCTGGCGATAGCGGCTCGACATCCGGAGGGAGCAGAGGCGTGGCGCGATGCTCCGAAGGTGAAGAAGGCGGCACATCCATGGTTGGCGTAGAAACGATCGAGGCGGTTGCTCCGTCTCGCGCGGAAGACCCAACTCCTCGAGGAGTAGCTTTGTCTTGCCCAGGAGTATGATTTGGGAATTTCCCCTGGACTGTGGGCAAGTTCAGGCGCGCAAGCAGTCCGTTGGCAATCGCGAGGACCTCTTCATCGTCCACATACTTTTGCGCCAGGACTTGAACGCGGTCGCCGAACACTTGTCTCACGGCGGGATCGGTGATGGTTTCGGCTTCGCGGTCCATCCGCCGTAACTCTTCCAAGTCGCGGCGGCGCATCTGACGGCGCTGCGTCTGCAGCTCGCGAACCACGGTTTCCTGAATCTGGACGAGACGAAGCTCGCGAGGATAAGCCGCGAGAGCTTCCTCGATACGAGCCAACGAACCAGCCAAATCGCCGGCTGCCTGCAATGCCCGCGCCTGGGAGAGGCATTCGCCCACAATCTGTTCTCGCTTCTGATCAAGAATCAGGGTGCGAACCGTTTTAGAAAGAGGATGGCTCGGATTCAGATCGAATGCCTGCCGCGCCAACCGATCCGCTTCGTGCCAGTTGCTCTCCGCCACCAGGCGCGCCTGCTCGACCAGCGCATTCGAGAACACGGCTCGGGTCAGCGTATTGTGTTCGTCGAGTTCATACGCTTCCCTCAATAACTTGATTCCGTCGGAGAAACGGTTTTGCGCGCACAGTTCCTGGCCTTCGGTCATCAGACGATGCGCTTCGGTGGCGCGCTGCAGGCCATCTTTCGCAAGTTTTTCGAGTTGCGCCAACTCGGCATCGCCGGGAAACTCGGCGCGTGCCTGTTCTAGAAGGCTGAGGGCACGAGCGTAGTCACTAGAGTGCAGGCAGCCATCGATCTGTTCGACCAAGCGGGTTTTGGCTTCAATGCGAGATTGCTGTTCGCGCCGTTTCTGCAAGCGTTCGACTTCAAACTTCAAGCCGGGATACTGGCTGTAAATCGTCCGCAGGATTTCCCAGTCGTTGAGAGCATCTCCGAACGCACCCTCTTCTTCATGGTGATGCGCGCGGGCCACGATGGAGTTCACCAGATCGCGTTTATCCTTGACCAGGCGAAGGGCGCGCTCGAAGTGTGTTTCGTCGGGATGCAGGTCGAGCGCCTCTTTCAGAATGTTGACCCGCTTGTCGAGATCGGGTTCGGCTTCGACTTGCCGATCTACAGAAGCGACAAAGGCGGAGAGTTCCTGCCTCTGCTGCTCCTCGATGTCATATTTGAGCGCCTGGAAAATCGCGTTGGTCGGATACTTGATCAGGTAGGTTTCGCAAACCGAAAGAGCCTTGCTGAAGTTGCGCTCGCCGAGTTGCTTGCGCGCCTCCGCGTAAGCGGTGTTCATGGCGTCGTGCTCGGAGCGAACCTCGTTGTAAAAGCCCTGGTACGTCGCGCTGCCTTCGGGGCTGGAAATGTCGGGAGCGCGGCGGTCCAGTTCAAGAACCACGGCCAGCTTGGTAAGCGCGTTGCTGACGTCGCCTTTCTGCCAGGCGTCCATGGCGGCACGATGGATCTGTGCCTTCTCCTGGCGTAGCTTGTTGTATTCCTGCTCTTCGCGATCGACTTCGGCGATCAATTGCAGGGCGCGCGCCTCTTTCGGTCGAAGCTGCAACACATTCTGCAAGGCTTCGCGGGCGTGCGGATATGCGTGATTATCCGTATGCTGCCGCGCCAGACGGTACCAGTTCTCAATCTGTTTCTCGCTGCGTCGGCTCTCGATCTTGCTCTTCATGGAGAGCGCGGAAACGTTGTCTGGCTCCATCTCCAGGATTTCCTGAAGTTTCTGCAAAGCCAAGGGATCTTCTTCTTCTTCGAAGCGGGCTTTAGCAGCATCCAGCAACTGGGCGATGGTTCTTCGTCGGACGGTTGTGTCCAGTTGATGACGCAACGAAGTAATCGAGGTGTCGAGATGGCCCTCCGCCTCCAGTTCTCCGAGGATTTCGCCGGCGAACTGATAATCGCCGGTCTCCATCGCTTTGGTCGCGCGTTCGAGGCGGGGCCGGGTGCGTGAAGAATCGAAGAATTCGATCGGCTCGTTGCGCAGCGCTTTGTTGAGAGCATCGCTAAACTCACGCGCACTCGAGAAGCGATGCCAGGGCTGCTTGGCCATTCCTTTATGCACTACGCGGCCGATCGACTGACTAACCGCCGGGTTGATATCAGAAGCCGGCGGCGGAATCTGGCGGCGAATGGCTTCGACGATCTCATCGGCTCGGGCACGTTGAAACGGATGCCTTCCGGTCAGCGCTTCGTAGGCGACGACACTCAACGAAAACAAATCAGAAAGCGCCGACAGCGGTTTCATCTCGATCTGCTCGGGAGACATATAAAGCAGCGTCCCCTTTTGCGCCCGCGTGGAATGCGTGTCGGTCATGTGGGCGACGCCGAAGTCGATGATCTTGACCGAATCGTCTTCCATCACGAAAATGTTGCTGGGCTTGAGATCGCGGTGGACCAGCCCTCGCTCGTGCGCCGCCTGCAGGCCGCGACAGGTCTGCGAAATAATACCGACCGTGCGATCGACAGTCAGGCGATGGCTGGCTTTGCGGATGAATGCGTCGAGGGTTGCGCCGGGCAGAAGCGGCATGACGAAGTACGGCTTTTTCTTGCCGTCTTCTTCAAACTCACCAATGTCAAAGATCTCAATAATGTTGGGATGGCTCATGGAAGCGAGCACGTCGCACTCTTTGTAGAACAACTGAAGCGATGCGGGGTCGGGAATATCGAGAATCGTCTTGACGGCGACTTCGCGGCGGATCACGGTGTCATAAGCCCGATACACCAAACCCATCCCGCCCTGCCCGAGGATCTCCCGGACCTCGTAGCGGCCAGCCAATTTTCTAGGTGTGACAGGACCTTCCATGAACTCCTCTCCGGGGGAAACTTAGCATGTTACTGCTTTTGACGAAGAAATGGGGATTCCGTTCTACGGGATATGGAGAGGACTGACATGCGCAAGTAACCCCGTGGCGTCTTGCCCTGGGGCCGAGCAAAAACATAGCGAGCTAGCGTTTTATGCCTCCGCCGCCCGCAAAGGCTCGGCGAGGCTGAGCATAAGTCGAGAAAAACCCGCGAGGTCCAAAGATTGGGGCCCGTCCGAAAGCGCACGCTCGGGGCAGGGATGCACTTCGACCATCAGGCCGTCGGCTCCAAGGGCCCCAGCCGCGCGCGACATCGGCGCAATCAGGCTAGGCCGGCCAGTTCCGTGCGACGGGTCGGCGATGACTGGCAGGTGAGTTAATTCCCGGGCGAGCGCGATTGATGCCAGATCAAGTGTGTTCCGCGTCTCCGTTTCAAATGTTTTGATCCCCCGCTCGCAGAGTACGACGTTCGGATTCCCGCCAGCCACAAGATACTCTGCCGCCAGCAGCCACTCTTTGACGGTGGCTGACGGTCCGCGCTTCAACAGCACGGGCTTGTCTACTTTCGCCAGCCGCCGCAGCAACGCGAAGTTCTGCATGTTGCGTGCGCCCACCTGCAAAAGATCCGCATGTTCGCAAATCACATCGACATCTTCCGTGCTCATCACCTCGGTGACTACCGGGAGCCCGGTTTCTTCTCGCGCTTCGCTCAAAAGACGGAGCGCTTCCACGCCCAGGCCCTGAAATTCGTAAGGAGATGTTCGAGGCTTGTACGCTCCGCCTCGCAGCAATCGGGCTCCCCCGGCCTTCACCGCTCGTGCGGTCGAAAATAGTTGCTCCCGTGATTCAACCGAGCACGGTCCTGCAATCACGACGAAGCTTCCATCTCCGATCTGCACGCCGCCAATATTTACGACCGTGCGATGCGGCTTAACCTGACGGCTTACCAGTTTAAAAGGCTGCGCGATGGCGACCACGCCATCGACGCCGGGCGCAGCCGCCAGCGCTTCGAGTTCATGCCGGCGTCCGCCGCTGCCGACCGCTGCGACGATGGTTCGTTCTTCTCCGCGGGTAACGTGCGCCTGATAGCCAGCCTCCTTCACGCGATCAATGACGTGCTGGATCTGGTCTTCGCTGGCGCGCTCCCGCATGTTGATAATCATGATTTGCCTCTTCCCGCTTTCCCTGTGCCCGATTTAAATAACGCGCTCGAAGTCATAGCCCGATTCCGTCAGCGCGCACGCTAACTCTCCGTAGTGGTCCGAGCCTCTGGTTTCCATCGTTAGGTCAATAGCTGTATCGCCAAGGCCGACGCCGTAATGCGCCCGCTCGTAACTGGTTTCGACGATGTTCACCAGCTTCGTCGCAATCACACCCGTGAGACGATTCAGAGCGCCCGGATGGTCGGGAAGATGGATTCGCAAACGCACCAGCCGACCATCTTTCACCAATCCGCGTTCGATGATCCGGGCTAAGAGAGTGACATCGACGTTGCCGCCTGAAACGACTACCGCAGCGGTTTGACCCTTGAGATCGATCTTGGCATGAAGAAGCGCGGCCACGCCGACCGCTCCTGCACCTTCTGCCACGGTCTTTTCCCGCTCCAGCAAGAACAGAATTGAGTTTGCAATTTCCTCTTCATCCACCAGAACCAGATCGTCGACGTACTTTTGAATCAGCGGCAGAGTCTTTTCCCCAGCCACACGCACCGCGATGCCGTCTGCGATCGTCGAAGCCTGCGGGAGAAGCACTGGTATCTTTTCCTCGAGTGCTGCAGCCATCGAAGGGAGTGAAGAGGTTTGAACTCCGATCACGCGTATTCGTGGCCGCAGCTCTTTCAAGGCCACAGCGATGCCAGCGATCAGACCTCCGCCTCCCACTGGAACAATGACGGTGTCGAGCTGAGGCAGTTGTTCGAGCATTTCTGGCCCAAGAGTTCCCTGGCCTGCGATGACGTCTACGTCGTCGAATGGATGAATAAACGTGCGCTGCTCCTCGCAACAGCGTTTGCGTGAGCCGACGTAAGCTTCATCAAAACTCGTGCCGTGCAGAACGACTTCGGCACCGTGCCTTCGCGTAGCGGACACTTTTGCCAGAGGAGTAGTGAGGGGCATCCAAATTTCAGCCTTTACTCCCAACCGTCCAGCGTGATAAGCGACGGCCTGAGCGTGGTTGCCGGCCGAGGCGGCCACCAAGCCGCGATCGCGTTCTTCCCCGCTCAACATCAGTAGTTTGTTCAGCGCTCCGCGTTCTTTGAACGCTCCGGTTCTTTGCAGGTTCTCCAGTTTAAGAAAGACTGGCCCACCCGCAATACGTGAAAGTTCATGCGATTGCGCCGCTGGCGAAATGCCGATGCTCGGGCGAATGCGGTGCAGAGCATCTTGGATGTCGTTAAGTGTAACCATGTGCGAGTGCAGCTCGCCGGCGGCTTGGGGGCTTGCCACGGACATGCTTAAACGCCCCACAAACACTGATCGGGATCGTTATGAAGTGCGAGGTCAGCTCCGTTCAGCCAGTCTTCCCGCGTGGGACTACACACATCGATCGCGACCACGTCTTCCAGCACATCGGACGAATGCTCCATGCCCGGGGTTATGGTCAGCATTTGATTCGGGCGCAACACGACATCCCCAGTGGTGAAGTGAAATTGCCAACATCCCTTCAGCAGAATGATGACCTCTTCATGTTCATGGCGATGGGCGCGGGTAGCCGACCCTTTAGCGACTTCAAGCCGCGCCACGCTCATCTTTTCTCCCTGCGCGACGGTGCGCCGGTACAATTCGGTGACCGCCTGCGGCTGCATCGAATTCCAATCGTATACATGCATAGGCCTACCTCTTTCCGATTAGTCGGCGCCGCTGGCCACAAACTCGGCTGCCGGCTGCGATGTCTTCTCTGGAGTTCCATCCGGCGTTATCCGTACCGGATCCAGGAAAGCCATGAGCTCGCGTAACCGCGCTCCCACTTGCTCGATGGGATGCGTCTGCTCGCTCTTGCGTGTTGCGCTAAACCACGGCCGTCCCGCTTCGTTTTCCGCGATCCACTTCCGTGCGTATTCCCCGCGCTGAATCTCGCCCAACATGCGACGCATGGTCTTGCGAGTTTCATCGGTGATCAGCTGTGGACCGCCAGTGTAATCGCCATGTTCCGCCGTGTCGCTGATGGAGTACCGCATGTAGTTCAATCCCCCGCGGTACATCAGATCCACAATCAGCTTCAGCTCATGCATGCATTCGAAGTAAGCGATCTCAGGCTGGTAACCAGCCGCGACCAGGGTTTCGAAGCCAGCTTTCACGAGTGCACTGACGCCCCCGCAGAGGACCGCCTGCTCGCCGAAGAGATCGGTTTCAGTTTCTTCGCCGAAAGTTGTTTCGATGACCCCAGCTCGCGTACATCCCAAGGCTTTCGCATAGGAAAGAGCAAGAGCCTTCGCGGATCCGCTGGCATCTTGATAGACCGCCAGTAATCCCGGAGTCCCGCCGCCGTCGATAAAGACCTCGCGCACGCGATGGCCCGGAGCTTTCGGGGCAATCATGATCACGTCCACATTAGCGGGCGGTTGGATGGTCTTGAAATGGATATTGAAGCCGTGCGCGAAGAAAAGCGTCTTCCCAGCGGCAAGCTTGGGCGCAATGTCGTCCCGGTAAATCGCAGGCTGAGTTGTGTCGGGAGCGAGAAAGGCGATGACATCTCCCCAAGCCGCGGCTTCAGCCGGAGTAAGCACGAGCAGGCCCTCGGCTTCGGCGCGAGCGCGAGATTTGCTTGTCTTTGGTAGCGCGATCGCGACCTCGACTCCGCTGTCGCGAAGATTCAAAGCATGCGCGTGACCCTGCGAACCGTAACCAATGACCGCAACTTTTTTGCTGCGAATCAGAGCCAGGTCAGCATTGTTGTCGTAATACATGTTTGCCATTGCGTTCTCCTTTTAATTTTGGTCGACATGCGCGCAGCCCGGCTGGCCCATTCGATCGGTTATTGACAGCATCTCCCATCCTCATCAGACGGGACGTTGCCGTTTCCCGCGGTGTGAAGTGGTGCATCCAACACTTTCAGCAACCGAGCCACCAACCGCTCCCGGCCTCCAATCATGTGCAAGCCACTCTCACGCTGATGTTCTTCCAGAGTTTTCTCCAACTTCTCTTTCAGGTTTTCCATACTTACCTCCACAAATGATTACTAAACTGAATATGAAACCGATTCGTCCTCCAACGAATCGTCTTGGCCAGATGTAGTTGCAGAAGCCTCGGGTCTGGGACCTCGAGTCATGGCCACTCTTCCGGTCCGCGCCATTTCGAGAATCCCGTAGCCGCGCAGTATTTCGACCAGGCCGTCGATCTTGTCCTCGGCACCTGTGGTTTCGATCACCATCGATTCGCTATTCACGTCGACAATGCGGGCACGACAGA
>Ga0210383_10001679_pt1 | contig 20139 bp, 19 predicted proteins | sample IncBWC14OmetaG_FD_160072 | JGI IMG/M metagenome (GOLD analysis project Ga0210383, IMG submission 160072) | Forest soil microbial communities from Barre Woods Harvard Forest LTER site, Petersham, Massachusetts, United States - Inc-BW-C-14-O ... | reverse complement strand
AGAAGCGCAGCTTGCGCACCCGCTCGGTGGAAACTCGGCTGGCGGTAAGGTTCGCGACGCAGCCGGATTCGAATTCCAGCCGGACGTTCGCGATGTCCACCTTGCCGGAAAGAATGGGCAGACCAACCGCGCGAACTTCTTTGACCGGAGATTTCGCAAAGGCCAGCACAATATCCAGATCGTGAATCATCAGGTCGAGGACCACATCCACATCGAGCGAGCGCGGCGTAAAAACGCTGAGTCGGTGCACCTCGAAAAACATGGGCCGGGTCAACAGCGGCGTGGTGGCCCGCACGGCAGGATTGAAGCGCTCCAGGTGGCCAACCTGGGCAATGCGCTTGTGAGTAGCCGCCACCGCCAACAACTCATCGGCTTCTACAAGCGACGCGGCCACCGGCTTCTCGATCAGAACGTCGACGCCTTTTTCCATCAATTCGCGCGCGGTCACAAGATGCTGCGCCGTGGGAGCAGCCACGGAAGCAGCCTGGATCTCACTGTGCGTGGTCAGCATCTGGCTGACAGAGCCGAACGATCGGCATCCAAATTCGCGGGCCACGGCATCGGCCCGGTTGAGATCGGGATCGACCACTCCCACCAGGCGAACGGCTTCCCCCTGCTGCTCGAGTTCCTTGTAAACGCGGGCGTGGTTGCGCCCAAACACGCCGACCCCAACCACCGCGACCGAAATCGAACTCGGCGATGACAGAAGAAATCCTCAACGGCCAGTTGCCGGGAAAGATTGTAAACGCAATGCTGGGAAAGAGCATCTGGATAACGGACCTGTAACATCACAGAAAGCTGGCGCAGCCGAGCCACGGCTGCGGAAAGCTGCGAGAGAAAGGATTCCGCCGCCCCATGAGAACCATCGCCCTCCTGACCATTTCAAATATTTTCATGACCTTCGCCTGGTACGGACATTTGAAGTATCGCAACGTACCGCTCTACAAAGTGATTCTTATCAGCTGGCTGATCGCATTCTTTGAATATTGCTTTCAGGTCCCGGCCAACCGGATCGGCTCCTATGAGTTCAGCGCGGTCCAGCTCAAGACCATCCAGGAAGTGATCACGTTGGTGGTCTTCTCCGTATTCTCAGTTCTCTACCTCGGACAATCGATCCGCTGGAACCACGTGGCAGGATTCGCCATGATCGTAGGCGCGGTAGCGCTCATCTTCAAGCAGTGGTGAGTCGTAACAACGAACTTCGTAATCGCAAAGGTTCGTTTAAACGATCAATGGTTAGAAGCTGCCAGTAAAACACGATGGCGGCTCGTGCTGTTTTGCTGGCCCCTGATCCCTGGCCCCTGGCCCCTGCGCTTCAACTCTTCACTTGGCGCGAGCTTTCGCCTTCTTCAAAATCGCAATCTGCCCCGCATGATAGAGCTCGTGTTGCGCCATGCCGTGCAGCATGTGAGAGAAATCGTAGCGCTTTCCCGGCACGCGGTCGCGAAGGCGAGAGTCGGGTAAAGCCACAACGGTTTTAACCAGCGCCCGATGAGTGCGCGTCATCTCGGCCACCGCTTTGCGCCAGGCCGCTGGCGTGGGATTGGCGACGGGCGGAAAATTCTCAGCGCCCTCAGGCTGGCATTTCTCTCCGCTCAACCGGACGAGGGCCGCTCCGTCCCAAGCCGCGACGTGTAGAACCAGTTCCCAAATGCTGTGGACGTCAGCCAGTGGCTTGGCCGCAGCCGTGGCAGCGTCAACGTCGGCAAGCAGTTCGAGCAGAGCCGGTCCGTGCCACGCGTTGCCATCAAACGCGCGGCTAAGCTGGTCGGCAATGCGGGCGGGTTCAGCCAACGCGGCCACAGGCTTCCTCTTCATTTCGTAACCTCTCCTTGCGCTGAATCGGCAACCACCGCAATCTCGCCCGCGTTCGCCGCCTCGAGAATCGTCTCTCCATCCAGCAGCAGGCACTTTCCCGCATCCAGCGCCAGGCACGTCGCGCCGTTGTCGCGCATCACTTCAATCGTCTTCACCCCGATCACGGGCACGTCGAAGCGCATATCCTGATTCGGTTTCGCGATCTTCACCACGGTAAGCGCACGGTTGAGAGTGGACGCTTCGCCTTCGAGCGAACGCATGATCTGACCAGCGCGTTCAATGGCACCATCGGTCCCTTCCATGGCCTCCACCGCTACGCACGCCGCGTCGGCAATCACCACCGTCTGCCCAATGTCGTGCCGCGCCAGGTCCCGCGCCACGCCGCGCCCGTAATCGATGTTCTTGCGTTCCTGATCCGTGGGAGCACGCCGGCTCAGCACACCCGGTTTGACCAGCAGCGGCTCCAGCAGCCATGTGGAACTCTCGAGCCCAATGCCCTCGTCCGCCAAAACCTTCGCCACGGCACCAAGTAAAGAATCCGTATTGCGCGTGGTCAACGACAGCAACAGCTTCGCCAGCCGCCAGTCGGGACGAATGCTTGAAAAAATCTGCTTGTGCCGGACTTGTCCCGCCATAATGGCCCGGTGCACGCCCTCGCGCTGAAGAATTTCAATCAGCTTCGAGAGTTCCCCCAGCGAAAACCAGTGAACTGCAGCCGCACCACGCGATTCAATCTCCGGAAAAGTCTCTTCCTTAATGGCGGCCACAACCACCTCGTATCCCTGCGCGCGCGCCGCGTCGAGCACGAGAAATGGAAACTTGCCGTTGCCTGCGATAAGCCCAAGACGCTGCATAAATAAGTTGCCAGTTGCCGGTTGTGAGTTGCCAGTCGGCAACCCAACAACTCTAGATTGAACCGATTAGACCGTTCAGAATCCTTCCTACTTCCGCTGATAACTTAAGGAGACGTTTTGTCTCCTCCGGCGAAACATACTGCAATCTACCCACGAGCAAAATCTGGGTTTCTCAAGCAGCGAACCACGAGCATGGACGAGAAACTGCTTGAACTCTCCAGGCGTCAGTCGACCCTGGCCCTCAGCGATGTTGCTCGGTACGGACACCACGGCGCGACGAAGCTGACTCCTCAGCCCAGACAACTCGTCCTTGGGAAATCCGCGAGTAGCCTTATAAGTCTCTTCGGCGAGATCCATAGCCTTCTGCCATGCAATGAGGTCTGGATACGAAAGCCCCACGCCCGCCTCCTAAAAGTTTGTACCGGCAACTGACAACTGGCAACTGCTACTTAATCACTCCCCGTTCCGAAGATTCGATAAACCGGATCAACAAGTCGACATCCTCCCCGCGATCCGCCTCCGCCTTGAGCTTTTCCAGCGCCTGCGACGTATTCATCTTCGATGCCAGCAAAGTTTTATACGCGTGGTGGATTTTCGCGATCCGCTCCTTCGAGAATCCGCGCCGCTCGAGGCCAACTTTGTTCAGTCCGTAGGCATGCGTGCCACGCGCAGCGGAAGTGACAGAGAACGGCAGCACATCCTGCGTGATAGTCGTGCCTCCGCCAATGTAGGAATGCGCGCCAATGCGCACAAACTGATGCACGGGGCACAATGCGCCAACCACGGCCCACTCTTCGACCGTGACGTGACCGCCGAGCGTGGCTCCATTCACCAGCATCGCATGATCGCCGATCACCGAGTCATGTCCAATGTGGGTGTAGGCCATGATGAGAGTGTGGCTGCCAACTTTCGTCAGCCCTCCGCCTTTGACCGTTCCCCGATTGATGGTGACATACTCGCGGATCTCATTGTGCTCGTCAATTTCCAGCCGCGTGGGCTCGCCTTTGTAGGTCACATCCTGCGGAGCCATGCCAATCGCGCAAAAGGGAAAAAAGCTGTTATGTGCTCCAATCTTCGTTGGCCCTTCGATCGCGACGTGAGAAATCAACCGGCAGTTCTCCCCCAATTCCACGTGAGGCCCGATCACGCAGTAGGCGCCAACCTGGCACGACGCTGGAACTTTGGATTGGGGATCGATGACGGCCGTGGGATGAATGTTCATCTAACAGTGTTCATCTAAGAATGCTCATCTAAGAATGTCATCGGAGAATATCCGTGGAAGGTTTGAATCCCGAAATGGACGACGAGCGGTTTCCGTTCGCCCCCGCCGCACTGACTCTATCCCGCAGTCTCGTCACCATCAGCGTCATCCGCGCCCGAACCTCGACCGCGCGAACTGTCGATCAGTTGGCACGATACCGTGGCCTCGGCCACGCGCCTGGTGCCAACATAAGCCGTGCCCTGCATCTTAGCCGCCGTCATTCCCGGGACGACTCGCCAGCCTTTCACTTCTACCTCCAGCCGCAACTGGTCTCCCGGGCTTACCGGACTCCGAAATTTGGCTCGCTCGATTCCGGTAAATACCATCACCTTGTCGACGCGGTCCTCCACTTCAGTCAGCAACAGCGCCCCGCCCGCCTGGGCTATCGCTTCCACGATCAGCACTCCCGGCATGATTGGTAGCCCCGGAAAGTGGCCAGCAAAAAACGGCTCGTTAATGGTCACGTTCTTGATCGCGACAATGCGCTCCTTGCGCTGCAACTCCAGCACGCGGTCAATCAGCAGAAAAGGATAGCGATGCGGAAGGATGCGCAGGATTTCGTGGATATCCAGCACGGTCTTGGCCGCGCCCGGCGCTTCCTTCACAGCAGGAGTGCTCTCAGTCATAATTCGCCCCAAACAGCTTAAAGATTATACTGTAACGCACCATGTGGGGACGGGCACTCTTGCCCGTCCGTCGAGCGCAGCTCGACAAGTTTTTTTCGTCTCGGTAGAACGCTGACGCCGTACCGTACAGCGGGACTCATCACCCTTCCAAACATGGAAAGAGGAGCAATGCCCAGCAAGAAACCACACGCGAAGCGAGAACCATCCACGGCCTGGCGCGACCGCCTGCATTATTTCGAAGCCCGGCAGGAAGAAATGGTAGAAGCGGCTCGCGAACTGGTGGAGATCGAATCTCCCAGCGACAACAAATTCGCCGGCGATCGCCTCGGCGCGTTTCTGGCAGAGAAATTTCGCGTCATGGGCGGCGAGACGCGCCTGCACCGCAGCGAGACCTATGCGGATCATTTGCAAATCAATTTTCCCGGCCACGGCACCGCAGCGCCGGTTCTGCTGCTGGGACATTTCGACACGGTCTATCCGTTGGGTACGCTGGCGACCATGCTGTGCGGCGTTGCCGGTGATCGTCTCCATGGCCCCGGCGTCCTCGACATGAAGGCAGGCATCGTCCTCATGATGGAAGCGATCGCAGCCCTGAAAACATGGCACGGCGAACTGCCGCGCCCGGTCACGGTTTTTCTGGTGTCGGATGAGGAAGTCGGCAGCAACTCGTCTCGCCCGACCACATTAGCGTTGGCCCGAGAGTCGGCGGCTGTGCTGGTACTCGAACCCGCAGCCGGACTCCGCGGAGCGTTAAAGACCGCGCGCAAGGGAGTGGGCGAGTACACGCTGAAGGTGGAAGGCGTGGCCGCGCATGCCGGCCTCGATCCTGGGAAAGGCCACAGCGCCATCCTGGAGCTTGCCCGCCAGATCACAGCCATCTCGAAGTTCAACGATTTGCGGAGCGGGCTGTCGGTGAATCCAGGAATCATTCAGGGTGGCACGCGCACCAACGTAGTTGCCGCCGAAGCCACGGTAAAAATCGACGTTCGCATCAAGAGCGCGAAACAGAAAGTTGGCATCGACCGCAAGCTGCGATCGTTGAAGCCCTTCGACAAGCATTGCCAACTGGAGATCACCGGCGGTATCAATCGTCTGCCCATGGAACGCACTGAAGGTGTGGCCGCGCTCTACGAGAAAGCCCGCGAAATTGCCCGCGAGACTGGCTGGAAGCTGGACGAAGCCGCCGTTGGCGGAGGCTCCGACGGCAACTTCACCGCAGGGGTCGGCATTCCCACGCTCGACGGCATGGGCGCAGTGGGCGAGGGCGCCCACGCCGTGCACGAGCACATCGTCATCTCCGAGTTGCCGCGCCGCGCCCTGCTTCTGGCGGCCATGATTGAACAGGCCTGATCGAAAAAACACGCTCGAAGAAGCACAGGTTAAAAAAATAGATCGAACCGGCCGATCCCGGAAACAATCACATGCTCAAGTTCATGGTCGTCATCTACAAGCGTCCCGAACTGACTCGCGAGCAGTTCCGGAAACATCTGCAGGAAATTCACGGCCCTCTCGCAAAGAACCTGCCCGGCCTGAGGAAGTACGTGCAGAACTACATCTGCGCCGATCCCACTCGGAAGCCGGGATGGGACGCCGTGGTCGAGCTCTATTTCGACGATTGGTCGAGCTTGGAAGCAGCCTGGGCAAGTCCGCAAGGTGCGGCTTCCGACGCCGACCTGCCCGCTTTCGTTGACTTGACTCGTACCACCTGGTCGGCTGTCGACGAAGTTACTGTTTTGGAGTGACGTTACTGTTTTGCGGTAAAGACGAGGAAGTAGTCCATCTTGTCGCCCTTCACAAAATCGTAGCTCTCGAGCAATCGATAACCGGCCTGGATCGCCTCCCGGACCACGACCTCGCGCCCCACTCCGTGATCTTCGCCGTTTCCATTGCGGTCGATGATTCCAAGTTTGGCTCCAGACCGAAGCGCAGTCCGCAGATTCTGCAGCAGCGTCACTGGCTTCGCGACCTCGTGGTACGTCTTCAGCATCAAGACGCTATCGATCGTGTTCGCAGGCAGTTTCGGATCATCCGCCTGGCTGAGAATGGTTTTCACATTGTCGATTTTTTCCTTTTGCAGCCGGTCGCTGATGTACTGAATAGCCTCGGGATTGATATCCACCGCGTAAACGACGCCAGCGTCGCCCACGCGTTTCGCCGCGCGGACCGTGAACCATCCGGAACCCGCGCCGATGTCCGCAACCGTTGTCCCTGCTGCGATTCCGAGAACGTCCATCACGCGGTTTATCTGCAAACGCTCGTCCCGCCCCGAGGACTCGAAAATCGAAAGATCTCCGGTGTAAGGCTCACTGGTCTTGCGTTGTTCAGTGGATGCTTGACCCGCACTCTGTGCGGAAACGTGCGCCGGAATTTGAACTGACAGTAGCGCGAGTGTTAAGACGATGTAAAGTTTGCGCATCACGAATAACCTCCAAAGCATTCTTACTACCAAGAATAGACGCCGAGCGAGCGCCTTCGTGAGTACGTCGGATTTGGATGCGGACGAATCAATTGCGGCGCATCGCCTTTTTTGACTCCGAAGTTGCCATAGCCTAGACTTCTCACAGGGAGTCCTTGGAGGAGTTATGGGTGAGGGCCTTTTTCAACCGCTGCATATTCTGCTGATCATCGCCATTGCGCTTCTGGTGTTTGGCACCAGCAAGTTCTCGGCGCTCGGCAAGGGTCTCGGCGAAGGCATCCGTAACTTCAAGGCCGCGATGAAAGAAGGGGAAGAACCGAAGAAAGAAGAAAAAATAAAAGAAGAAGACAAGAAATCCTAGCTCTGCCTCGCTTCGCCTCAAATTCTTCGTATTCTGCGCCTTTGCTCCACAACGATTGAATACAAAGCCCGCGACTCAGAGCGCCCCCTGTTCACCCAACATGCGGTAAACCAGCGCCACGGGAAGTCCCACCACATTGCTGTAATCCCCTTCAATACGCGGAATCCAGCGCGAAGCAATCCCTTGAATCGCATAAGCCCCAGCCTTATCCATAGGCTCACCGGTTGCAACATATTCGCGAATGTCTGCGTCAGACAATTCACTCATAGTCACAAGCGTAATCTCCGAAGCAGTTGCCAGTTGCCGGTTGCCGGTTGTCAGTTGCTCATCCCCGCTTCCCAGCGCTGGCCCAGTGTGTGTCTTGCTCTTGCTGGCCCCTAGCCCCTGACCCCTGACCCCTGCCCTTACGACGCAGACCCCCGTGATCACTTCATGAACCCGCCTCGACAACAACCGCAACATGCGCGCCGCATCGGCAGCATCGCGGGGCTTGCCGAGAATATTCCCGTCGACTACCACGATCGTGTCTGCTCCCAGGATGCAGTCCGCTGGCCGGCTCCGGGACACTGTCACCGCCTTCTCCCGCGCCAGCCTCTCGGCGCAATCGCGCGGCAACTCGCCGTCGCGAACTCTTTCCTCGATAGCAGCAGCCTGCACCACAAACGGAATCCGCGCGTTGCGTAGAAGTTCCTGCCGGCGCGGCGACCCGGAAGCAAGTATGAGCATGCAACCTTGATTCTAGCGAAGAAGTCAAAACTATCGATGCCTGCCGCGGTTTTGGGAAGGGCACGAGCTTAGAGGTTGCGGAAAAACCCACAAATATGTGCAGTACCGTGGAAGATCGGCGCTTCAGCGCCGCGTAGAGCCCCCAAAATCAGCGCGGGCTTCAGCCCCTGTGGACGCATTTTGTGGTTTAGGGCGAGTTTTTCCCCACCCTCTTTACTTGTGGAGTGAGCCGTTGAAACTATGTCCGCGCTTTAGCACGCGAGGTGCGCTCTTCCCGCATGGCTGCGGACATGGGAGATCGTCACAGCCTCCAGCCACTTGTCGCTCTCTCATCGACTCAGCCGGCAGCCAGCTCGATGCGATTCCCAAACGGATCGAAGACGTGGCAGCGCCGAACCCCCGGAACGCTTTCGTCTTCCTTAGTTTCTACTCCCGCAGCACGCAGGCGCGAAGTCAGCCCGTCATAATCAAAACAACGCAATGCCGGATGCGCCTTCTTCGCAGCACGAAAGTCTTTTTCCACTCCAAGATGAAGTTGCACCCCGCCGCTGGCAAACCAGCATCCCCCGCGCTTCGCCAGCTGCGGCGGCTTGGGAATCTCCACCATGCCGAGCAGATCGCGATAGAACAATTGCGCACTCTCTTCCTCGCCCGCCGGCATCGCCAGCTGCACGTGATCAATCGCGACGAAAGGCGCTTCCGCCATGCTCACATGCTAACCGAGAACCACAAGCCCGAAGCCCGCCCCTGTTAGAATAAGAGATTAACCCGCATCTATCCCGCATCCTATGGACGCAGCGTTCCTTCGCAATTTTGCGATCATCGCGCACATTGACCACGGCAAGTCCACGCTGGCCGACCGCCTGCTGGAGCTGACCGGCTCACTCACCGCGCGCGAGATGCAGGCTCAGGTCCTCGACTCCATGGACCTCGAGCGCGAGCGCGGCATCACCATCAAAGCCCACGCCGTGCGCATGATGTATACCGCGCTGGACGGCCACACCTACCAACTCAACCTCATCGACACTCCCGGCCACGTCGATTTTTCTTACGAAGTCTCGCGCGCGCTCGCCTCCTGTGAAGGCGCTCTGCTCGTAGTCGATGCCTCCCAGGGCGTCGAAGCGCAAACCCTGGCCAATTCGTATCTCGCCATCAATCACGGCCTCGAAATTATTCCCGTCATCAACAAGATCGATCTGCAAAGCGCCGACATTCCCCGCACTAAAGAAATGATCGAAAGCGCGGTCGGCCTCGACGCCTCCGACGCCGTGCTCATCAGCGCGAAAACGGGCCAGGGTGTCCCCGACGTGCTCGAAGCCATCGTGAAGCGCGTTCCTCCACCCAAAGGAAATCCCGACAACCGCCTGCAGGCCCTGGTTTTCGATTCCTGGTTCGACGCCTATCGCGGCGTCGTCGTGCTCACTCGCGTCTTCGAAGGCACCCTCCGCAAGAATCAGCGAATTCGTCTGTGGTGGAATGGCACCACCTTCGACGCCGAAACTCTCGGCGTCCTCACGCCCAAGCCCGTCGAGATCGACGAACTGAAAGCCGGCGAAGTCGGCTTCGTCATCGCCAACATCAAAAACGTCTCCGACACCAAAATCGGAGACACCATCACCGACGACACCAACCCCGCCATCGAGGCCCTCCCCGGCTTCGAAGAAATCAAGCCCATGGTTTTCGCCGGACTCTACACGGTCGACGCCCACGAGCACACCCGCCTCCGCGAAGCCCTCGAAAAACTTCGCCTCAACGATTCGTCATTTTTCTTCGAGCCGGAAAGTTCCGTCGCTCTCGGTTTCGGTTTCCGCTGCGGCTTTCTCGGCCTGCTCCATATGGAAATCATTCAGGAGCGCCTCGAGCGCGAGTTCGCGCTCGAACTCATCACCACCGCGCCCGGCGTGCGCTACAAGATCTACAAGACTGACGGCAAAATGATCGAAGTCGATAATCCTTCGCGCTGGCCCGACCCCAGCGAAATCGCCAAAATTGAAGAGCCTGTGATTCTCGCAACCATCCTCACCAACGAAGAATACGTCGGCGGAATCCTGAAGCTGGTCGAGGACAAACGCGGCAAGCAGAAGACTTTCGAATATGTCAGCTCCTCGCGCGTCATGTTGCATTACGAGTTACCGCTCAACGAAATCGTGCTCGACTTCTACGACCGCCTCAAATCCGTCTCCCGCGGCTACGCTTCGCTCGATTACCATCTCGCCGATTATTGGGAATCACCCATGGTCAAGCTCGACATCCTGGTCGCAGGCGAGCCCGTCGATGCTCTCTCCGTAATCGTGCACCGCGATTTCGCCTACGAACGCGGCAAAGCGCTGGTTTCCAAAATGCGCGAACTCATTCCCCGGCAAATGTTCGAAGTAGCAATCCAGGCCTCCATCGGCGCGAAAATCATCGCCCGCGAAACTGTCTCCGCCATTCGCAAAAATGTCATCGCCAAATGCTACGGCGGCGACATCAGCCGCAAACGCAAGCTCCTCGAAAAACAAAAAGAAGGCAAGAAACGCATGAAGCGCATCGGCCGCGTCGACATCCCCCAGGAAGCCTTCCTAGCCGTCCTGAAAGTCGGCGAAGACAGCAACTAGGGCGAGGACGGTTCAGGTGGGGACGGGCACTGTTGCCCGTCCATCGCCCGCAGGGCGATTTTTTTCCGCACTGCACCAGTCGCACGGGCAAGCTGTTTCTTCGCCCTTTATTGCCCCCGTTTTGACCGGCGATTTCAGGTGCCGATTCTTGGTGATGGTGCTGAGGTTCTTTGCTCACTCCAAATCCCGGCTCTCCATTAACCTCAACTGCGAAATTCTCCCGGGCAACTGCCGCGCCCCTGGCCCCATCTGACCAATTCTAAGAAGTTCGTTCCTGGAACTTCAGGTCCGGCGCCGGGGTCTATCCTCACGACCATCCGCTCGGTCTCGCCTGGACCGTCCCGCGGGAGGGAATTCCATGTCCCTGATTACGCTTCAAATCACTCCCCGATGCGCCCGTTTCCCGCACATTCTTCTTGCGGCTATCACTCTGGCAGCGTTGTGCGCAGCGCAATTCGCCGAATCGCAATCCCCGCAGCCGAGCGCGCAGCAAGCCAATCCGCCCGAAGCAGAAAAGGATCAGCTCGCCCGGCGTCAGGCAGCTCTAGCCATGCTCGACCTGGTCCTCGCCGGCGCGAAAAGCTTGAGTCTGCCGCAGAACCGTCTGGCGATTGAGTCTGAAGCATTTCCTTTGCTTTGGAATCGCAACGAATCTCAGGCGCGCGCCCTGGTGACCGAGATGGTCGGCGACTTCGCGCAGGCCGCCAGTCGACTGCAGGAAACCCCTGATCCCAACTCTCGCCCATCGCTGCGCCAGCAATGGCAAGTCGTTCTACGCACCATCGCGCAGAGCGATCCAGAATTGGCTCTCAGCTTCCTGAACGCCTCCCGTTTGTCGGTGCAGTCCGGAAATCCTGAGCAGGATGAAGTCGAAGAGCGTCGACTGCGCCTTGAGTTGGCCGCGCAGCAAGCAGCTCACGACCCGCGCAACGCGTTGCGTGCCGCGGAAAAAGATCTCCAAACCCCCGGCGACCTGCCCTGGGAACTCATCAACTTGTTGGCTCAGGTGGCTGCCAAGGATCCGGAAGCCGGAACCCAGCTGTTGCACGACATAGTCGCCCGCGTTCGATCGACCGATCTCTCTTCCCCCAATGGCAACTTCAATTTCGCGCTCAACCTGCTGAACTCGCAGGCATCCACATCCAACAACGGCACAACTCCCGAAGACACTCTGCATACTCTTGCCGACTCCATTGCTTCGACCGCCTTGAACCCACAGTTCCCCGCTCCCATGCTGCGCACTCTGCAGGCATCTCTGCCGGCTTTCGAACAGTTCGCCCCCAGCCGGGCGCAGGCGCTGCGCCAGAAACTCGCCGAATATTTTCAAACGCTCACTCCAGAACAAAAAAGTTGGGACCAATTCAGCGACGCGCAGGCCAGCGGAGATCCCAATCGACTTCTCGCCGCAGTCGAACAGTCGCCCGAGGACGTTCGTTCCAACATTTCCCAGCAAGTCGCGTGGCAGTTCGCCAACAATGGCGATCTGCCGCGCGCTCGCCAGGTCGCGGAGAGCCTCACCGATCCCGTGCAGCGCGAACAGGTCATGCAGCAAGCGCTGCGTCAATCCGCATGGAACGCCTATAACCGGGGAGATTTCGCGGCGGCCCGTCAACTCGCACAACAAATCACGCCCGAGGAAGATCGCGCCACCCTGCTGGCACAATTCGCGGTGAACGCAGTTGGCGCCCTGCAGGAAGCCATCGCTCAGGAAATGCTCGAGGAAGCCAGCGGCCTGCTCGCGAGTCGCAGCCCCGGCGCTTCGCTTTTCGCGGCGCAATTGCAGGTAGCGCAGGCATTTGCGCGACTCAAGCCCGCGCGCGCCGTGCCCCTGCTGGAGCGCTCAGCCAGCCAACTGCAGCAAGTGCTCGCTGCCGCCGTCGAGGTAGACGCGTTCCTGCCCTTCCAGCGCTCGTTCGAGGGCGGCGAGCTGATCTTGAACACTGGCTTCCTGTTCAATTCGCTGATCCAGCCCTATGTCCAGGCCACCGCGGAACTGGCGAACTACGATCTGCCTGCGGCCCGCATCCTGGCCGACCGCCTTCCGCTTCCCGAGGCGCGTCTCATGGCGGAACTATCCGTGGCCCGCACCGCCCTCGGAGACCCCACGCCCGCGGCGGCACAGGTTTCGCTAGATGGCAACGTTGTGGGGTTAAGGCAGTTGATATCGATGCGCTAACATCCACCCGCGGTCGCGGCAAAACGCTCCAATGAACGTAAGGTTACGGCTAAACGCACGGAGCAGCCTAGGGAACGTTCGGAGCACTCGGAGCACCGCCAAATGCACGCGCACTGTGAGGAACGTTCGGAGTACCGTGGAAGAGCGGCGCTTCCAGCGCCGCGTAAAGCTCCCAAACCAGCGCGGGGCTTCGTCCCCCGTGGTCGCATTTCGTCTCCACAACGAATTCCTGTCACGCAGAAGGAAAATCGATTGGGCAATCCGCGTTTTCCGCACCCGGCGACACCGTAAGAAGCTGCCCGCGACGCCAAAATCGGCCACAAACCGAAGGGGCTAGAACGTCCAGATGTGCAAATCTCAAAACCGTGACGAAATGGGCGGTATTCCGTAAAGTTGTGTGTTAATCGCGCGTGAATTGCCTAACTGGTTACTACTCAGCCACTTAAAGCTCAAGTCTGACTCCTGGTCAAACCGGCCGCCCGGTATTTACTCCAAGAAATTTTGAAAGCTGTTTTCAATTCCACAAGCTTTCCACAGGCCAATCTCAAATTCAGCAATCCCGCTGCAAGCTCAACTTCCTACAGTGTTTACCGTATCGGGATAATAGGCCTTCACGGCCCTCACGCTCACTCTTCCGGCCCAATTCCGCCCTCCGCGACTGTCTCAAATCTGGTGCAGTTCTTCAAGAACGCCAGATGAATTCTCCCCGTCGGACCGTTGCGCTGTTTAGCAATAATGATCTCCGCCCGCCCCTGCAAATCCGGATCGTCCTGCTTGTAGACCTCTTCGCGAAAAATAAACATCACCAGGTCGGCATCCTGCTCAATCGACCCCGATTCGCGCAGATCCGAAAGCTGCGGACGGTGGTCGCCCCCCCGGCTCTCCGGTGCGCGGCTCAACTGAGAGAGCGCGATCACCGGCACCGCAAGTTCCTTGGCCAGCGCCTTCAGCCCGCGCGAAATCGCTGAAACCTCCTGCGTCCGGTTCTCGTAGCGCTTGCCCCCTCCTGACATCAGCTGCAGATAATCGATGATGATCAAATCCAGCTTCCCCGCCGATTGCTTCAGCCGCCGCGCCTTGGCCCGCATCTCACTGAGAGAAATGCCGGCAGTATCGTCAATGTAAATAGGCGCGTGCGCCAGCTGTTCCATCGCGCGCACCAATTTCTTTGTATCGTCCTGCCACAGCGACCCGGTCCGCATCTTGTGCGCATCCACTCGCGCCTGCGAACAAAGCAACCGCAGCAGCAACGCTTCCCGCGACATTTCCAGCGAGAACACCCCCACCACCTGCCCATCTTCAATCGCTGCGTTCTCCGCAATGTTCATGGCAAACGCCGTTTTCCCCATCGAAGGCCGCGCCGCAATAATCGCCAGATCAGAACGCTGCAGCCCGCTGGTCATCTCATCCAGATCGGTATAGTGCGTCGCCAGTCCCGTGATGCGCTGCCCGCGCTGCAGCAGCGCGTCGACCGACCCGAACGACTCGCGCACAATCTCCTGCACGCCCATAAACCCGCGCCCAATGCGCTTCTCCGAGAGCTGAAAGATCGCAGCCTCGGCGTCACTGAGCACATCTTCGGCCGCATCACTCTGATCCGCCGCCCGCGCAATCGCCGTGTTCGCCGCATGAATCAGCCCACGCAGCAGCGCCTTGTCGCGCACAATCTTGACGTAGTGCTCAATCGACGGCCGGTCCGGAACCCCCTCCACCAGGCTCGACACATACGCCACATCCCCAATCGCCTGCAGATCCTTATGCCGATCCAGCTCCTCGATCAGCGTGATCATATCAATCGGACGCGAAGACTCCGCCAGATCCACCATCCGCGAATAAATCCGCCGGTGCGAGTCCAGCGAAAAATCCTCGACTCGCAAATGCTCCGCCGCCTGGTTATAAGCAAAGTTGTCCAGCAGAATCGCCCCCAATATCGAGCGCTCCGCCTCCACATTCGCCGGCAGACTGCTGATCGTGTATTCGGAAGTTGCCATGTAGTCAGGACCTTTCCATTTCAATTATGAAGGAGGGCGAACGAAAAACGAAATGTAAAATAAGTTGACTTCTAGTTCCTCGTCCGCCGCCGATCCGCGCGCGATCAAGAACAGTGCACCATGAGGAAGCGAAAAAAGGACGAAGATTCGGCGACACCTGTGCACATGTTGTGCACTCCGCATGTTTTCTGTGGAAGTCGCGCGAAAACAGGTCCCGAACAAAAATCCGCGCGCGCCGTGACTAGAGGTTGAGTGTTCCGACTTTGATCCAGTTTATCCGCAAGAATCCGCGCAAATGCGCGGCGAGAGAGAAGTTTTGAAGCATGAAATAAAAGGCTTTGAGAATAAAAAATGCGGCGCAGGCCAGCCACCCGCGCCGCATCGTCCGTGGATCTTCTGACTCGCCTCATCCGCCACTCGCGCGGCGGGATGATGCTTCTGGCTCCATCAGCGCTCCCGAGGGAGTGCCGCATTTGCCAAAGCTGGCTGCACCCGCGATCTTGCGATCACAAAGCGCAACCGCTGCGGGGGCCGGCAGCCCACTCCCACTCATGAGCGGGATCGGGGAGGAGGCCGCAACGCCCGGGCAACCAGTTCGCGTTCGCACGCGGTTCCGGAATGTCCCCCGGCGATTCACCCTCGAGAATCACCGGCTGCTGCAGGCCCTGCCGCAATCATCCGGCAAGCTCAGAAAACTCTCACGTTTTCGCTGCAGCCACTCTCCGTCAGAACCCCGCCCCCCGCAACAAGAAAACAGCCCGCCCTTGTGCGAAAACTGTGGACGCAAAGCCTTGCTTGTGGAAACCCGAGGAAAACTGAGAACCTGCCGGTTCGCTGGGCAAACTCACGCGAGCCAAGCCAGATCACTGGACAGAATTTTTGGCCTTTAGAACCCAGCGAACCTCCAATTCCACATCGTGGACTACGGCATAGCATCGAGGATTGACGTTTACCCCGGAGAGGAAGAGGTGCTTGATGTTGCTGTTCGGTTTACGGGTGAACGAGATTGCTATGGATGGAACAACGAATCGTATTTTCATAACTGGCGGACTCAAAAGCGGACTCCATATATCTAGTAAGTCTAAGTAAATAAATAACATCCAGATGTAATAGCAGACGCAGAGGATTCCGAAGGCGTCGACGTCTCATAGGTCAAAGTAACAAAAGGCGTCGGCGTGACGGAATGGCTTACACATCCGGATTTCGGAAAAATGCTGACTCTAGCGATTCTCCGGCGCAATCCTACAGCCTTGGGTCAACGGGTTCGCTTTCCAGCGCCAACCCACCAAAAACGCACTCATGAACTCGGCGAAGGGGTTCTTTGTGTACGAATCTCTCCACTGGTCCAGTCCCAGGGCGAATTCACGAAGAGCAAGCGATCGTTTGGTGCCAAGATCTCGGCTCTTGAGCCGCTCCAAGTGTCAGCCAACTCCTGTCCGCCTTTGCTACGCCCAGACATGGCGGTCCCAAACGCCCGACCCATCGCGACCCTGAGGAAAGAAGAGTGTACATAAGGCCGATCGTTCACATACTGATCGAGCGTTCCACCCTCATGCTGTCCTCGCTTGCCACGAACCAGCCCTACCGGATCGACATCTAGCAATAGGGCTGCGGTGCACCTCTCCGTAGTCGCTTCCGGATAGAAGACGTGTGCTTTCCCAAACGAGAGCTCGGATTATACGAATTGTAGTTGGCGCTACTGCGATTAACTGGAGCTGAAGAGACTTACAGTTGCGATACGCATTTCTGGTTTGACAGCACTCAGGGCTATTTGCTGTCGGGCGGCTTGAGGCGGGCGGGCGCTTCGAGGATATCAGGAGAGAAGTCGCGCAATAGACTCGGTCGCGCTTCGCATCGCCCATCGGTTTTACGATCTTCGTGCGTTCGAGTCGTTCGACGGCGCGCTGCGCGGTCGTAAACGCGATTTTCAATTTGTCCGCCGCGCCATTTATCGTGATGAAGGGATTTGTCCCCCAGGAGTTCGACTACACGCAACGGGTTATCGTCGAAACCCGCATTCTAGTTCCCATCAACCCTTGGCATTTCCCGAGCGATGCCCACGGATGACTTGCTCGACCAATTCTTCGCCGAATCGTCTGGTGAAAGGGCCCGAGCCCAATAAGAAGCGGTAATAGATCGCGCCAAAGATCGCGTCGTTCAGCAGGTCAGGTTCTGTATCTGAGCTCAATTCGCCTGCATTCTTGGCCCGCTGCAGATCGGCAATGGTAGCGATCCGCCGGGGACCGACCCATCGGCCGAAGAACGCCTGACGTATAGCCGGCTCGCTCTGGCCCTCGGCGATCAGTCCGGCAACGATCTTGCCGAACGGCCCGTTGAAGGCGTCGATCAAGCGCCGCACCCGAAGGCGCAGAGACCCTTCCGCGGTCAGAAGTGTCGGCTTCTCCAAATTAGGAGCCATCCGCTCGCAGAGCATAGCCAACACCAAGGTTGCCTTGGTCGGCCACCATTTATAAAGAGTGGGTTTGCCCACCCTGGCCCGCTTGGCGACCTCCTCTATGGTCAAGTCTCGGACTGACTTTTCCTGAAGCAGGGTATAGACCGCATCCATGATGGCGGCATGCGATGCCGCCATCTCGCTTGGTGGCCGGCCTTTGCGCGCGGTGGGGAGCAGGTTTTTCTTCATGGAACTAAGTTTAACGGAACGTGGCGTAAAGTCTGTTGACATCGGAGTCGTTTTTAGTATAAAACGGAACGTAAAGTAAACACAATGTAAATGATCGGTCGGATAACTGACTGAAACCAGATCACCGCAAAAGGAGAGTGCAATGAATAATCAAGAACGTCCCTACGAACCGCTGACTTCCCAAAATGCCGCGCTCATTCTCGTCGATCATCAGGTCGGTCTTATGACGGGCGTCCGGGACTATTCCACCGGCGAACTGAAACACAATGTAGTTGCTTTGGCCAAAGCTGCAAAAGCGCTGAAACTTCCGATCGTCGTTGCCACGACGGCGCGTGACAGCATGTGGGGTCCGACAATCCCCGAACTCGTGGAGGCGCTTCCGGGCATCGAGATCATCGACCGTTCATCGGTCAACGCATTCGACGATGCGCGCGTGACTCGCGCCATCGAGGCGACCGGCCGCAAGAAGCTGATTTTCGCGGGCATCTCGCTCGAAGTCTGCGCGGCTCTTCCGGCCATGACAGCCGTGGCAAAGGGGCTCGACGCTTATGTGGCGGTCGACGCTTCGGGCACATTTAGCGAAACCAAGCGGCAGGCTGGGATCCTGCGCATGCTACAGGCGGGCGTTATTATCTCGGACTATGCAACCTTGATGGTGGAGATCCTCAAGGATAATGCGCGACCGGAGGCCGGCGAGGTCTACGCGGCCATGGATATGGGCTGGGCCAAGCTCGTCGGCCAGATCGCCCAGGCCTACGGAAAGTAAACCAACCTGAGGGCGCAGCCTAGTGGATTCGGTAACCAGTGCCCACGCGGACTCGACGTAGAGAGAGAGGACGCCGGGAGAAGGCGCCGCCGATGGAGAAATGTCATCCATATAGCTGAGCGCGATTTTGCGAAACGGTTCGAACCCAGTGAACTGAGCAGCCGACGACCAGACGTCCGACCTAGAACGGCAAGGATTCTCCCAGACGACTGGCTATTGCAACTTTCCGTACTCGGCTTTGGCTTCATTCAGGATGGGGATGTCAGGGTCGGCGTCTTTCCAGAGGGCGAGGAAGTCTTGGTAGGCGGCGAGCGCCCGCACGCGGGCCGCGGGGGCATCAACGCCCCGTGAGGCTCTTGCCTGTAAGGCATTCGCGCGAGGCAATGACGAAATGTTTTGTGGAGCCATTGGCACCAAAATTGTCGCTTTTTAGCTATGGACTTAACAAACGTGGTACACATAGCACTATAAATGTCCATTATCGCTCATGACTCTTGCTGAACGTTTAAAGAACTTCCAAGATCGAGGGTTCCGAGCTGAAACAGCTGCCGTGTTGGTGCTCATCGAGGAGGCACTGCACAGCCTTTTCACCAGTTTCACGGACACGTTTGTGCTTTTCGGTGGGGCGACTCTCGTCTTGTTTTATGGAAGTCAGAGGCATTCCGGGGACATCGATCTCTTACCCATTTGTGATGAAACCCCGACAGCTGAGAGGATCATCGATTCCATATCGCCCGCGCTTGGCGAAGTGGCACAGGCGTTCGGACTGGCTCCCCTGGCAATCAGCACAATTGCCGATAGCGAGTATCTTCTTAAAATCACAGTGGAATCGAAAGATCAACAAACCCTGTTCACGATCGATGTCTCGCGGACTTCGGCAGTCATAAAGAGCGAACTTGTTGAGCAGTCGATCCTCACGGACGACGCTATCGTCAAATACCCAACCCGAAATTTGCTTCTGCTGCACAAAGCCGAAGCCTTCCTAGGCAGGAAGAACGTTAAGTGTAGAGACGCTTTTGACATCAAGCTCCTCAAGGATTCAGGGGCAGAATTGGATGGGAACCTCAAATTCCATCGACAAGACGGAGTTGTGTCGGACCGGCTTGAAGATCCGGACTTCATCAACCAACGAATTGCCGCGGTGACGCCTAAACGCTGCGAGTCTGAGCTGCGCGAATACCTTCCCGAAGACGTGTATCGACAGCTTGCAGAAAACGAATTTGAGCCGCTGCGGCAATCCCTGCGCGATCTATTCGCGGAGTGGCTGGAACAATGAAAACGTCACGCATCGATTGGGCGAAGTTCATTTCGGAAGAAGCTAAGGTCTCTCCACTATTGAAGTCGGATGAGATTGCCCGCCGTCTAGCAATGTCTGAGTTAATTGTCCGCAGATCGTTTCTCAGACTTGCGAAGCGAGGGATGATCGAACACTTTGCGAAGAAGTGGTTTATCAACCTGCTTGCGCGAGACTTCTCGGGCCGTGAGCTTGTGAATCTTCTCCGGCCCCGATCATATGTTTCGCTTCAAACGGTCCTTCGAGAGGCGGGCGTAAGCTCACAGACGCCAGTTTCGATCACCGGCGTTACGACCGGCGAACCGGCATCGTTCAGTTCGCGCACGGTGTCGATAACGTTCAGACATATCAAAGCCAGTCTCTATTGGGGGTTCCAAGCACGAAGAACCCTATACGGGACGTACAACACTGCAGAACCAGAGAAGGCTCTGTTGGACTGGTTTTACTTCGCGCGAAAGCGGGGAACTGAAGCAATCACCGACGAGTTCGACCTCCGCAAGCTTGATCGCGACAAGCTTCTGTTGTACGCGCAAAAATATCCACGACCTGTAAAGTTCGAACTGCTTGAGTCGCTGGCTCGTAATGGTGCTGTTCTTTCGAACGGGAAGT
>Ga0210383_10001678_pt1 | contig 20141 bp, 19 predicted proteins | sample IncBWC14OmetaG_FD_160072 | JGI IMG/M metagenome (GOLD analysis project Ga0210383, IMG submission 160072) | Forest soil microbial communities from Barre Woods Harvard Forest LTER site, Petersham, Massachusetts, United States - Inc-BW-C-14-O ... | reverse complement strand
GTGGCTAGAACCTCGCACCTAGCCCTTTAGGGGTGTGCTTGCAAGGACCTCCACTCTTTCAATCTGCGGGGGAACTGCCAGCGCGGCGAATATATGCGTTGATCTGGTTATTTGACGCGTCATTCGTCATTACGAAGACTGCGCCTTGACCGTCCTGTGCAGCCGCGCGACTTAGCGGCATTGCGAGAACGGCGCCAGCGAGCATACCTGCGGTGAGGAAAAACCTGAGATTGAACATGTTCGTGAAAACTCCTATCGGGGAATTCGACCTAAAATGCGCCCGTACATGCAACGCACCAAGGGTGCTTTTTATGAGTAAACTGCACATCGGATTCCCACTTGTGCGAGTCTCTGCTCACATGGTCGGATTCTTGCTGAATTCATGCTGAACGAATCACAATTGAGCGGGCCCCCTCGAGGGCCTGCCTCCCGATGACTCGGCGATGCCTCCATCTGCTTTGCGGGCGAATGTGTTTTCATCGAACCCATGAGATTGCGCCGAACCGGGCGCACGCGCACTGGCCTGTCTACGGCCCTCGGACTGCTGCTGCTCTCTGCGTTATGGGCCGTCTCTTCGCTGCGCACAGACCTGCTTCCGCAATTCGGCACGGATCCCATGTCGCGTGCGCAGCGCCAGGCCGCGCTGTTCTCCGTCTTTGCAGTCATGGCTACGTCCATCGCCGTGGCGCGCCGCGTCGAATTCCCACGCGGGCGCCGCGCGTGGGCATGTGCCGGCTCGGCCTCGGTCTGTTCGTTGTTCCGGCCGCGCTGGCAGCTTGCACAGAGGGCTGGGTTTCCACGCTCGACCGGGTTGACGTTTTCTCGCTCACGCCCGTCTTCGCCGTCGTTCTGGAGCCTCACCTCCAAGACGGCGCGTCGCCACAGGGGAAAGCCGATCTGGCCGGGACCATCGCCGCATTTGCCGGCATTCTTTGTCTCTTTGCTCTCGACATTGCCGGCTCCTTGCGCGCGGGGGCGGCGCTGTGTGCGCTTCTTGCGGCCGCTTTCGGTATCGCTGCTACAAACTGCCTCGCAGTGAGGCTTGCACGGAACCTCGCGGCCCGCTCAACCCTGCCGATGGCCGCGCAAGCCGCTGCTGCCAGCGCCGTCTGCTTTGCCGCAGCCGCTACCTTCACGCCGCATACCGCTTGGCGCTGGAGCGCACTGCCGTTTCAACTTCTAGGGCTGCTCGCAATCGATCTACCTGCGCTGTTCTTGCTCTTTTGGCTGATGCGACGCCTCGCCGCCTCCCGCATGACGGCTCGCTTTCTTCTCGCGCCGCTGTTCGCGATCATCCTCGGAATGGCCCTGGAACCCACATCGCCACCCGTGCGGGCCTGGATCGGCATGGCGCTCCTGGCCGGCGGCGCTGGATGGCTCGCCTTCGGACCTGCGGAAAGAACTCAAGTTGAGGAATGGGGCCGCTGAACGCGCTCGCCGCTCACTCGCCTCACCGGCGCCGTCTTGCGGAATGAATTCGCCCGCTCCATCCGCGGCCCGCTCAGCAACTGCCGCCGCTCGCGCGCAAATGCTTGGCGGGGCAGCGATTTTGGACGCCAGCCAAAAGGAAGCGCCTACTCTCGTTTTGCTAAAGTGTTCTGAGTCATTCATAGACCGCATCTTTTCGTCAGAGTGAATGAGCCCTTGGAAGCAGTTCGTAAACAAGGATTACCATCCGGTTAACTGGCCCAAGTACTTGAGGCGCGCCTGGACCAGATTTGACTGGGCAGGCTCGATGGCTTGTAGGACGGTCCCACCTTTCGAGATGAGAATGCGATACGGCTGGTGCAAACGCCCGGTTAGCTCGGTCCACGCCACAAGTTCGGCTAGATCGTCGTAAGAGTCGCAGCTGGCATAGACAGAAATGAACGGGGTGCGACCAAGCCCGTCGTAGAGCTCTGGAGCATGCGCGATGGGAATTACTCGCCCATTTCGCCTATAGGAGATGCCCATGAGTATGGGCAGCCTGTATTGATCTACGGGTGTAATGACATCTCGCCAGATTCCAGTTACCAGTGGATAATTCCCATTTGGATGTGCGGGATCAGGCGTTGCTCTTACCGCGAAATCCACAATATGGGTCGCCTCGTGGAGTAACACATAGACCATTGCATTGAGAGTTCCCCCATCGACCGTCACGGACAACTCGGAACCCGCACTGTCGAACAAGGTGCGCTCCTTTCGAGTCACCAGTTCAGATACAGTTTCGTGAAGCGCTCCTGCGCGAACAGCGATGCTATACATCGGATCAGCTGTCGGTCCGCCATCAGGAAACGTCAACGCGTTGCCCGGCAATCCATCCATAAAGTAGATTGCATGCAGTCGGTTCTGCAGCACCCTACGTTGAAAAGGTGTCAGTTGCGCAAGAGCGTTCACCAGAATGATCCGTTCGGCAGGCGTGACAGTATGCACGGAAACATTCATATTCAATTTATTGCTGAACCGCTTGAGCACGCTTTCCGGTGCTGAACTGACTCGGTCCTCCAGCGACTCTTGACGCGAAAGGTTCGGAACAGCTGGTGTGTCACCCTGTTGTTGGATTGTGCCAGCATATGCAGCGATTCCAGCCCAGAAAGTCATCAAGATGACAGCCGAGCGCAGGCTCATGTCCGGGTCAACGGCCAGATTGAAGCCGGGCCTTCTACTACGCCCCGTCGCGTAAGTAATTCCCCGAATCAACGATGAATCTCCTTTCAGATTGGCGGCGGGCGGGCCCAGGTCTCGATTTTGAGACCTGGGATGGCCTTACCATCTTCTCTGGTGCATGGCCGATGCGAGAATAGATGAGTTACGATTGCCATACACCCGGACCTTAACGACCGAACAAAGGGCAACTCGCGAAAGATACAAAGTAGCGCGAAGATCAAATCAAGGTCGCAGCTCATCTTGGGGGACGGCATCCGAAGCACCATTGATTTTCGGAAACCAGAAATCCTGGCGATACTCGGTCGGGCTGACTCCACAGACATCACGGAAGACCTGCGCAAAGTGTTGCTGGGTCTTGAAGCCGCAGGCCACGGCAACGTCCAATACTCGCGTATCGGGAGCACGCAGGATCGCCTTGGCGCGCTCGACTCGTTGGCGCCGGACAAACTGATGCGGGGTCTCGCCCGTTGACTTCCGAAACATCCGTGCGAAATGAGCTGTACTCAACTTTACGGATTGCGCCATCTCGTCGAGGCTCAAGTCGTCGTCCATGTTCGCATCGACCAGCTCTTTGATCTTTCGTAAGCGCGCGGAGCCTAGTCCGCCTCGGTGTCTCTGTACAGGCCGCTGCCCAACTGCATGACCATTGATTAGCGCCAAGGCTATGGCCTGTTCGACGGAATCCAGAAACAGCCGCCCGTTCGGAAACCCAGCCGCCATCTCCACATGAACGGCCGCAACTAACCCACGCAGGCGAGGGTCCGCAAACTTGCGATACATGCGCAGTTCGACCTCCCTGTCAGAGGCCGCCATCAGTGCTTCATCGGAAATACTGAGCTGCAGATACGTTGCGTTCATGAGCCCAACCCACTTTCCCTCATGACGGTGGGGCAAGATCATCTCGCCCGCAACGTAACGAAACTCTGTCAGCTCGGTTCGGCGCACGCCCATCTCAATCGAGCCGGGCCGCAGCACCATTCCGAGAACCTGCTCAGGCCGCACCCAAAGACGCGGCTCTGTGACGGATTGGGGTGGAACCAGTTGAACTCTCATCTATTTACTCCAGGCCTTAACTCTGTACGGTTAGCCGTGAAGAACGGGGGCTCCGAAAAGAGTGCCCGCCGCTCCACCGTCAACCATCAACTCGATCGCAGTGATGTACGGCGAACCCCCGACCGTTGCAACTTCACACCGCGAGAGCGGGACTTGGATTCTCGGCGCCGACGAGCGACGAGAGTGAAGTCCGGTCGAAGCCTTTCAACTCCGAAGTCCTTCCGTCGCGAATCTAATTCGCCCATTCCGGGTCGGTGAGCAGCGCGCGTCCGACTGCGACGATGTCGAACTCGCCTCTTGCCATCCGCTCCTCTAGCCGATCAAGCCCGGCGACCTGGGGTGTGGAAACGTCGCCCCTTATCAGGTCGGCCACATCGGCGCCTTTAAGACCGACCGAACCGACAGTGAACACCGGAAGGCCGGTGAGTTTTTTGGCCCAGCCAGCCAGGTTGAGCGGAGACCCTTCGAACTCCGGCTGCCAGAAGCACCGCGTCGACGCGTGAAGAATGTCTACGCCCGCATCGACATAGGGCGTGAGCAGCCTCTCCAGCTCGTCCGGGGTTTCGGCAAGGCGTGCCGAGTAATCCTTCAACTTGAACTGGGAAAAGCGCATGATGATTGGGAAATCAGTGCCTACCCGCGCACGGACACCGCGAATGATGTCCGCCCCGAAGTTCGGGCGATCTTCGATATCCCCGCCGTAACGGTCGGTCCGGCGATTGGTTTGCGTCCAGAGGTATTGATCGATCAGATATCCGTGAGCGCCGTGCAGCTCGACGGCATCGAAACCAATCTCTTTGGCGGTGCCTGCAGCGGCAACAAAAGCCTCGATGGTGTCCGCAATATCGCTGTCGGTCATGGCTTGCGCCACACCCTCGATGGCCGACGGCCCTTCTGAGGGTTCGTCTGGATTCGGACCGGTCCCCGGCTGCCGCAAGGCTCCCTGGTGCCATAGCTGCGACGCGATCTTGCCACCGGCCTCGTGCACCTCATTTACGACGCGCCTCCAACCCGCTATCGCCTCTGGCGCACGGAAGTTGGGGATATTGGCGTTGTTCGAAGCCGCGAGTCGATTGATGGTCGTCCCTTCGGTGATGATGAGGCCCGTGCCGCCCTCGGCGCGCGCGCGGTAATACGCGGCGACATCGCGGCCCGGGATGCCGTTTGGGCTCATGCCGCGCGTCATCGGGGCCATGGCGATCCGGTGCTTCCGTTCAAGTGATTTGAGCGTAAATGGCTCGAAAAGAGCTTTGGTCATGCGCAGACCTCAAGAAACTCTTTCATTGCAGCGACGATTTCCACGACGTGCGTCTCGATTGCAAAATGACCCGTATCCAGAAGCTGGACGTGCGCGTTCGGGAGATCCTTTCGAAATGCCTCAGCTCCTGCGGGAGTGAAAAAGGGGTCGTTTTTGCCCCAGATCGCCAGCAAAGGCGGCTTCGCGTTTCGAAAGTACTCCTGAAACTGCGGATAGAGCTTCACGTTGGATGCGTAGTCGAGAAACAAATCAAGCTGAATCTCCTTGTTTCCCGGTCGTTCCATCAGAGCCGCATCCAATGTGTAGGACTCAGGCGCAATACCTTCTGGATTGGCTACGCCGTGGGTGTACTGCCAGCAGGTTGCCTCCAGCGTCAAAACGTTTTGCCGGAGCACCTCTCTGTTTTCTGCCGTGGGAGCGGACCAATATTTCCTGATCGGTCCCCACGCATCACCAAGACCTTCTTCGTAGGCGTTGCCGTTCTGCGAAATGATCGCTGTAATGCGTTCCGGGTGGCCCATTGCCAGTCGGAAGCCCGTCGGAGCTCCGTAGTCAAACACATAAATCGCATAACGGTTCAGGCCGAGCGCATTTGTAAAGGCCTCCAGCGTGCGCGCTAATGCCTCGAAGGAATACCGATAATTTCGCTTTTCAGGTACTTCCGTGAATCCGAATCCAGGCAGATCCGGAGCAATCACCCGGTACCGATCCGCCAGACGGGGAATAAGCTCACGGAACATAAACGACGATGCCGGGAATCCGTGAAGCAAAAGCAGCACCGGCGCACTCGGGTTGCCGGCTGCACGATAGAAAACTTCGACTCCGTCTGCTTCGACCTTATGAACGGATGTCACAGGTACAACGAACTGGGAAAGAACTGGGCTCATGAAAACTCCTCCTCATGCTGTGTGGTCTGTTTGCTTGTGGGCCGTAATTCATCGGCTCACCGGTACTGATTGAGGTTGCAAGCGGACGCTCAGGCCTTTCTTGAGATTGCCCTGAATCTCGCCGCATTCTTCCTGACAAACTCCTGCACGCCCAACGGTCCTCGCCCCGTTAGCGTGAAGACGTCGTTCGACATCCGGTAATAGATTCCCGCACGGTGCAGGTCTGCCATTGTCGCGAGGTGGTTCACCAGGTGAATCGGCACTCCGCTCTCAGCACCCCGTCAGGACGATGGCTTAAGGCGTTCCTCCGGCAGCTCTTCGCCCGCCTGGGACAAACTCCAGCATCAGCCGTGAAGAATGGGAGCTCCGAAGGAAGCACTCGTGAGTCCGCCGTCAACCATCGGCTCGACCGCGTTGATGTACGACGAATCGTCGAGGCACGGAAAAGTACAGCTCCAGGGATCTTCTCATGCTTAAAATGGGGTCGCAGTGAGAGGATGTCATTGTCTTATTCCCCAAATTCTGGGCGATGCTTTTCGACAAACTGTTCAACCGTCATCGGAGGACGACCGCCAATCTCTTGGACATAGTTATTCATCCCACTGAAAATCCCATTTTGGTGGTCGATAGCGATCTCTTTCAAATGTTGGAGAACGAAATCCGAGCCTGCGCCTCCAGCCTTGTCTGCTTCGGCGTACGCTGTAGCGGCGGTATTTCGAGCCGCGCCACGCGGCCGGCTACTTATAATCTCACCATACTTCTCAATTGAAACTTGCTCGAAGTGAATTTTCTTTCCAAGCACGCTTCCAATGATCTGAGAAAGTTCTTTATGGTTATATTCAACCGGTCCAACAAGAGAATACGTTTTTCCCGCATGTGCTTTCGGGTTTTCCAAAATTCCGACAATCACTCTGGCTTGATCTTCTCCCGCGATGGGAGCGTGGCGGCCAGTGCCGAATGGTACAAGCCAGGCGCCCTGACGGATCATGGCGGCCCCATAGAGCATCCACTCCGAAAAGAGTGTCGGTCTGATGTGGCTGACGGGCACCCCGGACCAGTCAAACACGCGCTCCGATAGCCAGTGTGCCAGTGCTGCGTGGCTTTGAGAGTCTCCGCGTGCCGACTTTTGTGACATGTTGACGATGATTTTGACGCCAGCCTCCTTTGCAGCCTGAGCGAATCGAACACTTGCATCCACGATCCCCGGTCGAATGGGATAAACGAAATACGCTCCGTAGGTTCCACGAAGGGCGGAACGTACCGATTCCATGTCGAGAAGGTCGCCAAAAACAACCTCTGCCCCCAATTTGCTGAGTCGTTCAGATCTTTCATCCTCGCGGTGAGCAAGCGCTCGAACGGTGTGTCCCTTTTTAAGTAGCCGTTCAACCGTTTCACCACCGGTTGCGCCGGTCGGTCCCGTTACGAGAAATTCCTTTTCTGATTTCATTTGATTCTCCTTTTTCGGTCTTTTGTTGCGATTGATGCTCGGGACAATTCATCAGGCGATTTGTTCAGATGGCTGAGGCCCAGAGGCTCTGTGCGGTCAGCCGCGAAGAATGGAGGCTCCGAAGGGAGCGCCGGTCAGTCCGCCATCCACCATCAGCTCGACAGCGTTAATGTACGACGAATCGTCCGAGGCAAGAAAAAGCACGGCCTTGGCCAGATCTTCCGGCTCGCCCCAGCGGCCAAGCGGAACCGTGGACGAGAAGAAGTCGGCAACCTTTGCGGATTCCTCCGCCGTGGCATTGGCGCGCGCCCCGCGCTTCCAAATGGGAGTCTTCGTCGCCCCCGGGGACACCACGTTCACGCGAATCTTGCGCGGTGCAAGGTCTGCGGCGATGGATCGCGCCATCGAGACGAGCCCGCCTTTCGTAGCAGCGTAGGCAGCCACGCCTGGTTGACCGAGATAATTGTGCACCGATCCGTTGAAGATGATGCTGCCGTTGTCGTTCATGAGAGGAGCGGCAGAATTGACAGTAAAGAAAGCGCCGTTAAGGTTGGTGCGGACTACGTTCTCGAAGATGGCTTCGTCGGTCGTACCAGTCGGTGTTCTGCCGGAAATGCCTGCATTGGCGAAGACGATGTCAAGTTTGCCAAAGTCTTTGGAGAGTTCAGCGAAAAGCTTCTTGCGGTCCTCCGAAACCGTAACGTCAGCGCGATAGCCGTGCGCTTTAGATCCGAGTTCGGCGACCGCTTCATCCAGTGTCTTTTGATCGCGACCGGTAATTGCGACTTCAGCGCCTTCAGAGACGAAAAGGCGGGCCGTGGCCAGGCCAATGCCGCTGTTGCCTCCGGTGATGAGAGCCTTTTTGCCTGCGAGCTTCATGATTCCCTCCTCTAATCATTGTCATCAACTATGATGACCGTCATACATGTGATATGATGACTATCATAGATCGAGGATGCAAGAAAAAATGCGCTACCCTGCCAAAGAGACCGCCGCCAGGCATGAACGGATCGTGAAGGAGGCTTCCCGCCTCTTCCGGGAACGAGGATTTGAGAACGTCACCGTGGGTGAAGTGATGCAGGCGGCCGGCCTTACACATGGCGCGTTTTATGCCCACTTCGGTTCAAAGCAAGACCTCGAGGAAGCAGCAGTTGCCTACGGACTAGCGCTCTCGGCCAGTCGTATCCGGAATCGTGGTGCCACGAAAAAGGGTAGAAAAGCCTACGCTGATCGGTATCTGAGTCTGTGGCATCGAGATAACCCAGACGATGGATGCACTTTGGCGGCACTTGCGCAGGAGGTCGCTCGTTCAACGCCCGAACTCAAAGCAGAATTCGAGAAGGGATTTGAGGAAATTATCTCTGTTCAGGGCGGTGACCGGAAGGAAGCCATTTTTCAGACAGCCGCTTTGCTCGGTGGTGTTGTGCTGGCTCGCGCCGTGCTGGATCCCCAGATTTCAGACGAGATTCTCGAGAGTGTTCGACAGAAGGTTAGCTGAGCGCATTCCGGTCCATGTCCTGGCCGCCCGGATCCAACCGGGGCTGAGGTCGGCTTCCAAATCCTAGGCTCGCGAGACGCGTTCAGTTCGGGAAAAAGCAAAAATCCGAACATCGCGTCTCCTGCCCTTTTCTGATCATCTAAAAGGAATGGTTCGACCAAATTGGTTATTTGACCATGGAATCCCGAGCACAGGCACGACTTCTTGATCAAATCATTGCGCGGCGGCCCAGGTTTCTCCGGTTCCTTCAGGGGCGAGTAGAAGATCTAGCCACCGCCGAGGACATTCTCCAGTCGGCTTACCTTTGGGCGCTGGAGCGTAGTGGAGAGATTCGCGACGGCGAGAGCATTGTTGCATGGTTTATCGCGTTCTCCGCAATGCCCCCATCGACCATTACCGCCGGCGGGCAACCCGCAACAAAGCAGAGGAAGTGATTGGCGTGAGTCTCATCGCACTGCTATCGTTAATTGAGGCAAGTCGGGCGATCTGGAGCCGCTCGAAGGAAAAGTGCACGTCTTGTAATGTTGGCGGGAGCGACGGGACTCGAACCCCGCGGTCTCCTGCGTGACAGGCAGGCGTTCTAACCAGCTGAACTACGCCCCCCTCATAAAACAAATTCCCCACCTTCCTGTGTGCGCCTTCCGGTGCCGGAAACTTTCCCAAAAGGTCCGAGAAGTTGCCGTGACAGCCAAAAGGAAGGTCGTAACCCACAGAAATTACCGCTCGGAACCGAGACATTCGTTATGCTTCATCGGGCTGGATCAGAACACAGGAAAACAGTCGAGGTCTTTGGCGAATACGATAGGACCGGAGAATTGCCGATGTATTTCTGCTTGTGTCTCATTCTCCCTCCCCAAAGTCCGGAGCATTCGATGGGACAGTATCAGCTGCTTGACGTGAGCATTCGCGGCAATCATCCCGATGACTGAAGGTGGCATATGAAGACGCCTTTCGACTCCGGTAGCACCTTCCTGAATGGCGTTATGAGCGACGAACAAATCGGCATCCAGCGCGAGCTGTGTCAAGCCGTCTCCTTCGCCGTTCGTATCTCCACTAAAAACCATGCGCTTGCCGCCCATATCTACCCGCCATGCCAGCGCGGGAAACCCACCATGAATGACGCGCACAGCATACACTGCCATGTCGGAGTTCCGAAACACAAGTAGGGGTTTGGATCCTGCTACGACATTGTGCGGTTCCAATGTGTAACTTCCTTTCGTACCCGGCTCTACCAACTCGCTCAGGTAGCGCCAGGCTCCATGGGGATCACTGAAAAGATCGCGCACAAACTCACGAGTAGACGGCATGAAATCGTTCCCCGGAGGACCATACACCGGCAGAGGTCGCTCGCGTTCTTCAAACCAGGAAGAAAACACCAAAGCGGGAAAATCGCCGCTGTGGTCGATATGGAAGTGACTGAACAGAACAACATCCAGTTGGGTCATCTGCGCTCCGCTCTCCCCGAAGCGCAAAGCGCTGCCTCCACCGGCATCAACGAGGACACGCGCAGTGCCGTGATCCCATATGAGATAGCTGGAGGAGGCTCGCTTATCCTGCAACTCCGGGCCGCCGGAGCCGAGCACCTGAACCGCCACTCCCGTGGTGCTGCAGGATTGGGCGGCTCCGGGAGAAACTTCATACATTGAAATGAGGATCGCAAAAGCAAGAATGGTTTTTCCCGCCGGCCTTTGCGAACGTACAATGATGCGGTCGGTTTTCATCTCACACCGCCAAGCTGCTCGACAGCTTCAACGATAACGTAAGCTGTTCCCCTTTAGATTTAAGAACACGTGGGTCCACGTCCATGACGCGAGTTCTGCCGTCGTTACTGCAATTGCTGGCAAGTTGGAACCACTGTCGGGGACTCTCGACCGATCATTCGGAGAAGTCCAGTAAGATCTTTTCCTGCCCGGCCTCACCATCAGCCAGGCGTACTGCCTCCTGGAAGTCCTTCAATGAATACCGCGCAATCGCCGGGGGCGTGAGTGCTCCGCTCGACAACATGGTGAGAAGACTGCTAGTCGCATCCCGCACTTCGGCGAGCGGCTGGGAAGGCACCCAACGCGGAAGCCACCATCCGCGAATCGTTGCTGTCGAATAGATCAAGCGCGGAGCAAAGAGCGGCATGAGGAATTTCGCGGGGTCCGTCTGGCGGTGACTGGAAAGGGCTCCATACACAAGCATCGTTCCACCGGGCGCGAGGTTGCGGGCAACCTCCGCGCCAACTTCGCCGGCAACGCAGTCAATTGCTCGCCCGACGCCCTTGCCCGCGGTCAAATCCTGCAGGCGAGTCCTGAGATTCTCGTCGGCTGTGCAGATGACCTCATCGCCTCCGAGGTTGCGTATGATTGATTCCTGCTCGCGCCGCCGGATGATGTTGACGGTCTTGAATCGATACTGCTGCGCCAGTTGAAGCACGAACTTCCCTACGCTCGATGCAGCCGCCGTTTGCAGAAGCCAGTCGCCGTCCTTGAGGTTGTGAGTTGATACGGTCAATGCCCATGCTGTCAAAGGATTGATGTAGGAAGCGGCGGCGGCCGAATCGTCCAGACCGTCTGGAACTTGCACGAGCTTGTTTGCTGGGCACACGATCTGCTCGCGCCAGGTGTTCCACGTGTCAATGAAGATTACACGAGTTCCAACCGTCGGATTTTGCACCCCCGGACCTAAGGCTTCGACAATTCCCACGCCTTCAATGCCTGGGCTGGCTGGCAACTCCGGCTGATAGCCATAGCGGCCGCGCACCATGTGCAGGTCCGATGCGTTGATCGGACTCAGCAACACTCGGATGAGCGCCTCGCCGGGGGCCAAAGGCGGGGTAGGAATCTCCGCCAGTTCCAATACGCTCTTCGGTTCACCGGTCTCGCGAAAGATCAATGCTCTCATCAATACCTCCTGAGTCTTTAGGGGACGGCTGACTCTGCCCGGGAAGTCGAGTTGTGACGTTTTGTTGAAAACAAGGGCTGCGATTGGGATCACTGAACGTCGCCAAACTCAGAGTAGATTGTACGGAACGTGAAAATGTCACGCGCGATCACATGTTTTACATGAGTCTCAGCTCATGCTGCTATCGGCTGCGTCGTCAGTCCGTTCCGAGCTTCAATGGCCATTACGCTGTTGAGGAATGCCTTCTCCAAAACGCTCTTGCCGATGGTGCTGAGCACAAAGCCGAGCAGCCGTCCCTTGAAGTTCTTGCCTTCACGGACGACCTCCACATCGATATCGGTCGAGCCGTTGGGCTGACGGGTAAAGGTGTAGGTATGTCCGGATGCGCCACCCCAAAGATTGGAGTCGATCGTGGTGAGGACGACGTGGTTCGGGTCGGACCAGTCGTAGTGCAAACGTTCCCACACACCACTGGAGCCCTCCGTGACATCAGCCTCGGTCCGGCTCTGTTGATGCACCGTGAGGTATTCGTCAGCGCTGTTGGGGAAGAACTTCGCACGGCCAGGACCGAAATCGGTGAGTCCAGCGATGTATTGCTCAGATGCCAGATTGGTTGTTTGGTGAAGATGGATCGTTGACATTGCATTTCTCCTTTTCTGTTGAACATTGTTATGCAGGACTGGATCTGATAGTGCTTTCGCTCCTGGTCAGTGCCGCTTGCGGTGAGTTTTCGGTTTCGGCTTCTGTGCCAATGCATCCAGCCCGTAGCGAAGGAAGACTTCGAGCGGAGCGTCGCTCTTTTCAGCCTGCGAACGCAAAAGCGCTCCTTCCCAGCTGTTGAGCAGAAAGCCGGCCAGCGACTCGGCATCGGTGCCTGCGGGAAGTTCGCCTTCCGCAACTGCCTGCTGGATTACCATCGCGATCGTGTGCTGCCAGTGGTCGAACGTAGCGCTGATCTGTTTCCTCAACAGCGGACTCACCTCAGCAATTTCCAGACTGAATCGGCCCATTATGCATCCAGGAATCGCTCCCTTTTGGCCATAAATCCTCGCGAGATCGCTGAAATAGCGTCTCAAGCGCTTCAACGGGGGGACTGTCGCATCGTTCAGAATGGCCGCAGCATGCTCTCTCTCTCGCATCCCATACCTTTCCAATGCAACTGCTGCAAAATCCTCTTTGCTGCCGAAATGGTGGTAAAAAGAGCCTTTTGGCACGTCTGCTGCTTTCAAAAGGTCGGTTAGCCCAGTGGCGTTGTAGCCGTTCTGGTGCATCAGCTCGACACCTACATCCAGCAAATGCTCACGCGTCGATTTTGCATACATTCAGTTCTGAATGCTGTATCGGGCCGCCGGCATCTGGCGGGAGAGGTTCGGCCCCAGAGCCTTGCGCGCCGCTTCATACTTCTCCCAGTCAGCGACATCGGGCAGCGCGGGAATGGTAACCAACTCATGCTGGTCGAGGCCCGTGAGCGATGCATCCACCATATCCTCGGCGGTCATCACAATCTCGCCCGGCAGGTCCTCCACCGGACGGCCAGCCTTCTCCCAGAATGGCGTCGCAGTTGCTCCAGGCAGTACAGCCTGAATGGTCACGCCCGTGCCTACCAATTCGTTCTTCAGCGCCTGGGTAAAGTTCACAACATACGCCTTGGTACCGCTGTAGGTGCCGTTCAAGAGCTCTGGCGCAAGAGCCACAACCGAGGCAATATTGATGAGAAGACCGTTCTTGCGTGCCACAAATGCGGGCAGAGCGGCAAGGGCCAGCCGTGTCAGCGCGGTGACATTCAAATAAATCATCGACTCCAAATCGTCGATCTTCGCATCGAGAAGCTTGCCCGCGCTGCCAAGACCGGCGTTGTTGACCAGCGCTGTAATCGTGGAGTCGTTGCCGAGCCGCTCCGCCACACGCTGAACGTCTTCTTTCTTCATGAGGTCGGCAGTAATCGTCTCGATCCTGCGGCCGGTAAACTTCAATCGTGCGGCGGCCTCTGAGAGCCTCTCCTCGTTGCGCGCAACCAGAATCAGATCGTAACCGCGTTTTGCGAGGCGATCGGCATATACGGCCCCGATGCCGGTGGATGCGCCTGTGATAAGAGCTGTGCCTTCCAGTGCTGACATGATGTGATTCCTCCTGAATCGTCGAGGCCTTCTAGCCTACATCCGAAGCAGAGTAGACCGGTCGGTCTACAGATTCAAAAAGATTCAATGCGCGGCGGTAAAGCTCAAAACCGTACAATTGCTTGCGGCGTGATCGTAGCATAGCCCAGTATCGTATGTAGCTGATAAGGCGGCGCTTAGATAATCATATCCCAGAGTAATACTCGGCGGTTAAGATGGATATGCATGATTTCCGACAGCAACTCCACCTACGCGGCTGATCTTCGGTTTGCCCTGGACGTTATGGAAGAGCACTCGTGTCTCGGCCTCGACCGCGAGTACTCAGCCAAGCTTCGTTCCGTGATGCTGCGACAAATCGAAAGGGCAGAGGCTGATCAAGTTCGATCCCCCGAGCATTCAGAGTCTGTCCTGGCGTACAACTGATAGCTCGCAACGGGAGGCGCAGTGTGCGGAATTAGGTCCGGAAAAATTACTGAGCTGCTTTAGCTTTCGGACTGGGAGATCCTCTTATCCGAAGCCGTGCGGCCATGTTTACTAGTTCCGCGAGCGAGTCGGATTTCATCTTTCTCATAAGATTGCCACGATGGAACTTCACTGTGATTTCGGTGATACCCAGTTCATCGCCAACCTCCTTATTGAGCATCCCAGTGACCACCAACGCCATCACTTGGCGTTCGCGGATCGTGAGCGCCGAATAACGTGCTCTTAACGCCTGAATTTGCGCTTCGCTATCAAGCTTCAGCCGGCTACGCTCGATGGCATTCTTTATTGCGCGCAGCAGCGATTCGTTGCTGAACGGCTTCGTGAGGAACTCAACAGCACCCGCTTTCATTGCTTGGACAGTCATTGGTATGTCGCCGAACCCAGTGAGAAAAATTATCGGCAGGTAGGGCAGCTCAACAGCAACGCGTTTTTGGAGTTCCAAGCCGTTCAACCCTGGAAGAGAAAAGTCTAGAACAAGGCAACTCGGCGCAAGTTGTCGCGGACGTGCGAGGAATTCGTGGGCAGAGGTAAATGTTTCAGGATGCCAACCTTGCTTGCGAATCAGCAGTTCCAATGATTCGCGCACCGAGATGTCGTCATCCACTACAAAAACGGTTGGCGCGGCTCCCACCATTGTGACGACCTCGGGTTATTGTCAAGTGAGCGAGCAGAGGTGATTTTACCTGACACAAATCACCTTGGAAATCGCAATTGTCCTTCAGACCCGAAGCGCGGCTTTGAGTGCCTCCAATAGAGCCGAAGGGCTAAACGGCTTAAACAAGCATTCAACTGCTCCCCGTTCCAGCATGGACGTGCGTACGGCCTCGTCTCTGTGTGCAGTGATGAAGATAATCGGAATCTCGAACTGCCGGCGGTTCAGTTCACTTTGAAGTTCGGGACCCGACATCCCGGGCATCGCGAAATCAAGAATCAGACATCCAGTCTGAGACAGACGACCAGATGCCAGGAATTCCTCCGCAGAAGAAAATGCGAAAGCTGCAAAGCCGAATGCTTTGACTAAACGGGGCAATGATTCGCGCACCGATATATCGTCATCGACTACACATACAAGAGGCCCAGTCATTGTCTTTGATCTCTTATTGAGCGCCCAACACGCTTACATAGCTCGTCGGAGGCCATACACAGCGTTCCGGTCAAGCGCGGTCCGGTGATGCCGAAGCGTTCCGTGGGAGACCATTGCCCAATCCATTTCGCACAGAGTCTCCGCAAAGTAGCAGCTGAAATCGTCTCCATATAGGGGCTTTTCACCGTACTCCGACACTCAATGTTCGCGCCTATAACAACCGTGGTCAACTGTACGATGGTCTAGGTTTTTCACTCTTGGATTGTTGTGGTGTCAGTCCGATTGGCGTGAATTTCAGTGTCTGCCTAGCTGCACGGGACTGAAAATGAAAATGTGGCTCCGGGGCCACTATTGGCTGTTGCCCAGAGACGTCCATGATGAGCCTCGATAATCGAGCGGCTCACATTCAGTCCGATTCCCATCCCGTGCTCCTTCGTCGTATAGAAGGCTTCGAAGAGCTTGTCAGTGCCTTGCGGCTGGAAGCCAATTCCAACGTCTTTCACACGAAGGCACACACAAGTGTCCTCGTCCCGTTCGGTTGTGATGAACAACTCTCTTGGTCGATCGTCGATTTTGCTCATTGCGTCCGAAGCATTCCGTATGAGGTTCAAGATCACCTGTTGAAGCTGGATTCTGTCGCCAGTAACGGGAGGCAGATCGTCTGCAAGCTCGTGGTGAACAATTACCCGGTTTCGTTGGAGGTCGCTCAGCGACAACGAAATGACCTCTCGGGTGGCCTCGTTCAAGTCCATTGATTCTGGCTGGGATTCCTTTTTGCTATAAAGGGTGCGCAATCGCTCGATCACACTAGACGCGCGGTTGCCATCGCGAATCGTAAGCTGCGCCGTTTCACGGGCACCGTCGATGTCGGGGGGATTGGAAGAGAGCAACCAAACGCATGTATTAGCGTTGGTGATGATGCCGGAGAGTGGCTGGTTGATCTCGTGGGCAATCGAGGCGGTCAGCGCGTTCAGTGTTGTTACTCTCGACACGTGGGCAAGGTCGGACCGCGCCCGGTTCAGGGCTTCTTCGGCGACTTTGCTATCCGTGACGTCCTGAAGAGCGCCGATGAAAAGCGGTCGGCCGACGATATGTTCGATGACTCGAGCCATGCCTCGAATGTGCTTCACGGCGCCTCGGGACGTCACGAACCGGAAGGAAAAATCGACATCCTTGCCCGTCATGGCGCGCGCGATCATGGAGTCGAACGAAGGCAGGTCCTCTGGGTGGATCATATTCCGAATCATCTGCACCGTGACTTTGGCTCGGGAATCGAACTCGAAGATTCGGAAGGTCTCCTCGGACCAGTTGTGTTCATCTGCCACTAAATCCGTGATGAAGCTGCCAGTTTTGCTGAGCTGTTGAGCTTCTGCAAGACGAAGGTAGGATTCCTTGACCTCCGCCTCGGCCCGTTTTCGGTCGTGGATGTCCGTGTTGGTTCCGTACCATTTTACGATCTGCCCTGATTCATCACGCATGGGGTTGGTGCGAAAAAGAAACCATCGAAACTCGCCATCAAATCGGCGCAACCGCGCCTCCGCTTCTCCTGGCTTGCCCGCGGCCATAATCGATTGCCACGCTCCCGACAGAGCGTTCAAGTCCTCGGGATGAACCGCGACTGTCCAGCCCCAGCCCTGCAACTTCTCCAGCGGGAGTCCGACATAGTCGATGTAGTGCTGATTCAAGAATTCTGCGGATCCGTCTGGGCGCGCCGACCATACCAATGTTGGCATCGTATTGATGATCAGGCCTAAATTGCGCTCGTTCGATTGCAGAGCCTCTTCAGCCTTCTTTCGGTCCTCGATATCGGTTAAAAGAACATACCAGTTGAGGATGCGCCCTTCTGGGTCGCGCAGGGGGAGCCCGCGCGACTGGAACCAACGATATTCACCATCAAAGCGCCGAAGGCGATGCTCGACATCGAACGGACGGCCAGTTGGCATTTTGTTAAAGGTTTCGATTGCGAGAGGAAGATCGTCGGGATAAATCGCGTCGGTGATTTGCCAGTTCCTTACCTCTTCCAAATCCTTTCCGAAATACTCCAGAAGCGGCCGATTGACGACTTCGACCTCGCCAGCGGGCGACACCCGTGCCACAAGGCCTGGAATGCCGTCCACGATCATCCGGGCATTGAACTCACTGGCGCGGAGGGCTTCCTCTACCCTCTTTCGATCCTCGATGTCCGTGTGAAGGGCATACCAGTTGAGAATTCGACCCTCCGCGTCTCGTAGAGGGATCCCGCGCGCTTGAAACCAACGATATACGCCATCGTATCGCCGGGCCCGAATCTCGATTTCGTATGGATCGCCGGTGGCGAACGAGTTGCTGACAATTTCCAATGCGCGAGGAAGATCTTCGGGGTGAACGACACCGCTCGTTGTCCAATTCCTGATGTCTTCCAACTCCTTGCCGAAATATGCCAAAAGTTGCCGATTCGCGAGTTCGACTTCGCCAACCGTCGACATCCGCACAACGAGGCCGGGAATACTGTCCACGATCAAGCTCAAATTGCGCTCGTTTATCAGCAGAGCCTCTTCAGCCCTTTTACGTTCTTCAATATCGGTAAGCAGCCAATACCACCCGGCTATCCCACCTTCTTCATTTCGAACTGCGCGGCCCCGAGCCTGAATCCATCGATAAACACCATCAACCCGTCGATTACGGTGCTCAACCTCAAAATCCTGCCCGGTCTCGATCGACTTTCTCCATACCTCGATTACGTGCGGAAGGTCGTCAGGATGAACGATTCCCGCCCGGGACCAATCCTTCAACTCTTCTTTAGTTTTGCCGAAGAACTCAAGGGTTTGGCGACTGATAAACTCCACGTCCCCCATCGCACTCGTTGTGTGCACGAGCCCAGGAATGTTATGGACGATCTGGCGCAAGGACAGCTCGTTAGCGCGTAACGTCTCCTCCAGGCGTTTATGGTCTTCGATTTCGGTGATTGTGCCATACCATTTGATAATGTTGCCCGATTCATTACGCAATGGATCTGTACGAAATAGAAACCATCGATAGGCACCGTCGACACGACATATGCGCGCTTCCACTTCGGCCGCCTTGCCGCCCGCCAAAGTTGATTGGCAATAGTGAGTAATGGCATTGGCGTCGTCGGGATGAATAGCGTCCATCCAACCCCAGCCTCGCGACTGCTCCGCAGAAAGACCGGTATAGTTGAGCCAGCGCTGATTGAAGAATTCTGCTGAGCCATCCGGACGAGCAGACCATGCTAATGCGGGCATCATATTGATGATCATGCCGAGATTCCGCTCGCTGGCTTCGAGCGCCTGCTCGGCAATCCGTCGTTGGGTTATATCGTGCGCTGCACCGAAGTATTCGAGATGACCCTCAGCATCGCGAACCGCATGGCCTATCAGATGAATGTACTTGGTTGAGCTATCGGGCATAACAATCCGATGCTCATACTCAAATTCGTCCGCGGCGTTCGTGGCGCGGTCAATCATTTGGCCCATCATCGGGAGATCATCAGGATGGACGCGGCTGGCGATCAATTCGAGAGTCACAGGCAGATCTAGGGAAAAATCGAAGATGCGGTACAATTCCTCAGACCATCTGATCTCACCCGTTTCCAATCTCCAGGAGAACGTGCCCGTGCGGCTGAGGCGTTGTCCTTCAATTAGGAATGCTTCGCCGCGCCGCAATTGTTCTTCGGCTCGCTTGCGGTCTTCGATATCTGTGCTCGTACCGTACCACCGGTGAATCTTGCCGGTCTCATCCCGGAAAGGTTCGGCCCGAATCAGAAACCATCGATACACCCCGTCATGACGTCGAATACGAGCCTCAATCTCGCTTGGCTCTCCCGAAACCAACATTTCCTGCCATCTCTTCATTAACGGCGGTAGATCATCTGGATGGAAAGCGATTTGCCAGCCCCAGCCATGGGACTCTTCGGGGGACAGACCTGTGTATTCGTGCCAACGCTTGCTAAGGAATTCGTTCGGACCATCCGGTAGATTGCACCATGCAAGGGCTGGGATCGTATCGATCACCTGCAGCAGCTTGACCTCGCTCGCGCGCAGCGATTCCTCCGACTGTTTGCGCTCCGAGATGTCCTCGGAAAGAGCCATAATGAAACGCGGCAATCTCTCGGTGCCGGGTACGAGGGATACATTGTTTCGCACCCACAACAGGCTGCCGTTCTTTCGCCGGTATTGCTTCTCGATTTGAAATTGCCGGCGCTTTCCCGCCAAAAGCTCCTCAACGAGCGCCCGGCTAAGATCGCGGTATTCCTCAAGCGTGACATCGAGGAGGCGGAGCTGCTGCAACTCTTCCTCGCTGTATCCAAGCATCGCTTGATACGCAGGATTTGTGGCAATGAACTGGCCGTTCGGGTCGGTCAGTGCGACTCCGATGACCGAATTCTCGAAAACCGATCGCCAGAGTTCCTCGCCTCCCGCAAGCTTAGCGTGCGCCTTCTGCAAGGCATGATCGTCTAGCGGCAGTCTTTCAGCTTTCGGCTTTCGTGATTCGCGGTTGCGTTTGGAAGTCGGCTTTGCCTGGGCCATGTGGTCAGAGCCCCGCATCGTGTGGATTGGCTTTCTATTCTATTTCTTCCAATTGATTCAAATCCACTCTTTTCAAAAAGAGAAAGGTCGGCGCTGACGCCCCCAACGGGGTGGATATTTTCTCTTAAAGACATCCCACTCGAGAATGCAACTTGCGGTTTCATCGTCGACTCTGGCGCCGCGCACGATTGTGTCAATTCTGCGGAAATCACCAGCCTATGCCTTGGTATGACCTTATACCTTCGTCCAGTAGTTT
>Ga0210383_10001674_pt1 | contig 20162 bp, 15 predicted proteins | sample IncBWC14OmetaG_FD_160072 | JGI IMG/M metagenome (GOLD analysis project Ga0210383, IMG submission 160072) | Forest soil microbial communities from Barre Woods Harvard Forest LTER site, Petersham, Massachusetts, United States - Inc-BW-C-14-O ... | reverse complement strand
CAAATGGAACGGCTCGAGGAGCGGCAACATGCGCTTTGCGTAATCGAGCGTCCAGCCCATGTACGCGTCGGCCATCACGTCGATTTCATCTCCCACGGCTTTGCGCACGGTACTAACCAATTCCACGTTCCGCTGCATTCCGGCCGCGCCGTCCGTCGGGCCCCAGCCGAAGCGCAACTTCATCGCTTTGTAGCCTTCTTTCTTGTAGCGCTTCGCTTCAGCCGCGAGCTCCGCGAGCGGCACGCTATACAATCGGCTCGCGTATACCGGGATTTTCGGCTTCGTCTTTCCTCCGAGCAGCCGGTAGACGGGCTGGCGCGCGGATTTGCCGAGAATGTCCCACAACGCGATGTCGAGCGCGCTGATCGCCGCCATTCCGATTCCCTTCCGGCCGAACGCCATCGTCTTGCGATACATGTGCTGCCACAAAAACTCGATATCCCAGGGATCGGCACCGATCAGCAGCGGCTTGAGGTACGCGTCGATCACCTGCTTCGTCACTTGCGGCGCCAGGGCGGCGTTGCCGACGCCTACCAGGCCATCGTCGGTGAAGATTTCCGCGATCAGCCAGCCATGAAACGTGAACGTGCTCATCGAAGCTTCCGGCAACGAGAGCAAATCCATCGGATTCGTACAGAAGTGCGGCGGCAGAGGAACCGTCTTGCCGCGCCAGCGCACCACGCGGGTGCGAATTTCCTTAATCTTCATCACGCTCCTTCATATCCCACCTGGATATCCCCCTTCATAGCGAAGTCGGGACGCCAAATCCAGGGGCTTCACGGCGGGGATGGACAAAAGAATCACGAGAAAGGCGATCACGTGAAAGGTGCCCGCCAGCGTGAACACCACGCCGTATCCGAACCCGTGATCGAGCAGCCAACCGACGAGTTCGCCGAACGCGATCCCGCCCATCGCACCGCCGAATCCCACCAGCCCGGCCACGGCGCCGACCACGCTTTGCGGGTAGAGATCGGCGGGAAGCACCATTACCAGCGTAGACCACGATTGCTGCCCAAAATAGGCGACGCTGAAGATCACGAACGCCCACGACACGGGCGCGTGCGGCACCAGCAACACCAGCGGCATCACGGCCGCGCTCAATCCGAGCGCAAGTTTGCGCGCCACGCCCAGCGAGAATTTTCGTCGCACGAGTTCGCTGGAAAACCAGCCGCCGAGCAAGCAGCCGACGCCTGCTGCGAGAAACGGAATTCCGGCGAGCTTGCCTACGGCCTTAATGTCGAAGCCTCTCTCGTCGTAGAGATACTTCGGCAGCCAGAAGAGATAGAAATACCACGCGCCGTCGGTGAGGAATTTCGCGAGGACGAGGCCCCAGGACTCGCGAATGCGAAGCAGATCGACCCAGCGAATCTTTGCCGTTGGCGCCTGAACCGGAGCGCTGCCAGGAGACGTCGCCTCGCCGGCAGATTCGATTTCGGCGCGCTCGCTTGCGGAGAGACCAGGGTGCGAAGCCGGGGGAAAATACATGCTGCGCCAGAGAATCGTCCAGAGCAGGCCAAAGCATCCCGTGATCACGAAAACCCAGCGCCATTCGAGATGGAGCAGAACCAAGGCAATCAGGGGCGCCGCGGCGTATCCGCCCACGGCGGTGCCGGCGTTGATGATTCCCATCGAAGTGGAGCGCTCGCGCACGGGAAACCATTCCGCCACCACGCGCGTCGCCGCCGGAAATCCTCCGCCTTCGCCGATGCCCAAAAGGAACCGGCTCGCCGCAAGACTAAAAAATCCAATCGCGAGAGCATGACTTGCGCAGGCGAGCGACCAGAAAATCATGATGAGCGTGAATCCGAGGCGCGTGCCCAGCGCGTCTGTCAGCTTGCCGCCCGCGGCGTACATCAGTGCGTAAGAGAAAAGGAAAGCGGAGGTAAGATCGGCGAATTGTTCGTGCGAAAGCGGAATGTCTTTGCTGATAGCTTGAAACGCAACGGAGACCGTCTGGCGGTCGAGATAGCTGATCGCGATAGCCGCGCTGACGAGTATCGAGATGCGCCACCGAAGCAAGCTGGGAGCCTCCGCGAGCCCGCGCAATTGAGCGAGCGCGATTACAATAGCAGATGTTTGCGGGCCACGCTCGCACTGCTATGTCTCGTGGGGAGAATTAGTTGCAGGCGATTGACAGGCCCTCGGAGCGGAAGTAGACTCCGCCCATATATTGTATACAGCGGCCGGAATTCCTTTTTTGCGAGCCGAATGCGGGTGAGGGGAGCGTCGTTATGAAAAAGAATCTGCTTCGCCGCGAATTTCTGAAATCAGTCGCCGCGACCGGCATGGTGGCGGGCGTCGCTCCGATTGCGACGAAAGCTGCGACGGCAAGAAGCGGCGCGCGCGTTGCACCCGCGTCGGCCACAAGCGCGATTCCGAAATTGCCATCTCCCGAACTCACCTCCGCTGGCAAGAAAATGGACGCGCTCATCAAGATCCACACGTTCGACTACGACGGCGTGCGCCTGTTGCAAAGCCGCTGGGGCGACCAATTCCAGCACGGCCGCGATTTTTACCTCAACGTCTCGAACGACGATATCCTCCAGGGCTTCCGCTCGGGAGCCGGACTCGCCTGCCCCGGCAAGCCGCTTGGCGGCTGGTGCGATAAAGACAGCTCCACCGTTTTCGGCCAATGGCTGAGCGGCATGTCGCGCATTTATCGCGCGACGAACGACACGGCGATGCGCGACAAAGCTTCTTACCTCACCGAAGAGTTCGCCAAGACGGTGGGCTCTGACGGGAACGCGCGCATGCGCCTTTATCCCTACGAGAAGCTTTGCTGCGGCCTGACGGATATGTACGTCTACGGCGATCAGCGCGATGCCATTCCCTTGCTCGAAAAAGTGACGGACTACGCCAGCAAGACCTTTGATCGCACGCGCGCGCCTGCCGGCCCGAAGCCGTGGATCATGCACTCCGGCACTCCGCTCGAGTGGTACACGATGCCGGAGAATCTTTTCCGCGCGTATATTGCCACCGACAACAGGCAGTTCAAGGATTTCGGCGACGTGTGGCTCTATCACGCCTATTGGGACAAATTCGCGGACACGAACGATCCTTCCAACGCCCACGGAGTGCACGCCTACAGCCACGTGAACACGTTCAGCAGCGCGGCGATGACGTATGCGGTGACCGGCGATCCGAAATACCTCACGATCATCAGGAATTTCTACGACTTCATGCAGAACCGGCAGACCTACGCGACCGGCGGCTACGGGCCCGTGGAGCGCATCATGCCGCCGGGCAGCATCGGCAAGGCGCTCGAGTATCAGCCGAACGATTTCGAAGCGCCGTGCGGATCATGGGCGGGGTTCAAGCTCTCGCACTACCTGACGCAGTTCACCGGCGAAGCGCGCTACGGCGATTGGGCCGAACGCCTGCTCTACAACGGCATCGGCGCGGCTTTGCAAATTCGCGGCGCGGGACAGCATTTTTATTACGCGGATTATCGCGTAGCAGGCGGCGTGAAAATCTATAGCCGCAATCCCTACACCTGCTGCTCGGGCACGTACATCCAGAACATCGCAGACTTCCACAATCTGATTTATTACAAGGACGATTCGAATTTGTACGTAAGCCTCTACGTGCCCTCCGAAGTTACGTGGAAACGAGCGGATGGCGCGATCACCGTGACGCAGGAAACAAAGTACCCGGAAGCCGAAACGAGCACGCTGACGGTGAAGACCGACGGCAGCAAGAAATTCGCGATGAAGCTGCGAATCCCCGGCTGGTCGCCGGACGCGAGCATCACCGTGAACGGAGCGCCGGCGAACGTGAAGTGCGCGCCGGGAGAATGGGCCACGATCGATCGTGCGTGGGCTTCGGGCGATCGCGTGGAAATCACGATTCCCTTGCGCATGAGGATGCAGGCCGTCGAAAAAGCGTACCCGCAGCGCGTGGCCGTGGTGCGCGGGCCGGTGGTGATGGTGCAAGACGCCGGCGCGCACGAGCCGATATTCGCGTTGCCCATCGATCCCGATCAATTGAATAAGCAGCTCGTGGCGACGGACGAAGGCGCAGCCGTATTCCGGCTCGTGCCGCCCGACGGCACCGACGTGCAGGCGCGCTTCCGCCCGTTCTATTCCATCGGCGGCGATTACTACTACCGGATGTATTTTGATTTGGACAAGCTGCCGATGGTGCTGTGGGACGGCCCTGGCCCCGCGAGAAAATCATAAGCGGCAGCGGGCGCCGGGCCGTGCTGAGCGCGGCCTCTACACACCAGATTGCGATCGCAGTTCAGCCTAAGATTTGACGGGCGTCCACACTTCCATGTTGCTCTGCTCGCGATTGTCCCAGGCGTAGTACGGAATGAACGTCATCGCCACTTTCTTTGACTTCGGCGATTCGGTGGCGAATTTCGAATAGAGCGCTGAGTCGGCCGCCGATTTATCGAACTGCACGCCGTTGTGCTCGAGCACGACGACTCCTCCGAGCAAATCCTTCTTGTAGACGTCTTTGAATTGCCGCCCGGGATCGCTGCCGACATCGACGGCCAAGCTCTCGAACTGTACGCCAGACGGCTGATCGAGTTGCTCGAGACAATAAACGATCGGGCCGCGCTGGATGGCGACGCGATGCGAATCGTCGATTACGCGCGCATTCGCGACGAGCGCTTGAGGAGTCATGTCTGCCTTCAGCGTGATCACGTCGCCGGCTGACCACTTGCGATTGATTGCCATGTACTTGCCGGGAATCGCGCCAAGCGTGGCCTTGCCATTCACGCTCACCTGCGCGCTGCCCGCCCATCCCGGAATGCGCATGTAGAAGACGAAATCCGATGGCTGCGCGGGCGCCACGCTGATTTTCACCGCGCCGTCCCACGGATAATTCGTCTCCTGGGTAACTTTCAATGGCGTGCCGTTCTCGAGATGCCAGTCGAGCACGGAATTGTCGTAAAGGTGGACATAAATTCCATCGGCGCTGGTGCTGTAGAAATATCCGGGCAGCGAAGCGAACGTGCGCTCGAGATTTGGCGGGCAGCATGTAGTGTCGTACCACGGATTGCGGATTTTTTCGCCGGATGAAGCGTCGAACGCCAGAGGATTGCGGTAACAATACATCACGCCATCGAGCGACATACCGGAATTGATGCCGTTGTAAAGCGCGCGCTCGATCACGTCTGTAAATTTCGCGTCGCCCGAAGCGGCGAGCATGCGCCAGTTCCACATCATGTTGCCGATGGCGGCGCAGCTTTCGCCGTAGGCGCGATAGTTCGGCAGCTCGTAGGGATCGCCGAACGCTTCGCCCGCGCCACGCGAGCCGACGCCACCGGTCACGTACATTTTCGTGCCGGTCATGTCGTCCCAAACCGTGTTGAGAGCCTTCCAGTACGCGGGATCGCCGGTTTCGAGGTAGTAGTCCGTGGCGCCGCAGCATTCGTACATCGCGCGCACGGCGTGGCCTTCGACCTTGGTGCGGCCCGTGAACGGAACGCCGCAGTTCATATAGACGAAACGCTGCGGCGGGAATTCGATGCGGCTATCACCCTGGAGCAAATAGCCGGCGATATCGAGGTGACGCTTGTCGCCGGTGAGGCGATACAGCTCGATCACGGCCAGCTCGAATTCCGGATGGCCGGAGATGAGCGGCTTGAGCGGCGCGGGGCCGTAGCTTGGAAGAAGGAAATCGTTGACGAAGCGAATTCCGGCGTCGAGCATCTTGCGGTCGCCGGTGCCGCGATAGTAGGCGATGGCACCTTGCAGGTAATGGCCCATGTTGTAAAGCTCATGGCCGGTGGATTGGGTTTGAGGCGTCATGCTGAGCTCAGCTTTGTCGCGGACGTAATAAGTGTTGAGATAGCCGTTCGACTGCTGCGCCGCCACGACGTCGTCAATAACTTTTTCGGTGGTGGCGCGCAGAGCCGGGATATCGCCGGATTGGAGTGCGAAGCCGACGGCTTCGGTCCACTTGTAGACGTCCGAATCCGAATAGACGGGGCCTTTCTGCGGATCGCTGCTCTTGCCGGTGAGGCGGCGGAAATTATTCATGCGGCCGTTGGCTTCGAGCAGATCGTGCATGCTCGGGATGCTCTTGGTCACATTCGTATCGCGGCGAACGGACCAAAAGCCGGTCTGGATCGTCACAGCGCGTACCGGCACGTCGCGCAGCTTCGCGAAGGGCGACTTCGTCAGGTTTTCGACGCCCTGATCTTTCCACGCAGGGTTATCGATCAGCGCGACTGCGGCGGATTGCGCGGACGCAGCTGCGGTTGCGGCGTTGGATGCGCGCAGGGACTTCCCGGATGGCACCGGCGACGCCGCGGCGGAAGCGAGCAGCGATTTGCCCGCGAGACCCGTGACGGCGGCTGCCCCGACCGCGGAACCCACAAACTCGCGCCGAGAAATTTTCTTTTTATCGCCCATGCTTTCCCCCTCAGGCAAATGCCGCCATGGATTTGTGGAACGCGAGAATTATACTCCCGTTTTGTAAACGTTTTCTCCTATGATAAAGCCCTGCTCGAAGGGCACCCCTGGGGCCGGTGGCCGGAACGGGCCGTGATTTTCACCGCAGCGCGCTGCGCGGAGCGATTTTACAAACTAACGAGTGAAGCGGGCTGCGGCGGCTCGATACAATGCGGGGCACAGATTCCAGCGGAGGCCACATGGCAGCCCACAATTCAACGAAGAAGTCGCAGCAGCGCCGGGGAAAAACGCGCCGCGAATTTTTGGCGGCCACGGCGACGTCGGCGGGATTGCTCGGAGCCGCCGCACTGGGAGCCGGAGCGCCCACAAGCACGGGCGATTCGAAGTCGCTTGCCGCAGCCGCGCTGCCGCAAGACCAGCGCACCGTGCCCACGACGCCCGGCGCGCCAACTACTTTCGGACAGAACCCGCCCGTTGGCCCGGAAGTGAGCACCGAAACTTTTCTCGAAGCGCAGAAGTTGGTGCGCGTGGAGATGGAGGCGAAAGACATCCAGCAGGCCGTGGGAAGCTGGCGGCTCTCGATGGCCGGACTCTACGAGCGCCGCACCGGTCCGCGCAAACTCGAGATCGAGTCCACGATTGCGCCGGCAACGCGGTGGGATCCCATGCTGCCGGGCATCCACACGATGCCGACGCGTGATCACTTCGTCCGCAGCGAACGCGATCCCGGGCCGCTACCTGCGAAGGACGAAGACATCGCATTTGCGCCGGTGACGAAGCTGTCGCGTTGGGTGGAGCGGCGCGAGCTTACATCCGAGCGGCTGACGAACATTTATCTCGATCGCATCGCGCGCTTCGATTCGAAGGTGCGCAGCGTGATCACGCTCACGCGCGATTTGGCGCTCCAGCAAGCGAAGGCCGCAGATGCGGAGATCGCCACCGGAAAATATCGCGGGCCGCTGCACGGAATTCCGTGGGGCGGAAAAGATTTGCTCGACACCGCCGGAATCCGCACCACTTGGGGAGCGGAACTTTTCGAACATCGCGTGCCGGAAAAAGACGCGGCGGTGGTTAAGCGGCTGCACGAGGGCGGAGCCGTGATGCTGGCAAAGCTCAGTCTCGGGGCGCTTGCGTCGAACGACATTTGGTTTGGCGGGCAAACAATGAATCCGTGGCTGCTCGAAGAAGGCTCCTCGGGCTCGAGCGCGGGGCCCGGTGCAGCGACGGCTGCGGCGCTCGTAGGCTTCTCGATCGGCAGCGAAACGGGCGGAAGTATCATCGCGCCAACGATGCGCTGCGGGCTGACCGGCTTGCGTCCCACTTTTGGCCGCGTGCCACGCACTGGTGCGATGACGCTTTGCTGGTCGCTCGACAAGCTGGGGCCGATGGCACGCTGCGTGGAAGACACGATGCTCGTACTGCACGCGATTTCGGGCCACGATGATGGTGACTTCGCGTCGCTGCCGAGCAAGCTGGAATTCGATGCGTCGCGAACTGTAGAAGGCCTGCGCGTGGGCTACTTCCCCGCTTGGGAGAAGGACAAGTGGGCCACGGACGTGGATCGCGCGGCCGTCGAGGTGGTGCGGAAGGTGGGGATGGTGCCCGTGGAAGTGTCGCTTCCGGATTGGCCCTACGATTCGCTCAACATTATTCTCTTCGCCGAAGCCGGGGCATCGTTCGAAGAGATCACGCTCAATCACGATATCGACAAGCTGAAAATGCAAACTCCGGATGCGTGGCCAAACATGTTCCGGCAGTCGCGTTTCCTCTCCGCCGTGGATCTCGTGCAAGCCGACCGGCTGCGCCGCAAAGTCGCCATCGAAATGGAACGGCTGATGAACCAAGTGGACATACTGCTCGTGCCGTCGCTGCGCGATGAAATGCTCGTGATCACAAATGCGACGGGCCATCCTTCACTCACGCTGCGTGCGGGGTTCGTGGAAGTGAGCGAGGCGCGCAGCGATTGGGCACCCGATCCGGCAAATCCACTTCCGAAATTTTCACCGCCGCGACGCGTGCCGCACGGGGTTACGTTGATCGGCCGTCTTTTCGACGAAGGCACCATCGCCAGCGCGGGACTCGCGCTCGAGCGCGCGTTCGGCGTCGTCAACGAAAGACCGGCGGGATTCTAGGGGCCACGACATGAAGAGGAACGAGAGCGAAATCAGCAGGCGCGATTTCATCCGCGAAGTGGCGGCCGTGACGGCACTTTCGCAAGCGGCGCTCGGCGGCGAAGCGCGCGCGAGCAAAGCAGCCGAGTCGCCGCAATCGGGCTTTGGCGCGGCGAAGGAGCGCGACCAAACGGAGCAAGCAAAGGGGCCGCGCGACACGTTCGTCGGCATTCAAATGGGCCCGCACAGCCTATTCGACGAAGGCATCGAGCCATGCCTCGATTTCGTTCAGCAGACGGCCGCGGTGAACGCGGTGCTCGTTTATAGCCAATCGTATTTTGCAGACGGGCATCGCCCCACCGAGACGCTCGCGCAAGATCACGGCTTGCCGTTCAAGGAACTCACCGGCCGAAAGCTGCCATTTATTTGGGTGCGTCCGCGCGACTCGTACTACAGGAACACGGCGCTTCGCTATCGCAAGCCACCGAGTGGCACGGAATTCGCCGACCGCGACCTCTTTGCGGAGCTTTTGCAACCGGTGCGCGCTCGCGGCATGAAGCTTTACGCCCGCATCCTTGAGACGAGCGGGCGCTTCGTGGCGGAGGCCGTCGAGAATTTCGATAAGGCGCTGGCGGTGGACGTCTACGGCCAACCGATGGACATGGGCTGTTGGAATAATCCCGATTACCGCAATTTCTGGGCTGCGACCGCCGAAGATTTATTTCGCAGCTATGAGCTCGACGGCTTGCAGTGGGGCGCCGAGCGTCACGGGCCGCTCATGACGACACTGCTCAACGGAACGCCTCCCTTCTGCTTCTGCGAACATTGCCAGTCGCGCTGCCGGGCGCAAGGAATCAACGTGGAACGCGCGAAAAAGGGATTCACGGAGCTGCACACGTCCGTGCAGACTCTCTTGAAAGCAACCCAGGCGAGCAGCGCCGGAGCCGCGTCGAGTGCGTTCACGGGCATGCTGCGCGTGGTGCTGCGGTATCCCGAAGTGCTGGCGTGGGAGTATCAATACCGCCTATCGCGCGAAGAGACCGAGCAAGCCATTTATGCAGCGGTGAAGAAATCAAAGCCGAGCGCGCAGGTGGGCTGGCACGTGGACCATCAGCAGTCGAGTTGGGATCAGATTTATCGCGCCGAGCTGACGTATGGCGAGATGGCGCCGTATTCTGATTTCATCAAGCCGATCGTCTATCACGATATTCTCGGGCCGCGCATCCGATGGTGGTATTTGGAGCGGCTGCACAAATCGGTGCTCGCAGACGTGCCGCTCGAGGATTTCCTCGCGCTTTACTACGACACGTTCGGCTACGACAAAACAAAAGAACCGAGCCTCGATAAAATGGACCAGACGGGCTTCTCGCCGGACTACGTCTTTCGCGAGACGCGGCGCACGGTGGCTGAAACGGGCGGCAAAGCGAAAGTCTATGCCGGCATCGGCTTCGACATTCCGTGGAACGGCAAGCACTTCCCGAGCGACGCGGAGAAAGTCTATCAAGCGACACGCGGGGCGTTTGCCGCGAGCGCGGATGGAATCGTCATCTCGCGCGAATACGACGAAATGCGACGCGCGAATCTGGACGCCGTGGGTCGAGCTACGCGCGAAGAGATCAGCAGGCGTGCCGCGAAGGTGAAGGCTGCCTCTAGTCAGCCAGCTCGCGACGAGAAACCCGGCAGGCCGGCGCTCCCAGAGTGATCCTGCCGCGCGCGTGCTTCCTTGTGGGGAGCGTCGCCATTCGCGCGCGAGCCTGTCTGCACAGCGCCAATTTCCATGTAGTATTGAGCGAGCGCGGGCCCGTAGCTCAATTGGTTAGAGCAGCGGACTCATAATCCGCGGGTTCTAGGTTCAAGTCCTAGCGGGCCCACCAACTGTTTTTTAAGTCTCGTAAACACAGTCAGTTAATCCTCGCTCCGCTTGCCTCGACTTCCAACTTGAGAACATCTGAGAACAAAACCCCAGCGACTCGCTCGACAGCGCGACGTTGCGAATCCGGTATCGCGTGGGCATAGGTGTTGAGCGTCGTGCCAAGATCTGAATGGCCGAGAAGGGCCTGCGCCGTCTTGATCGACTCTCCGACCTCCGCGAGCAGCGTGGCATGCGTGTGCCGCAACGAATGCCACGACACGCGTGGCTGTTTGATTCGATCGCAGGCCGGCGCGAGCACACGGTTGTACAGATTTTTTGAACTGAGAGGCGTCCCAGTACGGGTCTTGAAGACTAGGTCTTGGGGTGCCCTGCTTCGGGAATCGCCCCCATGCGTTTCAAGTATGCCGCGTAGGTACCCACTCACGGGGATTACGCGGTGACTGCTGCGAGTCTTTGGTGAACCGAACTCTCCGTCGGAGTAAGATTCGGCGACTTCAATTGTGCCTCGCAGAAGGTTCACGCGCTTCCAGCGGAGAGCGAGTATTTCGCCAACCCGCATTCCAGTGAGTACTGCGAGCAGCACGACGGTGCGACATGGCTCCGTCAGCTCCGGTATCAGCTGGCGTATCTGAGCCGGGGTATAGAATCGACGTTCCTCCTTTGCGCCTGTTTCGCGAATGCGTATGCCATGCGCAGCATTTTTCTCAAGATAGCCGCTTTCGACGGCTTTTTGCAGTACCGTCGAGAGCGTTGCGCGGACACCTCGAATGGTAGCGACAGCATGTCCCTTTTGCCTGAGGTTCGACAGCAGCGCTTCAATCTGCATCCGGCTCAGATTGCAAAGCAACATAGAACCGAAGGCGGGTACGACGTGCCTGCTGAGTTGGAAGTCGTAATACTTCACGCTGCTCCTCTTTAGAGCCAATTCGGCGTTTGGCCGCCATTCCAGTCGGACAAAATCTTCAAACGTCATAGTGGCCTTCGGCCTACAGTGGCTCTGATTTACAGCGCCGACTCTCTGCTGAAGAACTGCACGTGCCTGTTGGCGCGTGATCTTTCTGACTTGCCCGAGCGTTTCGGAGCGCTGAATTCTCGTCACTGATCCGTTCGGTTGCAGTACGTCCTCCCTCCAACGAAGAAGCCACACCTTTCTGCGTTTTCCACGGACAACCAGACTGCCATCTTGGTATCGCGGTCGAGCCATCGTTTCCTTTCCGCTGGCTCGCCCGCCTCTATCTGCGTCGGTGAGGATTGTACTCGCTGAGTCAACCATGCGAGCCTCCCTCGTCGCGTCGTCGCGCAATCCACGCCGAGATGTCCCGCTCTTGGAAGCGCCAATACTTTCCGAGACGGATGCCTGGGATGCGGTCCCCCGATCGCGTTCGCGTGTGCTCATATACCCATGAAACCGGCACCTTGAGGAGTTTCGCTACCTCTTGCACCGTCAGAAGCTGACTCAAATCAGGAGCGAACTCGGACAAAGTCACGCCCTCCGGAACGGTTCGTGACGAGAGTTGTCCGTTTCTATTCATGTTCTCTCTGCAAGCTGCCCATGGTGGCCACGTAAAGCTCTACCCCACATCGGTAAGTGTCCACGAGCTCAACGCAAAGTGCGCTAAACGCTTCATGCGCGGCGTGGGCATCCCAAGCGCGCGAGATCTTGTTCGGCAGGATGCTTGTTAACATCTCATACAGAAACGGTGCATGGTCGCCAAGCCAAACAATGACGCCGGCCGGCGCGGGAATAGCGCACATCGCGTCCAGTGCGGTATGTGCACGCCATCCGTAGTAATCCCGGGGCTTGCCATCGCGGTCAGCCCCCCAGAAGTACGGCGGTTCAACCCAACGGCCGCCGCGGTTGCCCATGGGAGTCGGTTCTGTAGGTTCTGTCGGTACGTCCACGGAGGATTGCGGTATTAATTCCTCGTTGCTCGCCGCACGGGCACGTGTTGGAGTCTCATTTGGAGCGCTCGTAATGGCAGAATCTCTTGAGCTCGAACCTTCAAAACCTACAAATCCTGATTCTGGCGTCCACTCCAGCCACTTACTTCTCACGGCGCACCACCTTCGGGTTAACCTGCCAGTCCGCGGACAGGCGACCGCCCAAGGGAGACGGTGCGGTTTGAATCCGTCGCACCCATCCCGCGTCCTCAAGAACTGAGAGCGCTGCTCTGGCCTTGTCCGGCGAATCCAGGCCGCTCCAGCCTTTGAGATAAATGTTGCGTGTGGTGAAGGATTCTTGGACGTCCCCAGCCGTTATGTGGCGCGCCAGCTCACGCGCGGTTCGAAGTTCCGGAGACGTGACACATGCATAGGCTCGCCGAGCATGGCTATCGAGGAATTCGCAGAGTGCAGCGGCCTGTTTCGCATGGTGGAGACTGATCTGGGCTTCGGGAGCCAGCTTGTCGGCAGCCACCAGATCCGCAAGTTCAAACAACACCGCGAGTGTGGGCATGAGGCTACGGTATTTGGCGAAGTGCGCGACGAGCGACGGTGACAAGCCAGAATTGCTTCGTATCTTGTTTTCGAGTTCAGTCCACCATTCGTAGAAGAGTTCTTGGGCTTCAGGATTGAAGCTCAGTCGAGCAGGATTGTCGGCCGATAGATTTGCCAATTGCGAATAGACCTTTTCGGCTGCGACCAACGCGGTGCCGTTCGGAGGGCGATCGACCAATCGCCAATCGTTCGGTGCATCTGGCCAGACGAGTATCTGAAAGCGCTGAAAAAGGCCATCATCGGACGGTCCACCTTCCAGCACTTCGGACAGGTACCTGCGTAAACGCGTGGGCTGTATGTTGCCGAGTAGGCTTACACAAACCGCGGGAACGTAGATGGAACCGCGACCAATCCGATCTACCGTGAATCCACCATCGCCGTTCCAAGCCTGCAGAAAGAATCCGCGCTCGCCTTCGCGGCCTTGCCGATCGAGTTGACTAAGCCAGCCAGTAAGTTCATCTCGCACGATCAACACGCCAGCCGGATTCTGGCTCAGGATTTCGTGCAGCTTTTCAAATGTTGCGTCAGTGAGCAGCAACCTCTTTTGGGCAGGTTCGGAAATAGTCTTGTCGGGCTGGATGGGTGGGGGCTCGTCTTCCTTAAACGCGCGCTTACATTCTTCCCGCCACGCTTGATGTCGCAGTTCAGCCAGTTCCTTCGCGTTCTCGTATTCGGTCGCTTCCCCGGAGAATTCTGCTCTCCAAACTTCCTCGATGTGAGTCAGTGGGTGAGTCACGGCCCGCAGAACCGGCGATTTCATAAATCCAGGCGGGCCAACGATTGCCCCCCAGAGATTGGGGATCACCGCCCAAGACGAATCCGAGGCTTTCGGCTTGATCACAGCACGGCGGTTCACGCACCCGGCAAGAGCGATGATCGACGCGGCTGCTGCGTAAACGAGGGGAGTTTGCATCAGTTCGGACGTGTCCTCTACGAGTGGGCGTAAACTCGAGGGAAGCAAATCGAGCGCGAAATCGGAGACCGGCGGAACCTCATCAGCCAGCCGTGAGGGCTCGGGCCAATCAGAAGGTGAGAGAAGTGATAGGCGTGCGCTGTCCGGGTTTTCAACTGGCAATTTCCAGAATTGCTCTGTAGTGTGCGCAGTCAGAAAATCGTCCAGCCCCATTTTGCTTCCATCAGGACCGGATGGCAGGCGCATGATCGAGACCTTCGCTTCAAACCGCCGAACCAAAAACGCGGCTAGGTCGCATTCGGCTTGCCGAACGTGCGGATTTGAAAGTGCGTCAGAGTCAAAGCAAACGAGAACACGACGCCCTAGAAGAGGCACAAGCTCGAAGTCGGAAATCGGAAAGCTCGAATCCCCGACACGATCCTTCCAATTCCAGACCCCCGCCAGCGCAACCGTGCAAATACCTTCCTGCGCGGCTTTTTCAGCTTTCTTTTGGCCCTCGGTTATTACGAGCGGTACGGAAACGTCATTTAACTTGTCGCGAGTCGAAAGCGGCGCGTGGATTCGGTTTCGAGACCTAGGCCGGGCCTCATACTTGGCCACGTGCCCCCTAATGTCGCGCCTGGGTTGATCCAGCTTTAGCATCACAATGTTCAGGTCTGGCTTGGTCCGGTCTGGCGGAATAATCGGCAGGGCGAGAGCCGGCGGGTCGCAGTGCGGAAAACCAAGCTGGCTCATAACCCATTTCTGGTCTACTTCAATCGAGTACGCACCCCACACAGCTATCGTCTTTTCGCTGAGACCGCTAAGCATCAGATCCCTTCGGTGAAACTGTGAAAGCGACAGCAGAGGAGTACTTGCTAGCTCCTTCATCACCAAACCTCTCTGTGGCTCATTCTGGCTTCACTGCTGTCAGAGAATCCTTTATCCCGACGCAGAGCCCCAACTGATCTGGCAGGAAGAATAAAAAATACCCCGGGGGAAAACTAGGAACGGGACTCAGTAATTTTTCTAAGGAACCGTTACTGGTCTTGGCGTGGGCGGGCGCGGCGTCGTACTCGACGCATGGTAAGAGCGTTACGCTCTATTCCGGGCAGCCCTAGGACATTCAACGCGATGTTAAGCAGGCGGTAGTATCGTTCGTCAGAATAGTGGCCTGTTCGTGCTTTTATTTGCTCCTGGAGCAAGTCCCTAACGGCCTTCTGGAATTTGGTGCGGGCGTCGTTTTCTATTCGACCGATAATGCGCCACCAACCTCTGCTTTTTTCAAAATAGTCCGCGTAAAGGCGTAATGTGGCAGGCAGTTTATTCAGGTCCTGTACTAGCTGCGTCAGGTCGGATTCCGGACTCCTTTTCAAGTGGTCTAGTTGATCAAGTCCGAATTCAGGAGTGTCGATTTCCGCTCTTTCGATAGCCCCCGCCAATTCGCGGGCGCTGGCCGCGATCGAGTCATCGTTAGTTGAATTCTTCGCTTTCCACTCACCAGGACTCGGATACTTCATGTGCTCCCGAACCGAATCCGGCAAGGTCGGTGATGCCAGTAGCCGTTCCCGCCGACCTATTTGGTCGTGGAAAATGTTGTCCAACAATCCGCCAACGATCTCATCAGCATTGAATTTGTGTTTTGTCGTCAGTTTTAGGAGGAATCTGTGAGCGATTGGATCGGTCTCAATGGCCTTTAGGATTTTCTCTCGATATGCGGTTATCTGCTCCCTCGAAAGATTTTGAGGAGGACGTCCCCCGTCCTCAGAAAATCGCTCCTTCTCGTTCGAGCCGACTCTGTTCGCTGGCACAAGCTCAACCGTCTATGTTCTAGTTTTCGGGATGCGTCGATTGTTGCTGCGCACCTCTATCTTATACAAAGATTTGACATGTGTCCAACGCGGAGGTAGTGTCCAAGCGATGAGTCCAAAGACATACACAACCAAGCAGGCGGCTGCGAAAGCTGGGATTACTCGGGCAACATTACAGGCATGGATCAAAGACAGAAAGATCAGGCCACCAAAGCCGACTCTTGAAGGTGCAAGGGCCAGACGCGTGTGGAGTGAATCCGACGTTGATAGGCTCCGTTCGACAAAAAAAAGAATCTACTGGAAGGGGCAAGGCAGACGGAAGAAAAAGCATCAAAGGTAAACGGGACGTGCCGGTGCTCGAACACCGCCACGCCCCTAACCACAGTTGCCTAAATAGGAGGCACCCATGGCTCGCTCGATTCTACAGGAAGAAAAGTCATACGCCCGCCCGACTCGGGTCGCGATCTACGCCCGAGTCTCCACCGCAAATAATGGCCAAGACTCATCGATGCAGACTCGTGAGCTTCGTGAGTATTGCGAGCGGCGCGGCTGGAAGTTCGCCGGTGAGTACGTCGATGAGGGAATCTCAGGCACTGAGGATAGCCGACCTGAACTCAACAAGCTCATGGCTGACGCACATCGACGCAGATTCGACGCAATAGTGGTCTGGCGGTTCGACCGCTTTGCGCGCTCGGTCTCTCATTTGCTGCGAGCACTTGAGACTTTCAAAGCGCTCGGCATCGAATTCGTTTCACTTTCGGAGCAAGTGGACACCAGCACGCCGACGGGCAAGATGGTTTTCACCGTTCTTGGCGCAGTAGCCGAGCTTGAACGCAGCCTGATCGCGGAGCGCGTAAAAGCTGGGCTCCGGAACGCCCGCGCCAAGGGAAAACGCCTGGGAAGGCCACGTGTGATCGTGGACGCCGCGAGGATTGGCTCCCTGCGCGCACACGGGCGCTCGTGGCGCGAAATCACGGCAGAAATGGGGATTAGCAAGGGGTCTGCGCAACGGGCGTTTTGTCGCTTGCCCAAAAACGTATGAATGTCGTCTCTCAGCTCGTTGGGCCAGTAGATTCTTAAATCCTAGACGGTTACCTCGAAGAATCCGCGTTTCCCGGCGAGAACAAAGTTAGGGTTCCGTCGCCGCACAGGACTACGCCACAGCGTCGCGTTTGTCTTCGATTTCCTTCACTAAGGGGATGGGCGACTCGTCTTGCAGTTGTCACCGTGAACCGGGAGTCGGCCGCGATGCAGGCGGGCCATCCGGTATGCGTGATAGTCGTCAGCCCGGGTCTGATTGTCGCATCGAATCTGCTGACGCCCAGGCGTCCACATCAAGAAATTGTAGTGCGCGTTTGTGGGGTCGTAGTATAGGATGCCACAGAAAATAATGCCTCCAAAGCTACTTGAAATCGACGCACTAGAATTGGATCTCGAAAACCCGCGCATAACGCTCGCCAGCGATCAGCGCGACGCGATGCAGAAGATACTGAACGAGCAAAAGGTCCGGTTAATTAATTTGGCGGAAAGCATCGCGGAGAAGGGCCTCAATCCGATGGACCGATTTCTCGTCTTGCAATCTACGGAGAGACGAGACAGGTTCATCGTCCTGGAGGGGAATCGTCGAATTCTTGCGCTGAAACTGCTCAAAAGCCCTTCGCTCGTAGCAAGCCTTGAAATGCCGACGCAGTTCAGTCGGAGGCTACAGAAGGCTGCCACGACTTTCGACGCATCCAAGATCGAGCCGATTGACTGCTACGAAGTATCTGACCGAGCGGCGGGGAACGAATGGCTGCGTCAACGCCACAGCGGGGCTGACGAGGGGCGCGGAATCGTTAGCTGGTCTTCAATCGCCGGAGCGCGCTTCCGGGGGCGCGAACCAGCCTTGCAAGCGTTGGACTTTGTCTTGCAACACGGGAACCTACGTGACGAGGAAAAGGAAAAAGTCGATGCGAAGTTCCCGATAACTACGCTAGATAGGCTGCTCTCAACGCCCACAGTCAGAGAAGCGATAGGGTACGACATCACTGACAAGAAATTGACAACGGAACTGCCGCCCGACGAGGCCATCAAGCCGCTGAAACGAATCGTCCTTGACCTCATCAGTGGGAACTGGAACGTAACGAAGCTGAAATCCAAGGAACAGCAGAACGAGTACATCGGTCAACTCAAATCCACGGACCGGCCGAATCTTGCGAAAAAGACTGGAAAACCCGTTGCGGTAGAAAGCATAACGGACCATGATTTTGCAGCAACTAGTGCGCGTCCGACCAGGAGACGCCGCCCAGCCAGCTCTTTGCCACGAATTAACATTGTCCCACGAACATGCAGGCTAAATGTCACGACCGCCAAGATCGACGGAATCTACAAAGAGCTTAGGTCTCTCCAACTGAGCAAGCATGTCCATGCTATTAGCGTTTTGCTGCGGGTCTTTCTAGAAATGTCGGTGGACGAGTATCTGACGAGTAAGGCTGGCGCATCGCTTAAATACAAGCAACCGAAGACTTCGCGCATGATAGATAAAAGGCTAAAGGATAAAGTGGAAGAGACGATTGATCACATGGTGGCCAACGGTGCGGACCGGAAAGACTTCAAGGGGGTCTTATCCGCACTGGGCGACGCGAACAATCCGTTCTCTATCGACACATTGCACGCATACATCCACAACCGGTTCTTCACGCCCACGGACCGGCAGTTGACAACTGGCTGGGATAATGCCCAACCGTTCTTCGAGAAAATTTGGCCTTGAGCGAAGCGCCGCAACGACAACCGATTCGGTTCACGCCCCTCCGTTATCCCGGCGGCAAGGCCAAGCTAGCGCCGTACGTGAAGCGTATTTTGCACGAGAACCGGCTTCTGGATGGGGAATACGTCGAGCCCTACGCTGGCGGAGCCGGAATCGCTCTCGAACTCCTTCTTCAAGAATACGTGTCCAGAATACATATAAACGACATCAGCAAGCCCATTTACGCGTTCTGGAACAGCGTGCTTCGTCGCACGGAAGAACTATGCCGGTTGGTGAGCGCGACGCCGTTGACGGTCTCTCAGTGGGACCGGCAAAAGCGCATCATTGGCGATCAACGCTGCCACGACGACGTTAGCCTCGGATTTGCGACTTTCTTTCTCAACCGTACGAATCGCTCGGGCATTCTCAACGGCGGTATCATCGGCGGCCGCCGCCAGAAAGGGCCGTGGAAAATTGACGCCAGATACAATCCGAAAGAACTGATTCGCAGAATTACGGCGATAGCAAAGGTTGGCGGGCGTATTAACCTCACACGCCAAGACGCGCTAGACTTTCTCCGCGATGGCATCACTCGTTGGCCCAAGGAAACGCTGATATACCTCGACCCACCATACTACGTGAAGGGACGCGACCTCTATTACGACTTCTATGAGCCGAAGGATCACGAGGCAATCGCCAAGTTCGTGAGCCGCACGAGTATCCAGCAACGATGGATCGTTTCGTATGACAACGTGCGACCAATCCTCAACCTGTACGCGGGCACGCCACGCATAACTTACAAAGTTGGCTATAGCGCCAGATCCGCCGCCCTAGGTTCAGAGGTAATGTTCTTTTCCGGCAGCCTTACGGTGCCGAAGTCCGCAGGCACTGTTCGCGGGATGCGCTCGGCATGCACGAATCGGCATCTATAGATGAGTCGAGATTGGGAGAGATTTAGTTAAGGCCGCGAGTTGGAGTTGTGCCTTTGAGAGTTCCTCGCCGAATTGTATGTAAGCCGTCAGGAACTGGTGGAAGCTCAAGTGAAATGTGTTGAGCCTGTTTTTGCTCCGCTCTGGTATCTCCTTCCTCTCCGCCTCCGGCAGGCTATCAAAGACTGGGAGCAGCGGAGGAGAAACGGATGATCGAAATGGAGTTTCTCACTCCGGAAGAGGCCGCGAAACTCCTCCGCCGCTCGCGGAAGACAGTGGTCCGACGCTTCGCGAGCGTAGGCTGCCCTATTACCTTCATCAAATTCGGCCCGTAAGTGATTGATTTGGCGTATCTGAAATTCGCCGATCCACTTGCCCACAAACACACGTTTTTGGTCAAAAGGCACTTGTCCGGTTACCGCGTTAATCAGGAGTTGAGCAACTTTGGCATTCTTCCGGAGCTGTTGAAGTATTCAACGTATGTTGATCAATTCAACGTGTTCAGATCACTCGGCTCCCTGCGCAGTTGATCAGCCAGCCGCATCTCCAACAGTCCAAACCGCATAGCATCACTCGCCTGCCCTTCTGGACATTGGCGCGCAACTTGCCTATAACCTGTCAAGCCCAAGGGGGCCATTCGGCGAGTAGGAGAAACCCGATGGCAAAGAAGAAAGCTGCGAAGAGTTTGAAAAAGGGAAAAAAGCTGCAAGCAACAAAGACGCTGAGTAGGGTCCACCAACCCCAGCCGGAACCTACCTGATTCGAGACCGGCAAATCCCGGATCACTCGCATCCTCATTGCGGGGATTGCAGTGAACGGAGAATTAAAGATGGCGAAGAAAACGATCTGTTCGACGTGCGAGCGCAGAGCCGTCCGAGAGGAGATCACATATGCCAGGAAAGAAGCCAGTCAAGCGCCTGAAGAAATCGAAGAAGATGAAGGCGATCAAGTCGCTGAGTC
>Ga0210383_10001673_pt1 | contig 20163 bp, 20 predicted proteins | sample IncBWC14OmetaG_FD_160072 | JGI IMG/M metagenome (GOLD analysis project Ga0210383, IMG submission 160072) | Forest soil microbial communities from Barre Woods Harvard Forest LTER site, Petersham, Massachusetts, United States - Inc-BW-C-14-O ... | reverse complement strand
CCACAGGATCGGGCTGCGAAGGACTTCAAGCCGACTTCGCCTGGGTTTGATTGAGGACGGTCTTACGCGCGAGTTTTAGCTTGGTCTCTGGTGGTTGGGTTCGAGGCGGCTGTTACTTTTTCGGCAAATATTTCTTCTCAATCGAAGCAACCACCACGTAGTTTGGGTCCACCATCTCCGTCAGATGAATCTTCCCGACCTTGGAAAGCAGCTCATAGGCATCTAGCTCGGAAAGACCGTAGTCCGCGTGAATCCATGTTACCAACTCAGTAAACGCAATCCGCACGGCGTCATCCACCGGCCGGTAGATTCCTGTCGTCATGATCTCCTTTTCGTTTTCGAACCTCGGCCATCCGGTGCTCTTTCCTTTCACCACGTCAAACTGCAGCCGAACGCGCATCGGCACTTCAATCGCACTTCCGGCAACTTCGCCGTCTCCCATTGCCGCGTGCCCATCACCAAAATAAAACAGCGCGCCGGACACATTCACCGGCAGGTACAGCGTGTTTCCTACGCTTACTTCCGGCGCATCCATATTCCCGCCAAATTCCGCCGGGACAATCGAGCTGCGCGCCTCGCCGTTGGCTGGAGCTACGCCGATGCATCCAAGAAACGGATGCATTGGAATCTTGACCTTGTAATTCGAGTCCAAAGCCTGAAACGTCGCCGTGTTATCCGCGTGGTCGATGGGATAAAACCAAATCTTTTCCGTTAGCGGTTCCTTCTCCAGCACTGGCGTGTAATGCGTGGAATTGATTGCTCCAAATCCGGGAGAAAAAGCGCCTACACCTTGCTTGCCGTCGACTTGCAAATCGAGGATACGCACGACCAGCGTGTCGCCGGGCTCCGCGCCTTGGATGAAGAACGGTCCGGTGAGAGGATTGTCGCCCTTCGCCATAGCGGTCGTATCACCGGGCTTCTGAATGCCGTTGCCAAAGCAATCCAGCGAATTTGCCTCGAGAATATTTCCGGGCCGCAAACGCGCCACCGGTTGGGCCACGCCGAAAACATACTTCACGTTGTCGAGTGCGCCCTGGTAATGAACCACATCCGTCGCGGGAGTAGCCGGCACGTTCTGGGCGGCAGCACCTATCGTGAAGCAGGACAGCCATAGACAGGCCATCAGTACACGCACAAATTACCTCCTGGAAACACGCAGGCAAGGTCCCACACTCCACGCACAGAGTCAATCGACCCATCAGCCGCATCAGCCGGACCTGTCGGACTCTCGGTTTGCTATCCTTACTGTCAAATGAAAAAGGCGGTTTCCGGGAGTCAGTTTCGCATCGTTTCTCTTGCGCCAAGCGCGACATCCATTCTTTGCGCCATCGGCGCGAAGAAACATCTTGTCGGCGTGACGAAATGGTGCGCGGATGTAGCGCCCGTAAACGGCTTGCCAACACTCGGCGACTGCTGGCACCTGGATTCGGTAGATAAAATCCTGAAGTTGCAAGCCTCGCTGGTCATCGGCTCGGTCCCTTACAGACAAGAAACTATCGCGAAACTTTTGGAACACCCGCTCAGCTTCCTGGCCACGAATCCCCGCACGCTTACCGACATCGAAAATGACATTCGCCTGCTCGGCCGGATCGCCAGCCTGCCGACGCAAGCTGAGCACCTCGTTCAAGAAATGCGTCAGGAATTTGCCCGGATCGCAAGAAAGGGACGCAGTTCAAAAAGTAAGCTGCGCGCCTATTGCGAAGCCTGGCCAAACCCGCGCATCAGTTCCCCACCCTGGGTCGCGGAAATCGTGAAAATCTGCGGCGCCGAGATGGTCTTGCCGGCTGGGGAAAAAGTGAGTGATGAACAGGTCAGAAGCGCGCAACCGGAAGTGGTCGTGCTTGCGTGGGCCGCCACCGGCAATAACGCCGACCCTCAAAAATCCTACCAGGTTGCGGCATGGAAGGATGTCCCCGCCATCCGCAACAAGCGCGTCTATGTCGTCCGCGACGAACTGCTCAACACACCCGGCCCTCCGCTCGTCGCCGGCGCAAAGCAACTTTTCCGCATCTTTCAAAAAGCCGTAACGCGCGGAAAAACGGAATGAAACTCATCGTAGCCGCAGTGATTGAGCGCAGCGACCGCCGCATCCTCATCGGCCAGCGCCGGCGGGAAGACACCTCTCCGCTCAAGTGGGAATTCCCTGGCGGAAAAATCGAAGATGGGGAAACACCAGAAGCGGCCTTAGCGCGTGAACTTCACGAAGAATTGAGTGTCACCCTGGAGAAATGCGCGGAGATGGCCCGCGCGCGTTACAAATATCCCTCCATGTCCGAGGAACTCGAAATTCGCTTTTACGCTGCCAGCATCCAGGAGAGCGAAATCACACCAAACGAGTTCGAACAAACCGCCTGGGCTTTGCCAAAGGAACTGGGCGACTACGACTTCCTCGCCGCCAACTCCCAACTCATAGGACAGCTCGCCACTGGCCGCCTCAGACCCCGCGAAATTCTGGAACGCGCCACCAACTCCCCCCAAAATAGAAAAAGCGAACCGTAGTTCGCCTTCCCCGGCACAAAGCACACATCGCTCAGAACCCAGTCGGATCAGTCACGAAATAACAGGGTTCGGTTTGTCCGGATTGATTCCCAAATCTTTAATGGCCTGGTCCACTACCGACCCCTCGATTTTCCCATCCGTGTGTAGTTCGTGCAAGGTCGCCAGCGTGATGAAACGCGAATCGACCTCAAAGAATTCCCGCAAGGACGCTCGGCCTTCGCTGCGTCCAAAACCGTCCGTGCCCAGCGACGCCAGCCGCCGCGGCATCCACTTGCTCACCATGTTTGGCAATGTCTTCAGGTAATCGGAAGCGGCTACCAAAACTCCGGGCGTATCCGCAAGACATTTGGTGATGTAGGGAATGCGCGCTTTTTCGCCGGGGTGCAAGCGGTTCCAGCGCTCCGTCTCGTTCCCGTCGACGTAGAGCTCCTTGTAACTCGTCACACTCCAAACATCCGCGGCGACGCCGTACTTCGTGTCCAAAATTTCCTGCGCGCGAAGGACTTCGTTCAGGATGGCGCCGCTCCCGAACAGCTGCGCCCGCAGCTTCGATTTGGGGGTGGGTGCCTGCCGGTAACGGTACATGCCCTTCAAAATTCCGTCTTTCACGTCGCCCTGCATAGCGGGCATCGCGTACGGCTCGTTCATCACCGTAATGTAATAAAAAATGCTTTCGCCGTCCCTGTACATCCGCCGGATGCCGTCCTGCAAAATCACCGCCATCTCGTAGGCAAACGCCGGATCGTAGGCCCGCAAATTTGGCACGGAGAGCGCCAACACGTGGCTGTTGCCATCCTGGTGCTGCAAACCCTCGCCCGACAGCGTCGTGCGCCCCGAAGTTCCTCCCAGCAAGAATCCGCGCGTGCGCATATCAGCAGCGGCCCAAATAAAATCTGCTATCCGTTGGAACCCAAACATCGAGTAGTAAATAAAGAACGGAATCGTATTAATGCCGTGCGTCGCATAAGCAGACCCCGCGGCAATAAACGACGCCATCGAGCCGGCTTCCGTAATCCCTTCTTCGAGAATCTGCCCGTCCTTCGCTTCCTTGTAATAAAGCAGCGTGTTGACATCGACGGGTTCATACTTCTGCCCGACGCTCGAATAAATCCCGACCGTTCGAAACAACGACTCCATACCAAACGTCCGCGCTTCATCGGGAACAATCGGCACCACCAGCTTGCCAATTTCCGGATCTTTCAACATCTTGCGCAGCATCCCAACGAAGGCCATCGTTGTAGAAACTTCCCTGCCCTCACTGCCATCGAAAAATTCCTTGAACAGTTCGTCGTGGTCGGCAACGAGCGGCTTTGAACGCACGCTGCGCTTCGGTGTATAGCCGCCCAGCGCTTCCCGCCGCGCGCGCAGATACTGAATCTCGATGCTGTCCTCCGCCGGCCGGTAGAACGGCACTTCCACGCAATCATCGTCATTCAGCGGAATCCCAAACCTCGACCGGAACTCCCGCAACTCTTCTTCGTTCAATTTTTTCTGTTGGTGCGTAACGTTTTTGCCTTCGCCCGCTTCTCCAAGACCGTAACCCTTGATCGTGCGCGCCAGAATGACCGTCGGCCCGCCTTTGTGATCCACCGCCGCCTTGTACGCCGCGTATACCTTCCGCGGGTCGTGCCCGCCAAGCCGCAAGCGCCGCAACGCTTCATCTGGCAACGGCTCAACCAATTGCAGTAACCGCGGATCGCTTCCAAAAAAATGTTCGCGCACGTACGCGCCTGACGACACCACCAGCTTCTGATATTCGCCGTCCACCAATTCGCCCATGCGTTTGACGAGCAGGCCTTCCGTGTCCCGCTCTAAAATCGGATCCCACTCGCTGCCCCACAGCACCTTAATGACGTTCCATCGCGCACCGCGGAACGCTGATTCCAGCTCTTGAATAATCTGACCGTTGCCGCGGACCGGCCCGTCCAGCCGCTGCAAATTGCAGTTCACGACAAAAATCAAGTTGTCCAACTTTTCCCGCGACGCCAGCGTGATCGCTCCAAGTGATTCCGGCTCGTCCGTCTCTCCATCGCCAAGAAACGCCCAGACTTTAGCGTCCGTCACCGGCTTCAGACCGCGATCTTCGAGATACCGGTTAAACCGCGCCTGATAGATCGCCATCAACGGGCTCAGGCCCATCGACACCGTCGGGAATTCCCAGAAGTTCGGCATCAGCCACGGATGCGGATACGAAGACAGCCCTCCACCGGGTTTCAACTCGCGACGAAAATTTTCAAGCTGCTGCGGCGAAATCCGCCCTTCTAGAAACGCGCGCGCGTACATGCCCGGAGCGGCGTGTCCCTGGAAATAAACTGTGTCACCTTCAAACTCCTCCGAGCGAGCCCGAAAGAAATGATTGAACCCAACCTCATACAGCGTGGCCGCAGAAGCGTACGTCGAAATGTGCCCGCCAATGTTGTGCTCCACGCGGTTCGCCCGCACCACCATCGCCAGGGCGTTCCATCGGATCAAGCTCTTGATTCGCCGCTCCAGTTCCTGATCGCCGGGAAATAGCGGCTCGAGCCGCGCGGGAATGGTGTTGGCGTAAGGCGTGTTCGCGGAAAACGGAAGATCAATGCCCGCAACCGTTGCGTGCGCGCGAAGTCTTTCCAGAATCTCCGACGCCACTTCCGGGCCGCTTGAATCGAGCACGGAGTCCAGTGACTCCAGCCATTCCTGAATCTCCACGTCTTCTATTTGGTGCGGGTGGGTGTACGTCTCATTGTCCATGACTTAGGCTGGCCCTCTTTCGTCATTCCGGCGCGCTCGTCCGCGCGCCTCCCAAACTTATATACGCGATAAGCAAGTAGAATACACCGCCGCGCGATTCTCTGCACACTGCCTTTCCTGAAAGCGCCTGAAAACGTCAGCGCGTATTTCTCTCCCCGCCGGTGAACACCGGATTACGATACCAGCTGGCATTCTCAACTCCAGAAACCGGACTATTGGCAAAGACCTGTATGTGGCTCCGCACAGTTGCCCTAGCTATCGCAGCCGCGCTTGTGGCCGTGACCCACACGGTTTCAGCTCAAAACGCTTCCACTCCGACAATGATCAAAATAGAATGGTGGTGACCAAAATCGTCCGCGCCCGGGTATCCCCCTCTTGCCCGAGCAGCACGCATCCGTGGGGACGTCCTGTGGATGGTCAAGGTTCGTCAGGATCGCACCATTGATTCATTCGAAGTAGTCGGCGGGCACCCGCTACTGCAACAGCGGCGATGGATAGCGCAGTCCAAAAGTCGTCCCATCGTAGAACTACACCCTACGCGCACCACCATTGTGCATGTGCGACCCAGGACGGGACAGAAACGTCCGTTCACCAAAATGCCTTTACTTGTGGAGGTGTAGCAGCCGCTGGCGCGACTACACCTCCCTGCGGTCGGCTCGTACGCCGTTATTCCCTACTTAAACTCTTCCTTCGCCGGCCCCAGGCTCCTCCCGCCATCCAAGACCAGCGTGTGACCAGTCAAGAACTCCGCGTGCACGAGATAGGAGACGGCGTCTGCGATGTCGCTCGGCGTACCAGTTCGCCGCAGCGGCGCCAGCTGGACGAAATCGGCTTCCCACTCCGGCGGGTCGCCGGGCATGGTAATCGTTCCTGGCGCGATCGCGTTTACGCGGACGTCCGGAGCCAGCGCCTTCGCAAGCACCTTCGTCAACATCACCACGCCCGCCTTCGAAATGGAATGTGGAATGAAGCCCGGCCATCCCATCAGTCCGCCCGCGTCGGCAAAATTCACAATCGCACCTTTCACGCGGCATAGTAACGGCGCTGCCGCCTGGGCGCAGAAAAACCCTGCCTTCAAATTCGTATCTAGGGACGCATCCCAAATTTCTTCCGTCGTCGACACGATACTCGCGGGCAAAAAGTTCGCTGCGCTGTTCACCAAAACATCCAGCCGCCCAAATCTCTTCACCATCTCTTCGAATAGCCTGCGGATCTCATGCACCTTTTGCAAATCCGCTGAAAGGGCCGCCGCGCGCCGCCCCATCTTCTCAATCTCCGTCACTACCTCATTTGCCTCCCTAGGCGACGCCCGATGATGAATCACCAAGTCTGCGCCTTCTTCCGCTAGCCGCAAGGCTATCGCCTTGCCAAGCCTTTTCGCCGAGCCGGTAACAAGTACGACTTTTCCCGCAAGCGACCTGGCCTGTCTTTCCGTGTTTTCAGTCATGACTTTTCAGCCGTCCGAACGTTACCACAACCTCAATCGCTGCACCGCACAGTGCCCCGCCCCCGCAGTGCTATCATCGACCCCTTGGACCTCATAAAACAGGCAAAAGGAGCCACCAATGAAACTCGACCTGCTGGCTATCGCCGCCCATCCCGACGATGTGGAACTCACGTGTGGCGGCACACTCTTAAAGATGGTCCACAGCGGCTACAAGACCGGCATTCTCGACCTCACCGGCGGCGAAATGGGCACACGGGGGACGCCCGAAACCCGCTCGAAAGAAGCCGCCAAAGCCGCCAAGATTCTTCGCGTGAGCTGGCGCGCCACGCTTGGAGTCCCCGACTCCGACGTACAGCCCAGCCGACAGCACAAACTCCGCCTAGCCGCCGTCATCCGCGAGCTACGTCCTAAAACGGTCATCCTTCCCTATTGGGAGGCCCGCCATCCTGACCACTACCATGCTTCCACGCTCGGCTACGAAGGCTGCTTCCTTGCCGGCCTTAAGCAACTGCCGCTCGACGGCGAACCTTACCGCCCTTTCAAAATCCTCTATTCCACTGCTTTCGCCACGGTCCACCCCACCTTCGTCGTAGACATCACTCCATATTTCGAGCAGCGTCGCCGCGCCATCCTCGCCTTCTCCTCGCAATTCCATCCCAACAAAGGCGAATCCCGTAGGAAGTTCAAGAAGACGAATGTCTTCCTAGCCATCGACCGTCTCGAAGACCAAATGAACCAACTAGCCCGCCACTATGGCGAAATGATCGGGGTGAAGTACGGCGAACCCTTCCTGGTTAAGGAGCTAATGCAAGTGCACGACGTCCTTAAGATGGACGTCCGGTCCATCTGAATCTTCGTCTTTTTGTGGAGAGAATTTCGAAAGTCGGCGGAAGACAGAACGCACTACCCATTAATCAGCACATGCACTGCTCGTTCAAAAATTCTCCTCATCCTGCGCCGGCGAATACCCCGGAATCCCCGGCCCCTTAGGCGTACTCTCCGCCCGCAGCCGCGTCAAAGCCTCATCCTCAGCCCCGGATTTCCGAAGCACCACGATTGTGCTTAGCGCCTCGCTGTAAACGCGCGTCACCAGATAAACATCCCCAGTGTCATTCTTCCTCCACAGCTGTCCGATCTGAATCTTTTTTACGCTCATTGTGTATGCCTTTGACTCTAGAAGCCCTGGCCACACGTGTCAACCCTTCTAATCGGGCAATTTGCACTCCCTTCACCAGGCTTTTCATGCCGCGGTCGGCCCCACCTGTTCTTGCCTCAACCCGCCAAATACGGCGCATCTCTGCCGGGAATAGGAAACCTTCTTAGGGGGTCTTACATCGTAGTGGTTAAGGGCGCGAACGCCATTAGACCCTCGCACTTGGCAAACGGGTGTATACTGAGAACATCGGGAGGTTAATGCCATGAGACAGATTCCGAGATTAGCTTTGGGCCTTACGGTGGCAGGCCTCCTTGTTACGGCTGCTTCTCTGGCAACTCCCCGTCCTCAACAGTCAAGCCAGGACCCTGGCCAAACACAGACGCCGCCCCCTCCGCCACCCGCACCGTCGCAACCTGCGCCCGCGCAAACGCAAGCTCCCCAGGATCAACCGGTTCCCCAGCAGGATACCGTCCATCCCAAGAATTCCAAGGAAGATGTTGAGGCCATCGGCAACCGCAATGTCGGCAAGGGCGTCAATTTCTATTCTCTCGAACACGAAATCGCCCTCGGCAAGTCCCTTGCCCAGGAGGTTGAGCGCTCCTCCAAGCTCATCGATGACCCGGTCGTCACCGAGTACGTGAACCGCGTAGGCCAAAACCTAGTCCGCAATTCCGATGCCCGCGTCCCGTTCACCATCAAAGTGATCGACTCCGATGAAGTCAACGCCTTCGCCCTCCCCGGTGGCTTTTTCTATGTCAACAGCGGCCTAATCCTGCGCGCCCAGGAAGAGTCCGAACTCGCCGGCGTCATGGCCCACGAAATCTCTCATGTCTGTGCGCGCCACGGCACAAAGAACGCCACCAAAGGCGAAGCCATGCAACTCGCCATGATCCCGCTTATGCTTCTCGGCCCTGGCGGCTGGGCTGGTTACGGTATCTATGAAGCCGCAAGCCTCGCCATCCCAGTAACCTACCTGAAATTCAGCCGAGACGCCGAGCGCGAAGCCGACTATCTGGGCGTCGAATACATGTACAAGGCCGGCTACGATCCCAATTCTTATGTGACCTTCTTCGAGCGCATCCAGGCCGACGAAAAGCGCCGCCCCGGCACCATCCCGAAAGTTTTCTCGACGCATCCGCCCACTCCGGATCGCATCGAAGCCACCCAAAAAGAAATCGCGCGCATTCTGCCAGCGCGCCCGGAATACATCGTCACCACCTCCGAATTCGATTCCGTAAAGTCCCGCCTCCGCAACATCATGTTCGCACGCAAAGTCTCGGACAACGCCCCCGGGAAGCCCACACTGCGTACAAAAACTGCGCAGTCCAAGCAGCCCACATCCACGACCGATCCCAACGCTACCACCAGCGACGGTACCGACGACGACCGCCCCACGCTCAAGCGCCGCCCCGATCAACCATAGTCGCGACTCTGGATGTCACCGCCAGATTCTTTGAATAAAAACGGGAGGCTCAGAGCCGCCCGTTCTGTTCCTCCCCTTCCTCAAACATAATCGACGTAGGAAGAAAGACAATACGTCTCTTGGGTCGAACCTGCTCACGGCGCGTCGAGCGCGAGTAGTCCGCACGCGGTGCCTCGCCGCTCTAACGTCTCCGCTCCGTCCACAGCCTGCCAACCCATCGTGCCTCACGGGCGTGCAATACCGAACAGCATTGAAGACTTGATCTTCCTATACTGAGCCTGGACTGCCGAGATACCCTCGGCTGCGTAAATGTCGAGTATTCCACTTGGGGCAACAAGGCCACTTGTCAGATTCGAGATCGTTGAGACTGAGCTGAGTTCGCCTGATCGACCTCCCGCACGCAAAAGATCATCAGGCAGAAGGAACAAAATGCGTTTTATCTTGTCCGTTCGTTCGTTGTTGTTCGCACTGGTGTTGCTAGCCATCTCGGCGGCCTCCTCCGCCCAAATTGGCGTAGGAATATCGATCAGAATTGCGCCGCCCGAATTGCCCGTCTATGAGCAGCCCATCTGTCCCGAGGACGGCTATATATGGACCCCGGGTTACTGGGCTTACGGTGATGAAGATTACTATTGGGTCCCCGGAACCTGGGTCGCGGCCCCCGAAGTTGGCTATCTCTGGACTCCCGGCTACTGGGGCGGCGATGGCGATGCCTACGTCTTTCATGAAGGCTATTGGGGTACCGAAGTCGGTTTCTATGGCGGCATCAGCTACGGCTATGGCTACTTTGGTCACGGCTACGAAGGCGGCCGCTGGGACAACGGCCATTTTGAGTACAACCAATCGGTAAGTCGCGTAAATGTCTCGATCAGTCACAACGTTTACAACACGAGAGTAGAGGACAACACCCGGGGTAATCGCGTCAGCTTCAACGGCGGCAACGGGGGCGTGCAAGTCCGTGCCACAAGCCAAGAAGAAGCGGCCGGACGCGGGAAGCACATAGCTCCGGTCGCCGCGCAAACCGCGCACGTCGAGTCTGCCCGCGCCAACCTCGAGCTACGCGCCTCCGTCAATCACGGCAAACCTCCCATCGCTGCTACATCTAAGCCCGGCGCCTTCAAGGAAACTGGCGCAGTAGCCGCCAGAGAAGGTGGAACGGTTCACACCGCCCCAGCCGCGTCCGCGAACAACACTGCCCGCTCCACCAATGAGAGCACTCGCCCGAACACCGAGACCGCGCGCTCAAGCCCCACAGTCCATGTCAAGGATCTTCCGCCAGCCGAGCACTTCGCCGCTCCAAACACGGGCAACGCCAAACAAGACCAGAAATATCAGCAACAACAGCAAAAACTCCAAGTACAGCAGGTCAATGAGCGCCAAAAACTCCAGACCAAACAGGAGCAAGATCACCAGCGCATCCCGCAACAACCAGCGAATGAAGCGAAACAACAAAAGTTGGAACAGGTTCACCAACAGCAAACGCAACAACTGGCGCAGAAACATACTCAACAACAACAACAGCTGCAGCAGCGCCAGCAACCCGCCTCACACCAACCCGCATCCAGACCAGCAGAAAAATCAAAGCCTGCGGGCCAGTAGAAACATCACGGACTGAATCACCCTGATGTATTGACGCCGTGCCCAGGCTTCGACAATCTCGAGGCCTGGGGCATTTGGCTTTCCACACGCGTCGCAAGTCCAGCCCCATTCGCTAGTCGATCCAGAACAAACCTGGCCGTTCGCAGGCCCCCTCGACTCTCGTACGAGACGTAAGAATCTTACCCGCCACGCGGAACACTCTTAACCAGGCAGAAGGCTTCTGGCTGCCACATCTCTTTGAGATTTGCATCACGGTGGCGCAGTCTTCAGTCTGTGCACTTCCCAACTCACCCTTGTCGCAATTCACAAAGACGGAATGTCAGGCTGCGGTGCGAAACAAATTACCTTACGACCGGCGGCGGTCGTCAGGAGCGGCGGCTATGCCCAGGCGGCGAAGCTCGTCCGCGTAATACTTACGGTAGAGGACGTCCCATTCCTCACTACCTTCGAGGATTTCCTTTTTTTGCGAAGTAATTTTTTTGCGGACTTCGAGGTCAGCCTTTTCCTCTTCGTGGAGCGTGGCGGTCAGAATCTGCACCACCTGCTGGCGGATGGTATCGCGGTCTTCGACAAATTCCACATCGTCGCTGGAAACCAGGACGTCTGTGATTTGATGAGAGATTCTCACAATCTTTTCGCGGCTCAGTCGCATTCCAGTCACTTGCCCTCGAGTCTTTCAGTTCAGCCCAACCTATGAACAGCCACAATTGGCTGTGCCGGCGTAAAAACGCAATCTACGCACCGTCAACGCTGGCTGTGCTACCGCAGAACCAGCTTGCGGTCGCGCGCCAGTTGCTGCTTCACCCTTTTGTACATCTCCTGGTACGAGACGCTCGTACGCCGCATTTCTTCCTGATGCTCGGTGAGGATTTGGCGCACTTCTTCGTTCAGCCGGTCTTCGACGGTGATCTCTTCCATCATCCGCTGCCGCAACCGCTGCGCCACTGCGTCCGCAACTTTCGTCTCAATCAATTTCCCTTCCACCAGCCGCTTCACCACTTCCGTTGCCATGTATCCGACGTAATCTCGAGCGATCAGCATCCCAGAGTGCGTCCTTTTCGCGTAAGCAAGACAACGAGTTTACTGGCTGTCCCCACAAAGTGCAAGGAAGCGGAATTCTGTAGCATTAATTCTGTAGCACAGCCTTAATCTTGTGCGGTTTTTGGAGTCGCCGTGGCGGGCGCTTAGCCAGAATTGGCTGCGCCACTGGCCAATGGAGGTTTGGAAACGATCCGAACAATGGGAATGACGCAACTGATCTCAAACAGCCAGCTCGTCTGCTTCAGAGAAAAATGGAGGCGCGGGGCGGGATCGAACCGCCGATAAAGGTTTTGCAGACCTTGTCAAGTAGTCTAGAAATGCACGCCTGCTTGACGATTGTAACGTATTGTACCCTTTCTGTACCCAATATCTGCTATATTAAAGTGCAGCTCGGGGGCGCCTAATATGCAGAGTGGACACATCAGGGTTAACGGACGATGGTGGCTTTTGAAGGTACGGGAATGGGTCGTCAAGGATGGCGCCAAGCGGCGTGTGGACACCTACAAGAAGCTGCGGGAAGTTCGCCACAACGAAGGTGGCGCGATCCCCAAGGACGTGCAAGCTCTGGCTGACTTGGAGTTGACGCGAGTGAACGTTGGGCAAGGACAAGGACAATCGGCTGACTCCATGAAGACCTATCTGGAGTTTTACCTAGCGGCAGGCATCGGCAGCAGGACTCGGCGCAAGCTGCGCGACGTTACCATGCAGAGCTACCGCCGCGACTACAACGTCATCAAAGATTTCATCCCACCGTTGCAAATGCGCCAAATCCGCACTCCCGACATCAATCGAATTTTCGATGCCCTGATCGAGGACGACGGTGACACCGTTCGTGCGCAAAGCGCCTACAATAACATTAAGAATTTTCTGAGCGGGGCCTTCCGATCTGCAGTCGGTGCTGGAATGATCGACTTCAATCCAGTAACAGCCGCCACGAGCATCGGCGGCAACGAGGCCGACACCCACGCGTACTCTCTCGAAGAAGTTCACGACTTGATGTCCGCGGTTGACAATCATACCGCGCACGCTGCGTTCATCGTGTTGACGTTCACGGGCCTTCGCTCCGAAGAACTCAAAGGGCTCCGATGGACTGACTATGATCGGGAGAAGGAACTTTTGAACATCCATCGGACTATCGTACATGGCGTGCTAGTGGAAGATACGAAGACCACGAGCAGCAAGGCACCCGTGCCAATCATCGGAATCGTCAAGAAGTACCTCGATGCACACCTCGCGAAGAACAGCGGCACGGGTTACATCTTCCATGCGCCCGGTGACCCGGAGAGGCCCGTGAACTTCGGTCATCTGGTTTGGGATGTCGTGATTCCAGAAGTGGAGAAGGCGGGCCTCGTCGAGTGGCATGGTCTTCACGCCTTTCGTCGCGGGTTGTCGTCTGTGCTGCACGACCTCGAAATACCGGAATTGACCATCAGCCACGTACTGCGACACTCGATCAAATCCTCCAAGAGCGTTGCGGGACGCCATTACATCAAGCCATCCTTGGAACGAATGCGGGCGGCGTTGGAGAAGGTCGAAGCGAAGTACAAGGCAATCGAGAATGGGCGGCGCTAGACCACCCCTCCCGCCGCGCTAACATCAGGAGCAAACAACACCTTCAACTTATCCTCCACTTGTTCTGTGTTTGTCCGTCTGTTCGCTCAACCAGAAGCTGTTCTGGTAGTCGAACATTGTAGAAGCTGTCACGAACGAAGCTGTCTCGAAGACTATTTCGATTCGCCATACGCGGCTTTCATTTCATCGGCAAACATCTTTGCTTCAATCGCACCGCAGACGTACTTGCTGCGGTCCATACCAGCCTTCTTCGTAAGTCGGTCAACCTTCTTCAACAACTGTGAAGGAAACGAAATTTTCGGCTTGAACATTTTCTCTCTCATATAACTCTCCTTAAAGACTCTGGTCGGGGTCCCGCTTGGGGTCCCCTTTGGGACCCTGATCGGAGTTCTCTTCATGCCGCCTTCTCTTTTGGCTTTTTGCGGCGCTTATGCGCGGCATGTATCGGACGCGGTGAACTACGAACCCATTCCTCCACCTGCGCCCAGTCGAACACGAGATGGCGACCAAGGTTGAACACGGGCATCGGATTCGGGGAGCGGCGTCGAATCTTCTCGCGCACCCAGTTGACGTCGGCGCGGAGTAGCGCTGCGATTTCTTCGATGGATAGAAATGGGGACGGCGATGTGCCGCTGGTCTGGGCGGTGTCGATATTCGTTGGCTTTGGGCGGCTCACGATACCACCTTGCGCATCGCATCAAGATGGACGTCGAACACATGATGCTCCACCGCCATACCGAGAAGCTTGCGTCGCTCGATTTGCTCGTGGCATGAGTAGTGGTGAAGGGTACTCTTCGAAACACGGAGATAGGCGGCGGCCTCCGAGTGGCCCAGCCAAGAATCTTGGCAAGCTGGCTGCCTGAGAACACTGTTTTCGTTTGTTCCCTCGTCCGAAGGGAAAGCGCGACCGCTCACTGCGAGTCCACGCAAGAAACTCAAAATCGCGTCGGCATCTTCCGGGAGCAGAAGCAGACAAGCCACCAGCCTGGGAGTGGTAGCGGTGTTGTGAGGGTCGTCTTGGGTGTCCCGAGTTGGTGCGGAGCCGGCCAACGCTTTCAGTTCAGTCGCAAACGGAATTGTGCGATTCATAAAACCTCCGACGGTCGCCAACGTTTCCGGCTCGCCTCACAGATCATTCTCAATGGTCCAATGCGATTGCTTTTGATGGAGTTCGCTGATCCTCACCAGGTTGTTCAGCGTTGCTTTGTCGTTGTAGCTCAGCTTGTGCCTTCGTGACCGTGAGCCGTGCGTAATACTGAGGGTCGCTTTTGTCACGCGCGCGGCGCTGGGCAATCTGCTGGATGACTTCTTCGGGATCGTCGCCGTGGGCTAGGGCGCGTTTGGCGAAAGCCCAGTCGTGTTCGGACTGGCTTAAGTTGGTGCGTGGCGAAGACTCCCGCTTAGCCCGATTGTCGTAGTTGTGGTGTGGTGAATCGTGGGCGTCAATCTGGAGTTTGAAATCGCGAAGGTGGTTAATTTCCGTGGATTCCCTGCGAGCCTCGACATAGTAGTCCGTTTCGTATTTCTTGTTGGCGAAACCCGGCAGGCGCAAGACGCGGGTCGCGTCGGTGGCGGCGGGATCTCCACCGAATTCGCGCGCCATGGCGTCGAGAAGTCCTTCTGCCTCTTCGAGACTCATGCCTTCAACCTTCCAGACAATCTGGAATTTGCCAGGCGAACTCGTCAGAACGTAATTTGGTTTCGGGACGCTGCTAGAGTTTTCAACGGATTCCAGGCTTTCCGGCCCGCCGTGGTCCAGGTCCAGATAAACATGCCGGATGGATTCGATGTCTTCCTTGGTTCGAGTTGAGGCGTCCTTCCGGAGGGGGTTTTGTCCCATATAGATGTCCGACCCGTTGGCGTTCTTGTAGCGCAGCCACGCCTGAAACTCAGGACTCGACGCCTTTTGCGCGCTCGTGATGCGCTGAATGGTTTCGCCGAAGTCCCGGTTCAGCACGAGCATGGCGATCCGGTCGCCCTGCTCGAAGTTATCGAGAATGTATTCCGATGCGGACGGAACAAATGCAGATGGGTTCTCGACATCATTCATAGAGCCTCCTTGTGGCATTCGAAAATGAAGCTGTAGTTGTATTCATCGCTGTCGGGATCGTAGCCGTGGATTTCCACGACTTCGGAAACGAAGCGCCGTCCAGGGCGGCGTTCCAGGTTCACGACGACGTTTACGGAGTCGCCGACGTTTGTCTTGATCGCGCGATAAGGCAAATCCACGCCGCTCTGCAACACGCAGCTCGTGAATCGAGCAAGGCCCTGTCTTGCAGAAGTGGCGTGTACGGTTGAAAGACTCCCGGAATGCCCTGTGTTGAGGAGCTGCAGGAGATCGAAGGCCTCTCCTCCGCGTATTTCGCCAAGGATGATTCGGTCAGGCCTGTGGCGAAGGGAGGCTTTGAGGAGGTCCCGGATGGTGACGGCGGGCAGACCGTTCTGCGGTTGCCGCGCTTCGAATCGGACCAGGTTGTCCTGGGCCAGGTGAATTTCAGACGTGTCTTCGATGAGGAGGACGCGTTCATCGGGCGGGATGAACTTCCCGAGGACATTGAGCATTGTAGTTTTCCCGGATCCGGTACCCCCAGCGATGAGAATGTTTCTCCGAGCGAGAATGTAGTTTTCGAGTTGATTAGCGAGAGACCGCTCCAATGTTCCTGCCTGAATGAGGTCCTCAACGCCAAAGTGGCGGGCGTTGAACTTTCGGATGGTCAAAGTCACGCCGTTTACACTGCAACGCGGAATGACGGCGGCGACGCGGCTGCCATCCGGGAGGCGTGAATCGAGGATGGGTTTCGATTCCGAAATGTCGTCGCCCAGTCGCCGGGCGATATTCTTGACCGCGACCATCAATGACTTCTCACCGAGACACACACCCCGGACTACCTCGATGAATCCGGACTTTTCAATGAAGATGCGGTCCGGGCCATTGACCATGACCTCGCTGATCGAATCATCGAGAATCAGGTGTTCGATCGGTTTGAGAAACGGAAGGATGGTTCCAAATCCATTCATTACAATTCTCCGTCCGCAAGCTGGCGGAAATAGGATTTGTTTACGTTGTTGAAGTAGGGCTTGAGGTAGCAAAACATCGGCGGCATCGGGTTTGTGCCGTCATAGGCCATGGTTACGGATTGCGCGTTACGCAGTTCCATGAAGGTTTTGGTATCGAAGCGGGGATCGTGGTGAGGGCTGTAGCTCTTCGAGGCGGTTATATTCGCCTTGTGAGAGAGGGCCTTGCCGGTGAGGAAGCTGACATTCGCGTCGTGCCCGCTTTCCGAGAGGTTGTAGCTAGCCTTTAATTTATCCTCGCGCCCGCAAAGCTCGCTGGCGATTCGCGCGGAGAAGTCATCAGAAAGCGACAAGAAGATCTTGGTGCGAAACGTCTGCAGTAGGGTCCGCCACGATTCCCCTGGCAACGCTGACTTAAGGGAACTGATGCTCTGGGTCGCGATGATCGGAATACATTTCGGCTGCCGGGACAGGCTGAAGAACTTTTCATCGCCGGTGGGCTCACTCTCACCGACCGTGGCGAAGTGTTGATACTCGTCACAGAGAAATAACACCTGTCGGAAATAGCTTTCCGGATGCTTCTCCATGACGGGCACCCGATTGAGCACCGCTCGTTCGAAGTCGAGTTTCAACATCACTCCGAGGGCTTTGGCGAGGCCGGCGTTCATGGCGATCGGAAAATTGAGCGCGCAGACCTGGCCATTTTCGACGAGCGATGAAAGGGAGGGCAGCGGTCTACCGAATTTGAAATCCGCATTGGCCTGGGGGTCGTAGCATTCCGCGGGAGGGCAGAACGTGCGCTTGACGTCAGGGTTGTCGTCGAATAGCGAAAGAAATACCGAAATTCCCTCGACGATGGAGGTGCGCAGCTTGGGCTCGATTCTCTTCCAATCGTGAAAGAACCAGCGTTTCACGGCTTCGAGTTGTGCTTTCTTTTGGGCCGGAACGGGGTTCTTGCGAGAAGCGTTTTCCGCCTCCCATTGAATGGCTTTGTCTTTCAACACCGCGACGAGGCCTGGTGTCAGGGGCGCCCGGTAGCGATTGGATTCCTTGTCGAGCCGGAATTTGAATGGGTCGAGGTCGCGCGGATGCTTCAGATACTCTTCTTCCCAGAGCATCGCGAAATCGGCTTCGATGAGCCGGCGCTCCGCCTCCTTTATTTTGCTTTCGAGGAGGTCAGGGTTGATGGCGCATTCATATACATCAAAGAGCGTGACGTAATCGAAAGCGACCTTGTGAAGCAGGATGATAAATTTCACGAGGTTGGTGTAGGCCTGCTGCCAAAAGGGTTCCTTGCCCCGGCCGAAGAGGTTGTTCAGTAGCGAAGCGATGTTATAGGCGAGGGCATAGGCATCGAGGTCATTGTGAAGGGGGTTGTAACGATACTCGGATTCGAGGCTGATTTCGACGTAGTCGCCGGCGCGCCCGTGCCGTGCGAGGATTTCCTGCACCTTCCCACAGAAGTCGCCTTTCACTTCCAAAATGAGTCCGCCGATGCGCCGGTCGGGGTCTTGGGCGCGATACGCCAATATCTGCTCGGCGAAGGGGTACATACAGCTTGCCGTTTTTCCCGAGCCGACCGCGCCCACGATGGCGATGCCTGTGAAAAGCCCCCGTTCCGGAATGACCAGCCAGCGCGGTGTTTCCGAAGGGACTTGCTTGCGGGGGTGATGTACCTCGCCCAACACGAGAGAGAGTTCTGCCCTTTTCCGAGGGTCTGCATAGAGAGGCAATTTGCCTGCTCGAATCCTACGGCCTGTTTTGAGGGCGAAAATGTAGACGCCGGAAAACAGGATCGAGTACACGAGGTAAGGCGTTGTATATAGGAAGAGGGTGTAGGAGTACTTAAGAAAGAGAAAGGCCGACAGAGAGCGAATGGCCATGACCCGCAGAAAGATATTGTCTTCCGGGAATGGCGCCCTAAAGTAGAGCGCCATTCCCGTGGCCGCCGAGAGAAGGTAGGCGAGGAAGTGCCTCGAATAGAGGATTCGTTGGATCATGCTCGCGCCGCCTTTGGCGCGGCATGGACATCCTTCCTATCGGGTTGTGTTTGCTGTTGCTTGCGCCAGCGGCGAAATTCCACATCTCTCCAAATCACGATCTTCAGTGCGGAGTTGACGACGTGATCCGGCGTGCTCTGAATGAAGGTCGCGTACTTCTCAACGGCAACGGCGATGGGCTCCTGCAGTTCGTATTCGCGCTTCACCATCTCCGGCGGTTTGTTAATGATCGACATGATTTCTCCTTCCTTATCTTTTCTTGGCCTAACTGGACGCGGGCAAAACACAGAGTGAACAGAGTCTTCCCTGTTCACAGGGCTGGAGCGACCGCCACGGTTCCGGTGGCAACGAAGTGGGGTCGCTCCAGCCCTGCCGGGTGTTTTGCCCGCGTCCAAAATCAACCATCGCGCCATGCGCAACCTCTGTGCTCCCAATAACTTCCGTTCACCGCAGAGGTGAACCGAACGGTGAACCGCAGAGTGAACCGCGTCTCTCATACGCCGTTCACCCCGTTTCGGTGTCTTTCGTCCAGCGGTGATCGCTTATTGCGGACGAGATAGGTGTCGAAAAAAACAGTTCGTGCCGGAGTGAGTTGTGAAAATTCGAGGCGTAACTCCCGCTCGGCAATCCGGCCGGCGAACCATGCTTGGTAAAGACTCTCGAATCGCTCGCCATGAAAACGCCGCCTGCCTTCGTTCAACAACTCAAAGTCGGCCGTCACCGGCACGACGTACTCATGTTTTTCCCACTTCCGGCGAATCTCGAAGAAGCGCAGGATCTCGCCGGATACATCGGATTCGAGGGGCTGCTTGACGCTCGCGCGGAAGCGATCTTCGGCGCGGCGAAACTCGGTGGCTTGGGGCGCAATGTAGAGCAGGCGAAAACACTTTAAGTGGCGGAAGAGCCCTTGATACGTTGCGAGATGCGTGGCGAAACTCCACAGGTTTCCCTTGCCCGAATCCACGAACCCGAAGGTGACCACAGGCGAGGCACCCGAGATGGGGGGCGCGAGAAAGAGCGGAAACTTATCCACGAAATAGCGGACGGTCGTGCTGCTGCCATTGCCCCCCTCGTAGACCTTTGCAGGGAGAACGTCCTTCGGAACGGCAAGCGATTCGCAGAAGAGATGGATCTTGTCGCTCTCGGTCTCCAAAAAGTCGTGCCCCGGATTCTCCAGGAGGAACTCCATTTGCACGAGACGCGTGCGAATGTAATCGAACGAGTGCCGGCGGCGATTGCGGACGTTATCCTTTTCAATCGGTCCATAAATGAGCCGGGAAAAGAGATGAAAGACCGATCCCGTGCCCATGTAGTCGCGCACATTGGCGTGGCCGTGTTTGAGAAGTTTCTGTGCGAAGGCCATGCAACGCTTTCCACGGCAGACGCCGGCGAAGGCGTTGAATTGACGGAGGGTGAAGTAACCGGAATGCGTCGCCACCAAATAAAGAAAGCGGGCCTCTGTTTCCGTGTACCCGAGAGTGGCAATGCGCTCGATCTGATCCTGGGGCATTTTCATAGCGACAAAATCTCCGCGGTCAGTTCACGTTGATCCAGAACGCGTCGGAGATTCGACACGTCGCTGGCATGGGCGTAGATGGAAAATCCGGCACGGACTTTTTCCGCAAGATGCCGTCCGCGGTAATGGCTCGTGGCAAGTTCGATGTCCCCACGAGCTCGCTCT
>Ga0210383_10001672_pt1 | contig 20169 bp, 28 predicted proteins | sample IncBWC14OmetaG_FD_160072 | JGI IMG/M metagenome (GOLD analysis project Ga0210383, IMG submission 160072) | Forest soil microbial communities from Barre Woods Harvard Forest LTER site, Petersham, Massachusetts, United States - Inc-BW-C-14-O ... | reverse complement strand
TTTTTCATGCTAAGTATCACTGCCACACTCCGCGCTGCTTAATTACATCTTCCATTCACTCGTTTTTGTCGCCCTCCTTCCATCAACGACCACGCTCCACGTTCCGCCCACCACAAATATAATTTAGAAGCAAACATGGTATGACCCGTCATTTCCAAGTTACCCCACCTCGTTGACCACCCATCAATTCCAGGGTGTTCCCGCGCTTTTCCGCTGGCTCAGTAAGAAGTACCCCAAAATCAGTGAGTCGCCCACGCGTTTTGTGTACACACCTGCTGATGTTTGGCACCTTGCAGTTTATTCTGTCGAAGAAGAGGAGGAGATCAAAGTCCCCGACGAAGAGGGCAACAACGTCACTATTCCTGTTAATATGTCCCAATCGAACCCGAACGGAACGGAATTCGACAACCTCTACCTCGATATGAATGGTATTGTGAGTGTTCTACATATACTCGAACGTAAAATATATTCTCACGCAATTATGACAGGTGCATCCTTGTACACACCCCGAGGGCAAGGTAGATCTAACACGGCACATCTATCTTTACACATGTCTAATATTTTACCGACTAGCCGGCGCCAGAGACGGAAGAAGAGATGATGGTCGAAATATTCCAATACACAGAAAGAATCGTCAACATGGTTAGGCCGCGTAAACTCCTCTTCATGGCAATTGGTGAGCCCACTTAAATTCAATCTACGAATGTTTTCTGACACGATTCCTGCAGACGGCGTCGCACCTCGTGCTAAAATGAACCAGCAGCGGTCGAGGCGTTTTCGGTCGGCGCAGGAAGCCAAGGAGAAGGACGAGGCACGGAAAGAGTCTGTAGCGCTGTGGGAAGGTCAGTCCATATTTTCTATATACCTTGAGGCAATAATTTATCTTTTTCAATTCAGCTATGGGTAAGGAAATTAGCGACGAAGAAAGGCATAAAGAGTCATGGGACTCAAATGCCATCACGCCTGGCACACCGTTCATGGATCTCCTAGCATCTTCGTTGCGGTATTGGGTGGTAAAGAAAATTAACACGGATCCTGGGTGGAAAAATGTGAGTTAATTCCTGATCAACCATGAACAATTCTGACGTGTTTCACAGATACAAGTCATCATTTCCGACGCTGGCGTTCCAGGGGAGGGAGAGCATAAAATTATGGACTTCATCAGAAGACAGCGGACTAACCCGGGACACAATCCCAACACTCGCCATGTAATTTATGGTTTAGTTCGTACAATTTCTATATTTGTATTGTCGAGCTCGCGCTGACCTTACTTCCCCAGGATGCTGATCTCATCATGCTTGCATTGGCGACTCATGAGCCTCATTTTAGGGTACTTCGAGAGGACGTCTTCTTCACGGATGGCAGCGCTACAGCTTGCCGAATGTGCGGGCAAGAAGGTCACTACGCCGCTCAGTGTACTGGCACAAAAGCAGAAATACAAAAAAAGACACCCACGGAGAAAAAACCGTTCATTTTCCTCGATGTCGCTATCCTACGCGAGTATCTCGAAGTCGAACTCAATGTACCCCAAGCTCCTTTTCCTTTCACACTGGAACAAGCTATTGATGACTGGGTGCTCCTCATTTTCTTTGTCGGCAATGATTTCCTCCCCCATCTTCCGTCACTTGAGATCCGAGAAGGCGCCATTGATACTTTATTGAAGATTTGGAAGCAAGAGCTCCCGAGAATGGGCGGTTATCTCACGAATCATGGTCAAATTGAGCTGTCTCGAGCACAGATCATTCTTGAGGGTCTTGCGAAGCGAGAAGATGAGATTTTCCGACGAAGACGTGAAGGTCTGTCCGCACATGCCGTAGTGTTCGATTCCTTTCAAGAAAAAACATGAAGTTGACACAATCCTTATAATTTTAGCTGAAGAGCGTCAAGACCAAAATGCAAAACGCCGTAAGGTGGAGGAGCTAAATCAGAAAAACGGGTTCTCCGCTGGCCCTTCCTCCACCCTTGCATTGTCTGCACCCCCCACTGCCCCCTCCACAATCTCCTCAGTCCCCCCTGCTCATCCATCCCTCCCCCAACGACCCACATATGATTTCGCCGCAAACGCAGACTCCATAGGTTTCGGCGCTGCACCCACCGTTCAGTCATTGCAGAACATCCCTACAGCCACACAAGCACTAGCCGGGTCTAACCGTGATGTAGTTGCCAATCGCCGCGCAATCCGCATGGCTAACATGAGCGCGGCTGAGATGCTCAAGGCTGAACTGTCTGGACTTGTTCCGGTGAAACCTGATCTCTCATTACCGCCAAAACCTGTGTCTTCGACTGCAGATATGGTTATGAATGCACCTGTTCCCCCACCAGCAACACTTGATGCTTCCCGGATGAGCAGCGTACATGATGATGACTCTAGCGATCCCAATGACGTTCCCGGGCTTGGAAATCATCATCACCGTATTGTCGATTCTCCTTCGACACCAGCTCAAGTACACACGGGCGGCGAGCCTATGAGATTTGATACCCCTGCTGAGAGCGACGCTGACGCCGATGGAGAGCCTGATCCGGATCATGCATTCCCGACACCTGCGAATGGTGATGTTGCTGTTGAGGAGATTTCGGCGGGTGTGAAACGCAAGTTTGGGGAAGGGCCTGAGGCGGACGAGGCGGAAAATAGTACGAGTGAGGGCGATGAAGATGCTCCGTCCGATGGGGCTGCTTTGGCGCTCAAGGTGAACCCAGATGGAACGGTGGAACAGGAGGATACAGTCAAGTGCGTAACCCGCAGTGATTTAAGAGCTATCATTGATGCATGCTGGACCAGATTGTGGGAGCCTGGATACAAGGAGCGCTACTATAGACAAAAATTTGGTATTGAACTGGCTGATACGGACTTCAGGAAAGCGTGAGTCTACTTCTTCATTTTGTTCTTTCAACAATGTCATTACGAACATTATTTTTTGTAGCTTGACCAAAAGCTACGTTGAGGGTTTGGCTTGGGTATTACACTACTATTACCAGGGGGTCAGTCTCACAATTCATAGGTTGGATTGATGTATGGCTGATTAAATGGTGACCAGACTCCTTCGTGGCAATGGTACTACCCCTACCATTTCGCCCCTTTTGCCGCCGATTTCGTTGAAGTCGACAAGATGGACATCAAGTTCGAAATTGGCCAACCGTTCAAACCCTTTGAACAGTTGATGGGCGTCTTCCCTGCTGCAAGGTTAGACCTGATTATATAGATTGTCTTTGATGCTGACAGAATGTTCCAGTCGGAAACACATACCAGCAGTGTTCCAACCCCTTATGGTTGAGGAGGATTCGCCGATCATCGACTTTTATCCACCGACCTTTGAGATTGACATGAACGGCAAGAAAATGGCATGGCAGGGTGTCGCACTTCTGCCCTTCATCAACGAGAAACGACTTTTAGATGCGATGGCCACCCAGTATCCAAACCTCACGGAAGATGAAGTACAGCGCAACCGATGGGGCAATAACGTAGTTTTTGCTTCCGATGAACATCTTATCTATCCCTTTTTCGAACAACTTTACGGTAAACGCAAGAACCAACAGGTAAGTCTTTTTTGTCCAAATTTCAAGTCGTCGTTCTCTGATCTACCTTGTCGCAGCCTGTACCCATGAACACAAAATTAAGCAACGGAATTAGCGGCAGTGTCCTTCCGAACCCGGACTGTATACCTGGATCCACTTATTGGAGCCCATTAACTACCCAAGACTTGCCAGACATCAAGAACGACCGATCTCTATCCGTGCTCTACTTCTTTCCAAAGCAAGTTACTCCTCATCGTTCTATTCTTTTGCCAGGCGTGAAGAAAGCACCCCGCACGCTCAGTTCTGCTGATTTGGAGATCACGAGAAATGGTGGACGTGGACGGGGTCGTGGAAGCTGGGATCGCGGTGGTGGTGGCGGTGGCGGTGGCGGTGGTGGAGGGCGGGGCGGATGGAGTAACGGCGGTGCTCCTGATCGTAGACGGGACCCGTATCATGCACAACCCACAACTTATGGACAAAATTCCTATGGGAACGACAGGGGATATGGGAGTCGAGGTGGTAACTCGTACCAACAGCCATCCTACCCCCCACGACAACCTTATCAGCAGCCTCAGCAGTATGGACATAATTCGTATGGTGGTTATGGGGGTGGTGGTGGCCGACCACCGCAGAACTACGGAGGATATGGGGCACCAAGTCGCGGGGGTCCTCCTCCAAGGGCTGGCCCACCAAGTTACGGATCAGCAGGGCGCGGAGGAACAGGTGGGGGCTACGGATATGGATATGGCAATGGTAGTGGATACGGAGGCTATGGTCAAGCTCCCACCCACAATGGATATACTGGACACAACAACGGGCCTCCGGGCGGTGGCTCGTACAATAATGCAACACGAGGGAGAGGACGAGGTGGATGGTAATAATCTATGTACTTAATGTAATTCGTCTGTATTACTATCGATATCGTATATTGTACGTGCTTTGATGTGTGGATCTTGAGTCTGAGCATCTTGTCGCCTTTGAAGTTTAGATGACCCTCACGCAACCCATCGTTGACGAAATGATTCTGGTTGCGGTTAGAAACCCGAGTACACCAATATATTTATCTCCCTTTAATCCTACATATAATACACAAAACAGCACGACACAGAAGTAGACACAAAAGAAACCCAAATGATAATACAACACACGCGCCATCAATAGGTCGACAGTCCAAGTCCTCCCCCGACGCCGCTCTGGCTGCCCGATATCGAGCTCATACCGCCACCTAACCCGCCATACCCACCGCCCACCCCGCCATACCCACCTGGCATTCCACCCACGCTTCCCGACATCGAACTGATGGCGCCAGCCCCGCCAGGACCTCCTTGCGGCACACAAGTCAAATACAAACCATATTTCTTTTCCCTGGCTTTGGCCTTGCGTCTGATCTTCTTCTCTTTTCGTCGCCTCTTCTTCTCAGCCTTGATCTCTCGACGTTTACGCCTTGCATCGAGGACCTCCGACATATGTCCCTGGCCCTGGCCCAAGGTTTGACGTCCATAGACGCCGTAACCCACAGAACCATACCGCTCTCCACTCCCGGACAAGTCCGAATCGTCCGACGAGGGGGAATCGGACGAGAGGGAGTCTGTGTCATTGTATGCAGGAATTTGGATGTCGACCATACCGGCATGAGGTCCTGAACGTCTTTCACGACCTTTGTAAAGAACGACTTCGATTCCACGCGGGAGGAAAAACGAAACGTTCCATAAATCAATCAGATCGGCTACTAATGTCGCTCGCCTGGGTGCACTACCGCCACGAGTGATGTCGGGAACAGGAAGCCGTCCTGCCCAGGCAAGTGATAGATCCTGGTTGAGGAAGTGAATGAAGTTAATATGGAAAGAAGTGATATCAAAGGAGTCGATTTAGAAATCGTACCTGCATCAACCGAATCCAATCCTCGTGATAAACATCATGCGGCTGAAGAACCAAAGGCATTCTTGGGATATGTTCCGCAAAATCGTCCATATCTTGAATCTTCATCGTCTCAAAGGGCGTATACGGTTGCGCAGCATTGATAGGACGTGAGAACCCTTCCGGCGCAGCGAGTTGTGCTTCACCAGGGAAAGCGACTTGTTTCGACAAGTTGGGAGATGCACCTGGTATGGTAGGCTGAGGGAAGGGTACTGGACCTGACGGGAAAGTTACTGATGAGCTACCCATAGCTCCGGGGATGGGGGTGGTAGCCCTTGAGCGCGGACCTGTGGCTTGGCCGTCTAAAATATGGCCTCGAGGGTAACCTTGAGATGATGCACTCCCAACACTCCCGTAAGGCGTAGTCGGACGAACCAAAGCATCTGCACCGCCCATACCCCGCCCGGGGGAGGAAGGATAATTGGAGCTTGAGTATGCCGATGTAGCTGCAGGAGCATACGGTGCCTCTCCGGGACGGATACCGGGGGAAGGCATCGGGTATTGCGATCCTGCAGTAGGGTATGGATTAACAGCTCCAGCTGCTGACGGATAGGGCCTGGTGTAAGGGCCTGGCACGGAAGGATATGTTCCAGGGGTGTTATAAACACCAGGACGATCTCCACTAAAATTGCCGCTGATTTTACGAGCCCTCTCGGCGGCAGACTCATTGATGCTGTACTTGCGCGGTCGACCTAGCCCACTGATCTTCCGCTCCCTCTCCCCGCCATATTCCCTATTACGATCAAGATCCAAGTCCCCAAACTGACGATCCAGATCACCAACACCAGTGCTGCGACCATACGGTGGTGCTCCACCAGTACTGGTGTATGCTGGATACCCAGTGTATCCAGGGTTCCCACCTCCGACTGAAGTCGGGAACGCGAGGGACCCTGGGAGGGCACCGGGCGCTCCGGGCGCTCCCTGATTGAAACTCTTGCGGCGTTCGCGGGACACTGCAGCTTGTGCATCCTTTTCGCGAGCCTTCCGAAGCTCGTGGTCTACGTCGGTCCTTGTCTGACCAATAAGGTCCTTTTCCCGAATCCGCCTCGATTCCTTCTCTTCCTTCCTTCTCCGCTTTTCTTCATCGCGTTGCCTGTTCAGGAACAAATTGATGAATAAGAAGGATGGATTGGAAGAGTCATTCCGACAAGTATACAGGTCAATAGATGTTCCTCTGCTTACCATTCTTTGAGCGCTTTCTGTTCGTCCTTGTTGAGTTGCCCCCGATTCCAAGACGCGGCGAAATCCTATAGACGAGTATATTAAATGTTTAGTCAAGAAAGGGGGTACGAGGTATCAATGCAGGACTTAACGCTGACCGTAGTCGCTGGTTGAGCCCCAGCCGGGAGTATCTGGGTGGCTTCTGCAGGTACCCATTGGATGCCACTCACGACGCCATTGGGGGTTTGGTAGCTGTGGTAGAAACGATCGATGAATCGAATCGTTCAAAATCGCCCATCTTCAAAACAACGATTACAACATACCTGGCAGCTACGGCTCTGTGAACACATCACTAATCAGCAAAGTGATTGACACTTTCTATCTGTGAGACAGAGGCTGGGACTGAGGACGCACTTGAAAGGATGATAGATGACTCTCCCGTCAGGCCCCGTCGAGGTGGTGTATGTTACTGAACCTGGGACGATTTGTCCTCCAGCTGGTGGGCTGTAAGGTTGAGGGTGGTACTGATTCTCCGGTGCAAAGGGGGATGGCGCCCTATACATTACTGGGATTTCAAACTCGATGTGGTTGTGGGCAATTCGAAGTGATATGAGGTAGATATAAACGTGAGGGTGTGCGAGATTCAACTTGAAGTTACCCTTTGCCCACTCGCCCAGTATGGATGAGCGCTGAGCGATAGCTGTAATCAGAGATAAGATCAGTTGCAGGGTGTAAACTTTTAAACCAAAATGTAGCCCAAATAAAATCCAAGTATAATTAAAGTGTATAGAAAGATGAAAGCTATAGCTATTCTACATGAAAGGTCCAACCAGTCCCCACATCATGAGAATCTCCAGTAGAGCAGAATGATGATGATGAACCCCACTGCAGCTAACGGTGCATACTGACGAAGCATGGCTTGAAAATTTATATTCCTGGCAGCCCTGCGGTACTTTTCTGATTCAGAGCGAAGTGACGTCGATAGATGGGACATTCCTGCGTAGGGCAAGTGACGTCGAGTGGTTCAGATCGCGAGAGGAAATTGGAGTAAAAAGACGCACGGTCCAGCGAATCTCCCCGCCCCAAGAGCTCCTCCATGTTTTTTGTCATTATCCGTGTTACGTCTTGCAGGTCATTGTTGAGTCTGTCCAGCCCAGAGCCACCCGCTGCATTAGCGGCGCGTGTGTCCTGGTACAATCGAGCGGTTTTCGACATGAATGTGTCTGAGCAAAGAGAAAGTCAGGAATACGGCGGAAGACACACACAGCTCATGAAACCAAGTACCGAATCCAACAAATGCGTACGGTTTGCGAATGGTTTCCACTTTTGGCCCGTATGTGGTTGCAAACTCTTTGGACAACTCATCAAGATACGAGAATGCGAGTTTTCGAGGGTAAGATTTTTCGGCTATAGTAAGGAATACGACATTATCTGCTATGAGGTAACTGGAAGCAGAAAGAGTGAGGGGATAAGACCCGCATCACAGGTACAATGGGACGTACTGTAATGTATATTGACCGCTCTCAATCGAGCAGCGGGGCTCGGAATTGGGTGTAATACGTCGGAAAATAAGTTTAGATTGTTGCTTGTGCTCCTGGAGTGATTGTTCTGTCTGCATCAAAATACAGCGTGTCAGGTAAGTGACCTGGAGAGTGAAGATGCCTAAGCACGCACCTGTTCATCGTCTACGCTTGCGGCTAACGGTAGAGCATCTGAGGCTCGTACGATGATTGTTGAACGGACCATGGTGGCTTAGGAAGAGAAAGAGGACGTGGAGTGACGCGCCCGGACACGTGCTTGTACATGTAATTCGCTCTTACTATTCCAGACTCAATCCAGACTAGAACTCCTTTCCTCCGGACTAGTATCCCCTTTCACATGTGGTTGCCATATATATGTCTCCGCCTGTTCCGCAATTGCATCCGCGTGCTTTTGAATACTAACCACCACCATGGCTTTCTCCAAGATTCTTGACGTCGATACCCAGGTCTGTACTCCTATCGATTCCAGTAACACTTCTCATATTTTTGACATTCCCAGCTGACTTTCTATGGTGCCTACCATTCTAACCGCATTAATGTCCTCGTCCATATTATCTGCGTACCCATTCTTCTCTGGTCATATCTTTCGCATGTACGGGAATGGCAATTTCTGATTTTATTTCTTTCAGGACATTTCAAGTTCTCACATCCGCAATACCGGTCCCGGAATTCGTTCCTGCAGTCCGCTACACCTTCAATGACTACTTTGTTTTTGATTTGAATGCACCCGCAATCCATGCTGCGCTCTATCTCGTGTACTACCTTTTGCTGGAACCTTTCGCTGCCGTGCGCAATCTGCCTCGCTTGTCATATCGTTAAACGTACTCATCTGGGAGATTAGTTGCTCTACGCTCCACAGCTGGCGCTGTCGCTCCTAACAGCGACAGCATTCTCGCGCAACCCCGACCATATCACCCAAGCCGGGATACTGCACGCTATCTCTTGGATCGCTCAATTCCTTGGACATGGCCTCGCAGAGAAACGGGCCCCTGCACTCCTCGACAATCTACTCGGTGGTATGTCCTACACTTTCTCCTCTAATACGTAGATATTGTGTCCAACATGATTAATTCGCCACATCTAGCCGTCGTGCTCGCCCCCTTCTTCGTTCACCTCGAAATCCTGTTCGAGCTTGGATACCGGCCGGCGATGCATAAACGGATCAATAACGAAATCGGGAAGGAAATTGCCAAGATCAAAAAGGCCCAGGGTGACAAGAAACGTGCTGCTGGGAAGCAGTTGTAGCTGTCTTGGAACCCCAAACTAATTACTAGCTTTTTATGGCTTTTTGGATGACGTTCGTTGACGATATTTATATATGATATCACATTGTCAGTGTTATTATATTGAAGCGGTGGATAATACAACTTCTGATATCACTGGACGACTCAAGTATCCTTGAGTTTGTATTCTCTACCGCAAAAAGCAACCTACTCATACATCATCTATCTTCCCAGAGCTCTGCAGAATTAGCTCCTAATATAAGCGACATATGTTTCTCTAACCGAATGAAGCTCCTTTTCAATTAATCAAACTGGCCGGAGGAGGCAGAGCGGGATCGCCGATGGGAGTAACGTATGCGGAGGAAAGCCCTCCGTCCACTTTGAAATCGGCGCCCTACCGATCAAAAGAAGCAAGTTATTAGGGTTAACCTTAAATGGAAACCCAAAATATAGAAGCCCAGCTTAGAAAAGGAAGTCTGGCGATCCGGGAAGAGAAGAAGGACATACAGTCATGTAGCTGCTGTCGTCGCTAGCAACTACACACGCACGGGCGATGAGATAATGGCGACAAGATAATACAAGAAACGCACGAAACAAAGCTGCCTTGGCCAGCTCGACCGCTTCTCCGAATCGGCCCATCGGGAGGTGGACCATCCGGCGGTCTCGTTTTTCCGCGGTGTCGAGGAAGTCCATGAGGAGAGCTTATCCACCAGAACGAAGTCAAAGATGATAATAATAATAATTAAAAGTTGGGAGGAGCATACGGGTTTTCAGAGGCCCACTTCAAGTCAGAAGGATGATGGATAAAAATATCTGGTAGTTGAGAAAGGGCAGGGGACGTACGGGCAGAGTGAATTGATACGGATACCTTCCCTGGCATGTACCATGGCGAGTTCTCGGGTCATTGCAAGGACACCACCCTGTGAACAATGTCTAGGACACATAGGCCAAAGAAAACTACGTCAGACCTTGGATGCAGTATCTACGAGTCCGAAAGAACGAATGGGACAAATAAATAAATCAACAACACCAAAGATTTGGGATTTTTTCGAAGACCTACAAGCCAACTGAGGCGTCGCAGCTCCCATCAACGCTACAAAGCTCGCAGTGTTAATAATACTGCCGCCAGTGTGCAGCCCCTTGGATTCGTCCGTGGGATTTTCGCGCATCGCGGTGATGGCGTACTTACAGCCCCACCAGACACCTTTGAGGTTGATTTGCATGGTGAGGTCCCATATACGTTCTTCGGTGTTCAAAGCGTTATCGTCGGCTGGGTGCATGATACCTGAAGAGCAAACGTGAGTGTTAACGTCTTACTTACTGGGATCATAGATGAATCGAATTTGTATATGCTGACCAGCGTTATTGAACTGATTTTTCCGGTCGGCAAATAGTGAGATATACAACAGATCGAATTCGATTCAGATCCCTCACCATAACATCCAATCTCCCAAACTCCTTCACAGCCTTCTCAACGGCACCTTTCACGTCATCCTCCTTTCCCACATCTGCCTTGGTAGCCAGCACTTTAACATTCGGGAACCGCTTCTTGATCAGCGCAGCGCCATTCTCAGCTCCATTGAGATTTATGTCGACCAGGAGAACGTTGGCCCCTTCTTGTGCAAACAAAATAGAGGACTCCAGCCCGATGCCTCTGAGGATCATGGAAAAACATCAAGTTATCATTGCATCGTTATTGTCCAGTTTCTTTGAACTCACGATCCTGCACCCGTCACAAGAGCAGCCTGAGGCATTGTTTAGGAAATTAAAATATCTTAAACAGTTTAGACATACTTTGTTTTGAAGACGTCCTGACATTTTCCTGGAGGTGTTTGAAGGTGGTTTGGTATTGGTTTGGTGCGGTTGTCACGGCCCGGGTGAGCAAAACTTCAATGCCATCACTTTGTGACAAATCACGTGAACATTTCATCTCCGCGAAGATCTCCATCACGGTCACGCTGCAGGAATATTATGAGCAAAATAACGAGTATTGGGGTTTGTTCGAGCTGGTATCTTGAACAAAACACGACGAACTTCACACACATGTATCATGACCTTGTTTCCTAAGGCTACTAGTAACCAAAATTTCCTGCTGTCATTATCTCGACGACAACACACATACTTGGTCGGTCAGAATATTGCTGACTCCAGCACCATTCCACGATGCCCCATAGTTCATCTGACATAAGTCTTTTCGAAGGTCGGGCCGGTCGCATACCCTTCATGACTTGCAGTATGACGGTCGTATCATTGGTCACATTGCTGAAGGGGGGAAGCTCCGTGTAAACCTGAAATGTCATGATGTAAGTACCAGGATTGCATCTTGCCTCAAACACAATAGCGGACCTCCATGACAGTTACAGCAAAGGCATAGACGTCGCTAGCCCGACTTCTCTTAGAACTGTTCAATCCGAACGATTCCGGGTCGTGCAACTCTGGTGCCATCCACCTAACCGAGCCGTTATGATTCGAAGTGTGAGTCGAGGCTTTCCCATCCGCAAACACAGCTAAACCAAAGTCAGCGATGCGAACACTCCACTCTTCATCCACCAGAATATTTGTCTAGAAAGCGTTCAGTCATAACCCTCGAGACGGGAAGGGCACATCTCACCCCGCGGAGATCGCCATGGACGACGTTCTGAGAGTGGAGATATTCTAGACCGTGGGCGACTTGCATCAACTTCAAAACGCTGTTAGGATATATAGAACTGCGTGGTACGGATGACAAGACATACAAGTCTGTCAACATCTACATTTGATGAGCCAGTTTCCGTTATGTGTTTTAGAATTGTACCCCGTTGCATCCATGGAGAGACCATGCAAAGAAAAGGAGGAAATGTCTCTGCGTCAATACCAAGGAGTGGTAGGACATGTGGGTGTCTGAGGCGCTGCCACACAAGAGCCTCGCGGCAAAAGGCCTGAAAACGCGACCAGAGACCGTCAGTCCTTTGAGATGCCTAGTTTTCATATCGTGGAAATGCTTACCCGATGAATCTTCTGACGTTCTTGGCCTTTCTGAAAAACTCGCATACGCTTCAGAGCAATGTCGTGTCCGTGATACGATCCTTGATAAATATCTGCAAATGCACCCCCGAACATGGCTTGTGTTCCAAGAAGAATCACCCCTTTTGTAGACAACGAGGATGGCAGGATGTCCGAACTTTCCGAAAGCTTCACGAGTAGACGATGAGCCTCGCGAGCAAATTCCCTATATTCTTTCTGACGAAGTGATCCTCTTTCAAGAACCTATCAGCAGTCAGTAGAGCGATGAATGAACTTGACGAGAGACGCTGACCGCTTGGATTAAATTCAAAAAAGCATCAGCGTCATCACCTTGAAGCCGTAATACAGCTTTCCGTTGAGCATCCGAGTGCAGTACAGATCGGAGCAGGTTGTAAATCTCGACTTCGTCTTTCCGAAGAGCTTCGCGGATATCTGGATGATGGGACACTCGAAGATCTGATACAATCTTTCCAATTATTACTAACAGCTGCAGCCAGGAATGATTTTAATTCTCACCTGCAGTAACCGGACACGATATTGATTACAATGCACGAGATTGGAAATGGGGTCGAAGGAGGATGTCTCTTCCAATAGTCTTTTCAATGCATCGCGATAACTAGTCGGCATAGGATAAGATAAGATGCATTTCACAGAAACGGATTGACTCGGGCTCGCCTATGGTCATATATGAGTTCATTCTCAACGATCCGTATAAAAAGACATGATAATAGATTCTGATAGAGGACCGCTCAATCCAAGGCATGTAATTCCCATGAAGAACAGTTTACCTGGTAGACATTCGCCTTATTGTGAATTGGAACTTTTCCTAAGTTCGAGGACGGCATGATCCACGATTTCCAGCATTCGAGGTAGTCCACATCTAAAAGGCAAGTCATCCGACGAAATTGCGGGTGGGACCAATTAACCCGTTGGTAAAGTTCAAACTGGCTCGTCGCAAAGATCTGCAGTGGTAATTGATGATTCCACAGTGTCTCGGTCATTGAGATAACTGCATCCACCAACTCTTCGCATGCATCAAGAGAATCAATCACGACGACCATCTGGGAAGGAAGAGACCCTCGTAGCGTTAGAAGAGGTTCAACAATCAGCTTCTGCAATTGTTTATGAACGGGTCGTTGTAGAATCGATGGATCATCCCGAATTGCCTGCAAGATTGGAAGTTCCAAGGGTGGAATGGATATAGTGAACTGACTGGCAACTGTTGGAAAGAAATTGAGGCTGTTTAGGCCGCCGCTTGCACCGTTGCAAAATATGCTCGCAGCGAGGTGTCCTTCTTTTGCGCAGAGCTCCGCAATATCCTGTGCAACAGCAGAATTATGGCAATCAGGCAGGTCCTTGAGCCAGCACATGTGATAACCATGAGGGTGCGATATCCAATCAAATATCTTCCACATTATGGTTTCGGGGGCAACGAACGGGCTAGCGTGTCCCTCGCTTGAGCTGTATGCAGCATTTGGACTGCTTGCTTGGAAAAGTAGTTTGGAAGCTGTTTAGAAGACTGGGATGAGTACTCTGCTTGTATTGAGATACTGGAACAAGGATAGATACCACGATAGATCCCCTCGAGACTTGACTCGGAGGTCCTACACATAGAGCAGGATCCAGAATTTCCGATTTCAACAGCCATGCAAGTTGAACCCTCGAAAAATGAGCTTCAGAACACTGGCACACGACGTATAAATTATTGATGCGAGAATGTGTGGGGTGACCATGTTCCTGGCATTTATATATTCCTGGGCGCCACTGACAATCAAGGAACAGGGCCGGCGACTTACAAATTAAAAAGTAAGCACAGCAGTCTCAACGCCGAGCGTCAGTACGCGCGTCATTAGCCTTAAATCTCCCAGGGCTCGAGGTCCAGCAAGGGGCCGCCTAAAATTTACGAGGGGGTCCAGCTCGAGTAGTAACGGCGAGCGACTCTGTCTGGACTTGCTTGTGCATTGGCAAAATTGCTGCAAGATTGTGAAACACGAATAATTAACCTGCCGGAATGTTTCTAAAGGAATGAGCCAGGGTTTTACATAGCCCATCATGATCTGAGCGACCCTGTCACGCCTAGTCACTATCGTGACGTCAAGTGACTCCAGCCAAAACGTGACAATCCGAGTCTGGACCGTGAGCTGTCTAGAATATTATAGATAGCCACCGCATTCGCATACTAGTAGCGGTATGTCTACAACTGTCTACAGTAACTCAGAACAATACTGGATTAATGAAAACACAGCCTCAGCGGCCTCTCTGGCGCGCATCAGGAAAACTCAGTTCGTCTGCTTACAATCTTAGGAAGAGAGTTTGTAGATCTAGATTAACATATTATATCATATCTGGCTCACTGGAACCACAGACAATGCATCCGAGTGTCGAAACTACCCCATAAGTCCATCACCGTAATGACATTGGAAAATTATCCGGATAACTTCCCTCTCCGCCGCCAAACATATCCCTAAACTCTTTCACAACCTCCGGTAAAGATCCGAACGACCCGTTTGATTCCGTATTGGTAATTGACCCAAGCCCCGCTGCGGCGTCCGGGATATTTGGAGCATCACCCCAGTATTGAAGTTCGTCGCTGTCATCTGAATTGGGTATGTAGGGTGATTTTGGTAGTGGTGGAGGAGATGCCGAAGTATCTTTAGTAGCGGGAATTCCAGGTTGGCGGTTGGGTAATGCAGGGAGGACAAGGACATCATGCTCCGCATCTGATTCGGTAGCTGAATCGTCCCGATCGATTTTGGTAAGGGAGTTTGGAGTCCGGGTGATTCTTTGTGTAGCCTCACGATGGGAGTTGCCTGGAGTTGCTTGGCCCTCTGGTTCGAATACCCCATTCGAGGACTCCTCGAATAAATCCATGAAATCTGGCTCGTGAACAGGGGTCATAATTTTTTCTTCCGAACTCGAACGGTCGGGCAATCGAGGAGACAGCATGCGTGCTGTCGTAGAACACGGAATGAGTCGTCCACGAACGGCATCCCAAAATAACTCTTGATTACTAGCATGAATGAATTGTGTCAACCTAACAAATCACGACTGTGGATAGAGGGCTTACTCAGTGGGATCCCCATCTTCATCGACATTAACCAGCGGAGTGTCCAGAATCACACTGCTCCTGCTGGGGAATAACTGAGACCAGCCCGTTGAAATGCTCAACTCCTTTTCGATTTGACTTTGGGAGCTCGACACGACTTCATCAAGAGTGACTTGTCTACCATCCTCCAACATTAAAGTGGATGAGCGAAGTGGCCGTACGCGTCGGGGAGGCACATCATATGGAAGCATATATTGAGTTTGAGACGAAGGGACAAATCGATGTTCTGGGCTTTGTGATGGTTCTGCGTGAAGGACATTGGGTTCTCCGATGCCATGCATAGAGGGTCGCTGATGACGGATAGGCAGAGCGGGGAACTTGAACTTGGGAGAATCGGTCACTAGTCCCATCGCTGGAACTGAAGAAGAGGACGCGGCGATTTGGGGGTACGCGAAATGGACATCAAGAGTTTGTGAGGAAGGCACAACTTGTGACAGAGCCGGAAAGGTAAAAGGATCTTCGGCCGGACCCATGTCGCTTTCATTATCAGTAATATCTGAGACATCGGAGTCTCTTGACAAGGAGATAAGCATGGACGGTGAACTACCTTCCGTCCCAACATGATGACGCTTGCTGAAGCCGGTGGGAGAACTAATTGGTATGGGCGAAGGCATCCACGACACACCCGAAGCCCCTTTGGATGCTTCAGGCGATTTGGTAGGAATGGCCGACACTGGCCCTCTGCGGAAAAGCGAAGGTCGAGGACGAGCATTGACGCGACGAACTAACGTTCCTGGCGTAGGCGAGGTGTCTAGACTCCCAGAAATATGTGTTCGGCGATGATCGTTAGAAACAAGGGGAGATGGAATTGGCGGTTGATCTGATATTGAAGAGAAAGGAATTCGTTTCTGGTTCCGTTGCTTCGTAGGGGGTGGGGTTTGTAAGGATTGCCCAACAAAAACATGCGGAAAATGACGCGTCACTGTCGATATAACATGCATGGGCTTTATGGCCCTGACTGAAAGCGTATCCTTATGCGAAGTCGAGGAAGGATTAGATAGAGTGTTATCATCCTCGTCCAGCATGCCACTGAAGGTAACTTCATAGCTTTTTCGTGTACGAATAATACGCAGCGGGGAGCTCTTGAGTTCCGAAAAACTGGGCCAAGGGCCTGGTTCAGCTCGAGAAGTCAAAGTAGAGGTCGATGGGGAATCGGGATTCGATGGCTGGTCGACGTATTGCGTGCCAGTGCCTCGCTTGAAGGCAAAGTCACCACCAAAGCCATCCTCTGGTCGTAATTGAGCAGCATTTTTCGGATGCTCAGCTGCATCTCGAAGAACGACCGCCTTTACCTTCTTGGTGGGAGGCTCCGCATCGACTCGGATCTGCACCCGCTTTCGTTTTGTGGAGTAGCGAATGGGATGGACGTTTTCCTTCCTTTTTCTGGTACTGAGACGAGGAAAAAAGCTGGTTATGGGCTCCTCTCCTGAAACTGGCATATCGTGTAAGTACTAGTACGTTCGGCGAAGAGATCGACACCGTGACCTAGTGTCAGTGTGAGGCTATTTATGGCAAGACCCAAGAGCGGAGTTGACACGCTTCTTCCAACCAAATTTAAAGAGACGCGCCTAACTAGTATCTTTTCCTAACCTTCTCCAGCTGCAGATGTCTGACCTGTCTCAACTCAAAAAAAGAAAGATGTCCCCTGCTACGGAAACCGAACTTGCACCTGTTTCCAACCTCCTTATTAAACGCCTCTCGGATAAAGCCAAGGTGCCTACCAGAGGATCTCCCCTTTCCGCAGGGTACGACGTGTACAGGTACGCGTAGGACGTGTTTAAAATTCATCTATCAAGTCAAATGACTTACATTTTACATTAGTGCGGAGAAGAAGATTATACCAGCTCATGGGAAAGCGCTCGTGGACACACAGATCTCCATCGCAGTTCCAGCGGGAACTTATGGGCGCATGGCACCAAGAAGTGGTCTTGGTACGTCGCTCTCTGGGAGACCCTCCAATGCACTTACCTGTCGGCATCAATCCATCCAGCCTCGAAATTCATGATTGACACCGGCGCAGGGGTGATAGACACTGACTACCGAGGTGTTGTCTTTGTGCTCCTGTTCAACCTCTCCGATAAAGATTTCCAGGGTTCGTTCTCCGCGTCATCCAGTTTTCTCGCCACCATTACTGATAAACACTCTAGTGGAAGAAGGCGATCGCATAGCGCAACTCATTCTCGAAAAGATCTACAATCCTGAAATCCTCGAGGTTGAGGTGAGTGACATCCCAATTCTATTGTGGGAATACTAAAATTCATATGTTTTTGTAGGACCTCGACCAGACACTCCGGGGAGCAGGAGGCTTTGGATCGACTGGGGGTCATGGATTACTCTGAACCTGACCCCCATCATGTTCAATGTCAACCAACCTAATCTTCTGAATTGTCTGTAAAAAAAATCACAATATTTTTCTCGCTGTTCAAGATGAAAGGGGATAAAAATGCTAATGAACAGGGATGTGCTGGTTCGCATAAATAGTCAAGAGGTCAAGAGGATCTAGAAGTTGTGGTAGGTCCGGCGGTGAAATGCCTCTCGACAGTAATGAGGTTCGAAGGGGGGGACCTGTGCCGGAGGCTGAAATTTTATTTTTGACATCCAAATTTTGGCCAATTTTGGCCCAAATCGGCCAAATTAAGACCGTCCAGAACCCCCCTTGAGCTCGAGAATGTGTAAGCTTTGCTTACAATCTTACAATATTTCATATTTGTACTGCCTGAAATCAAATGTCACACCGGGTGACATATATAGTAATATGTGTGATGATGTGACATATTATATATTATATATTATATTATATTCAAGAAATCATGTGATCAAAACATACCATATATGGACAAAACATACCTTATTTAGAAGGAGGGGGGGAAGTTCGCCGAGGCGCTGAATAAACAATTGTGACCCTATGTAAGATTTTCGCGTTCCGACACCCCCTTGTGAGGTTCTCAGAAATCGTCGGGCCAGATCGAATAAAATTAACCTCATTGCCACGCGCAGGAGAAGCGACGGTCGGGTCAAGAAACTCAGCTAGGGTAGGTTTATGTTTACGGAACCACCGAGAACTAGGAAAGAATCGAGAAGGACTGCAAGAGCGACAGAGAACATAATGAACTAAACAGAATGATGGAAATGTGCGGAGTGGACCAAGAGACGATCTTGGATGACGTTTTAGAGTACACTAATCCATCCTTTTAAAGAGAAAGGGACAGGATGGATTGTATAGCCAAATGATGGTGCGCACTGAATTGCGGGTTCATCAGCTGGTTACGTAGACAAGAAAGGTCGGAATTGTGCCTCGTTCAACGTTCACCACCGAAAGGAAATGACTGGTCTGAAGATGGATCATTCACCGGCCTCAATCATGAAATGATCGTCATCGTTTTTTGTCTGCATCCACCACATAAAATCCGGTAGACGTGCGAGCGGCATACCGCAACAACGCATGCCCCGAATTTCCACCTTGCTGCCCCCCAGTAGCCTCTGCAAAAATGCGACCATCTGAAATATCCCTTTCATGCCCTCCTATGGGTCGAACACCATCAGTTTCGACCAACTTCACAGCTTCAACCAGCCTCACAAGCTCCTCCATTTCCTGTTTTAGGCTGCGAAATTCGGGTGTGCCTTCCTCAGGTGGTGTAAGAGCAGAAAGCTCATGAAGGTGTTTGAGAGTAGCGGATGATATGAATGGTGAAGGATATGAAGATAACAGTTTGTTGACAGACCACGAGGGCCGAAGTGGGATGCCGCAAGAGTCCGTTCCATGTGTGATACCAATGCCAGAGGATATGTAATGTTTTAAAGGCGAATCAGACAGTAAAACGACGCGTGGATGTCGTTGCAAGCGTCGTACAACGGACAACATCGACGTTGCCAGAAAGCTGAGTTTGAATTGTTTTCCTCCTTCAAGTTTCCTCCTCACAACTGGTATGTTGTGGACAGCGGTACGATCTTCCGCTGCGCCGAACATTGCTCGCTCCCTCCGGAATCTTCTCCCCAACAAACTACCCCCATCACTCGCTGGACGTCCCGGAAATCTATACGAAGTCCTTTCTCGCACTCCCTCAGGCGGCATTGGTAAAGAGGTACATCAAATACGATGGGGGGAGAAACAAATCCCCAACTCCTACTGGGTAGTCACTAGGACACAGTTTAAATGTGAAGGGAAGCATGGAAAGGCGTGGGGCCAGTTACACTGGAAAGGTCAGTGATTAATGGAACCGTTGAGAGGCGAACCTAAGGCAGTCCTGACCTAAAGGCAAGTTGGTGAATTCAAGAGAAGAAAGAATAAGGGGTAGCTTGAAGTACAAATGGGCAGAGGGTCGCTCCAAGGTTGCGGAAACGATGACGGCGGTGAGTTTTAGTTGTGATTCTGGAATTCAAACCACTTAATTGACTCGCCGTTCTATAGTAATCTTCTGGCATAGCCATCTTTTGGCACGTTATGTTCGTTGTTCGGACGACGCTCAGCGTCACGTCACGGAGAAAAGAAAATTAATATCGTTTTGATTTCTTGGAATTCAGGCAGATAATGTCAAAGTGCAAAGCAACAGCATTTGCATGCGAAAGAGCTTACATTTGTCACTCTTGGACACTCCCGGATTGCTTGAATTCGACTCAATTCACAGTTCTTCTCGATTGATTGTGCATTTGAGTACACAATTAATTATGCATCTCTCATTGTCTTTCTCACCCGGCTGAACAATAT
>Ga0210383_10001671_pt1 | contig 20172 bp, 25 predicted proteins | sample IncBWC14OmetaG_FD_160072 | JGI IMG/M metagenome (GOLD analysis project Ga0210383, IMG submission 160072) | Forest soil microbial communities from Barre Woods Harvard Forest LTER site, Petersham, Massachusetts, United States - Inc-BW-C-14-O ... | reverse complement strand
CCGAGGGGAAAACAACTACACAGTCGGTCTTATCGAGGAGATCTTGAGGAATGTCGTCTGGAATATTCAGAATTTCTGTCAGCACCGTGCTGGCATTCTTCAGACGATCCTCATCCTTTTCTTTGTCGTCTGCCCAACCGGCGATCGCAAGCAGCAATACGCTCACTGCGCACTGAAATATCCTCTTTGTCATGGGGCCTCCTAGAAATGGATATAGTTGCCGGGGCGGCCGGCCGTAACCTACCGCATGGTTCGACCTAAGCTCCGGGCGCTATCGCCAAGCAGGAGTTCCTCCTCGTGCTCCGAATGGCAGCGCTTTGCACACGATCATGTTCCCCGATCCCCATGGAGCGAGCTATACGGTGAAAATGGTAAGTGGGCCAGAGTTTTCCTTTACCTCGTCTGCTGAGAGGTCCAGTCTGTACCCACGGTCTCATCCTTTCACTGCCGAGCGGATTTTTGGGTTACCCGAGACGGCGGCTTTCAGCGTCTCGTCGGTTTCGATCAGATCCAGGACTTTCCTTGTCATCTCCTCGTCAACATCCGGCGCCTTGCGGATCTCTACCGGGTAGCGCACCAGCAGTTCCAGGCCCGCATCGGCGAACTGAAGACGTGCCTCGGGGCGCGGCACTTCCACCTGAATATCGACATGGCGCTCGATGGCGTAGTGCTGACGTTCGATCTCCGCTCGATATTGCGAATAGACGGCGTTTATGGCCGCCACCAGCTTCTCCTGCGCTGCCTTATGATTTCCGTCCGGCGCAATCATCACCACGATTTCGTGCCATGCGTACTCGGTTCCTGGAATCTGCTTGAAGAGCGGTGTGCCCGTCTGGAATAGAACGGAATTTGAGAACACAACGATGCGTCCCGTAGGATAGAAGTCCAATCCCGTACCCGCCAGTTCCATCAGGTACAGCCTCACCAGACCGATATCGACAACGTCGCCGGTGATGCCGGCAACGCTGATTCGGTCGCCGACCCGGATGCCATACCGGCCGATGATAAAGAAATACGCGGCAACGGAAAGAAGGACGGCTTGCAACCCAACGGCGATGCCAGCGGTGATGAACCCGGCAAATGTGGCCAGAGAACTGAACTCGCTGACGAAGCCCACGGTTAGGACAATCATAATTAAGAAACCGATTACCACACGTCGCAGGACCAGAAACTGCCTTCGGCGGCGAGGTTCACTTACATACCGGAACGTGATACGGCGCCAGATTTCCGAGAGAACCAGAATCACCGCCAGCGCCAGGACAATTCCACCCACGCGGAAGAGTACGGAGCGAAGAACGTACTTCGATTCGCCGGCAATCGAATTGCGCCATTCGCCAAAATTCGTCTTGCTGTCATCGAGCACGACGATTTCCTGGCTGAGTGGCAGAAGCGCACCGGAGAGCTGTTTGAAGCGCTCGGTGAGATCATGGAAGACTTGCCGCTCGGTTTGAAGCTGTTGCGGATCGGTGGCTGGCGGCTGATTGGCCGGGTTCTGACTCTGCTGAATGGTTGCCCGCAACGCGTTTCGGAGCGGGGTGCGCAACTGGTCCGCCACCTCGCGCGCGTTGTTGGTTTCCCTGATGGCTCCATCGATCCTGTGCACGGCGCTCATGTAGTCATACAGCGTCATGGCCTGGCTGATCAGACCTCCGGAGTTGGCAAGCGAAGGCTTAGTTGGCACAGGCGCACCGACCGTCTTTTGAAGGTTTGTGCTCGCAACCAGAACCTCGGGGATCGATCGGGCCAGCTGATTGATACTGCCTTCGAGTCCACCGGCGATCTCGCCGTTGGTTTCCACGAACGCCGCCATTTTTTGAATGGCATCGAGGAGAGCCTTCTGTAGTTCTAATTGACCCTGAAGGGCGTCTCGCTGTGAAATGAGGTTGCCTCGCCGGCTGGCCGTTGCTTTAGCAATCTGCGTGTCTAGATTTTCGATCTGCGATTGCAATTGATCGATCTGGGAAGAAGTCTTCGTCTGTATCTCGGCCAATTTCTGCTGCTGAGTCGAGCCGCCGGACGGCTGGGCTGCACCGCTGATTTTCTGCTGGGCCCTGATCAGCTCGGCCTCGGCCTTCGCGGACTGAAATGCGAGCCGCACGACCTCCGCTTCGAGACTCTGCGCATTGTCCTGATAGATGGCGTCGCTGGACAATCCGACAGACTGAACGCCTGTGGTGGAATGACGGTACCAACTGATGACCTGGTTCAGGTGATTGAGCACAGCAGGCCCATCGAGTTGCATCGGCGGCAAGCTATTCGACGAGGTTTGTGAACTCTGCGGCCCCGGAGTTTTCAGCGGCTGGGGCGGCATCGAATTTTGCGCCCACGAAACCACTCCACCAATTAAGGATAGCGCGACACTTGCAGCGATCAACCTAACGGCGCGACGCGGGTGAGGGGTCAGACGATACTTGATTGTTTCCTGCATACTACTCCTGGTTCGCGAAATTACGCCAACAAGCCAGCTGGCGGGTTGGGGAATCGAATGCACCATGCGGATTCGGAAAACGCTTAATCGGTTTCATTGTAATTATCCGATGCGTTCCTTCTTTGACGCGGTTGGTCCTGTATGCGACGCAGTGTTGGATGGCTTGAAAGCAACAAGAAAAATAAAAATAATAAATGGGGTGGCTTAGGCGCTGCCCGTCCAGTCCTAGACCTTCAGGGCTGGTGTCTCGCCGGACCTGGCTCGGGATTGCGGTTTAAGGTTTCCCGAATTTTAAGTCCCGTGCGGAGACTCTAAGTCATTGCACTACAGTAAGATAGATTCTCTTCGGCCGCTTTGAGGTTGCGGTCTTTGAATCTTTTTGCGTGCTCTTGTTCTTTTACTCTCTCGGAGGAATGGCAGCAGTCTACCACGGGATTAGTCGGCGCCCGCGACACCGCCGAGATCAGGAACTCTGGCGGCACTCTCCGCGGGTAACTTCCGCCATGCGACACCCGCGCTCGCTATGGCGAGAACTGCGCACACTAGAACAATCAGGCGGAAACCAAAAATGAAGGCGTCCGAGACGGCAGAACGAATTCCCGCTGCCGTCTGGGAATCCACGCCGGGCGGCGCATCGAGGCTGCCTAGCTTGGCAAAGTTCGATTCCAGTTGGTGCACAATGCCGACGTTCAAATTGAGCCCGGGAAGAGACCGTCGCAGCGAGTAAGCAAAGGCCGCTGCCATGACTGCGCCCAACACCGCCACTGCTAATACGCCTGCGACTCGGGCCACAGCGTTGTTTATCCCTGACGCTGTGCCCGCCCGTTCCCGCTCGACCGAGTTCATCACCACAGTTGTCAACGGCGCGACACTGATGGCCATGCCTAGCCCCAAGACAACAAAGGCTGGAAAGAACGCGGTCCAGTAAGGAACCCGCACATCAGGGACAGCAAATAGGAGGAAGGCCGCCGCGGCAATCAGAGGACCCACAATGAGCGGGATCTTTCGACCGTAGCGGCTTATGAGTCCTCCCGACCAGCGTGATAGCAGGAACATGAGCAGAATCATGGGGAGTGCAGCCGCACCGGTCGCCGTCGCAGAGTACTTCTGAATCTGAATCAGGTTCAACGGAAACACAAAGAAGAAGATTCCCAACGCAGCATAAAGAAATAGCGTTATCAGATTTGCGCCACTGAAGCTTGCGGACTGAAACAATTTCAGGGGGACCATCGGTGTTTTTACCCTCTTCTCAACAAATATGAAGAGAATCAGCGAACCAACGCCGAAAATCAAAGTCCCGATGACCCGAGGATGCTTCCACCCGAGGATTGACGTTTCAAGAAATCCATACACCAGTGCCGCCAAACCGAGAATCGTGATCGACGCGCCCAGCCAATCGACACTTCCGGGATCCGGACTGCGGGACTCGGGAACGTGCCAGAACGAGATGATCAGAACAAGAGCAGCGAGCGGGATATTAAGGAAGAAGATCCAATGCCAGGAAGCATGCTCGATCAACCAGCCGCCGAGAACTGGGCCGAACGCAGTAGTGATGGTCGTGAATCCAGCCCATGTTCCGATCGCTTTACCACGAGACTTCTCGTCAAAGAATGAGCTGATGATCGCAAGACTGCCCGGCACGAGGAACGCGGCAGCGATCCCCTGAACCGAGCGCCAAACTAACAAGCTCTTGATGCTCGTAGAAAAACCACAGCCGGCGGATGCCAGTGCGAAGCCAAGTACGCCCAACAAAAACATCTTCCGACGGCCGAGGGAGTCTCCCAGAGCGCCTCCGACCAGGATCAGGGCAGAAAGAAATAGTCCGTACGATTCAATGACCCACTGCACATCCACCACGGTGGCGTGAAGGCTCGTTTGCAGAGCAGGCAAAGCCACGTTGACCACAGTGCTATCGATGAACGCCATGCTCGAACCAAGAATCGTGGCTGCAAGCACCCACGGGCGTGATGCTTCCTCACAGGGCGCGCCTAAAGCCCCCGCTCGGATCACTACTTCATCGCATGGCTGCTTCATCTCGAATCTGGATGCTTAGGGATTGCGAAGAGATTCCGGATCGTACCTAACTGGATCTCTTGCTCTGTGGCCGACGTCAGATAGCACTCGCCTCAAACTCAACTTGCCGGTTGCATTCGTAAGGTCCAATTGTAGACTCGCATTGCAAAGCCCGAGCACATTCACTTTTCCGCTTTAGCACTAAGTTTCTGCCCACTTCGAAACTCGCGGCGCAAAATCAGCTCAAAGGCTGCGCTCTCGCTGACTACGCCGGCGATCACTTTCAGAAATTCAACAGGATCGGCATTCAGCAGTGGACTGCCGAGCGATTTGCGTCCACGGTAGTGCGGCTATTCGGACAGTAAAGAGGTTTAACAATTGTTTGCAAGTTATTGACAACGTGGTTGATACTAACCGTGATTGCAAGCACCTAGAGGTGCCTCCCGGCGCTGTACGTCACGGATCGTCATCGCAGGAAAAGCCAACGGCCTAAAACTGCCGGTAAGTTTTGTTCGTCTTTTTGTGAGGCAATGACGAAATGACTCACGGGCGAGGTGCTACGTAAACTTTGGTTTCGGCGGAGCGCAAACCGAGTCAAACCAGCGACTGATGTACACTTCGGCGTGAGCTTCACCGCAGTAGTGTCGGGCTCCGGCCGCGCCGGCGGTTTCAGAATTCCACCTTTGCACGGTAAGCTCGGAATCTCCACACCGAATCACGAACCAGTGCATGGGATTTGTGGTCACGAGTCCACAGACTTCACACCTGAATTCCCGCAGCGTTGTCATGCGCTCAGTTCCTTAAGATTAGTGGAATATTAGTGGTTCGTCCCGCTTACTTTCGCGATCGAGGCGGGTCGTAGATTTGGTGTCAAAACCGTCAGTTCGCCGACTTGTTCCCTCTTCGCGGTACCCCCGAGGCGGGCATGATCCATCATCCAAACCTCGGGAATGATTTCGCCGACCAGTTGTCCATGACAGAAGAGTCGCACCACCGAACTCTCGGAGACGACAATTCCCACGGCTTTGGTAACCGCGCTCATGTTGGCGGCGGCGATGTGCCGGCTGCCGAGTCCCAGCGGCACGTCCACTTGGGCGGCCACGGCATCCAGGTAGCGGCACGCGGAAAGGACAATTCCTTCCCGACTGACCACGAACCCGCCATCCAGCTGCGCCAATTCCTTGATCGTTCCGCGCAGATTGAGATTGGTGACATGGAGCGAAGACTCAGGATGCCCCGATAACGGGTCCAAAATCAATGGTCTGGATCTCGCGAGCACGGCGCTCTCATCCCCGAGTGTAAAAAGCGTGCCAACGCGTCTTCCCTCTCGCCCCTCGCGAGCAATTTCGACTGCGAGCCCAATCAGGGACTCAAGGACGTCAGGATCATATTCCGTTACCTGGCAGAGAATGCTCTCAAACATCCACCAACTCCTCGCTTCCGCTAAACGGCGACTATACCTTAAATGCACTCTGCTTTGGATGAAAGCCATACCAAGAAGATGCAGGCATCCTCCTGCTGAATCGGGAGCAATCAATCACTTTCCGTGAGCCGATAATCCGGAACTCGGCCGTCAATGACCATAGGGGGCGTACTCATTCGGCGGACGAATCCATACTCTCTCGGTTGCCGGTCATCTGCACAGAACCGCTTTCTGCCGGGGCCATGGGGCTCCGGTTTTCAAACGGATGTATGCGGGTCCCCCATAGGGACATTGTGCGACTTGATCATGGCTCGGATGTCACGGTTCTCTAGAACCAGGCTTCCGCTCTCCCCTGTTCCGCTGATGGCAAGATCGACCATCGCCCGGGCCAAGTCGTCGGCCCGAATCACCTGGTTGGGGAACAGGACCCGAAAGAACGGGTAGACGGTGCGAAGCAGGCGGTAGCTGAAGTTTGGTTCCCTTCGCGGCTCCACGGGGTAGATGTACGCAGGCCGGAAGACGTAAACGCGGGGGAACCCGGCCGCGAGCAGTGCATTCTCGGCCTGTCCCTTAAAAAGTGCGTAGGGAATCCGACTTCGTCCCGTCGGGTCCGCGCCATTCCCGCTCAAGAACGAGAACGCCGCGTCGGGGCTGCTGAGGCGGAGAACTCGCACAAACTCGATGGTGTAGTCCACGGTTATAGTGCGGAGCTCCGTCTCCGACACCGTTCCCGTATACGTGCCCAGGGAAAATATCACCGCTTCCTTACCCGAGAGCTCCTCCGCCAGCGCGGAGCAGTCTGAGAAGTTTTGATGCAGTACCTCTTTCAGCTTCGGATGCGCGATGCCGAGCTTCCTGCGCCCAATCGAGGTCACGCCTCCGACGGCGGGGTGCTCCAGCGCGTAGCGAAGGGCGTACCCGCCGACCATTCCAGTCGCGCCTATGATTACAAGGCGCTTTTGGCCTACCGTCGGAACGTTCATCGACGGCCCCGCGGCGCTGCTAATTTCAGTCATGACAGAGGACGCTCCTCAATCCAGTCCACGTACAGCAGGCGCTCCGCAAACCGCCATGCGCCGTTTTGCTTCACGAAGGTGTCATAATAACGGAGCGCCGCGATCATCAGCCGTCGCTTGTTACCGTCGACAGAGAGATGATGGGGCATGCAATAAGTTTCCCCCGTGGCTCGGTCGTTGGTCTGCGTGAGGATTGTACTTTGTCCAAGGAAGTGCATGGTCGCTGCGTACTTGTTCAGATCTGCAAAGACTGGAGCCAACGCCTCGCGGGAGTTCAGTTCCTGTGACGGTTTCGGGTCTTTGGCGTTCATGTACACGACGAAGTGAGTGTCGGCGGTAAAGAGCGCCATCTGGCCTTTCGCATCGCGACGATCGGCGCAGTGCGCGTAGGCCTCGACGAGCTCTCGAATAGCGAGGCGGTCCGCGGCCTCGGCGGGAGAGATGGTCAGGTGCTGGCTCATGAGAGTGCCTCCTTAAGACTCAAGTATGGCTCGGGTTTCGAGAAACGCCTCGATCCCGTATTGGCCGTATTCACGGCCGAAGCCGGAATATTTAAATCCGCCCCAGGGTGCCTGCGGATCGTCCGTCATGCCGTTGATCACGACGCGCCCCGGCCCGAATTTGTGAGGCCACACGACGCGCCCGCTGGAGGTCAGAACCGAGCACGCGTTCCCCCGATTTTGGGGAGATTGCGTCGTGGGCAGCAAAAATACACGAACCGCGCTCTGCTACGATCATCTTAGTGTCTTTCCACGCGCAAGGATGGCGCAATCAACATGATTCGAAAAATTGCACTGCGATTATTCGCCTCCACACTAATCGCTTTGACGGCATTGAACGCCTATCTTGCGATTAACCGCCTAAGACTGATTCGGAACTCTGACGCCCTCACGCTGGAAAGCTCTACGATCCATGCCACGATTTCTGCTGTGTTGCAAGATTTGACCGAAATGGAGACAGGTCAGCGAGGATACTTGCTAACCGAGGACCCTGCTTACTTGGTTCCCTATACTGAAGGGAAGAACAGGATCGGGACCGATTTTGCCAACCTTCGCGACGGACTCGCCAACCGGACGGAGCGTGAACGTTCACTGCAGTCGCAGCTTGAGTCTCTGGCTGGTTCAAAACAAGCCGAGATGGAGCGGACCATCACTTTGCGCCAGCAGGGGTATCGCCACCGCGCATTCACGCTTGTGGATACGAATGAAGGTCGCGACTACATGGATGGCGCTCGCGGGCTGGTGTCTTCCCTATCTTCAGCGGAGAGCAGCAGCTTCGCGAGATTCGACAAGGAGAGGACTGCAAGCCTAAGAAAGGCGTTCTCGGAAACCATCATTGTCAATTCATGTTTGCTGGTGTTGACGGTATGTCTTTTTGGATTTATTCGCTACTACGGGCGTGTGCTTGAACAGGAAACCGCCGAGAGCAAGCAGGCGCTCGCGGTGCGAGATTCACAGCTAGAAAAACTAACCTCTGCGCTTTCGAATCAAGCCCGTTCGAAGATGACCGCCATTGAGCAGAACACCCGTCTCCTGCTGGAGGAATACGGTGGATTTCTTCCACGTCACGGCTACGAATGTGCCGAGAACATAAGGGAAGCGGCAGCACAAATGGAGCGACTGAGACAAGAGTTACTTGGCCACCCCGGCTTCCACCAAACTGATAAAAAAGCGGCTTGAGCGACTTGCCCAGTTCGCGTCCGTTTTTCCGGACCTGTCGTCATTGTGAAAGGTGACGCGAATCGATGACGCCGGAGATTTTCCTCGCTGAAGGACGCTATTCTGGGATTGAAGCGCTCGTCTCTGAAGATGCGTTTCCCGCCGAGGGGTAGTCTTGGGTGATCCGCGACGAAGCCGATTCTGCGGGAGTTTGGCTGCCGGGAAGAGTTCAGTTGGGATCGGATATTTCGAAGGTACCATCAGGACTGGCTACCTGCCGAAAGAGTTCACGCGCTTGGGATCGTGCTTGAAATCAACAAGCCCGTCGCGGTAGTCCAATTCCACCTCAAGCTGCTTCAGCAGGCGAACTTGGGCATTATCACCACCCTAGACCTCTCCAGACGATACGTTTCCCCGAGGGGCGGTGTTTGGGCGATCCGTCAGAATGTCGATCTCTTGATCTTTTAGCGATTTTGGCTGCTGGGAGGGGTTTGGAGAGGCTCCTGCGTCTGCGAAGTGCAAGGCAGCCTTTGTGGCCAACTAGGAACTGCCTCAGGGAATGATGATGACCGCCGAGCATCATTTGCAAGTAGGGGTCGCAATACGACTCAGCCCACCTCTCGGCCGTAGCCCACTCTTTTCTACGCGCTCTCCAAGAGACTAGCTTCCGGACTCCGGTAGACCCCGATCTGCTTCAGCATTCCTAACTGATCCCAGTGGTCCCATCCCTCGATAATCCGTTTGTCGGCAAAGCGAGCAATGGTTATCCCTGACAATCGTACGCGCTCGCCAGTAGCGGGCATTCCCAGATGATCTCCGCTGTGCGTCATCGTAGCCGACCAGCGCAGTACGACCTTATCATCTGCCCCGAAGACATCCTCCACCATAACCTTGATATCGGGGAAGGCACCGCGAGTGCGCTCCACAAATGAAGCGAACTCTGCGGGTCCACGAAGCGGAGTACGATCCTCCAATTGGCCGATTGCGATGGCATCGGCAGCGAGTAAATCGTAAACCGTCTGAGTTCGACCTTCATTCCAAACTTCTTTGAACCAGCGCCGCATTAGTTCAATGTTTTCTTGGACTGACATGGTGGTCGCCTCCTTTGGAAGTGGTGTCTTGAGACGCGCTGAACCACCCCAACATATCTGCTCTCCCCACATGCTGCAAGTTCAAATCGGTAATTCGTGGATGGGGGGGCATTAAGTCTCTATGAATCGAGCTTCTTCGACTACGTCCCCCATCGAAGGCAGCAGACATGGTTCGGGGCGGAGCCCGGTCGGCGTGAAACCAACTTTCCACCCAGAGAAGAAAGCCCTTTCCGGCTGTGGGAAACAGTTGTCGTAGTATCGGCGCTTCCGATTAAATGAGGGCACCATGGCAAAAGTCCAGAAACGCGTCGAGAAGCCGAAGGCTCAGCCGAAACCCGAAACGCTGAAGGGCTGGAAACAAATCTCAGAGTTCTTGGGAGAGCCCGTATCGGTGGTCAAACGATGGGCAACGGAAGGAATGCCCTTACATCGCGAGGGCCAATTCGTCTCCACTTCTTCAGATGAATTGAACGCTTGGCTAGGACAAGAATCGGGCAAGCCTGTGCACGTCGCCACGGAAAATACCGACCTCACCGCTGAACTCAAGCGGGGTCTTTCGTTCATTCGTCATGAGAAGCAGGAGAGACCTAAGAAGAAACAGTCGGCATCGTCTGGGAAAGTAAAGAGATAAGCGTGGGCGGACGGGGGAGCGCCGAGGCTGTTCGGAAAGGTCAACTCGTCTGTGGAGCAGTTTTGCTCAGACTAATGTCGTGCAAGCCAGTACGCTGTAAGGGCGGAGGAGATGTGGCCGGCTGTTTCCTGGCCAGCCCACAGAGCTTCGCAAACATTAAGGAGATGGCTATGGGGAAAGTGATTGAGTTTTATGTACCTGCGATCTTCCACAAACCTTTGAAAGGTGCTTCGGAGCCGCAACGTGCAAAGGTGATCGAGTTTTGCCCGCAGACAAGGAAATCTGCCTAAGTCGTGAAGACCACAGCAATCACGCCGCATCGAAAGCATCTTCACCATTGGTACAAGAGCTTGGCGGGAGGGTTTCGGTGCGCTTGTGAGGCATGGCGCTGCGAGTTTGGCGCCGGCAGCAAACAGTGTGACAGAGCGTCCCAGCCTTGTAGCAGGTATTGCCCTACTCATCTGGCATCCAAGCCTCAGTGATTTCTTCGTCTCACAGAAAACCCGCCACCGAAGTAGCGGGCTTTATCCTCGTGTTTTACGCCGCCTTCTTACCCGCCTTCACCTTCGCCCACCTTTTCCGCTGCGCCGCCGCGATCTTCCGGCGGGCTGACGCCGACATGGTGCGCTTCACGGGTGCCGAAGCAGCCGTTTTCGCCGCTGCTTGCGATCCGTTTCGAGTCTGCGCCCATCGCTTCTTCTGCGCCAAGCTGATCTTTTTGCGAGCCGAAGCCGACAGAGTACGCCCCCCGTTTGAACTTAGGTTTTCCAACGCCGCGAGTGCGGCGGTAAACCGTTGGACATCGTGCTGGGCTCTCTTCAGTTCCTTCTTCAAATCCTCAACCACTCCAGATAAATTTCCCATGGGGTCCCCCTCAACAGCAGATTGTAACGGATGGGCTCTAGGCTGCCCTGTGACTGGCGTCAGGGTCAAGATGTCGCTGAGACACGCGGACTCGTCGCTCGGAGGGTTTGAGTCAGCTCGGCTGCGTGACTACCGTGGAAGTGTCCGAAGTTTCTGCGACCAACTGAGGTCGGCGGGCTGCACTTTTTAGGGAGCCAGATTTGCGTTTATCGCGAGCGAACTTGAAATCTGAGCTTGGGGGATTTGCTCGCTTGAGAAGGGTGGTCATTAGGATCGTCTTCGCACCGGAATTGACGAAATCAATGTCCAGCCTGTCACCCCGGCTCTCGCTCACGCGTCCAAGCCCGAATGAAGCATGTTCGATCCAGTCCTGAGATTTCCAGCTCATCTGTGTCCTTAGGTCTAGCGTTCGACCAGCCTACCGATGATGAGGGCGGACGTGAGGGTCGAACGTCGCCATTAACCCATGCCCGCCCACTAAGGACGATCCGCTCTTCTGTAAGCGGTCGACCTCTTTAGCCAAACCATACATCACAAGCAGATGACCGTGCTGTTCAGAATTGCACACTTTTCGAGGCCGGTTGGCACAAAACAAAACGCCCCAGACTCGATTTGAGTCAGGAGCGTATGTCGATCAGCCCTCCCCCAAGTGCTGCTCAACGACAGAATAGAACAGTCCCTACTCCGAGTGAATGGCACGGGTGTGCCGGGCGACATCACGTTTAGGCCATACCACGACGGGCCTCTGCGTCTTAACTTGTAACCGCTGGCGGCAGCTCGGTTCAGTGAGCGGTGACAACGCTTAAGGTTCACCCGAGCTCTGCCGCCAGTCCAAGCCTCGGAGAGTTCTGGGGCCAAGTCCCCTTGGGTTCTTAACTTTTGGTGGACTGTGGGCCGCATTCGCTGCTCCGCGGGACGCCGGCAGGGGTACTTTGACGCAGCATCGAACAGGAGCACCGGAGGACAATCTATGCCTTTGCGAAGAATGATCGTTGTGCTGGCGCTGTCTTTCTTGCTTTCGCAGCAACTCCTAACCCAAACTCCTTCGCAAGCACCGACTTCAGGCTCCTCGGAAACGCAAACATCTGGCACACCGAACCATCGCCCTGCGAAGCCCGGGTGTACAGACAACGGCAGCTACGTGAACAGTAAGGGGCAAACCGTGAAGCGTCCAGAGAATTGCACGACCGCACCACAGGGGGCGACAGCCCAATGCGGCGACGGAACCTACAGTTTCAGCAAGAGCAGGCGGGGCACATGCTCACATCATGGGGGCGTGGCGAAGTGGCTTTGACCGGATTCTGCATGGCGATAAGGCTACCCTTGTGCGCGGGAACTTGAAAGCTGCAGGAAATCGTTGGCGCCGATGAGTCGCAGGACGATCCGCACGGGAAGGGGGAACCGCCGCCGAGTGGGATCACGCACGATGGTGGGTGCGACAAGTTGATACCTCACGCCGCGAGTCTCAAGCTCGCATCCGCCAGCCGCCAGTACATTTCTGACCCATTCGCTTTCCCGACCGTAGGTGAGCGCAATGAGAAATCCCTCCGGCGCTCGAAAAACATTTACGGGCGTCCCATAGATCTTGCCCGACTTTCGACCGACGTGGGTAACGATGCCGAAGCCGGGCAATCGGGCGGCAAATCGGCTCGTGATGCGGTTCGTGACGGCGAGATTGAAAGCCGCAACCCACCTTTTGTGGAACCTGATCAGAAGCGTGGGAGCGAGCACGAGCACCAGAAGCGAGAGGACCCACGCTGTGATTGGCATGTTCAACTACCTTCAGAGCCTACACAACCGCTGAGGATGCCCGCTCGGCTGGCTGCTTTGCCGGAGCCAGTGCGACGAGCACAACACCGGCGATTGCGAACACAACCACTCCCGCGAGTTCCCTGCGCTCGATCACATTCCGGTATTCCTGCGCAGCCATTACCCCAGCATGCGCAAGATTTGCCCATCCGCCGAAGGCGATTAGACTGCGGTTCGCCGCTGGGTCACGCACCGCCAGCAGCAAGAAAATTCCGAGTGTGACATAGATGCTCATTAGCATGGGCACCGAGGGCTCTCGCGAGAAAAACATTGTCAGCGGAACAACTCCCGCCGTAAACAACAATCCCACCACAACCAACACAGCCTTCAACGCCCGTTCTCGAACCATGCTGCCCTCCTTATCGTCGTCGCAATCCGTACATGGTAGCAGCGAGCAGCGATTGCAGCTTTGCATACTCGGCTTTCGCTTCTCCAGAGCCAGAATCAGACAGGCTTGCGGCGGTTCCGAGATGGCGAACGGCGTGCCGCGTCGGCTGTCACAAACTTGTGAGCCTTGCCAAGCAAGTCCCGCAGGACATCGGGTGTGACGCGGGACAGGCGAGCCAGCACGGTAGTGTAGCCGAGTGAGTGGTCGGTCACGTAGTAAATATCGGGAACGGCGGCTCCTGCTGAAGACTCGGCAGAACTGAAGCCGCCGTCGAGTTTCCCTAATTCGCATGGGTCTGCTCGTACAAGAGGGCAAACCCGAACCTGAATTCAGAAATGCCCACAAGCGCCATGCCGAATCCTTTTAGTGAGGTGCCGCACTATGATCAGGGTGTGGTTGTCGTTGCGACACGAGCTTTTGTGAAGTCTACGCACCTTGGACATCGTCACCGCCCACCGGCCAGTCCGGTCTGTTCTCTGCTGCGCCTTTATCCAGTCCACAACCATGCTTCTAGCCTCACAGTCTCTCTACTGGAACAGTCGATTCTGAATCTCCACGAGTTCCACGGGTGCAGAACAGGCTTCGTCATCATTGGCGACGTGGTTGATCCGCGTGCTCACGGGATAGCACCGCATCAGTCGGGCGTTGTGGGGCTTCAAGAGGTCGGACACCGCAGCCACATTCTGCATTCCGGGGTCGAGCCATAGGTCGTAGGCATCTGGATCAAGTATGACGGGCATCCGGTCATGGACGGCCGAGGTCACGGCATTCGGCGTCGTGGTCAGGATCGAAGAGGTTTTCATCCAGTTGCCACTGGGGTCTTTCCAGCGATCCCAAATCCCTGCGAAGGCGAACAACTCCCCTTCATTGACCTCGAAACAGTACGGCTGCTTTGTCTTCCCAGTTCGCGTCCACTCGTAAAAGCCGTCCGCAGGAATCAGACATCGGCGGGATTTCAGCGCATCGCGGAACGCAGGCTTCGTGGCCGCTGTTTCCGACCGTGCATTGATCATGCTGGCAGCAACGGACGAGTCCTTCGACCATGAAGGAATCAATCCCCATCGCATCAGCGACAATTCCCGGACGGTTTCCTTCGGATGCTGGCGGATCACCGGAACAGGTTGCGTGGGCGCGACGTTGTAGCGGGGGCTCCAGTCTTCCTCTCCTGACGCGGTGTCGAAGTACTCCTCGACGATCTGCTTTCTCCTCGATAATTTATAACGTCCGCACACGGGTAGATTATGGCAGAATCTTCTCGTGCTGGTGAACGACGCGCATCTGTGTGTCCGCTTGTGGCACACATCCCCCTTTCGTCGGAGAAACAAATGGAATGCCGGACCAAAGATGAACTTGAGCAACACCTGTCAGATATTCGAAGACTTGCAAGCAACGCTGCCCTTGCTTCGGCGGACGAGGACGCGGCTGTTCGGGCTGAGCGTTTTGCCATCGGACTTCTGAAAGAACACGATGCGTCCGGACACGGCGGCAAGCGATGCCCGTTCGCCACTCGGTTGTGAATGAGCCACGAAAATATCGTTCTCGTCAAATGGGATTGTGCAGTTTGAAATCCGCGGGGCTTGAGTCGGAAACCGAACTGTGGCAAACACTATGGGCATCTGGAGGCTCACAGGCACGGCCGATTTCGTTCTTTTCGACCGTCCTTGACAGGGTGAACGTGGGGCATCTTCTGTCCTCACTCCGAGTAGCCCTCGCCTTCCTCAGCAGCACCGCCATCACCCCTGTTTCCATCGTCCTCGTCTTCCTCCTCCTCGTCAGGCTCTTCCCGGAAAAGAAAGTCGGTGGTTGCCAAGTCACTCAAGGGTTCAGGATCGAGGCGTTCTGGATTCATTCGGTGCATCCCCAATTCGGCAACACAAATGCCGTGTCCATTCACCAATCCCGCCGAGATTTCATTTAGAGTGGCAGCGCGATGAAGCCTACACTTTGCGCTATTTTCTTCTTTCTAATGGCCACCGTGGTGGATGCTCAGACGACCGCTATGCCCCCCAGTTTTGACATCATCGCTGCGGAGCGGTTCGCCAACCTTGCCCTTGCCTGTGTCCACAAAGAGTACCCAAATCACATCAGTCATGCGTTGAACAGCGATGCGGATGTGGCCCCGCCACGAAAACTGACTCCCGCTTTCTACGGTTGTTACGACTGGCATTCCTCGGTGCACGGACATTGGCTGCTCGTGCGGTTGGTCAGGACCTTCCCCGATGCCGCTTTCGCGCCGTCCGCACGCGAAGCCCTGCGGCAAAGCCTCGCTGCTGAGAACATAGCCCAAGAAGCGACCTATTTGCGGGCTGAAGGACGCGCCAGTTTTGAACGTCCCTATGGGCTGGCATGGCTGCTTCAACTCGTTGCGGAACTGCGAGATTGGGATGACCCTCAGGCTCGCGAGATGGCTGCGAATCTGGGTCCGCTGGAGCAGGCAGTGCTGCAACGTCTAAGTGGCTGGCTTCCCAAGCTCTCCCATCCTGTGCGGATTGGCGAGCATGACCAGACCGCTTTCGCGCTCGGTTTGATGCTCGATTATGCGCACAGCAATGGCGATCAGAAATTAGCCGAATTAGTCGTTTCGAAATCCAAACAGTTCTATCTCGGGGACAAGGATTGCCCGCTGCTGTATGAACCTTCCGGGGAAGATTTTCTTTCTCCCTGTCTTGGGGAAGCAGATGTGATGCGCCGGGTGCTGCCTAGCCAAGAGTTTGCACGCTGGCTCCACGCTTTTCTGCCTCAAACTTCCAAGGCAAAGAATGGCTCTTGGCTACTGCCCGTGGTATCCCCCGATCCCAGCGACCCGAAGTTGGCGCATTTGGACGGACTCAATCTCAGCCGAGCATGGATGCTGGAAGGTATCGCTGCTGGTTTACCGAAGAACGACAAGCGGCTGCCGTCGATCATAGCGGCCGCCGAGGCACACAGGGGAGCTGGTTTGGCGGCTGTGACAGGCGAGCACTACGAAGGCGGCCATTGGCTGGGGAGCTTTGCCGTCTATCTTGTCACAAAGCGAGGGATTTCACGCTAGTTGCCGCTCAGTTTGACGATTGGCATCCTGATGTCGGATATTGAGACAGAATGGACGTTGAACGCATCATTGACGAGATCGGGCAGCTACGGTCCAGTGCAGATTTTCACAGTTCATCGTGCCTTCCTGTAATGAGAAAGACTGTACCACGCTCCCACCGAGTGACCTGCGATCTCACTAACTTGTAGTACACGGCCCATTGTCTTATGACCACGACGTTGTAATCGATAGCTCGCAAGAATGCTCAACGTCGATTCGACTGACCACGATGCCGCTAACACTGCATTGCCGTGTGATACAAAAGGCCTATCTAGTGGGTTATATTCGATACCACCAGACGACATAATCCTTGAGGTCGCATACGCATCCAGTCCTGTCGCAATCAGGTGAGCAGCAGACAATCCAACGAATACTGGATCATGAACCACTGAAGGAGCATCGGGAATCTGGCTCATCGAGACACCAGTCAGTAACATGAAAATCACAGCATATCGCATCGTTATCGTTTGAGCGGACTGGCGAACGGATGCAGCCGGAATGGCGTTGGGCTAATGCTCTAATGCTTCACTGTTCTTTTACCATCGCTGTTCATTCTCAGTCATCAGCAATGGAATAGATAGGGGCTGTTGACAATCGAAGGTAACCGCTTGCTGAGTTCACCGCTGAGGTGAATGTTTCGCGCGCATCGCTGGAGAATCTCGCGCTTGTGGGATTAGTTGGCGGGCGTCATTGGAAGATGCGAGTTAATAAAACGGGTGAGCTCGGTACTTGGTGGGGCGTCAACGGCGATCTTGGAACGGTCAGAAGGTGTCATCCCGAAGCGACCGCACAAGCTGACCATCGCATTTAGTTCCATGATCTTCTGGACCCCTTGCCTTAGTTTATGGATACCACAGCGAATGCGGCGACCAGCCGCCACTCTTTAAGACACTGGGTTGAAGCCCATTGATGGATCATCGGGGGTCTCCGTTCGGTTAATACGCACCAAACAAGAAACCCAAGGATTTGTTCACAGAATTGTTCACAAGCCCTGAACAATTGCGTTTTTGCGGGGATATTTGGGCTTGGTGGGCAGTGCAGGACTCGAAGCTGCGACCTCCTGCTGTAAGGCAGGTTTCATGCTACCAGAGAAAGTGCTGTCCACCTAAACGAATCAAGCGTTACGCGATAGAACGAGCGGCCTACGCGAAGCGCTAAACTTTGAATCATCGTAGTTGCGATGTTGCCCTTAACCTGATCACGCGCATGGTTGACGAGGCCATGCCCTGTTCCGTCGCGTCGTTCAACGGTTCAACCATACGGCTAGTTTTTGGGTAAAAGCTGCGCGTAATAGCCTTGCCGCGTGTGCGCGGTGAGGCCGGGCTTGCCGAGTTTGATTTCGAGCTGGTGGTATTCATCGGGGCGCTCAGCTGGAGCTGCATCAAAGGTGATCTCGTAGTAGGGCGCCACATCGGAGATACATTCCTGGAGCAGCGCAGTGAGATCGTTGTTGAGTTCGAGAGCGAGACCACCGCTCTGGACGGCGAGCACCGGAAGCCCGAGATTCCCGGCAGCGACCTGGTTTGGCTTGATGACGCCTTTGAGGAAGTCTTTGTAGTACGAGGCGCGGAGCACGGACTCGGTGCTGCCGGCGGGATTTACGCTGTAGAGAGTGATACCCGCTTGGCGCAGCTGAGTGGAAAAGCTCACGACGTCGGAGAAGATCTGTTGCTGCTGCTTGGAACTAAGCTCCACGCGCGGGCCGGATAGCAGAGGCCAGCCCGGCGAAACCCAGAGAACGATTTTGCGTCCAGGCTGCGGAGCGAGGCTAGCCGTCAGCTGATGCAGCGCGGCGAGCGAATACTGCAGCCGTTCGGCAGCGCCGTAGAAGGCCGCCGAGCGTCCGATGGCGCGGATGGCGATATCTTGCTTATCCAACGCGTCGCTGAGCGCATTGCCGTCGCTCGATAGTTCCGCCGCAATCGAGATACCTTTATCCGTGAAGACAGCTAGAGCGACGGGATATGCGAGATGGCCTCCCTCAGCACGGAGGAATTTTTCTATCTGTATGCGCTCGTAGCCGACGCGCTCGGCGCCGCCGTTGACCGCGTCAATCACCAGGACCACCTTGATCGGAGCGTCGCGGCCGGTGAATACCTGAAATGAGGTGAAGGCCCGCGGGGACTTGTTATCGAGGAGCGTGAAGTCCTGTTGCTGCAAGTCGCCAACTCGCGGCCCGGACTTAGGACTGACGACGACGTTCAGGTAGATCTTGCTGGCAGAGGCGGGCGGGGGCGCGGCGCTGGGCTCTTGCGCTGAGATCGCAGCGGTGCACAACAACGTCACAACAATGAAACGGGCGAAGCGCTTGCTTGTGATCATAGGCTGAACTCCTTAGCAAGTGGTTCCTTGCGTATGGGGCACCTGCAAATAGCAGAGTTTCCCAAACTCTACGCCGGTGCTGACGCAAGGGGCAAGGAACGGGAAAGCTGGCTGTTGAAATCAGGCCAATTTCGCGCAAATTTCGACTCTCTTCTTCCTTCGATTTCACCTTTGAAGCGTTCGAAAGGGGAGGCACGACAAGGGGAAGCACGGCGCTTGACAAAGCTTGTGATTGGAAGGATTATGTTTCGGCTTTTTCCACCCGGGAGGCCCCTCATGCCTATGCCGTGTGTGCAAACGCACAGGAAAGATCGATGGCAAAACGAAGTAGCCTACAGCAAGTCTCGGCTTATCTTTGACCTCGGAATGAATAATGGCGATGATTGTGCGTACTACCTGTCCCAGGGGTACGACGTAGTTGCCATCGAGGCAAATCCTAGTCTTGTGCAGAGAGCGCGGGAGCGGTTTCGAAAGGAGATATCCGACGGGAGACTCGTCATCGAGTGGGTCGGGATTGTAGATCACCCTGGAAGTATTCCCTTTTGGATTTGCGACGAACGAGATGTATTTAGTTCGTTTGATGCAACAAGAGCTGGGAGAAGTGGATTGAAGTGTCATCCAATCAAAGTTGAGTGTGTGACCTTCGACACAATTCTGAAAAAATACGGGATTCCCCACTACCTAAAAATCGACATCGAAGGAGCCGAGCCTTACTGCCTGAAACACCTGCCGCCTACGCACTTGCCGCAATACATTTCTCTCGAAGCCGAGGACCTTCAGTGGCTCGTTCTCCTGCAGCAATTGGGATACTCGGAGTTCAAGCTCGTCGATCAGATGCGTCACAATTCAAGCTTTCCCGATTTCAGTAACACCACCGTGTTTTCGCGCTCAGCAAAACGGATTTGCTGGTATGCCGACCGAGTTAAGAATAGGCTGGAACGCGTCCCTTTTCGCCGGGGTTCTTCTGGCCCGTTCGGGGAAAAGACGCCGGGAGAGTGGCAGAGTTTCCAAAAGGTCGCCAGCAACTGGCTGCACATGCGACTCGGGCATTACAACAGCGGGACGCTGAACCGACATTCGTGGTACGACTTTCACGCCAGGGCATTTCCAACGCATCGGTTCTGATCCGAGAGGCCAGACCTCGGTTCCACACAAGACACCGTTCACTTACCCTCGTTGGCGTGAACTGGATGCGACACCTCAATCGATGGCAAGCATTTTTTCGTCAATAGGTGATAAATCTATCTATTACACTCACCGACGTGCGGGTCCGTCAGTTGAGGCACAGCGGCATCGAGCAGAGACGCGCCGGCTTTGCCCGTTCGCCGGATCGGTCTCCTACAGGAAATACCTGATTAACTACGGAACGGCTGCACAGGTATCTTCGCTCCGTTCCGCTACGCCTCACATGACAACTAAACAACTACTCTGGCTGGAAAACAGTACCTTTGCAGCTTGG
>Ga0210383_10001669_pt1 | contig 20198 bp, 19 predicted proteins | sample IncBWC14OmetaG_FD_160072 | JGI IMG/M metagenome (GOLD analysis project Ga0210383, IMG submission 160072) | Forest soil microbial communities from Barre Woods Harvard Forest LTER site, Petersham, Massachusetts, United States - Inc-BW-C-14-O ... | reverse complement strand
GGAGAACTACAAGTCCTTCATGAAATAAGTCCTCGCTCGACCAATGTCCTTCGCACGATCATCGAACAGCGCGCGCGTCACCTTCCGGTTCTGGAAGTACCTGATTAGCGCCGTGCGCGCGCGGCTCCGTAATTCTATCGCACCTCGGAAGCTCTTGACTGGACTAAGACGCGTGGACTGTTCAGGTTTACGATTGCAGCTCTTAGGGTAAAGAAGTATGCAGCTTTGCCATCATCGTCACGCCGGACTCGGAGCCAAGGTAACCCAAGTGCCTGGATAAAGGTTGTTTTTCCTTCAGGGCCACACGTGATATACCAATCGGTCCAGGTTTGCCCTGTTCTAACGTTGAGGAGGTAAGCCTCTCCCATTTGTACGCGAATTCCTGTGTCGAACCATGGATTCTTCGCTGGCACGGTTACTAGTCTTGCCGAGCCAGAAGTCATCTGACTTGGCAACGGTTCTTGTGCCAACGCGGAAGTCCGAAGTTCTTCTGCTGCCACAAAGAAATTCTTGATTCCTGCCGAGGGGAGCAGCGATGGTCTTGTTATCCTTTTATGCATGCCTCAGTTGAGCTAAACCAAATGCCGGATGTTCAGGGTCACTTTGGACCGTACGGCGGGGTGTTTGTTCCGGAAACATTGATGCCCGCAATCTGTGAGCTAAGGGACGAGTATGAGCGGGCCCGGCGGGATCCGGCATTCAAACTCCAATTAGATCGGTTGCTAAGTTCTTACTGCGGGCGTCCGACGCCCCTTTACTATGCAGAGCGCCTTTCGGAGAAACTGAAGGGGCCGCGGATCTATCTGAAGAGGGAAGATCTTTTGCACACCGGTGCGCACAAGATCAATAACGCGATGGGCCAGATCCTCCTCGCCAAGCGCATGGGCAAGACCCGGGTCATCGCGGAAACGGGAGCGGGCCAGCATGGTGTGGCGACCGCGTCTGTTGCGGCGCGCTTCGGCTTTGAATGCGTTATTTACATGGGGAAGGTCGATATGGAACGTCAATCGCTGAACGTGACGAGAATGGAGTTTCTGGGGGCGAAAGTTGTCCCGGTGACCGCCGGTCAGGCGACGCTGAAGGAAGCCATCAACGAAGCTATGCGCGACTGGGTGACCAACGTTCGATCAACGCACTATCTTCTCGGCACGGCGTACGGACCGCACCCCTATCCCATGTTGGTGCGGGATCTTCATCGGGTGATCGGAGAAGAAGCGAGGCGCCAGATCCTCGAGCAGGAAGAACGCTTGCCGGATCTGTTGGTAGCCTGTGTCGGCGGTGGGAGCAACGCCATCGGACTTTTCTATCCGTTTCTGAACGATGCCGGAGTTCGAATGGTTGGAGTGGAAGCGGGCGGCCGGGGAATTCGTCCCGGCGAACATGCAGCGCGTTTTCAGGCTGGTAAGCTCGGGGTGCTGCAAGGGACAAAAACCTGGCTGCTGGCGGACGACGATGGACAGATTCAGCTCACTCATTCCGTCTCCGCAGGTCTGGATTACGCCGCCGTTGGGCCCGAACATAGTTATTTGCGCGATATTGGCAGAGTGGAATACGATTATGCCACCGATGATGCGGTTTTAGAGGCCTTCCTGGAGTTATCGAAGACAGAGGGGATCATTCCGGCGCTTGAGTCGACACATGCCGTCGCCTACGTCATCAAGCATGCGCGAACAATGAATCGCGACCAAGTCGTCCTGATCAACATGTCCGGCCGGGGAGACAAGGACGTCCAACAAGTAGCTCAACATCTTGCTGCCCGGCGCGCAGAGGAACAGGTGACCACAGAAGTGCCGCCGCGAGGAGATGGTTCCTTGGCAAATGCGGCTGTGAACGGTTCGCCGTGATTGAGATCCCCACAGAAGTTCCGGTGATGGCCTTGGCGAACGCGGTGCTCTTTCCGCATTCATTGTTGCCTTTGCACATTTTTGAGCGGCGCTATTGCGATATGCTGGCGCACAGCCTGGATGGCGATCGGATGTTTTCTGTGGCCCTGATGAAGAGAGGAATCGAAGAAGCAGTTGGCATCGAAGATCTTTGCCCTGTTGCCGGTGTCGGACTGATCCGCGCGTGCGTTGGCAATGAGAACGGCACTTCCAATCTGGTGTTGCAAGGTTTGGCGCGTGTCCGACTCGTGGCCTGGATGCAAGAAAAGCCTTTCCGGATCGCAAAAATACAGATAGCAAAGTCGATTCCCGGCAATCCGGTGGAGGCGGATGCGCTGAGCGAGAAAGTAAAAGAATTTTGCCTCCGGATCGAAAAAATCGGTGTGCCGCTCCCACCGAATCTGATGGACCATCTCAAACAAATTGATTCTCCGGAAATTCTTTCCGACGTGGTGGCGGCTGCTTTTGTTGGGGAAACGTTCCAGCGGCAGAAACTGCTTGAAGCATACGAGGTCTGCGAGCGGCTGCGCTTGTTGATTCAGTTTCTCCGCAGCCAGGCTGGGGGAAATTGACGATCACGGAACCGGGTTCCTACCCGGATTTTCGATTGTCATTCGAATTCGGATGAATTAATGCTGATCGATACAATTTTCTATGATTCGTCACCTCATTCTTCTGGCTCCGGTTGCTCTTTGTGTGGCCTTGGTTGCTTGTCAAACGGGCGGCCCGAAAACAGCCGGCGCCGGGAATCGCTACGGCTATGGCGCCGTTCCGAGTCCAACCCCGACCCCAGTGAGCGCTGTGCCTAAACATACGTCGGAGAGTACGACGGAGGAAACTCCGCCTCCTGAAGCCTTTCCGACGCCTTCTCCGACAGCGCCGGCGCAGCCCGAGAACTACCCCGTCGCGACCAAGGTACCTGGTAAAACTGGACGCGTAATCAGTCCGTACGCTCCAAATGCAGGTGAAGTCGACGTGGAAGGATATCCGCCAGGTGCGGAAGTGAAAGATCCGTACACAGGAAAGATCTTTCTCGTACCCTAAGTTTTCGGCTGTCAGTACTCAGTCAAAGCGGGACGCGCAGGTGCGCGCGTCCCGTTTTGCTTTTGCGATTATGGAAGCACGCAGTGTGGGCATCGTTGGTGTGGGCATGATGGGCGGTTCGATTGCGCTCGCTGCGCTCCGTGCCGGTTACTCGGTCTTTTTGTACGATCGCGCGGCTTCTGAAAAGCTGGCCGGACCGAAGTTTCGCAAGGCGTTGGTGGTGAACGACCTTGCGGAGCTGGTCTCCAACAGCCGGCTCGTCATCCTGGCGACCCCAATCGGCGCGCTCGCACAGGTCGGCGCCGCCTTAAGTGAACTGGTAGGTTCCGACCACGTGGTTTCGGATGTGGCGAGCGTTAAACAACCGGTTGCCGAGGTTCTGTCCACTGCATTGCGAAATCGGTGCGAATACGTTCCTGCACACCCGATGGCCGGATCGGAAAAGTCCGGCGCCGAGGCTGCGCGCGATGATTTGTTTGCTGGCGCGGTGACGCTGCTCTGTCCGGAACTGGCCGCTGAGGCAGCCAGCGTGTTGCTCGTCACTCGCTTTTGGGAAGCACTGGGCACCCGCGTCGTTCTGGTCAGCGCCGCGGCTCATGACCAGTTGGTTGCTGTGATGAGTCATCTGCCTCATCTGATTGCCGCGCTTCTGGTCAAACACGTGGCGGCGACAGACAGGGCAGCGCTTGATCTCTGCGGGCCCGGGTTCCGTGACGCGACTCGAATAGCATCCGGGGCGACCGAACTCTGGGCGGACATTCTGTTGTCGAACGCGGACGCCGTGCAAGAGCAACTCCGAGCGTTTAAGAGAGAGCTGGAAGAAGCCATGGTCTTGCTGGCGGAAAAAGACGCGAAAAAATTGCAAGCTTTGCTCGACGACGCCAAGGAGAATCGCGATAGGTTATCGCCATAGTGCGTTATGTCAGAACTATTGGTTTTTAGGGCACCAACGATCGAGGCAGAAATTCGAGTTCCCGGCGACAAGAGCATGTCGCATCGCGCGGTTCTGCTCTCGGCCATTTCGAATGGAACTTGCGTCGTCCGCGGTTTCCTGCCGAGCCAGGATTGTCAATGCACAGTTAACGCGATGCGAGAATTCGGGATCGCAATCGAACAACCTGAAGAAACGACGTTGGTAATTCATGGTCAGCGAGGAATTTTTCATCCGCCGGCCCGGGCAATCGATTGCGGCAATTCCGGGACGTTGATGCGGCTGCTTTGCGGGCTCGCTGCGACGCAGCCCTTTGAATCAAGGTTAATCGGTGATGCCTCACTTTCGTCGCGACCGATGAGGCGGGTCATCGAACCGCTGACCCAGATGGGCGCCTCAATTGAAGCAACCGGGACAAACGGCGCGGCCCCGCTCCTTATTCGCGGCAACCGGTTGCGCCCGATTCGCTACGAGCTTCCGGTCGCGAGCGCCCAGGTCAAAAGCGCGATTTTATTCGCGGCGCTCAGGGCAACAGGCAAAACCACGATTGTGGAGCCGTTCCCGACGCGAGACCATACCGAGAGGATGATGTCTTATTTTCTTGTTCAATCGCAACGAGAGAAGCTCGGACAGGGATTCGCCATCTCGTTGTATGGCGACCAGGTGCCGGAATCCAGAGACTTCACGGTTCCTGGGGACATTTCGAGCGCTGCGTTCTGGTTGGTGGCAGCCGCTGCACAGGAAGATTCTGATCTTTTAGTGCGCGATGTCGGACTGAACAATACTCGGACCGGGATACTTTCGGTGCTATTGCGCATGGGGGCGCGGGTTCGCGAAGTGATTGAGGATTGGGACCAGGTCGAGCCGAGAGGCGAAGTTCGGATCCAGGGCGGGCGGCTACGCGGAACGACGATCGCAGGGGACGAGGTGCCGAATGTCATCGATGAGATCCCGATTCTCGCCGTAGCGGGTGCATTAGCCCACGGTAAGACGGTGATTTGTGACGCCAAGGAATTACGCGTTAAAGAAACCGATCGTCTGGCGGCCATTGCGACAAATTTAACCGCGATGGGAGTCGAGGTCGTTGAATTGGAAGATGGGCTTGAAATCTACGGCGGCGCCCCGCTCCTGGGAGCGCGCGTGAAAAGCTACGGCGATCATCGGATTGCCATGGCTTTCGCAATTGCAGGAATGTTCGCCAATAATCAAACGGTGATCGAAGACACTGACTGCATCGCCACTTCGTATCCAAGATTTGCCCAGCAGTTGCAGAAATTCCTGTCGCCGGACGAGAACCCACCTACTCCTGTAATTAACCCAGCCGAAGTTTTAGAAAAGAATTGAATCCGGAAACCGTCTCCGAATACTCGGTGATTGCTATTGACGGACCTGCCGCCTCTGGGAAAAGCACGGTCGCGCGCAAGCTCGCCCGGCGACTCGGTTTCTCTTACGTCAATAGCGGTGCGCTCTATCGAGGGGTCGCCTGGCTGACCACGAAGCACCATATTCCGACCGACGACACCAACGCGGTTTGCGCCCAGGTGCGAAAATCGGTCTTCAACTTTGATCTGCAAGGCAAGGAGTTAGTTTTCTTGATCGACGGAATTAGTCCCGAACCGCATTTGCGCGACGAACAGGTCAATCGAACGGTCTCATCCATTTCTGCGATTGCGGAAGTGCGCGAATTTCTAGTGACGCATCTTCGGAAATTTCTGACCTGGGATAACCTGGTCATGGAAGGACGTGACATTGGATCCATGGTGTTTCCCGATACGCTCTACAAGTTTTACATCGATGCCTCGCTCGAGGTCCGGGCGCAGAGAAGAGCGGTCCAGGGGCAACGTGACGATCTGTTTTTCCGGGACCGGGCCGATTCCTCCAGACGTGCCTCTCCGTTGACGATCGCCGAGGATGCGCACGTGATCGACAGTTCGTCTCTGACAATCGATGGCGTCGTGGGAGAAATTGTCGGACGCTTAAAGATGAAAGGGCTCCCAGAGGCGCTCCGCCTCGAGTGATGAAACCACTCTACTGGTTCTTCCATACGCTTTTCGGGATGATTGCCAGGGTCGCCTTCCAGTATCGCGCCTATGGACAGGAGAACATCATCGAAGAGGGCCCGGCCATAATGGCTGTCAATCACCAGAGCTACCTCGATCCTCCACTGGTCGGTATTACCTGTAAGAACGAACTTTACTATCTGGCGCGTAAAACACTTTTCGAGAAAAAGTTACTCGGACCGATCATTTCCAGAGTGAACGCGCTTCCGGTCGATCTATCACGAGGCGATCTTGCGGCTTTCCGATCGGTCATGAAACTGCTTCAGGAGGGACATCGAACCGTTATTTTTCCCGAGGGCACACGGTCGTTGACCGGACAGATCCAGAAAGCGCGGCCGGGGATCGGCATGATCATCGCCAGGACGCTTGCCCCCGTCGTTCCGATGCGAATCTTTGGATCGTTTGAAGCTTGGCCAAAAGGCGGGAAGATCAGGCCGCACCCGATCACTGTGGTCGTCGGGAAGCCGATCCGGTTCAAAAAAGATGATTTCGCTGCCCACAATCGTGAAGTCTACCAGAAGATCAGCGAGCAAGTCCTTGCCGCCGTTGCCGCATTAGAAATACCTGAGAAGTGAAAGTAGTTGTCAGTAGTCAGTTGTCGGTTGTCCGTGGGAGAGACAAAGCAGTTGTCAGTAGCCAGTAGTCGGTTGTCCGTGGGAGAAACGGTGCGCGATTTCCGGACTGGCAACTGACAACAGACAACCGAGAGATTTCCGGACGGACAACTGACAACCGACAACTGACAACCGATTTGGACTTCAAACCAGACGAACCGCTCGAGTCTTATCCAGCCTGAGGATTTCGCCGGGAACGAAAGTGATCTGGGCCTTGACGTTCGTGATCTTTTCACCGCGCCATTGGACACTTCCTTGCTCCACGAGCCGGCGGGCATCACTCCGTGATCGGACGATCCCGAAGCCCTTAGAATAGGCGGTGACAATAGCTGAAACGAGGTCATCTGCAAGGTCGGTCGCACTGACCTTTGGCAGGTCCACGGAATCCAGATCCCGTTTCCCAAAGCGCAGATTGAACTCTTCCAGAGCGGCCTGTGCCGCCAGCCGATGATGGAACTGTTCCACCAGTCTGGATGCCAGCTGTTTTTTGGCCTCCATCGGATGGATCGCAGGCAGTTTTTCGCCAAAAAGAACCTCATAATATCGGGCCATCAGTACATCGGAGATGCTCATCAACTTGCCAAACATCTCCTTCGGCGGCTCGCAGATGCCGACATAGTTGTTCAAGCTCTTGCTCATTTTCTGCACTCCATCGAGTCCTTCGAGAACCGGCTGCAGACACGCAACCTGCTGGGGCTGCCCTTCCTCTCTCTGGAGATCTCGGCCAACCATGATATTGAAAAGCTGATCCGTTGCGCCCAGCTCCACATCCGCCCGAGTCACCACTGAGTCCCAGCCTTGCAGGAGCGGATATTGCAGCTCGTGGAGAAAGACCGGCAACCCATCATCCACCCTGGTCTTGAAATCGTCCCGTTGCAGCATTTGCTGAAGGGTCACCCGACTGTTCAGTTTGATGACTTCCAGGTAACTCATTTTCCCGAGCCATTCGCTGTTAAAGACTATTTCCGTTCGGGCTGGATCGAGGATTTTGAACGCCTGGACCTTGTAGGTTTCGGCGTTGGCCATCACCTGGGCGCGGGTCAACATCGGACGGGTAGTCGACCGGCCGCTCGGATCACCCACCATCGAGGTGAAATCGCCGATGATTAACACCGCCAGGTGACCCAGATCCTGAAATTGCCTCAACTTAAAGAGGTTGATCGAATGCCCCAAATGCAAATCTGGCGATGTGGGATCGACCCCGAATTTGACTCTAAGAGCACGCCTCTCTTCCAGTTTCTTTTTCAATTCGGCTTCATTGATGAACTGCGAGCCACCGCGTTTCAGAAGTTCTATGGTCTTTTCCGGTGATTCCATTTTTCGACTCGTGAGAGGGCCGAACGCTGCCCCAGATCTGGCCGGAGCGCAAATAGGGACCGCAGCGAGGGCAGCGAATTAAGGGGCCATAAGCTGCCGGTGACCGGGCGAGTGGCCAACACGGTTGACAATTGCAGACCTCTGATTAACCTTCCCGACCCTTGATGCTGCAGGAACTAACGACATGAAAAGAACTTACCAACCTTCAAAACGCACCCGGAAACGCCAGTTCGGCTTCCGCGCCCGGATGAAAACCAAAGGCGGAAGAGCGACTTTGACCCGGCGGCGTCAACGAGGCCGGAAACGTTTGGTTCCGGGCGGGGTGGAATTGCACTACGCGCGCCATACCGAGGCTTAGAAGAGTATGATCCGCCCTGGGCGGATAAGGCTTAAGTTTTCGCGGTCATCGCGCTTAAGTCGTGCCTCTGAGTTCCGCTTGGTCAAAGCATCGGGTAAATCCTGGACCGGAAAGCATCTGATATTGGCCATCCTAACGCGGGAAACCAAAGCAGCGCCCAGAATCGGGATCATTGCCACCAAACGGCTTGGAAACGCAGTTTCCCGCAACCAGGTCCGGAGAAGAATCAGGGAAATATTCAGGTTGAATCAGCATCGCATCCAAAGAGGGTTCTGGCTTGTGACGATCGCTCGTCTCTCCTCGGCAAGCGCGACATTCGACGAGCTCCGCCGAGACTGGTTGCGGCTGGTGGAGCGCGCCTCTATTTTAGCGCCTGACTCACATGGCTCGCATCCTCCGGATCTTACTTAAAGTGTACAAAGCGACGTTATCACCGTTCCTGGCAATATTGACCGGCGGACCCGGTACCGGATGCCGGTTCAGCCCCACTTGCTCCGAATATTTTGTCGAGGCCATCGAAGTGCACGGCTGGATGGTGGGGGGCTGGCTGGGCATCAAACGAATTTTTCGTTGCCACCCTTGGGGCAATTCCGGGTATGACCCGGTCCCAACCAGGCAATCAAAGTGCAAATGAACTTCTTAATCTGATCGAAGTATGGATCGTACAGCTTGGATAGCAGTCGCGCTCGCCACGATCGGCCTCATCGCTTCGCTCGTTTGGGAACAGCGCCAGGCGGCCGAAGCCCGGGTCAGATTTCTGCAGCAGCAAGCCGCCTTGGCTGCTCAGGCCACACCGACACCGCAAGCGGCTCAGCCTCCTGGACCGAAAGCTTCCTCCAACCTTCCGTCTCAGCCATTGACCGATCAGAAGCAGAGCGAGGAACAACCCGAACACGACGAGACCCTGAAGAGCGGCGTCGCTGAGCTCAGTTTTTCCAATAACAAAGGTGGGCTCGTCACTGTTGGCCTGTTGAATCATCGGGCAGAACAAGGGCAGCTGGTCCAGCTCAATACGGACCGCACAACCGCTATCGGAGCGATCACGCAAAATCCGAATAATTGGCAAGATGGCGGGTACGCTCTTTCCACGGATCCCGCCGCCGGCACAGCCACTCTAACACGTACCGATTCAGACGGACTCTCGATCACCAAAGTTTACACTTTAGCGAAGGGGGCAGGTCTGAAAGACGATTACCAGGTGAACCTCGCCATTACTTTCAAGAATAATGGCTCAGCCTCTTTTGATACGCCCGGCTTTTTCGTGAGCACGGGAGCTGCCGAACCGATCCACCGGACCGATAGGATCTATGCGACTCAGTTTGACTGGTACCGAGACGGTAAATTTAACTCCATCGCGGTCAACTACTTTGATCCCGGCAAACTTTTCGGGATGTTTCAAACAAGTGGGCCGAAGGATGTTTACACCGCTACAGCCGACAAAATCCTCTGGGCGGCGGTAAGCAATCAGTATTTCGCGACGATTCTGGCACCACAAGAGACGACTGGTCAGCAGGTCTGGTCGATGCCGGTGAATATTCCGAACGAGGATGGCCAGACGCCGATCAAAGCCATCCAGGGTGCAATCGAAATTCCGGGCTTCAGCTTGCCAGCCGGAGAGACCAAGACCGTCACTTTCCACATTTACGCTGGGCCGAAAGAGTTCACCCGCTTGGCCAAACTCCCGAACGATCAGGCCGATATCATGAATTTCGGCTGGGCCAAATGGGTCAGCGAACTGCTCTTAACGGTAATGAACACGCTCCACGCGTGGGTGGGAAGCTATGCGCTCGCCATCATCATCATGACGATCATTATCCGGTCGCTGCTCTGGCCGCTGCAAAACGCGGCGACTAAGTCGATGCGAAAGATGTCCAAGCTTTCGCCGATCATGAACGAGCTCCGCGAGAAGTACAAAGATGATCCGCAGCGGATGAATCAGGAGACGATGAAGCTCTACAAGGATTATGGCGTCAATCCCTTTGGCGGCTGCCTTCCGATGCTCGTTCAGATCCCGATTTTTTTCGGCTTTTACGGCATGCTCGATAAGGCCATCGAGCTACGTAACAGTTCGTTTCTCTGGGTACACGATCTATCGCAACCAGACACTGTTTTTCATCTCGGCGGCATCCCGATCAATATCCTGCCTCTGGTGATGGCCGCGACGCAGTTGTGGCAGATGAGTATAACGCCAAAGACCGGCGATCCGGCTCAGCAGCGGATGTTTCTTTTCATGCCGCTGATTTTCCTTTTTATCTGTTATAATTATGCATCAGGTTTGGCGTTGTACTGGACGGTGCAAAACCTCTTTTTCGTGGCCCAGATGTACCTGACCAGAAAACAGGGGGATGCCCCGCTCGTGAAAATCGCCAAGAGTCCTCAGGTTGCCAAGCGTAAGAGTTATCGCTAAATCGTAATTATACCCCCGCAGGAGAAAATGGAAGCCAAGGAGATACTAGACACGATGCTTGGTTATCTCGGCTTCGTCGCGGACATCCAGGAAGTCGAGACCGACAGCGGTCGTCAACTCCAGGTTTTTACGGCCGAAAGCGAGGCACTGATCGGTCACGACGGTGAGACGCTGGAAGATTTACAGTTTCTTTTGAACCGGATTCTTCAGGCCCAGGATCGGAATGCGCACCGGGTTCAAGTCGATATTGGCCACTGGCGCGCGATGCGGGACGACAAACTGCGACAGCGCGTCCGTCAAATGGCCGACACCGTACGGATTTCCGGCCGACCGGTCAAACTCGAACCGATGAATTCCTACGATCGCCGGATCGTTCACAACACGTTGAAAGAGGATCCGGATGTGATGAGTTTCAGCCCAAACGATGACGCGCGGATCAAGCGCATCACGTTGCAGAGACGGCGCAGGTAGGAAGTAGTTGTCAGTTGTCTGTGCGGAAATCCCAAATAGAGTTGGACCTTCGACTGTGCTCGCGCATGTCTTTCCCACAGACAACTGACAACCGGCAACTATTTTGATGCTTGGCCTGCAGCGATGACTTTTATTCATCCTCAGTGTCCTGGCTGTTGGAAAGCATATCTTTGATCGACTTCCGTTTGCGGAGGCGTAGCCAATTGTTCCAGGTCTTTCGCAGATTATCTTTCACCGAGATGTACTCCTGGTTCAGATCGTTCTGTTTCGGAATCTGATCGAGGATGCCGCGCACGGAAAAGTCTTCGGTTTTCAGAATGGTATAGGCCCTGCCGATGGCGGCATGATGATGCGCGTCGCTGGCGGCGGTCATCGCGAGACCCCGTTCCATCGCATAGTTAAACGCCGACTGATTGTACCGTTTCAGCGTGCTTGCCGCGTTGAAAACCTCAATGGCGTCGATTGGCAGAGTATTCAGGACGTTCTCGCGGATCCCGGCTCGGAAAAGATCGTAGGGATGCGGAGGCACTGCCAAGCCGCCCGCCTCGTGAATCAAGTGACAGACTTCGAGCGCAGGCCTTCCCTTCAAGTTCGGCAGGACGGCTCCGATACAGAGGAGATGACCCTCTGCGGTGGTGACTTCGACTCCTGGAACGATCAAAAAATTATTCACCGGCAGGCCGTCTTCTCGCATAAGGCCCTTGTCCAGCAGGTAGGTGATCGCATCGCAGGTATTGTGATCGGTCATTACGAAGGCATTCAGTCCCTTCTTGCGGGCGGCCTCAATCAGTTGTTCCGGACTGCTTACCCCGTCGCCAGAAAAGAATGAATGGCAATGGAGGTCAATCTTCACAGACATGAATTGCAGATTATCGAGGAAATGAATCGCGCCAACTAAAATTTCCCTCGCGCACCGAGCCCAATCCTCGGATGAAAGTCTCAGTTTTCCTTGATCAAAGAAGAACTTCTTCAGTGCAAACGCCAGGGATTGTGCTAACAAAACTTCGATGGACGGATTGACAGCCGAGTCGAGCTTACGCCCGCAGGAAACGATCAACGAGAAGCGCGAAACAGGCGTGCCGGCTTTCAAAGAATGGGCTATCGTCTGTGCTTCAATCGAGCGCGGAGAGACCAGTTTGATCTTCCGAAAGGGCGGAATCGCCGAAGGTCGGAAGGGATTCCGATTCAAACATCGGCGCTTTTTTTTGTTCCCTACCTATTTCCACGAGCAGATTGAGCGAACGCGTTTGAACCGGGAACGCGAGGTGACGCCGCGGAATGACTGCGTTGCGATCTCCGTTTTTCTGGAGATCGAGTTCGCCATCTTGATGCGGGACTTGACCCCGATCCAGGCGTTGGAGCCGTTGCACGTCTTGCAGGCGACTGTCCTGGAGGAACGCTTTCATTACGACAAACAAGAGGGTTTGCACGTTGCTTTTTTGCGCGCATTTCGGATTTCTCCCGTTTGGGAGTTGCCGTTTCATCCTTCGTACGGCGGATGCCGCTCCTGGGTTACTTTGCCCGATCCGCCCTCTGATTTGAGAAAGGAACCGGTGCTCACCGACGAAGAACAAAGCCGACGTCGCTCTCTGTGCCTCACTCGAATCCGGTCACATGTAAAGTAGTTGGATTCGCTGGAATGTCGCGGCGACTCGATCGCGGACGCGATTGATTTCCCGCGAGTTCGTATGCCTGTTCAGAGAGCTGATGAGATGGTCGAAAATAGGTCGTGCATCTTCGAGCTTCGACTTCAGAGACTCCATGTAATCCTCCATCGCCTTTTTGGAATCGGGATCGGCGTCCATGGATTTCACCACTTGGGAATCTGCGAATTGATCTTTATTCGCATTAAATTCGTCGACGAACTTGTTGGCTTGGTCACAGAATTTGTCCGCGGCCTTGATGAGATCCGATTCTGTTGTCACGGTATCGAGGGCCGACCCGAGATCGTTGATTGCGGTAAGGTAGACAGAAAACGGCTCCTTGTATCGGTCAATAACGGCTTGTTTTTCTGGATCGAGCGCGAAGCATGCAAGACTTAGAACGAGAAGAGCGGACCCGAGCGAGACTGCAAACTTCAGATTCATAAAGATGTCATACCGCGACTGCGGGACATTGTTTGAGTGTTACCTGGGAATCAATTAAAAATTCTTTGCTTTGACTTTGACGACAAGGTAATTGCTCACGGTGGGCCTCCCTTCCGAGAAGATCGGGCGCTCGTCGGTCCTGACGTAAAACGTTGTCGAGGATCCGCCATCGAAATTTAACGCTCGGATGATGCGATGGTCCGGAAGCAATGTCGCCTCCGAGAGGATTTCGCCCATGGCTTGCAGAGTGACCGCGCGGCAAATGCCGAAACCCCAGACAGAGGAACCGGACGAAAAGATAAAAGTTCGAGCTGCGACGCGCTCGTTCTCCAAACCGGTCACGGTCCGGCCGCCATCAACTAGAAATGGCCCGCATTGGATGGCTTGCTCGATCCCTTTGGTGCCGGGAAATTCCCGCGTTCTCGCCAGCCAAGGCCGACCGTTTTTCACGTAAAATATTCCAGACAAAAGTTTTGCATTTTCTAAGCGGTGGACCAGGCGGTCGTTGCTGATTAACAACCCAACCGGCTCGAGGTTCGCTTTAAAATAACCACCGTTTATCCCAGCTGACCCATCACGCGCCTCAATGAGCTCTCTCAATCCTCGAATCTGTCCGTCTGTGTTCGCAATTACTTCGAGCGTTACATCCGCAGGTTTGAAATAGACAAGATCAACTTCAGCTTCCGCTGCGCCGTCTGTTACCCGCAACTCTGATGCAGCCAGCTTTCCGTACGACCCAGGCGAGTCGCGTCGGTCAAGTATCTTCCAATCGGCGTATAAACCTACCGGGGTGAGAAGAAAGAGCAGAAGAAGCCTTTTCACGATATAGATTGAACCTGAGAATCGACACCGTCCTGCGCCGGCGCATGAGGTCATTTCAGCCCGGTCGCCAGCACCGTTTGAAAGTATGGACTATTCAGTTCCCTGGAAACGACCTGTACGTCGTTCTCTCGAAATCCGGCTTGCTCGAGCAAACGCACGAGCTCGACCTCGCTGAATCCGAGCCAAAGATCCGCGTACAATTCTCTTGCCTGTTCGTAGCCGTGGGCGAGCAGATCGAGAATCACCAGGCGCCCTCCCGTGCGCAATATTCGTCGCGCTGCTGCGATTGCCCGTGGTGGGCTGTTTGCGTGGTGCAGCGCTTGGCCGAATATTGCCAGATCGATCGAGTTGTCCGGTATAGGTGGTTCTTCAAGGTCACCAATACGATACTCTAAATTCGTGAATCCGTGATCTTTCGCGAGTTGGGACCCGACCTCGACCATGCGCTCGGAAATATCGATGGCAATGACCTTCCGAGCACTTTTGGCAAGTATTTGAGAGAGTGTTCCTTCTCCCGCGCCCAAGTCTGCCACATCGATCGGGGGAATCATCGTGAGGAAGAGATGTGCCAATGCTTGCCAGGATCTGCCTGGGCAATAGCTCCGCCCAAATTTGCCTGCGAGCTTGTTGAAGTACTCACGGGTGCGGTCCTTGCGCTTGGCGATCACGTGGTGCAGACTTGACCGGTCCGAAGCCGCTTCGGGCATATCCGTGACAGCTAGCCGGATGAGGCTTCTGAGCTCCGCCTCCTTAATCGGGCCGCCAGGAGTCCAGCTGTAATAAATGTTTTTCCCGACGCGGCGATCCCGGACCAGACCGCCCCGCTTCAACTGCGCTAAGTGAGTCGAGATCCGCGATTGGCCCATTCCGAGGATTTCCTGGATTTCGGCGACTGACAATTCTTCGGCCTGGAGGATATGCATCAACCGGGCGCGAGTTGGGTCGGATAAAGTTCGAAGAGAATTCAAAGTTGACGGCATGGAAATACGGTCGATATATCAGTCTATCATGATTGGTCAATATTCGCATCTGCCTTCCTCGCTTCTCTTTTCGCGGTAGATCCTAATCCAACCGATCCCTATTATTACTTATGGCGCGTCGTTACATCTTTTCTTCTGAATCCGTGGCCGAGGGGCATCCTGACAAAGTCTGCGATACCATCTCCGATCAAATCCTGGATGCCTGCTTAGCGCAGGACCCGAAAAGCCGAGTGGCCTGCGAAACTCTCGCCAAGGGAAATCTGGTAGTTATAGCGGGCGAAATTACTACCAACGCACGATTCGATTATCTCGACGAGGTGCGTTCCGCTATTCGCGAAATCGGATACGTCCATGAAGATTCACTCTTTCACGCTGATACATGCGTGATCGTTCAAGCGTTGAGTCGGCAATCGCGTGACATCGCGCAAGGTGTCGACGCCAAAGCCGCCGAGGGTAAAGAAACTGACGAACAGGGAGCAGGTGATCAAGGATTGATGTTCGGTTTTGCTGTTCGCGAGACGCCGGAGTTGATGCCGGCGCCAATCCAGTTGAGCCACAAACTCGGCCGCGAGTTGACCCGCCTCCGCAAATCCGGTGAGCTGCCATGGCTTCGCCCGGACGCCAAGACCCAGGTTTCCATTGAGTACGAGGGGTATCGTCCTATTCGGGTAGACACGGTCGTGATCTCCACTCAGCATGCTGCGGCAGTTAAACATAAGGAAATTCGTGAGACTCTGATCGAACGGGTCATCAAAGGAGTCATCCCGGCCAATTGGATCGATTCTTCCACCCGATATCTCATTAATCCGACGGGTCGCTTTGTGATTGGCGGACCGGAAGGCGACTCTGGACTGACCGGCCGCAAAATTATTGTCGATACCTACGGCGGAATGGGCCGGCACGGCGGTGGCGCGTTTTCAGGGAAAGACCCATCGAAAGTGGACCGTTCCGCCGCTTACATGGGAAGGTATGTCGCGAAAAATGTCGTCGCCGCTGGATTGGCGGACAGGTGCGAAGTGCAATTTGCCTACGCGATCGGGTATCCTGATCCGGTCAGCATCTCCGTCGATACGTTCGGCACGTCAACGGTTGACGAAGAAAAAATCGAACAAGCGGTTCGGGAAGTTTTCAATTTCAAACCGGCGGCGATTATCCAGCAACTTGAACTGCTTCGCCCAATTTACCGCAAGACTACCAACTACGGGCACTTTGGCCGTGAAGACGATCTGGACGCTCTCCGCTGGGAACGGACGGACAGGGCCGACGCACTGAAACAATTTGTCTCCTGAGCCTTTGAATATCCTTTTTCGCTTCAACCCCGTCTCCAACCGCAAATTTTCATGAGTACCGTGACGACCATACCAACCGCAGATTACAAAGTCGCTGACCTCGGACTAACCGAGTTCGGCAGAAAAGAAATTGAGATAGCCGAAACCGAGATGCCTGGATTGATGGCGCTGCGTGCGGAGTTTGGGACGGCGCGGCCGCTCGCCGGGGCCCGGATCGCGGGCTGCCTTCATATGACAATTCAGACGGCGGTACTGATCGAAACGCTGATCGAACTTGGAGCGTCGATTCGCTGGTCGAGCTGCAACATCTTCTCGACCCAGGATCACGCTGCAGCCGCTCTCGCTGCAACCGGAATACCCGTTTTCGCGTGGAAGGGTGAAACGCTCGAAGAATACGACTGGTGCATAGAAAAGACAATCTTCTGGCCCGATGGTCAACCGCTTAACATGATCCTCGACGACGGCGGCGATCTGACCGGCCTTGTCCACCAGAAATATCCGCACTTGTTAAAGGGAATCCTTGGACTTTCGGAAGAGACGACGACGGGCGTTCATCGTCTCTACCAGATGGTGGAACGTGGTGAGCTCGGTTGCCCTGCCTTCAACGTGAACGATTCCTGTACCAAATCGAAGTTCGACAATCTGTACGGATGCCGTGAGTCGCTGTTGGACGGCTTGAAGCGCGCGACGGACGTGATGATTGCCGGCAAGATTGCTGTCGTCTGCGGGTATGGTGACGTCGGGAAAGGGTGCGCGCAATCGCTGAAAGGCCAAGGGGCCAGGGTCATCGTAACGGAGATCGATCCAATATGCGCTCTACAGGCCGCAATGGAAGGGTACCAGGTCGCGACACTCGATGACGTGGTTCACGAAGCGGATATCTTCATCACGGCAACCGGCTGTCGGGACATTATCCGGCGCGAACACCTCGACGCGATGAAGAACCAGGCGATCGTGGCGAACATCGGGCACTTTGATCTCGAGATCGACATTGCGAGCGTGTTTGAGGACAAGAGCTTAAAACGCATCCACATCAAGCCCCAGGTTGATCAGGTGGAATGGCCGAACGGGAAACGTGTGACGGTTCTCGCCGAAGGCCGGCTGATGAATTTGGGTTGCGCGACCGGGCATCCCTCCTTCGTCATGAGCGCATCCTTCACGAATCAGGTGATGGCGCAGATCGAGTTGTTCACGAACCACGGTGCTTACGAAAACAAGGTCTATGTCCTGCCGAAGAAGCTCGACGAGAAGGTTGCACGTCTCCACCTGGACAAGCTCGGAGTGAAGTTGACGCAGCTGAGCGAGACCCAGGCGGGCTACCTTGGGATTCCGGTTCAGGGTCCTTACAAGCCGGATTTCTATCGATACTAGAATAATAGACGCTTACGTGGTGAGTCCGATTGTCAGGTGATCGGCGCGAGCGAACGGTTAGCCGGGAGGGCTCATAACTCATCAACATGGACGATCTCCCCAATCAGATTCGGGCGAAGATGCAAGCGGCCGGACTCAGTGCCGCTGCGATTCGCGCGTTCCTGTATCAATACCGTAAGCTCGAACGGAACGAGTCTGGTTTAATACCGGAGAGTTCGATTTCGCCTCTTGGACGCTTGTCCTCGATTGAGGATGAAACGGTCTCGGGCGAGCGGTCGAATGTCGCGGCTCAAACCGTGGTGTTAAAGCTGAACGGCGGCCTCGGCACCGGGATGGGTTTAGAAAAGGCCAAGAGTCTGCTGAGAGTCCGGGACGAACTCACCTTTCTGGACATCATCGTTCGCCAATTCTTACACCTGCGCTCTGCACTTGCTCCCCAGCTCCGCCTGATGCTCATGAACAGCTTCAGCACGAGCATCGATACCGCTGCAGCGTTGGCGAGCTACCCGGAACTTGGCGAGCTCGGACAACTGGAGTTGATGCAGAACAAAGTGCCAAAGATTGAGGTCAAATCGTTGGCGCCGGTGGTGTGGCCCCAGAATCCATCTCTGGAATGGTGTCCGCCGGGGCACGGCGATATCTATTCATCGCTTTTAGGCTCTGGGTGGCTCGAACGCCTGTTGAACGAGAACAAAGAGTTCCTCTTTATCTCGAATTCCGACAATCTTGGCGCCACATTGGACATCCGGCTTCTGGATTTCTTTGCCAACTCGGGTGCCCCGTTCTTGATGGAGGTCACTGCTCGCACCGCGGCCGATCGAAAGGGAGGTCATCTGGCGCGCAGAAAAACCGACCAACGTCTTTTGCTTAGGGAATCCGCGCAATGTCCTGAAGAGGATTTGGCGGCTTTTCAGAATATCGAGCGGCACCGCTATTTCAATACGAACAATCTCTGGATTCGTTTGGATGCGTTGCGCGCAGAATTGGATCGAGGCGATGGTTTTCTTCCTCTCCCCCTGATTCGCAACGAGAAGACGACAGATCCACGAGATAAATCGACGCCGAAAGCTTTTCAGCTCGAGACGGCGATGGGCGCTGCGATCGAATGTTTTGACGGCGCCAGAGCGATCGAGGTGCCGCGCAATCGTTTTTCGCCGGTTAAGACAACCGCCGACCTTTTAGCTGTTCGCTCGGACGCCTATGAATTGGATACGGAATTCCGGCTGGTGTTGCGGGCCGAACGGAACGGGGTGCCGCCGGAGGTGAAACTGAGCGAATACTATCAGCTAGTCGATCAATTCGAGTCGCTGGTTGCCGTTGGCGTGCCGTCCCTGCTGCGTTGCAACAGTCTTACGATTGAGGGCAAGATGGAGTTTGAGGCTGGCGTGGAAATCGTCGGAGATGTTAAATTCGTCGCTCGAGGTGAAGGTAAGAAACGGATCCGTTCGGGCACCTACCAGGACCGGGTGATAGAGCTATAGGGCGGATTTCAGAGTCGGACAAAGTCCCAAAGAAACCTGAACCACAGATAGAACATTCCGCGCCACGTGTAGCGCACCCTTTGTTCATCGACGTGTGCGAGAAGCCCGGCGCGCACATTGTGAGTAATCTGTGCCGTCAAGTCCTGCTGCAGCAAAGCCTGGATCGATGGGGGATCGAGTTTGGGAATCGCATCAACTGAAATCTTGTTGCGTTCCAGTAAATGCTGATGTGCATGGCACATGGCAGTGAACGAGGCTGTTGGTCGGATACGTTGAATATGGGTGTGCGGCAAAAATTTCAAAGAGTACGAAAACGGATAGTTCCAAGTCGTAAAGACATGGCCATCGGTAGGGCGAGTCATTAGACTGATATAATAAAAGGCTATATTGCCTTGATCGACCAGGCAAAGAGCGGCCTGGGCTTGGTCGCTGGGCCGGTGAAACAGCCTCAGAAATTGACGCTGCGCATCCCAGTCGCAGCCAAGATCATTGATGAGTTCGAATCCTTCCTGCTCAATCTCTTCGGTCAAATCGTCCAGATTCGGAAACAGATCCCGGCCGGGCGGACTTTTGTACTCAAGTTCACGTTCGAGAGGCATCCGTAACGACCGGATCTTGGTCAGAATCTCAAGCCAAGGCAGGAAGATCCAAAGCGTTGCAAATGCGAGACCGACAGCCCAGTTCCCGGACGGCAGATAACCGAGCAAAAATGACACCGCCAATACGCAGAGGACGCAGAGTCTTTGCGCAACCGGGTGATCGAAAGACCGAAATGCCATCCCCAGGACGGCGACCCCTAGGATTAGTAGAATTGACGAAAGCATTGTTCAAGCAGGGTCGGTTACGGCAGGATGTTATGCTCGTTTAGGAAATCTTCAAGTTCATCAGGTCCGAAATCGGGAAGAAACAAATCTCCAATGACCAGCGTCGGCGCGTAGGTCTGGCCGGAGATGCGTTTCAGCTCATTAAACGCCACGGGATCGCGGCAGACATCCACTTTTTTATATTTGTACCCGTGCTTGTCGAGATAAACTTCTGCCAGAGGGCACCACGGACATCCGGTTTTCACGTAGAGGATCATGG
>Ga0210383_10001665_pt1 | contig 20222 bp, 20 predicted proteins | sample IncBWC14OmetaG_FD_160072 | JGI IMG/M metagenome (GOLD analysis project Ga0210383, IMG submission 160072) | Forest soil microbial communities from Barre Woods Harvard Forest LTER site, Petersham, Massachusetts, United States - Inc-BW-C-14-O ... | reverse complement strand
ACGGCGACACCCTCGGCGGCGTCGTCGAGGTACTGGCCTTCGGGTTGCCGCCCGGGCTAGGTAGCTTCACCCACTGGGACCGGCGGCTCGACGCCCGGCTGGCCGGCGCGCTGATGTCCATCCAGGCCATCAAGGGTGTCGAGGTCGGCGACGGCTTCACCACGGCGACCCGCCGAGGCTCACAAGCGCACGACGAGATCGAAGCCACAGAAAACGGCATAGCACGGCGCACCAACCGGGCCGGCGGCATCGAGGGCGGCATGAGTACCGGCGAACCGCTCCGAGTAAGGGCCGCGATGAAGCCGATCTCCACCGTGCCGCGCGCCCTGGACACCATCGATACCAGCACCGGCGAGGCGGCCAAGGCGATCAACCAGCGCAGCGACGCCACCGCGGTCCCGGCGGCCGGCGTGGTGGCCGAGGCCATGGTGGCGCTCGTGCTGGCCGAGGCCGCGATTGAGAAGTTCGGCGGCGACTCGGTCGAGGAGATGCGCCGCAACGCGGAGAGCTACCTGAAGGCCCTGGTGATCTCATGACCGGGCCGGCCGGACCCGGACCCGGCGACGGACCCGGACCCGGGCCCGTGGCCGTGCTCATCGGGCCGCCCGGCGCGGGCAAGACCTCGGTGGGCCCGCTGCTGGCCGAACGCCTCGGCACCAGCTTCCGCGAGACCGACGCCGATATCTCCGCCGCCGCGGGCCAGCCGGTCAGCGACATCTTCATCGAGCAGGGCGAGCCGGCCTTCCGCCAGCTCGAACGCGAAGCCGCGGCCCGCGCGCTGCGCGAGCACGGCGGTGTGCTCGCCCTTGGCAGCGGCGCGGTCCTCGACCCCGACATCCAGCACCGGCTCGAGGGCCTGCCCGTGATCTACCTGGCCGCCGACTTCGCCACGATCGCCCGGCGCCTGGGCCTGGACCGGCCCCGCGTGGTCATCCCGGGCAACCCGCGCGGTCGGCTGCGCGCCATGCTGGAGGAGCGCCGCCCGCTCTACGAGCAACTAGCCACGGTCACGGTCGAGACCGACGACCTGGATCCCGACGAGCTCGCGGTCGAGATCAGCGCGAGACTCAAGCAATGACCGCGACCAGGATCGACGTCCAGCCGTCGGACGGCGGGTCACCCTACTCGGTGGTCGTCGGCGTCGGCGTCCTCGCCGAACTGCCCGGCCTGATCCCGAAGCACGCCCAGACGGTCGTCGTCATCCACCCCGAAGGCCTGGGGGAGATCGCCCGCCCGGCCTGCGGGGCCCTCAAGGCGGCCGGGCTCACCGTCAAAACCGAGCCCGTTCCGGACGGCGAGGCCGCCAAGACCCTCGACGTTGCTGCCCGCCTATGGTCGAGCCTAGCCGACCATAGGCTTACACGCTCCGACTGCATCGTCGGCCTCGGCGGGGGAGCGACCACCGACCTGGCCGGGTTTGTCGCCGCCACCTGGCTGCGCGGCGTCCAGGTGGTGCTGGTCCCGACCACGCTGCTGGGCATGGCGGATGCCGCCGTGGGCGGCAAGACCGCGATCGACATCGCGGCGGGCAAGAACCTGGTCGGCGCGTTCCACTCCCCGGCCGGCGTGCTCGCCGACCTGGCCACGCTCGAGACCCTGCCCCGGGCCGACTACGTGGCCGGGCTGGCCGAGGTGATCAAGGCGGGTTTCATCGCCGACCCGGTCATCCTCGATCTGGTCCAGCAAGACCCCGGCGGCGCCACCGTGCCGCACGGCCGGCACGCCCGCGAGCTGATCGAACGCGCCATCCGGGTCAAGGCCGGCGTGGTGTCGGCCGACCTCACCGAGCAGGGCCCGCGGGAGATCCTCAACTACGGGCACACCCTGGGCCACGCCATCGAGCGCGTGGAGGAGTACCGGTTCCGGCACGGCGACGCGGTGGCCATCGGCATGGTGTACGTCGCCGAGCTGGCCCGCCTGGCCGGGCGCCTCGACGAGCCGACCAGCAAGCTGCACCGGGAGGTGCTGGCCAGCGTCGGCCTGCCCACGGCCTACCGACCCCAAGCGTGGCCCGCGCTGCGCGAGGCCATGAGCGTGGACAAGAAGGCCCGCGGCGCACGGCTCCGCCTGGTGGTGCTCGACGGCCTGGCCCGCCCGGGCATCCTGGACGACCCGTCCGAACAGCTCCTGCGGCAGGCCTACCAGGAGGTATCGACGTGATCACGCAGGTGCTCGTGCTCAACGGCCCGAACCTCGGCCGCCTCGGCATCCGGGAACCGGAGATCTACGGCTCGGTGTCGTTCGACGCCCTGGCCGACCTGTGCCGCTCGACCGGCCGCACCCTCGGCCTGCACGTGGACGTCCGTCAGACCGACGACGAGGGAGAGATGATCAGCTGGGTGCACGAGGCCGCCGACGCCCGGATGCCGGTGGTGATCAACCCCGCCGCGTTCACGCACTACTCCTATGCGCTGCGGGACGCCCTGGCCATGCGGACCGCCCCGCTGGTCGAGGTGCACATCTCCAACCCGGCGGCGCGCGAGTCGTTCCGGCACACCTCGGTGGTGGCCGCGGTGGCGGACGGGACGGTGGCCGGGTTCGGCTTGGTCTCCTACCAGCTGGCCCTGCAGGCCATCGCCGGCCTGGTCGCCGAGCAGGCCGAGCACGCCCCAACAGCCGAGCAGGCCGAGCCGTGATCGTCCTGGTCGGCTTCATGGGCGCCGGCAAGACCACCGTCGGGCACCTGCTTTCCGAGCGTCTCGGGCTCCCGTTCGCCGACAGCGATCGCATCATCGAGCAAAGGTCGGGGCGTTCTATCCCGGAGATCTTCGCCGAGGACGGCGAGCCCGCCTTCCGCGCCCTCGAGCACCAGGTCATCGCCGACCTGCTGGACGGCCCCCCACTGGTCCTGGCCCTGGGCGGCGGCGCCACCGAGCACCCCGGCACCCGCGACCGGCTCGCCCGCGCCCAGGTCGTCTACCTCCAGGTCGGGTACGAGCAGGCCATGCAGCGGGTCGGCGGCGACCAGGGCCGCCCGCTGCTGGCTCGCCCCGACCTGGCCGCGACCTACCAGCGCAGGCTCCCGCTCTACGCCGAGCTCGCGACCCTGACCGTCAGCACCGACGGCCGCCACCCGGAGGCCATCAGCCAGGACATCCTGACCCGCCTCACCACCGAACCCACGGTCGGCGGCCGGGCGCCGTATCTCCCATCCCGGCCGTAGCCAGTTTCATTTTGGGCCGAACGGTCCGTGGTGCGTGCCGCCGGATACCCTCCTGTCATGCGGATAGGGATCTTTCTGAACTACGCGGGCGGTTTCGCCGAGACGGTAGTGGAACTGGCCGACTACGAGCGGGCCGGGGCCGACATCGTGTTCGTGCCCGAGGCGTACAGCTTCGACGCGGTGAGCCAGCTCGGCTTCATCGCGGCCAAGACCGAGCGGATGCAGATCGCCTCGGGGATCCTCCCGCTGTACTCGCGCACGCCCGCGCTGCTCGCGATGACCGCGGCCGGGCTGGACTACGTCTCGGGCGGCCGGTTCACCCTGGGCCTGGGCGCGTCCGGCCCGCAGGTCATCGAGGGCTGGCACGGCGTCCCGTACGACGCACCGATCGGCCGGTCCCGCGAGATCATCGAGATCTGCCGCATGGTCTGGCGCCGCGACCGGCTGGCCTACCAGGGCAAGTACTACCATCTGCCGCTGGAGGGGGGCACCGGACTTGGCAAGCCGCTCAAGCTGATCAACCATCCCGTCCGGGAGCGCATCCCGGTCGCCCTGGCCGCCATCGGCCCGAAGAACGTGGCCGTCGCCGCCGAGCTGGCCGAGTCCTGGATGCCGATCTTCTATCTGCCGGACAGGGCCCGCGCGGTATGGGGCGAAGCGGTCGCCGAGGGCCGCGCCAAGCGCGACCCGGCGCTCGGCCCGCTGGACGTGATCGCGCATGCCCCGCTAGCCATCGGCGACGACGTGGCCGGCCTGCGCGACCTCAGCCGCCCGCAGCTGGCCCTGTACATCGGCGGGATGGGCGCCCGGGGCCGCAACTTCTACAACGACCTGGCCCGCCGGTTCGGCTACGAGGCCGAGGCCAAGGCGATCCAGGACGCCTACCTGGACGGCCGCAGGGCCGAGGCCGAGGCCCTGGTGCCCGCCGAGCTGGCCGAGCAGATGTCGCTCATCGGCCCGGAGGGCTACGTCGCCGAGCGCCTGGCCGCCTTCCGCGAATCCGGCGTGACCACCCTCAACGTCACGCCCCTGGCGCCTACCCACGAGGCCCGCGTCCGCCTCATCGAGCAGGTCCGCGCGCTTACTTCTTAACGCTCCCGCGCGACACCAGCCGGAACGGGAACTGGGCGATAACGCGCCAGGTACAGGTGGGCGGCAGGCTAGTGCCGGCCAGCACGGCCGGGGCCGGGAACGAGGCCAGCTCGCTGACCTCGGCCGCGGCCCGCGGGCCCTTCCCGCCGATGGCCGCGCCCTGGATCAGCAGCACCGAGCCCGGGGGCATGGCCGCCGGGTGGATGTCGTACAGCGCGGTTACATCGGTTCCGACCGGGGTGGCGACCTGCGTCACCACGGCCTGCTGGACCGGCGCGGGCTCGAAGTCGCTGCCCGTGGCCGGGTAGAAGCACCCGCTTACCGTGGTCCGGTTGACCGGATTGGCCGCCACCAGCGGACCGGTGTACGCAGCCGGATCCGTCCCGACGGTGATCACCCGGGCCGGCACCCCGTCGCCGGCCAGCGCCTGCTGCAGCCCGCCGAGGTCGAACACGTCCTTGAGCGTGACCGTGACCGTGCCGTCTGCGTTACGCTGAACCGCCCAGGCCGCGGTGACCAGCGACCCGGCGCCGCCCGATGGGAGGACGGCGGGGACCACGATCGCGGCGCAGGCCGCCACGGCCGCCGCCGCCCCCGCCAGCAGCACGGGCCTGCGGAACCGGAACCGGCCGAGCCCGGCGCGCCGGCGGTCGGAGCCGCGCCGCCTCCCGCCTGTCGCGCCGAGCGCCCCCTCCAGCCTGATTCGCGCCCGCTGGCGGGTCGGCTCGGCCTCCGCCGGCGGCGCCGGCCTGATCGCGGTGAACATGGTGATCTCATCCATCACTGGTCTCCTCGTCAACACCCATGGGATTGGCCCCGCCCAGGGCCTTGCGTGTTCTGGTCCGGATCCGGTTCAGGCGGGACTTGACCGCGCTGACGGTCAGGCCCATCGCCTCCGCCGACTCCGCATAGCTCAGCCCCGCCCAGGCCACGAGCAGCAACAGCTCGCGATCGTCGCGGGACAGCCCGGCCAGCACCGCGGCCAGCCGCGGCCGGAGCTGCTCGGCGGTCACCCGTTCCGCGGCCCGGCCGCCCACGTCCTCGCCCGCTGGCTCGGCCGGCACGGACCGCAGCAGCCTCAGCTGCCGCGCCCCAGCCCGCCGATGCCTGCCGATCTGCCGCACCGCGATCCCGTATAGCCAGGGCCGCGCGTCGGGCCGCGCCGGGTCGTAGGTGCCCCGGCGGGAGAACGCGGCCAGGAACGTCTCTGCGACCACGTCCTCGGCCAGGTCAGGGCCGAGCCGGGCGTGCGCGTAACGCAGGATCTCGTCCGCGTGCCGGTCGAAGATCACGGCGAAGCAACCTGGCTCAGCCAGTGATCGCTCGATCAGGTCCCCGTCGCTGAGCTCCTGCGCCTGCGCCGGCCCGGTCCGGCCCTGGTATTCGGTAAGCACGTGGTGTCCCTCATGCCCATACTCACCCGCAGAGGCCTCGCGGGTTGCGCGGTCGGGTGAATAGAGTTCAGCACATGCCAGAGATTCACGCCGCGCGCCGGGAGCGCGCCCGGCAGAAGATCGCCGAGGGCGGCGCCGACGCGGCGCTCATCACCGCGGCGCCGAACGTCCGCTACCTCAGCGGCCTGGCCAGCTCGAACGCCGCGCTGCTGCTGCTGGCCAGCGGCCCGGCGGTGCTGGCCACCGACTCGCGGTACGCCCTGGCCGCCCAGCGCGACTGCCCCGACCTGGAGCTGGTCATCGAGCGGTTCATCGAGCCGCGGCTGGCCGCGGAGATGACCCGCCGGGCCCTGCGGACCGTGGCCTTCGAGGCGCACGAGATGTCGGTCGAGCGCCACGCCGAGCTCGCCGCCAAAGCGGACGGTGTCACCACGGTTCCGTTCGGCCGGAAAATTGAGGAACTGAGGACGGTCAAGGATCCGTCCGAGCTCGAGCTGCTGGCCACCGCGTGCCGGATCAGCAGCCAGGCCATCGCCGACGTGTTCGCGCTGATCCGGCCCGGGCTGACCGAACGCCAGCTGACCGCGGCGCTGGACCGGCGAATGGTCGACCTGGGCGCCGAGCGGCCCGCCTTCGACACCATCGTGGCCAGCGGGCCGAACGGCGCCATCCCGCACCACGCGCCGACCGACCGGCCGCTGCGCCGTGGCGACCTGATCACAATGGACTTCGGCGCGCTGTACGGCGGCTATCACGCGGACATGACCCGCACCGTGGCGCTCGGCGAGCCGGCCGGCTGGCAGCGGGAGATCTACGACCTGGTCGCGGCCGCGCAGCGGTCCGGGATCCAGGCCGCCCGGCCCGGCGCGGACGTGGCCGACGTGGACGCCGCGGCGCGGGACCTGATCCGCGCCGCCGGGCACGGCGAGCACTTCGGCCACGGCCTCGGGCACGGCGTCGGGCTGGAGGTGCACGAGGCGCCGACGATCGGGTACGCCAGGACGGGTAAGCTTGCCGACCGGGTCCCGATCACCGTTGAGCCTGGTGTCTACCTGCCCGGCAGGGGCGGTGTCCGGATCGAGGACGTTCTTGTCGTGGGGGCCGACGGGACGGGCCTGCTCACGACGACCACGAGAGAACTTCTCGTCCTTTTACCAGGAGACCGAACGTGGCCACCACGAACGACCTGAAGAACGGCATGACCTTGAACATCGACGGCGGGCTCTGGACCGTCGTGGAGTTCCAGCACGTCAAGCCCGGCAAGGGCCCTGCCTTTGTCCGCACCAAGCTGAAGAACGTCACCTCGGGCAAGGTGATCGACCGGACCTTCAACGCCGGCGTCAAGGTCGACGTGGCGACCATAGACCGCCGCGAGATGCAGTACCTGTACCGCGAGGGCCCCGACTTCGTGTTCATGGACACGCAGGACTACGACCAGCCCCGGGTTCCCGCCTCCGTGGTCGGCGACGCCGCGAACTACCTGCTGGAGGAGCAGACCGTCACGGTCGCGTTCAACGACGGCCTGCCGCTGTACGTGGACATGCCCGCGGCCGTCGAGCTGACCATCAGCCAGACCGACCCCGGCGTGCAGGGCGACCGCTCGACCGGCGGCACCAAGCCGGCCACGCTCGAGACCGGCGCCACGGTCCAGGTCCCGCTGTTCATCTCCACCGGGGAGAAGATCAAGGTCGACACCAGGACCGGTCAGTACCTCGGCCGCGCCTGATGAACACGTCAGCTTCTCGTGCCCGCTCGTAGCAAGGCGCGCAAGCGGGCCCTGGACATCTTGTTCGAGGCCGAGCTGCGCGGCACGCCCGTGCTTGACGTGCTCGCCGAGCGCACCGCGCTGGCCAGCCCGCCCGTCTCGGCCTACGCCGCGGACCTGGTCCGCGGCGTGACCGAGCACGCGGCCCGGATCGACGAGCTGATCTCGGAGTACGCCGAGGGCTGGACGCTGGACCGGATGCCGGCCGTGGACCGCAACGTGCTGCGCATCGGCGTCTTCGAGCTGCTGTGGGCCCCGGACATCCCCGACGGCGTGGCCATCAGCGAGGCCGTCCTGCTGGTCCAGGACCTGTCCACCGACGCCTCGCCCGCGTTCGTCAACGGCCTCCTGGCCCGCATCGCCGAACTCAAGCCGTCCCTCCAGGTCTAGCCCGGCGTTACCCGAGCAGCGAACCCGCCCACCCCCGCAAGCCCCTGCGGACCCCTGCCACGCGCCGGATTCCGGCGCGGCCGTAACGTTTCCGGAACGGCGCGGACCTACGCTGGTGCATCGGATCACCGTGCGAGCGAAGGGTGCCCGGTGGACTGGTTCTTGCGGCTTCGGCGCCCCGTGACGGCGTGGGCGCTGGTCGGCCTGGTGGTACTGCTGGCCGTCGCGTTGATACCGCTGTCGCTCGCGGCCCGGCAGAATCCGCTGGCTTCGGGCGGCCCGCAGTTGGCGATCGCCGTGCCGTTCTCGGTTGTAGGGCTGGTGGTGGCCTGGCATCGACCGCGGAACCTGATCGGGTGGCTGATGTTCGCCCTCGGCGTCGGTTTCATTTTCGGTGTCGACAGCGGGTTGTACAACGTGCTCAACTACCGGCTCGGCTACCGGCTCCCGCTCGCCCCGGTCGTCCTGCTCCTGTACCACGTCTCGGAACCCGAGCTCGGGCTGCTCCCGCTGATCATCTTGCTGTTCCCGGACGGACGGCTGCCCTCGCCTCGGTGGCGCTGGCTAGTGGGCGGCTACCTGACGGTCGCCGTGGCCGACGTGATCGTGCAGGCCCAGATGTCGGTGTACGCGGTCACCCACCAGCGGACCCAGGTGGACACCAGCGGTCAGCTGCTTCTCTCCGACCACGCGTATTCGGTTTTCTATGCGCCCGTGGCTTTGATCTTCTTCGCGTTCTGGGTGCTGTCGGTCGGCTATCAGGTCGTGAGCTGGCGGCGCGCAGCCGGGGAACGGCGTCAGCAGCTCAGCTGGCTGATGGCCGGGGGCGTCGCGGCCCTCATCGCGTTCCTGGTCGCGATCCCGGCCGGCGCCCTGCCGTACGGCGTCGGGGAGGTGGTCAGCGACGTCCTCGAAGTCGGCATCGCTGCCCTGCCGGTCGGTATAGGCGTCGCGATCCTGAGGTACCGGCTGTACGAGATCGACCGGATCATCAGCCGGACACTGGCCTACGCGATCGTGACCGGGCTGCTGGTCGGGGTGTACGCCGGGCTGGTCCTGCTGGCCACACGAGTGCTGTCCATCAATTCGCCGGTGGCGGTGGCCGTGTCGACGCTGGCGGCCGCGGCTCTGTTCAGTCCGGTACGGCGGCGGGTGCAGCAGATGGTGGACCGCCGGTTCAACCGGGTCCGGTATGACGGGGAGCGCACGGTGGAGGCGTTCGCGGCCAGGCTGAAGGATGCGGTAGACCTGGAGACGGTCCGTGCTGACCTGGCCGACGTGGTGAACCGGGCCCTGGAGCCCGCACACGTCACCGTGTGGACCGCGAAGCCAGGCGCCCAGAAAACTGCAACGGACTAGGGTTGGGTGAAGCGGACGCGCAGGCCGAAACGGCGCAGCACGCGGAAGAACCAGAACGCCGACGCTCCCGTGCCCGCGACCACGCCGCCGATCGTGACGGCGGTGGTAAGCAGGAGGAACACCTTGACCGGCTCCAGGACCATCGCCGCCGCCAGGCCCGCGGTGGACACGGCGAAGATCCCGGCCCACAGCCAGGTCGCCCCCTGGAAGAACCGGTGCAGTCCCTGGTGGTGGGACGGGTGGCGGAGCGCCACCACCTCGGCGGCGAGCTGGGCCACCAGCGGCTTGCGGGTGGGGGCGGTCCGCGCGAACAGCACGCACAGGCCGAGGTTGGCCAGCGGGAACTGGAGCAGGAAGAACAGCATGCTGCCGGTGACGATGACCACGGCCGTCTGCAGGGTGAGCACCAGGGCCGAGATGGTCAGCAGACCGGGGACGCTGCGGGTGATGACCTTGCGGCCCACCACGGTCAGCCAGACCACACCGGTCGCGGCCAGCATGCCGGCGTTTCGCCCGCCGAGTTGGGCCCCGAGGAAGTAGCCGACGACCGGGATGCCGAGGGACTCGGCCAGGTTCCAGCCTGCGGTCAGCATCAGCCGACAGGGGCGAGGCAACTCGAGGTGCTCAGCCATGGCGAAGAGCATACGGTGGCCGAGTGCATGCGCGCTGGAGATGCCACGAGGTCAGGTAAAGAAGAATCTGTGAGTTCCGCACGGTTATATGAACGGCGAACCGGTCACGCAGGTTCACCGACCCGGTACGGAAAGTAGTGAAAAACGGTAACCCGGTAGCGTACGGTCATCGCTGCCGCTTACACGCGCGCGGTGGCCGGGCACTACATTGGACTGGAGCGAAGGAGGCTCGCGTGGCCGTGGACTTCAGGCGCGACGGCGTCCGCTCCTCGCTCGTCTGGGACGTGCTGAGCGCGGTGGTCTCCGCCCGGGCGGCGGCCACCGGCCGGTCGGCTCTCGACATCGTGGACGTGGGCGGGGGAACCGGCGGGCTGGCCGTGCCGTTCGCGGTCCTCGGCCACCACGTCACCGTGGTCGACCCGAGCCCGGACGCGCTCGCGGCGGCGCAGCGGCGCGCCGCCGAGGCGGGCGCGCGCCTGACCTCGGTGCAGGGCGAGGCGGCCAGCCTGGACAGCCTGGTCGGCCCGGCCGACCTCGTCATCTGCCACAACGTGCTCGAGTACGTCGATGAGCCAGCCGACGCGATGAGCGCGATCGCGCGCGTGCTCCAGCCGTCCGCCACGGTCAGCGTGCTCGCATCCAACGCGGTCGCCGCGGTCCTGCACCGGGCCCTGGCCGGCCGTTTCGCCGAAGCTCGCGTGCTGCTGGCTGACGCGGCGGCCTGCACCCCCAGACGGTTCACGCTGCCCGAGCTGACCGCGCTGGTGGAACAGGCCGGGCTGCGCGCGGGGGAGGCGCACGGGCTGCGGATCTTCACCGGGCTGGTGCCCGGCGCGCTGCTCGACGGCGACGCGGCCGCCACCGAGGCGCTGCGGGCGCTGGAGGAGGCCGCCGCCAGCACCCCGCCGCTGCGCGACATCGCCGCCCAGTTGCACGTGCTCGGCCACCGCTGACCGCCGTGAGCGCCCCGCCGGAGCTCGTCCCGGACGACACGGGCTGTCACATCCTGCACGTGGACATGGACGCCTTCTACGCCAGCGTCGAGATCAGGGACCAGCCCGAGCTGGCGGGCCAGCCGGTCATCGTGGGCGCGACCGGCGGGCGCGGCGTGGTGCTGTCCGCGTCGTACCCGGCTCGCGCGTTCGGGGTCCGCTCGGCCATGCCGGTCATGCGGGCCCGGCGGCTGTGCCCGCAGGCGGTGTTCGTCCCGCCCCGGCACCGGGCCTACGCCGCGACTTCCAAGGAGGTCATGGCCATCTTCGGCGCGATCACGCCCGAGGTGGAGCCGCTCGCGCTGGACGAGGCGTTTCTCGACGTCTCCGGCGCGCTGCGCCGGCTCGGGCCGCCCGCCGGGATCGCCGCCCGCATCCGCGCCCAGGTCCAGCAGCAGCAGGGCATCACCTGCTCGGTCGGGGTCGCGCCGTCCAAGTTCGTGGCCAAGATCGCCTCGGCCCGCTGCAAGCCGGACGGGCTGCTGGTGGTGCCGCACGCCGGGGTGCTCGACTTTCTCCATCCGCTGCCGGTGGCCGCGCTCTGGGGGGTCGGGGACCGGGCCGGGGAGGTGCTCGCCCGGCTGGGTCTGCGGACGGTGGGTGACATAGCGCATACCCCGTTGGACGCCCTGCAGCGCGAGCTCGGCGCCGCGCACGGCGCGCACCTGGCCGCCCTGGCCTGGGGCCGTGACGAGCGTCAGGTCACGCCGCACGCGCGGGAGAAGAGCATCGGCGCGGAGGAGACCTTTGCCGCGGACATCGGTGACCCGGACCGGATCCGCCGGGAGCTGCTGAGGCTGTCCGGCCGGACCGCACAGGGACTGCGCGCGGGCGGGTACGTGGCCCGGACGGTCTCGGTCAAGCTCCGGCTGGCCAGCTTCAAGACGATGACCCGCTCCCGCACCCTGCCGTATCCGACCGACGTGGCTCGTGAGATATACACCACAGCCTGCTCGCTGTACGAGTCCTCGGGGCTGGACCGCGGCGCCCTGCTGCGGTTGGTCGGGGTCCGGGTGTCCGGCCTGGTACCGGCCGCGGGCGCGAATGCCCAGCTGACCTTCGATGACAGGCCGGTTGGCTGGCGGGAGGCCGAGCGGGCAGTGGATCAGATCGCCCGCCGGTTCGGGGCCAGCGCGGTCCGCCCGGCCGCTCTGGTGGCGGATCCGGACCTTCAGGACCGCCCTGGCCGGGAGGCTTTCTGACACGCGACCCGGTCCGCTCTTCCAAGCGGTGTGTCTACGCTCGTATTCTGGAGAAAGAACCGGGTATGTGAGGTGAAGGTCACCGCACACGTGCCGGGCGCATGGTTTTAATGGGAGGCGTCGTGCCGCTCTCTGAACACGAGCAGCGCCAGCTGGAGCAGATCGAGCAAGCGCTCTACAGGGAGGATCCGAAGTTCGGGCGTCTCGTACGCTCCAGCGATCCACGCGTGCACCACAAGCGCAAGCTGGTGCAAGCGTTCGTCGGCGTCCTCGCCGGCGCCGGCGCGGTCGCGGCCGGAGTGGTCACCCATCGTTTGTACCTGTACGCCGCAGGCGCCGCGCTTGTGGTGCTGTCGCTGGTGTGGGCGATCATCAGCTGGCGGCGGCATGCGGCCCGGGTACGGCCCGCGCGGGCCAAGGTCAGCCAGCCCCAGGCGGCCGGTCCCGGCCAGTCCCGGGCGGGCTGGCGAGCCCGGCTGATGGAACGCATGGAAGAGCGGTGGCGCCGCCGTCAGGAGGGCGACCGCCGGATGTAGCGCCCGCGGGCCAGCCAGGCCGAACGCCGACACGAAAGGATTCCCGCCCCGCCGGGCTGCTCACGTCAGCTAGTTGACTTGCGCTCACTCCACCGGCGGGAGATCAGGGCCGCCACCCGTTCGGGGATCCGGGCCGCGCCATCGGCCACCGCCGTCATCACCGAAACCGGGAAGATCCTGGCCCGCCAGCGGCTACTCCGCCGAACCGACGACGCGATGCCCCGCCGCGCGGCGGCGAGATCCCGCTTCAGGTTGGCCGATCCGGACGGGCGCGCCGCGTAGCTGGCGCGTTCCTCGGCGAGCGCCAGCCTGCGCACCGCCTCCCTGGACGGTTCGGGCAGCCCGGCGGTGACCCGGTCGGCCAGCGTCCGCGGCGGCTCGCTCGGCGCGTAGCCTAGGCCGAGATCGTGCAGGTCGTCACGGAACTCACGCCACGCGATATGGGCCCGGTGCGCGTCATCGCCGGCCCGCAGCCAGCGCCACCGCCGGACCCCGATCCGGGTCACGCCCGGCGCCACGAACACGAACACGCCAGCCGCGCCGAAGGCGATGCCGACGGTCGCCCAGCCGGCCCCCACGTTCAGGCCGGAGGCATGGGCCAGCAGCCGGTACAGCGCCAGCGCGACGATCCCCGCCGCGGCCACTACCAGCGCCACGCTGGTCAGGCTCACCGGACGCCGCCGCTTGGCCCCGTCGGGGACATGGGCCGACAGCACCCGGTGCGCGGGCGGGGCCACGATCGCGATGACCCCGCACGCCAGGGCGATGGCGGCGAGTATGGCCAGGAGGACCGCCGCCCACGGCGTGCCGCCGGACTTGGCCGACTGGCCGGCTGCCGATCCGCCCCCGGCGCCGAGGAACTTGTTGGCCTGCCCCCCGGCCGTCGGCTGGACCTTGATCGGCCCGACGGACGATCCGATCGACCCGGGGATGACCGGAGGCCCGGAGCTACCGGTCCCCGCCCCGCTCTGGTAGCTGCTGGCCTGCGCGGTGCCGTCACCGCCGGACGGGGTGGCCTCGAAGTTGATCCAGCCGTAGCCCGAGAAGTACACCTGGGCCCACACGTGCGCGTCGTCCGTCTTGACCACGTAGGTCTTTCCCGACGCATGGGTGCCCTCGGTGAAGCCCCCCGCCAGCCGGGCCGGAATGCCCAGCAGCCGGGTCAGGACCGTCATCGCCCACGCCGACTGGACGCAGACCCCAAGGTGGGTCTTGGTCAGGAAGTTGTACAGGGTGGCCGCCGAGTTGACCGGCGCCCCGGCGGCGCTGTAGGCGAACGTCGGCCCCGAGAGCCAGGCGGCCAGCGCGTTGACCTTGTCGTACTCAGTGCTCTGGCCGGCCGTGTGCTGGTCCGCGATCTGCTTGAGCGCCCTGGCCTGGTACGACGAGGGCAGCGCCAGGTCGGCTGGCATCCGAGGGGGCTTCGCGGCGGCCCTCAGCTGGGCCGTGGTCGGGGCCACGTCCACGCTTGTCGCCTGGTAGTTCTGCACGCTGGCCCCGTGGTACTGCGAGAACACCATGAGCTCGTCGTCGGTCAGCCAGACCCCGGGCGGCGTAGAGACCTGGATGGCCGGATAGGGCACGGGCAGGAAGGTGGGTGCCGACGGGTTGTTCAGAGCGTGGCCTGCCACGTTGATTGCGGTCCTGACCTGGCGGTAGGCCGCCTGATCAAGCAAGCCCTGGGCGGCCGGAATCGTGCTCGCCTGCGCCTCGCCCGCCGCGTAATCAGTGTTATGCCAGCCCGAATCGGTCAGGTCGTCGTACACGTAGGTCTGGAGGTACGGAGGGTCCTTCCCGGCGGTGGTGGAGTAGGACAGCACGGTGGTCGGGTGTTTGGCCTGGAGTTCGCGCATCGTCTGCGACAGCGTGTCCGGGAGGGACAGCGCGGGGCCCGTTGCGCTGCCGCCGCTGCCGCCGATGCCCGGGCCCGTAGAGAACAGCTTGCTCGGGTGCAGGCCCGGCACGAGCAGCGGCACGCACAGCGCCAGGACGACCGACGCCAGCCCTACCCGTCGGCCCGCTGCGGCCAGCGCCCGGGTGTCCGGGCCTGGCTCTTGTCCGGTGATCCGTTGCGCCGGACTCGTCTGCTCCTCAGCGGGCATCCCGGGGTACACGTCGTCGGCCCGCGCCGGACCGCGCCCACCCGTCCCTTCGTACAGCGAACCGGACCGCCACAGCGAGACCAGCCTGCCCCACACGCGGATCCGCTCCCGGCCGTCGGCGCTCAGCATGGCCAGGTAGCCCACCGTAGCCAGGCAGAAGACGACGGCGGCGCCGATGCTCTCGTGCTGCCCGTTCATGGTGACGGGCACGGTGAACAGGACGAGCAGCGGCAGGCCGGCCAGCGCGGTGGACCGCAGCCGGACGGCGATCAGGTCGGTCAGGATGGCCGTGAGGCCGATCCCGCTCACCGCGATCAGGACCAGGCTGGACAGTTCCGGCGCCGGCGCCGCGTACTTTCCGTCGTTGGTGATCGCGATGCCCGCCAGATCCCACAGCCTGCTCAGCGAGCCCGGTGTGGGTATGACCAGCGCCCATGAATGGCGCACCTCGAACAGCAGGTTCAGGTAGAGCAGCAGCCCGGCCACGCTGATGGCCAGGCAGACCACGACGGGCAGCGTCCGCAGCCGGCTGAGCGCACCGCTGGCCGCGACCGTGATGATCGCCCCCAGTCCCGCGTAGAACCACGACGAGCCGATGAACAGCGGATAGAGCCCGATGGAGGTCAGCGCGCACGCGAACGCGACCGTGAGCGTCATCCTGCGGTTCGCGTTCATCACGGCTCACCGCCGAAGCCGCCGACGGGAATCGGCCGGTCAGCGGGCCGGTGCAACTGCTGCCAGGCCGCGGCCAGCGGTGTGCTGGCGGTCACGACGGCGACATGCCATCCGGCCGCCGCCAGGATCTCCGCCGTCCGCGCCGTCTCCTCCGGTATCGCGTCCGACACCCACGACCATGCGGCGACCATCAGGGCCATCGCGGGCGCGTTCCCGCGCCTGCTCGCAGCCAGCATCTTGGCGTCCTCGACGGACAGCCGGCCGAGTACCGCGATCAGCTGGCCCCCCGCGTGGGTCAGCGCGGCCGCGCCGGGCGCGAGGCTGACCTCGCGGGACGGGGTGATGACAGCGAGCATGTCGAGCAGCGTGTCCTGGAACGTTCCGCGCGGGGCGATCTCGCCCGCCTCGGTGATCAGCCGGGCCCGGAAGCCCTCGCCGGTCAGGTGCGCGCCGATCGAGGCCGCCGCGCTGACCGCGAACTCGAACGTGGCCGAGGACCCGGTGCCCACGTGCGCGGAGCGCCGGGTGTCGAGGAACACCGACGCGCTGTTGCGCCACTGGTGTTCCTCCCGGCGGACCATCAGCTCGCCGTAGCGCGCCGTCGACCGCCAGTGCACCCGGCGCAGCGGGTCGCCGTTCTGGTAGACCCGCGGCGCCGCGTCGTCCTCGCCGACCGCCGATATCGTCCGCATCCCGCCGTCCCCCTCGCCGAGCCAGCTGCTCGGCGCCGCCGCCCGCGGCAGCGGGTAGATCTTCGGGGTGACCACCAACGTGCTGGTCGTGCTGAACGACCGGCTGATCTCTACCAGCCCGAACGCGTCCGCCACCCGCACCCGCAGCGGGCCGATGGTGAACTTGCCGCGGGTGTCGGAACGGATCTGGTAGCTGAGCTCCCGGCTGCCGCCCGGCTCGATCTCGTCGAGTACGAACCGGGGCCGGCTGCCCAGCGAGTACGGCGTCACGTCCTCGGCCAGCAAGATGGCGGTGCGCAGCCGCGAGACGTTCTCCAGCCGCGCGGTGACCACGGTCGGCTGCCCGGCCGGCACCCGCGGCGGGTCGAGCCGGCGGCTGCACGCCAGGCGGTACCGGGACCGCCGGGCGATCAGCGCCGACACCAGGGGCAGGATGATAAGCAGCGCGCCGACCCGGACCAGGTCCGGCTCCGGGATGGCCAGCCCGCACACCACGGCCGCGCCACCCGCGGCCACGAACGACCTGCCCCGCGTGGTCAGCGAGCCGAATAGCGCCCGCATGGCCCTCCTTCCGCCAGGGTCAGCGCCGCGCGAGAGGCAGCTGGGCGATGATCTTCTTGACCACCTGCTCGGGCAGGTGCCGTTCCACGATGGCTTCCGCCGTGGGCAGCAGCCGGTGGGCGAGCACCGGGCCGGCCAGCGCCTGCACGTCGTCCGGGATCACGTAGTCCCGCCCGTCCAGCGCGGCCCACGCGCGGCTGGCCCGCAGCAGGTGCAGCGCCGCCCGCGGGGACGCGCCGAGCCGCAGCTCGGGCGAGGTCCTGGTCGCGTTGACCAGGCTGATGATGTAGTCCTTGACCTGATCGGACACCAGGACCTCACGCACCGCGATCACCAGCTCCTGGACGTCACTGGCCCTCGCCACCGGCTTGAGCTGATCCAGCGGCGACGTCGAGCCGTGCGTGTTGAGCATCTCCCGCTCGGCCGCGGCCGAGGGGTAGCCAAGCGAGAGCCGGGCCGTGAACCGGTCCCGCTGCGCCTCGGGCAGCGGATAGGTGCCCTCCATCTCCACCGGGTTCTGCGTGGCGATGACCATGAACGGCGCCTGCAGCAGATACGTCGTCCCGTCCACGGTGACCTGGCGCTCTTCCATGCACTCCAGCAGCGCCGACTGGGTCTTGGGCGAGGCCCGGTTAATCTCGTCGCCGAGCACGATGTTGGCGAACACCGGTCCCGGCTTGAACTCGAAGTCGCGCCGCTCCTGGTTGAAGGCGCTCACCCCGGTAATGTCGCTGGGCAGCAGGTCTGGCGTGAACTGGACCCGCTGGACGGTGCCGTCGATGGCCCGGGCCAGCGACTTGGCCAGCATGGTCTTGCCTACGCCAGGCACGTCCTCGATGAGCAGATGCCCCTCGGCGAGGAGCACGGCCAGGGTGAGCCGGATCGCCTCGGGCTTTCCCTCGATTACCGCCTCGATCGCCCCGCCGATCCTGCGCGCCGCCGGAACTAGATCATCGATTGGGCTCCCCGTCTGCCGTCCGGTGTCTAGAACCACATGGCCTCCCTGAAGGCGCTGGCGGCCAGGCTAGCCAGCCAGGCTTGTGATCACGTAGCGCTCCCGGCCCGAGCGGCTGTAACGCTACAGTACGTCTTTCTCCCGCCAACGCGCGACGTTGGCCCTGCCTCGGCGTCATTGCACGCATCACGGGACTCGGGCGGCGGCCGAACGCTGACCCGGGAGCGCGATCAGCTAGCGCCCCGCCAGGTCCCCCACGACGCCCCACTTCGGCTCCCCAGCGCCGGTTAGCTCGCCGAACCGGTCAGCGGTTTACCTCTTCTACCAGCGGTGATTCTAGCAAGCCCGGAGACCCCTCCGCGCCGCCGGGCCCTCCGCAGAGTCCCCGGAGCGCGTTGGCCCGGAATTCTCCCCACTTTGCTCCACGGCGTTCTACCTGCCGTTTCGTAGCGGCGCAGGACAAGATCTGCGGCTTATCGGCGTTGACGGTGGAGCAATGTGGGGTACAGTGGAGCGCAATGGTGGAGGATGGCGCCGGGAGGTGAGGGCCTTTGTTCCTCGGCACTCACCAGCCGCGGCTGGACGAGAAAGGTCGGCTATTCCTGCCCGCCAAGTACCGGGAAGAGCTCGCTGGGGGCGTAGTGATCACCAAGGGGCAGGACCGTTGCCTGTTCGTCTGGCCGCGGGAGGAGTTCGCGCGCATTACCGAGAAGCTCCGCAACGCCCCGGTGACCGACAAGGCGTCCCGCGACTACGGCCGCGTGCTGTTCTCCGGCGGCTCCGACGAGCTTCCCGACCGGCAGGGCCGGATCACCGTCCCGGCCGCCCTGCGCGCCTACGCCGGCCTGCAGCGGGACTGCGTGGTGATCGGCGCCAACACCCGCCTCGAGATCTGGGACAGCCAGGCCTGGGAGACCTACCTGGCTACACAGGAGGACTCGTTCGCAGGAGCCTCCGAGGAGGTGTTCCCGGGAATCCTGTAGCGATCGTGGGCCGGCCTCCATCCGCCGTTCCCTGCTGGCATCACTTCCCCGGTGCCAGCCGGCAGCGCCCGCAGATGGAGGTCGGCCCGAGGGGGACAGGGCGTACGGACCGTACATGACCTCCGGATACGGAGAGGGGGACGGATGGCAGGGCCACCGATGGCTGAGCCAGAGCACGTGCCGGTGCTCGCCGACCGGGTCACAGCCCTGCTCGCGCCTGCCCTAGGCGGCCCGGGCGCGGTGCTGGTGGATGCCACGCTGGGCCGCGCCGGGCACGCCCGCGCCCTGCTCGAGGCCTGCCCCGGCCTGGTGCTGATCGGCGTCGACGCCGACCTGGCGGCGATTGAAGCCGCCCGCGAACTTCTCGCCCCCTACGCCGACCGGGTCACGCTGGTGCACGCCAGGTACGACGAGATCCCGGCCATCGTCGCCGCGGTGCCCATCTCCGGGCCCGCTAAGGGCACCCCGGTAAGAATTATGGGTCTGCTCTTCGACCTGGGCGTGTCCTCGCCGCAGCTCGACGATCCGGCCCGGGGCTTCGCGTACGCCCGGGACGCCCCGCTGGACATGCGCATGGACCTCACCAGCGACCGCACCGCGGCCGACATCGTCAACGGCTACCCGGCCGCCGAACTCGCCCGCGTACTCCGCGACTACGGCGAGGAACGCTTCGCCCGGCGGATCGCCGACGCGGTGGTCCGCGAGCGGTCCCGTGCTCCGATCACGTCGACCCTGCGGCTGAGCGCCATCGTCAAGGACGCCATCCCCGCGGCGACCCGGCGCACCGGCGGGAACCCGGCCAAGCGCACCTTCCAGGCGCTGCGGATTGAGGTGAACGACGAGCTCGGCACGCTACGCCGGGCGCTGCCCGCCGCCCTGGACGTGCTGGCCGTGGGCGGCCGCGTGGTCGTGCTGGCCTACCACTCACTCGAGGACCGCATCGTCAAGCGCGAGCTGGTCCGGCGGTCGGCCGACCAGACGCCGCCCCGGCTGCCCGTGCCCGCCGCGGCCTCAACCGCGCAGTTCCGCCTGCTGACCAGGGGCGCCGAACGCCCGGACAGCGAAGAAGTCGCCGGTAATCCGCGCGCGGCCTCCGCCCGGCTGCGCGCCGCGGAACGGATCCGGGAAGCCGCATGACCCGAGGGGGTACCTGACATGGCCACCTACACGCCTCCGCGCCCCCCCGGCGCTCCCCGGCAGGCGCCGGGCCGGAGCCGCGATATTCCGCCCAGCCGCGGTAACCCTCAGGGCCGTAGCACCCCCCAGGGCCGCGGCACTCCCCAGGGCCGCGGCACTCCTCAGGGCGGCACTCCCCAGGGCCGGGGAACGCTACCCGCCCGGACCATGCCCCCGCCGGCCAGGGAGATGCCCACCAGGCGCCCTGTCCGGCCGGGCCCCAAGGATCGCGGGACCCGCCCGGTCAGCGCCCCGCGCCACACCAGGCCGCTCACCGGCCCCGACACCAAGCCGGCCACCAAGCCGGCCACCCGGCCATCCGGTCGGCCGGCGGTCGCCCGGACCCGGCCGCGCCACCCGCGGGCGCCGTTCATCCTGCTGGTCGTCGGCCTGCTCGGCGGGGCCCTGGTCTCGCTGCTGGTCATCAGCACCACGCTGGCCCAGGGGTCCTACCGGATCACCAGCCTCCAGCAGCAGAACGCCAACCTGGCCAAGCAGGAGCAACTGCTGAATCAGCAGGTCGCGCAAGCCTCCTCGCCGGCGCAGATCGCGC
>Ga0210383_10001664_pt1 | contig 20230 bp, 11 predicted proteins | sample IncBWC14OmetaG_FD_160072 | JGI IMG/M metagenome (GOLD analysis project Ga0210383, IMG submission 160072) | Forest soil microbial communities from Barre Woods Harvard Forest LTER site, Petersham, Massachusetts, United States - Inc-BW-C-14-O ... | reverse complement strand
GGCGAGCGTGGAGCGGTTGGAGCTACCGGTGCGCATGGACCCACAGGAGCCACAGGAGCTCCCGGAACTCCCGGCGTCACGGGCGCCACAGGAATTGCAGGGCCTGCCGGGCCGATGGGCGAGCGTGGAGCGGTGGGAGCCACTGGAGCCCATGGACCGACGGGACAAGTCGGTGCTCCGGGGCCTGCAGGACCCCAGGGTGTAGCTGGACCCGCAGGCGCTCAAGGACCGCCAGGATCGCCAGGTCCCACGGGATCTCAAGGAGCCGCAGGACCGGCGGGCGCCACAGGACCTCAGGGGCCGGCCGGAGCAGTAGGCGCAACCGGCGCGACTGGACCGTCCGGAGCAGTGGGAGCAACCGGCGCGACTGGACCGTCCGGAGCAGTGGGCGCAACCGGCGCGACTGGACCGTCCGGAGCAGTAGGCGCAACCGGCGCGACTGGGCCATCCGGAGCAGTAGGCGCAACCGGCGCGACTGGGCCATCCGGAGCGGTTGGCGCCACCGGCGCGACCGGGTCATCCGGACCGTCGGGAGCAACCGGCGCAACCGGACCGCCGACCATCTTGAGCGGCTTCTGTGGCACCGGAACGACACTTTTGGACCCCTTAACGGGCGTTCTTCTCGAGCTGGGTTCCGAAGATTTGACTAAACCACAGTGCTTCAATTCATATACGGCATCGACCGTGATTGGGTTGCCACTGCCTTCCGGAGGCACCTTGATGAATCTCACGGTGGCCGCCAACAACCCCAATGCGATTCCGATTACCGTTACGGTCTACGTGAATGGTGGCACCCAGACGACTCTGACTTGCAATGTCACCTCGAACGGGTGCACGGATACCAATATCGGCCACAACTGGGTGGTGAACGCTGGGGACAGGGTCGCTATAGTCGTGCAGAACAGTGGGGCGGTTCCCGCAGGGACGCTAAGCATTCACGCTTCGCTGGAGAAGCAATAGCGCGTCTGGATCACCGGAATCAACGGTGCGGTATCCTGAACCAGAAGCGGCCGGTCGATAGAAGACCGGTACGCTTCTCTCGTCAGGAAAGCTCTGGATGGCTTTCTCCATAAACTCTGATAGCAAAAAACCGCTCGGCGCTTTGCTGTTGGTACTTCTTGCTGTATCGGCGGCTTACTACAACCATTTTCAGAATGCCTTTCATTTTGACGATTGGCACACTGTCGTCCAGAACGTCTCCATTCAATACATCAAGAACCTGCCCAGGTTCTTCGCCGATCCCCAGCTATTCAGCACCATGCCCACCCACCAGGTTTACCAGCCTGTTACGGTGGCCACGCTAGCTATCGATTACTGGCTGGCCGGAGGACTCCAACCGCTCTACTTTCACATCTCCACGTTCCTGTGGTTTCTGGTGATGCTAGTCCTGCTCTTCTTGCTCTTCCGCCGCATCATGGACCTGGCCGACCAACATCCTTCCAATTGGCACTTCGCCTTGCTCGCAATGGCTTGCTATGGATTGCACCCGGCCATCGCGGAAACCGTGAATTACATCATCCAGCGGGCCGACATCTATTCCGCGCTAGGCGTGGTGGCTGCTTTGGTTTTGTATCTCCAATGGCCGGGCGGCCGAAAGTGGGGCGGCTATATGATTCCCGCCGTCATCGGCATGCTAGCCAAAGCACCGGCCCTGATCTTCCCCCTCATCTTGCTGTTCTACGTGTTCCTGTTCGAAGCCGGCGGCAGCTTGAGTCCCCGAAATTGGGTCGAGGATCGAAAGAAGTGGGCAGCGTCTTTCAAGACAACGCTTCCGGCATTCATCATCGGCGCTGCCACGGCTGGCCTTATTTGGAAGATGACACCGCGCCAGTTTTCACCCGGCGCCGCATCCGGCTTGCTCTACCGGGTAACGCAGCCCTTCGTCGCATTGCATTATTTCAAGTCGTTTTTTCTACCCACCGAACTGAGCGCGGATACCGACTGGGCACCGGTCTCAGCAATATTCAGCACTGATTCCATCATTGGCTTCGCCTTTTTGGCCGCCATGCTGGTCTTCATTGTTCGCACATCCGAGCGTCGGGATACCCGGCCGATCGCCTTTGGAATCCTGTGGTTCTTTCTCGCGCTGATTCCCACTTCGATGACGCCGCTGGCCGAAGTAACCAACGACCATCGCATGTTCTTCCCCTTTATTGGGCTCGCACTGGCTGTCGTGTGGACATTGCGCTTGCTGTTGTTCCGGAAGACCGCCCGGCTGACAACGCACCCCGCGCTGGTTCGGTCTGGTTGGATCGCCGCCTTGTGCATTCTGATCCTCGCAGCCGCCGGAACGTGCCAACGCAACCGCGTCTGGCGGACCGAGGAATCGCTGTGGCGAGACGTCACCCTGAAGAGTCCAAAAAACGGCCGCGGCCTTATGAACTACGGGCTCACCCAAATGAGCAAAGGCGACTATGGCACCGCTTTGAATTATTTCGAAGACGCCCTCGCTTATACCCCGAATTACTCTCTTCTCGAGATCAACCTCGGGATCGCCAGCGGCGGATTAAGATTAGATACCGCGGCTGAGGCCCATTTTCGCCGTGCTCTCATGCTGGCGCCCAACGACGCCGAGAGTTATTACTATTACGGCCGCTGGCTAAAATCCAAAGGACGCACCGCCGAATGCATCGCAAACTTGGAAGCCGCCCTCCGCGCCAGTCCGAATGACATTGATGCGCGCGACTTGCTGATGCAGACTTATTCCGAACAACATAACTGGGGCGACCTGCGGCGCGTGGCTAACGACACTTTGCGGCTGGCTCCGAACGAGTCTGCCGCTCGCGGCTTTTTGACCACTGCACAAACACAGGAGCAGGAAATTGTCGCCGCTGAAAACAAAATGCGCACCGCGCCAACTCCGGTTGGGCTGATAGATCTTTCCTTGTTGTATTATCAGGCCGGAAAATACTCAGACTGTATCCGGACCGCCAAGCGGGTGCTCGAACTAAAACCGGACTCAGCCGAAGCCTACAATAACATCGCCGCTTCCTACAACTCGATGGGCTTGTGGGACGACGGCATTCAAGCCGCCCGCGAAGCCACCCGGCTGAAACCGGATTTTGCAATTGCCAAGAACAATCTGCTCTACGCCATCGCTCAGAAACAACGCGCCGCCGGAGTGCCGGCCGCGGCCATCCGCTAGGCGCGATCGTCCGCTCGGGGTGAAAAGATAAGCGCGCGCTGGATCGCAAAACTTGCCACGAACAACAGCGATTCAACCATCACCTTTGCGTATACCACGTTGATACCGTAACGGGAATGCAGGGATTGTATGCACAGGTACGAGATCAGCGCATTCACGCAAAAGAGAATATAGTATTTCACCAGCGGACCAAACAGTCCCCCCCTGTTCTGAAACACGAAGTGCTTGTTCACCCCAAAATTAAGCACAGACCCAATCACCACTCTCCCCAGCAAAAGGCTTAGCACAAGATTACCCGTGCTCCGGTAGGTCAACGTAAAGATAACCAGGTCCGTCAGGCCGGCCAGCAGCGATGAGAGCAGAAATCGAAAGAGAACGAAGTATATTTTGGCCGAGTCGATCAGCGGATTGAAGTGGGACGATTCATTGCGGCCGATGTAAATGGTCTCGATCGGCTCTTCCACGATGCCCCGCGCTTCCGTGCGGGCCGCGATCAGCATATTCATCTCGTACTCATAGCGCTCGCCTTCAATCTGGAGGCCGCGAGCGCAAAACTCGCGCGACAGCCCACGCAGGCCAGTCTGCGTGTCCGAGATTTTCTTGCCGATCAAAAAGGTGAACAACCAGCGCGTCAACGTATTGCCTAAGCGGCTGCGTAGCGGCACTCCTTTTTCGAATCGCCGCGCACCCAGCACCAGGGATTTCGGGTGGCTTGCCAATTGCCGTGCAACCGAGACCGTGTCGTCTGGCGCATGCTGTCCGTCCGCATCCGCCGTCACCACGCCGACGAAGGCCGGATAGTTCAGCAGAAAATAATTGAATCCCGTTTTCAGCGCTCTGCCTTTTCCTAGATTCACCGCGTGTCGAAGAAGCGTGCAGCCCGGAGTAGCCGCAACCTCCCGAAACACTTCCTCGGAACATCTATCGCTTCCATCATTCACCACCACCACCGCGCCGAATCCCTTTTTGAGTAACCGCGCTACGAATTGGGGGAGTCCCGAATCCGGATTGTAGGCCGGAATCAGGACGGCCACTCGCTCCAAGATTCCATCCCTGGCGCTGACCGGGGGTGCGAGTTCGGCGTACGGGTCCATTGTGGCCAATTGATTCAATACTGGGGAACTACCCCAATAAAGGGGAACTACATCAATATAGTCCCACTCCGCGTGTTTTGCGGAGTAGCTGCCATACTATGCCGTACTACCGGCCGCCTCGTGCTGCCGCCTAACTGGGACTCTCTTAACCGTTACACCCAGTACGCCCACAGATCAAAACTAACTTGAGTGTGGTACCAATGGGTCATCCGAAATAGTAAGTTCTCTGACCGTCAGTAGTACTGGTGCGCCTAAAGGTCCAGGAGAGTTCCGTCGATATACGGCACTTAACGGTCAACGGAGGAAAACGCATGAATAAAGATCGGGCGCTATGGCAGCGTCTTCAACCGGGAAAGTGGATTGGTCTTGGTATTATCTTTTGTTTCAGCCAGTTAGCCTTTGCAAAGGTTTCTGGACCGTCTACCCTACAGAACGTCACGCCTGCCCTTGGCTCTTTGCTGGGCGGCGCGAAGGTAACCATCACAGGACATGCGCTCTATCTACCAGAAAGAGTTACCTTTGGTGGCGTTCCAGCGACGGTTCTTTCCAGCGGTGTCTCCTTTATTGACGTCCGGACGCCCGCCCACGCACCCGGTGCGGTGGACGTGACGGTTGTAAATTCAGGCGGCTTCACCACGGTACTCACCGCCGGATATACCTATGACATCGCGATAGCCACCTCTTCCCTGCCGGATGGCATCGCCGGAAATTCGTACAACCAAACTCTTGCCGCGGAGGGTGGCGTCGAGCCGTATCACTGGCAGGTGGTGGCGGGAAGTTTACCTTCCGGCCTCTCCCTCAACTCCTCGACGGGAACCATAACAGGCCAACTGGGCGCCAATTATGGAACCGCTACGTTCATGGTGCAGGCAACGGACTCTTCGTCCCACCCATTAAGTGCAACTTCCAGTCTTTCTATCACCGTTGATATTGGATTAAAGCCCGGGCCAGTGCCTGCCTCATTTTTCGGAATATCGGTTCTTGATTCCGAAATATGGCCCTCCGTTTCCTTCGGAGCTTTTGGCAAAGGAGGGCAAACCACCTGGCCTTACCTGGAACCGGCTAAGGGGCAATTCAATTGGACCAATCTGGATGCTTTTGTTGCCAGCGCCAAATCGCACGGGTTTTCTATTTATTGGACCAACCACGAAGTGCCCGAGTGGGCGGCCGCCGACACTTCTACCTGCACCACTCCGCAGATCGTGCCAGTGTGTACGTCAACGGTTGCAAATATCGCCGATTGGGATGAGTTTTGCACTGCCTTGGTCCAGCGCTATAAGGGCGAGATGATGATGTACGAACTCTGGAATGAACCCAACACACAACATTTCACGGGAACAACCGCCCAGATGGTGGAACTGACCCAGCACCTCTACAACACGGTTCGTGCCAACGATCCGCATGCTCTTATCGCATCGCCTTCCGCTACCAACACTACCTGGTTGAGCAATTACTTCGCCTCGGGCGGTCCAACTGGCGTCGACGTCGTCACCGTGCATGGCTACTTGCCCAATGTTTCGAACAATCAGCCCGAGACGCTGGCCACCTACAAAGTAATCCCCTGGCACGCCGTGATGTTGCAGTATGGCCTTCAAAATAAGCCCATTTGGGACACCGAAGGTTCATGGGGCTCGGATGCCGCGGCGGCGCTCGATCCGGATGCCGAAGCGGCCTTCCTGGCCCGTTACTATCTGCTTCACTGGTCGGCCGGAGTCACGGCATTTTACTGGTATGCCTGGGACAGTCCTACTTGGGGCAGCCTCTCGAACGCGGGCGCGGCCAGCAAAGCCGGTATCGCCTACGGTCAGATTGACCAATGGATGACCGGCGCCACAATGCCGCAGCCTTGCTCCGTTCAAGGCACTGTCTACACTTGTCCTTTAACTCGCCCGAATGGCTACAGCGCTGAAGCGGTATGGGATTCCAGCCGGACCTGCACTTCCGGCGGCGGTTGCCCAACGTCCAACTACACCGCTCCCAAGTCTTTTGTTCAATATAGGGATCTTACGGGGGCCGTAACCTCAATCCAATCGGGGCAAGTGGTCTTGATTGGTGCTAAGCCCATCCTACTCGAGAACAAGAATCCGTAATCGTACTGGATCGGCGAGTACTAGTCCGCTCGTTCCATTGGCACGTGTAAGCGCTTCCGCCACCATAGTGACAGTTGAGTGCGGAAAATTTTTGATTTCTCCTCGGAAGCAGAAATTGCCGACTGGGAGTTTGGCCGAATGCTCACCGGCTGGGCTCCCGCAACTAAAATCCGCCTTTCTCACAGCTTCAACAGTTTCTCCGCGTTGCGACCCGCGATTTTCTCCCGGTCCTCCGGGCTCACGCCCAAGCTATCCAGAAACTCACGTCCCTGCTCATTCGGGCTAAACGGATAATCCACCGAAAACAAGATCCGATCCATCCCGACTACCTGCTGCATACATTGGAATGGGGGCAGGGTGAAGTAGCCGCTGGTAGTCAAATAGAAATGCTCGCGGAAATACTCGCCGATGGAGCGCTTGAGGTGCGCCGCGCCCCGCCCGAAGACCATTTCAGCGCGAGCGATCGAGAACGGCAGATTTTCACCCATGTGCCCCAGGATGATCCTTAGCTTGGGAAAGCGGTCGAACACTCCGGTAATCATGAGCCGCAGGCTGTGCATACCTGTTTCCACATGCCAGCCCCAGCCGGCGGTGGAAAGAAAAAATCCCAACGAGCCGGGAAGACTGCTGTAATATGCCTCCATTACTGCCTTCGGCGGGGGCGCTGGATGAAGATAGATGGGAACGTCCAGCGTTTGCGCAGCCTCAAAGATCGGTGTAAACCGCGCATGATCGAGAAATTGGCCATTGGCCGTGCCATTCAACATGACGCCTTTGCAGCCAAGGCGCCGGACACACCGCTCCAACTCCTGGGCCGCGCTTTCCGGTTCGTGCAGAGCTAGCGTTGCGAAGGCGGCAAAACGATCGGGATGCGCTTGAACGGCCGCCGCCATTCGATCGTTCGCGTCACGCACCAGGGCCTTCGCCGAGGCAGCCTCCAGCTTATCCACCGTGTTTGCCGCGAGCGAGAGAACCTGCATATCGATCCCGGCGGCATCCATATCGGCGATCCGCCCCGCGCCAACGTCCAGCAGCTTGGCCTGCAGCGACTGCATGAATGCCGGGGAAGCGCCCGTGTCCGACATCTGCGCCGCCTTCACGATATCGGGCGTCGTCATGTGCTCTTCCAATGCAACGATGCGCATCCGCACATCATACACGTACTAGAAGTCCTGAGCCGATCGCCCTTCGAGTGCCATTGTAGTTATCGGGTCGCGCCCGTAAGTTAGATGGATGCGTCGGAAGTCTCATCGTGCTCTAAGTCGCTCCGTCTGGCTTGCACCATTGCTTTTGGGCGTCTCCGCCTTCAGCCAAAGTGGCGATCTTCGTATTACCGAACCGGCCGTATCCAAGGACGGAACTATCGTCACTAGCGAGCCCGCGGTCACTCTCACAGGAACGCTCTCTTGGAAAGGCGGAGACCAGCGTATCTTGTGGGAGAGCAGCCGCGGATTCAGCGATCTGGCAACGGTGCGGCTAGCGGATGACGGGCACACTGTCCTTTGGAACTCCGCGTCGCCCATTCCCTTGCGTCCGGGAATCAATCACGTGCGCGTCAAGGCGCTGGGCGAACCTGGAGTCACAGCGTCTATCAATATTTTTTACACGGCACAAGCGCCCACCCAGTCGACTGCTCACGCCAGGACGGTCTTCCATGGAAGAGAGGTCACCTACGAAATGAGAGATGGCCTGGCGATATTTCAGAGCGACATGATCCTGGGACCAGCCAGCCGAGTGTCGGTCGCCCCGAAGGCCAAGGGATTGCGTCCCGAAGCTCTAACGAACGCCCCGAATTTTATATCCTCGACAGGATTGTGGCCGGTTGTGAATGGCTTGGTCCGCGTGCCATACGCCATTACCAATGCCAGCGCGGCAAACACCAACAACATCAACGCTGCGATCGCAGAATCGAATACGCAGTTAGCGGGCATCGTGCAATGGGCGCCGGCCACGGGCAGCGATGTCAACTTCGTCAGTTTCGATTTTGATCCTAACAATCTAAGCGGCAGTTGCGAGAGCTCGGTAGGCATGGTGGGCGGCCCACAGACTATCGGTGGCTCCATCAATTGCACCACTACGACAATCCTGCATGAGATGGGGCACGCCCTTGGTCTTTATCATGAACAGTCGCGCGCCGATCGCGACACCTACGTGAATTACATGGAGCAAAACATCGACAAGCCCCAGCACGGAAACTTCGACATCATTGCTTCGGGCGTCGGTTCGGGCCTCTACAATTACGCCTCCATAATGGAATATGGAGCGTTTCAATTCTCGAGAGATGGCGTCTCACCGGTACTGGAAACAATTCCGGCTGGAATGGTTCTTAGCACCAGCCTGCCCGAGTACACCACTGGCGACCTGGATGGAATCATGCGTCTTTATGCCCACGCGCCCGGTTCTATCACGGTGGATACCAATCCCAGCGGGTTGAAGGTCGTAGTGGATGGCACGGCCTGCACGTCCCCCTGTATCTTCACCAATTGGACCGTGGGCTCCCAGCACACGCTCAGCGTCCCGTTAGATGCGCACAGCCAAACTCTTCAAACGCTCGGCGGACAAAACTATATTTTCGGGCGATGGAACGCGGGATCGGCGAACGTCCAGACGGTGACAGTTAATAACTCGCTTGGAGACGGCACTCTACTAAGCCCTTCCACAGCGCCTGCCATTACCAACTATCTGGCCAGTTTTATTCCCATTCATCCTTACAGCATGTCGGTTGCGCCGGCCGGCGACGGGACTGTCTCGGCTTCGCCGCCGCCCAGCAACCTGATCGTCAACGGCGTCGCCACGAAATACTTTCAGGACCGCCAGCTAGTCACCCTCAAGGTGACTCCCAATAGTGGCCTCTTCTTCTACGACTGGTACCCTTCGCCCTTTTTCAACCTGTACTCGAACCCGTATACCTTCTCGGTCACCGAAGATTTTGGTTCCACCATGGCCAACATTGTTTCCGATGCGTTGACCACCATAACCGTCGCCTCACCGGACATCGGCACGGAGGGAACTTTCCCCGGATTCGCTATCGGCGTCACGGATGGAGACGGAAACGTAACCACTGCGTATACTCCGGCGAATTTCGACGCTACCGTCAACGGCCCTGGATTTGGGGCGGGGAAGACCTTGACTTTCTCCACTGCCACGACTCAATCGCCGGTCACCACCAACATCAGCTACCTGTTTAATAGCTGGTCTGGCGCGGGTACGCCGAATTCAGATTCTCTCAGCGTCGTTGTGCCCGCTGCGGGTAGAAGTAAATCGACAGCGAACTTCACGCCCAGCTTTCGTTCCATCGTGCTTCCTTCCTTATACTGCGAGCCCGTTCCCGGCAATAACCAGCTGATGGTGACTGCGTCCCCGGCGGGAACCAATTCCATTGGGACAGATGGAAATCTGGATGCATTCTTCAACATCGGTACAGTGGATTTCACCGCTGCGGTGGCAACCAGCGGACTGAATTTCGTTGGTTGGTCACAGGACTTGTCGGCCGGGGGAGCCACCAATCCTTTTCCGTTCTCGCTCGCGGGCCAGATAATTGGCACCGCGAACTTCAATGTCTCGGACGTAACGGTTCCACTCGCCATTACGAGCGTTTCTCCAACTCCCACGGTCACCGAGGGAGGGGCGGATCTTACAGTTGTAGGCACGGGATTTACGATCGATCCCTTGATCACGTTGACTTACTATCTCAACCCCAGTACCGGTTTCTTTTCCTACCGCCCCAGTACACTGACCAGCTCAACCCAGTTGACGATTCATCTTCAGACCGGCGATATCTATGCCGCGGGTTATTACCAGATTGCCGTCCTCAACGCAACCGCTTCCGGTTGCAATCCCAGCGCGTTCGCCACTTTTCCAGTAGCCAATTCGGCTGGGCCGCCCGTGCTTGGAATTACCAAGTCGCATGTTGGCAACTTCGGACCGGGGCAGCAGAACGCGCAGTACACCATTTTGGTCAGCAACACGGGCACCGGCCCAACTGTCGATATTGTAACGGTGGCAGAAAGGGTTCCATCGGGCGAAACTCTGGTCTCGATGTCGGGATCGGGTTGGAACTGCATTTTGAATGCTTGTGCGCAGCAGAATTCGTTGGCCCCCGGAATGAGCTATGGCGCGATCACCGTCACCGTCGACGTGGCCGCGGATGCAACATCGCCGCAGGTTAATACCGCGACCGTGGGCGGTGGGGGCGCGCCGTTTGCCACCGCCACAGATTCAACCACCATTGCTGGGGCCCCCAATAGCGTGACTCCGAACACCGGTACGACGCCGCAGACAGCCCCCATCAATACGGCGTTCACGCCACTGTCCGTGACGGTGACCGATACCGAGAATAACCCGCTGCCGGATGTCGATGTCACCTTTACCGCGCCGGCAAGTGGAGCCAGCGGATTATTCAGCAACGCAACTGCGACCATCATGGTGGCGACCAACGGATCGGGCGTGGCATCGGCATCGTTCACCGCAAACGGAATGGCGGGCGGACCTTACGCCGTAATGGCGGCTGTAGCGGGCGTCACGACTCAGGCCACCTTCTCGCTGACCAATAGTTCGCAAACGCCCAGCGTGACACTCTCTACTGGCAGTCTTAATTTTGGCTCGGTTATAGTGGCCTCCACCAGCGCTTCCAAGACTGTCAAACTCACCAACTCCGGAACCTCATCGCTCGCTCTCATGGGAATCGCAGCCAGTGGCGACTACGCAGAAACCAACAAGTGCCCAAAATCGCTAGCGCCCGCCGCGTCTTGTAGCATCACCGTGACTTTTATGCCGTCCGCGGTCGGAACCGTTCCCGGCGCGCTTACGATTAAAGACAACGCGAGTAATTCGCCGCAATTGGTAAGCCTAATGGGAGTGGGCGTGAACACCGTGTCTGTGTCACCGTCCAGCCTCGCGTTCGGAACCATCGCCGTGGGAGTGACGAGTAAATCCCAGACTTTAACTGTGATGAATAATTCCACCAGCGCTGTGAACATCAACGTTGCCGCCAGCGCCGCCTTTGCTTCTTTCCCTACTGGTACCGCGCCGTGCGGTACTACTTTGGCCGCAAAGGCCAGCTGTACCGTGGGGGTCACGTTCACTCCGCAACACAACGGCTCCATCAATGGATCGCTAGTAGTGACCGGGGCGTCGTTCGCAACACAACTTGCGGCGCTAACGGGAACCGGCACAGGTGGTGGAGCGCCCGTCCTCACCTTCAATCCCGCCAACATTAGCTTCGCCAATCAGGAAACCGGTGTTACTAGCGCAGCTCGAACGGTCACAGTTACTAACACCGGCGTCGGCAGCGTGAATATTGTAGCCTTGACCGCTTCCGCCGATTTCGCGGCTGTGGGCAGTGGCAGTAAACCCTGCAGCGGAGCCCTGCCGGCCAAAGCCAAGTGCACCATGTCAGTTACCTTCACGCCGTCGGCGTCTGGTTCTATCAAGGGCAGCGTTGCGTTGACAAATAGCTCGAGTGCTACTCCTTTGATCCTCGACCTTTCTGGGACGGGCGTTCTTCCGGTTACGCTGAAGCCCACTAACCTGATCTTCGCCGCACAGACTGTGGGCACCGCGAGTGCTCCGCAAATCATGACGTTGACCAACAATCAGTCCGTGCCGTTAAATTTGATTTCCTTGATCGCGAGCGGCGATTACGCGATTGCATCCGGGGGCACAGCGCCATGCGGAACCACGGTAGCGGCGAGCGGAACATGTACGTTCCAGGTTACGTTCACACCCAGCGTCACCGGAACCATCAATGGCGTGGCCACGGTGACCAACAACGCGAGCGGCAGCCCTCAGGTTGTGAAGCTAAGCGGAGCGGGGAAATAATCGAATAGGAGGACTACTTTTCGCCCTTGCCATTCAAGGCCACCGTTTGCGGACTCCAGGGATCGCTGTCGTGGATACTCAACAGCCCACCGCTCTTCCCGCTAATGGTCGGTTTGAACACAATAGATATAGTGCATTGCTGCCCCGTAGTGAGGTTTCCCGAAGAGCAATCGTCGGTCTCTGAATAGTCACCGACGATCGTCACGGGATCCAATTTCAGAAGTGTCGAACCGGCATTTGTGACTGTAATCGTTTGCGGCGCGCTGGAAGCTCCCTCACGAAGGGTGCCAAAATCCAATGTTGTTTCCGACAAGATAACCGAAGAGCCCTTACCGGAATGAACCGCCTCCAACGCATGTTGGTATCCATCGTGATAGTCGGCATACCCGGGATACGCCGGGTCGAGCGCCAAAAGCAGATCGTTGGCATAGATTTCAAACACGGTCGCGTGATGCTCCACTGCGAAGGAAAGCAGCGGTGGCAGGGGACCCGTCTGTTGTTGAACGCCGTCCCAGCAAGAAGGCGTGCAGGTTGCCGACGGATCGGTTTGCCCTACCGGCTGCAATTCAAAGAGCGGCGTCGGCTTCACGGTGGAATATTTTGAGAACAACTTACACCAATCCGACGAGCACGCTGGATAACTTGTAATATCGCTTGCGCGCAGACCCTGGTAACCGATGCCGGCTCCTTCGGCGATGTCGTTCGCCGCTTCGCCTTCGGAGTAGCTGAGGTCGTTATCATAAGCCGCTACGGGACCGATAATCGGAAGTTTTGGATTCTGCGATTGGATGTAGGTCAGAATCTCCAAGTCCAGGTTAAGGATCGTTCGCCGGAAGGATTGCCCCGGAAGAAACTTAGTGAGTTCCGCTTCGCAACTGGGATAAATCGCCGCGCCACCAGTGAGTCCAAAGCGGATATACCCGATGTGCGGATTGTTTTCGTAGTGTCGAAGAACTTCCGTAATGAACCGCTTGTAGTAATGCTTGAACGGCGTCTCCCACATCACCGGATAGCTTCCGTCTAGCGTTCCGTCTCCCGGAAACGCCGGACACGTAACCGTATCCACGAGGTTCATCACATAGGCGGGTGTGGCGTGGTTGGCAAAGTTATCGCTATTGATGCCGGATTCGCTAATGGACCAGACCGTCAGATTGATAGTTTTTCCAAGCTTGATAAAAGGCTCTATCACCGCGTCAAACGTCGTCCAATCGTATTGTCCGCCTGGAGCGTCAGGTCCGTTATCCACCATTGACCAAAGCAACGGCGGATTGACGCCGTCGACTAACGGACTGGATGCCACATACTTCAAAAAATCGGCAGCGTATTGCGGTCCCGGAAAGGTCAGATAAGGGAGTGGCGGAAAAGCCGCATTGACGGTAATTTTTGGTTTTGATGCCTCTGTTGACGTTTGGGCCGGCAAGGAAAAGGGCAGGCAGAACGCGATCAGTACTATAGCGGCCCTCTTGTGAAGGTGCAAATCAGTCATAAGATTCTCATAAAACAGCCTGCCGGACGGTGCTCGCTTCGATCCAAAACAGGATGCTAGGGTAATGATTGTATCCCAACAGCTATGCCATTCATAAGAAAAGTCATGGGACAAAAATCCATTTAGTACTGCAAGACCTAAGCGAAATAAACGATGGCCCTCCTTTTGCGCAGACCGCATCCCGTTTCGTAGCCAGTCGATGTAGCCTTATATGGTGCATGGAGGATCGAAAATGAAAGCAGCTCTCTTGACATGGATCGCAATGCTGGCGGTCTCGACAACGATACCGGCTTATGCCGGAGACAACGCGAAGCCGCTGGTGGTTGGTTCGCAGGGTAGTTTTTTTGTCGGCGGTGAGACCAAAACGTCCAAGGAACTGAGCGGTAGCACCACTGGACCTGCCGCTGGCGTGGAAGGTGACGTAACCGTTAATCAGATGTACGTACAGTACCAAACGCGGGTTAATGCCAATCAGCATGTGCCCGTGGTGATGGTCCATGGCTGCTGCCTGAGCAGCAAGACCTGGGAAACAACCCCAGACGGAAGAATGGGCTGGAACGAATATTTTTTGCGTAAGAATCGTTCGGTATATCTGGCTGACCAAAGCTCGCGCGCTCGTTCCGGCTTTGACGCTACTAAGATCAACGCCGTTAAGTTAGGGAACGCTCCGCCCAGCCAGCTTCCAAACATCTTCATGGCCAGTCACCAGACTTCCTGGACTTTGTTTCGCTTTGGCCCCACCTTCAACAAGGCTTTCGAAGACGAGCAATTCCCCGTGCAGGCTGCCGACGAGCTTTACAAACAAATGATTCCCGATCTCAACGGCTTTCTTCCCATGCCGAATCCAACCTGGAAGAACATGGCCGCGTTAGCGGTTCAACTGCATGGCGCGGTGTTGATTGGCCATTCCGAGTCCGGGTTTTATCCCGAAGAAGCGGCGATGATCAATCCGGTTGGCGTCAAAGGCATCGTGTCCATCGAAATGGGCTGCACCACCAATCTGAAGCCCGACCAATTGGCGACGCTAGCGAAAATTCCCATTCTGGTTATGTTCGGCGATCATCTCTCCGATATTCCCGGGCCCTTCGGAAATATCTGGCCGGCGAATCTCGACACCTGCAATAAATTTGTCGAGCAAGTGACCTCCGCCGGCGGCGATGCGCGCATGATGTACCTTCCCAAAATGGGCATCAAGGGAAACAGCCATATGATGATGCAGGACAAAAATAACCTGCAGCTGGCCGACTTGATCCTGGGATGGATCGACGAACGCGTGGAAGGCAAGAAGGTCAGTCACAAGTAAGTGACTTCCGCGAAGCCCTCTTCGAGTGACGGCGGAATCATCTGTTGTGCCATTTTGCGTATTGCTTCTTCGGGAACCACGCGCTCACGCGCTTGATTACGGGCAATGCAGATGTCGATCGGAACATCGAAAAACAGAGCTTGTAATTTGCAGCCGCAGCGACGGGCGAGTTTCACATACGGTTCGCGCTCCCATGGCGTCAGATGTGTCGCATCCACATAGGTGATTGGCCGGCCTGCCCGGATACGCTGGTAAGTCAGATAGCGGATCACTGTGAAGATGCGTCCGTTCATGGTCTGATCATGCGGATCGTCGGCGATAAGGCGGCGGATTTCGTCCGATGAGATGGCGTTCACGCCCAGTCGAGCAAGATAACTCGATTTGCCCGAGCCAGGCAGACCGACGGTGATAATCAGCTGCACTAAACGACGTAGCGGCCGGCGGCCAGAAGCCGCTCTGCGATCCGGCGGCGCGCCGCGACTGCATTCACGGGCTCAAATTTGGTGAAGCGTTTCAACACCGCGAGATTCGTGCGCAGGGCATCGCCTTCCGAACTGGCTGCCAGAACATTGCGCGCGGCGCTCTCGACAATCTCCATCGATTCGCGCAGAAACACCGGACAAGCGTCGGCTGCGATTTCTCCCTTGTGCAATTTCATCAGCTTTTGCGCTCGCAGATACACCGATTCCATAACAAATGCGTTCATGGCAACGTCGGTAATGGATGCGAGAATCTCTTGTTGCTCTTCGAGCGACGCGCCGAATTTTTGATACGCCACTCCCAGCGAGAACAATGCGATTTTCTTGGCGTTCTCCACTAATCGCGCGTCTTCGCTCCCGCCGGACCCAGCCGCCGGCCCTCCCAGAATCTCGGCTTGCAGGTTCTTCACCGCCTCTACCAGCGGCAATTGTCCGCGTTGCGCGCGCTTGAGCAACATTCCAGTGGCAAGCAGCCGATTGATTTCGTTCGTCCCCTCAAAGATGCGGTTGATGCGCGAATCGCGATAGAAGCGTTCGACCACGTAATCCTGATGGTATCCGTACCCGCCGTGGATTTGGACCCCTTCATCGGTCACATAATCCAGCATCTCGGACGCATAGATTTTGATGTAGGAACACTCCGCCGCGAATTCCTCCACGGCCTTGAGTTCCGTTTGAGCCGCGTTGGGCTGCTCCCACGAAAAACCTTCCAAGTGGCTCTCAATCAGCCCGACGACGCGATAGGTGGCCGCTTCGGTAGCAAAAATCCGGATGGCCATTTCGGCCAGCTTGTGCTGGATCAGTCCGAACTCGGCGATCGATTTGCCGAAGGCTTTGCGTTCCTTCGCGTAATTCAGCGAGACGCGCAGCACCTCTTTTGAGCCGCCGCAGGCGAAGGCGCCCAGCTTCAAACGTCCGATGTTCAGGATGTTGAACGCGATGATGTGCCCGCGGCCAATCTCGCCCAGAACGTTTTCCACCGGCACCGGCACGTTGTCCAGATAGATGGCCGTGGTGGAGCTGCCCTTGATGCCCATCTTCTTTTCTTCGGCGCCCGCAGCCACTCCTTGAAATTTGCGCTCCACCAGAAACGCCGTGAACTTCTCGCCATCCACCTTCGCAAAGATGGTGTAGAAATCGGCCGCGCCGCCGTTGGTAATCCACATTTTCTGACCGTTCAAGATGTAGTGCTTGCCATCAGGGCTCAAGTCGGCTCGGGTGCGAAGGGCCAAGGCGTCCGATCCTGCTTGCGGTTCGCTCAGCGCATAGGCGGCCACCAGTTCCGCGTTCGCCAGCCGGGGAAGATAGCGCTGCTTCTGTTCTTCAGTTCCAAAAAGCAACAACGGCAGCGCGCCGATACCGCTTTGTCCGCCGTGCCAGGCTGCGTACGAGCCATCCTTTGCGATCCCTTCTGCCACCAGCATGGCGGAGGCGAGATCCATCTCCATGCCGCCGTATTTCTCCGGAAGATGCACCGAGGTAAGGCCGAGTTGTCCGGCCTTGCGCAGCACCGCTACGGCGACGCCCGGCTCTTGATGCTGGATCGCGTCCACGTTCGGCGCGATTTCCTTGGTCCAGAATTCTTCCGTGGTGCGAGCGATTGCCCTGTGCTCATCGGTAAAGTCTTCGGGCGAAAAAAAGTATTCGGGCGACGCCGGGTCGATGAGAAACCCGCCGCCTTTAGGCTTCGTGGGAGAGATTGTCGAGGATGCCATCGGAATTGTTCCTTATCAGATTTTCGAAAATGCCCGCGGCGCCTTGGCCTCCGCCGACGCACATGGTAACCATGCCGTAGCGCGTATCTTTGCGATGCATTTCGCGCAAGATGGTAGCGGTGAGCTTCGCTCCGGTGCACCCCAGCGGATGGCCCAGCGCGATGCCGCCGCCGTTGGGGTTTACGCGATCGAGATCGAGCCCCGCGTGGCGAATCACGGCGAGTGCCTGCACCGCGAAAGCTTCGTTCAATTCGATCACGCCGATGTCTTCTTTCTTCAGGCCGGCCAGCGCCAGCGCCTTGGGAATGGCCACCACCGGCCCGATGCCCATGATTTCGGGCGGCACGCCCGCCACGGCAAAGCTGACAAATCGAGCCATCGGTTTCAATCCCAACTCCTCAGCTTTCTTATCGGACAGAACGATGGCCGCCGCAGCGCCGTCGCTGGTTTGCGATGAATTGCCGGCTGTGACCGTGCCGTCGGATTGAAATACGGGTTTCAGTTTCGCCAGCGCTTCGAGCGATGTATCGGCTCGTGGACCTTCGTCTTTCAAGAATGTACCAGAACCGTTCAGAGGAACCGGCACCATCTCATCGTCAAACTTGCCCGCCGCTTGCGCGTGCAGAGCGTGTTGATGGCTGCGATAGGCGAACCGATCCGCATCCTCCCGGCTTATGCCGTACTTCCTCTGCACCTGTTCGGCCGTGAGGCCCATGCCCATGTAAATCTGCGGCAGATGATCGACCATCCAAGGATTGGGCGCGAATTTATTTCCCGCCATGGGGATCATGCTCAATGATTCCGTACCGCCCGCGATGATGATTTGCGCGCCGCCGGAACGGATACGATCGGCAGCCATGGCGATGGCTTGCAGACCTGACGAGCAGAAGCGATTGATGGTGATGCCAGGCACAGAATCGGGCAGGCCCGCCCGCAGAGCGGCAATGCGAGCGACGTTCATCCCAGACTCGGCCTCGGGCATAGCGCAGCCAAGAATGACGTCGTCGATTTCTTCCGGCGCGATCGACGGATGCTTTTCCAGCAGACGCCGGATAACGATGGCCGCCAGATCGTCGGGCCGGGTGTTGCGCAAGGTGCCCTTGGGCGCTTTGCCCACCGGCGTTCGCAGGCAATCGAGAATTACTGCTTCCATGATCTATTTAAAGTTTCAATTCCGGAGCGGTTTGCCCGTCTTCAGCATATACTGCATGCGCTCCTGCGTCTTCGGATTGCCGCACAGGCTCAGGAAAGCCTCGCGTTCCAGGTCGAGCAAATATTGCTCGGAAACGCTCTGAGGGCTGGGGTACCCGCCTCCGCTCAAAACGTGCGCCAGCTTCTCGGCGATGATCAGATCGTAATCGCTGATGAAGTGGCCCTCACGCGCCGACCACGCACCCAGCTTCATCAATGCGTAGGCACTTTCGCCCGCCACTTTAATATCGTTGCGGGGCACGCCGGGCGAATAGTTGGGAACCAGTGAGAGCGCCAGCGCCTTGGCGTCGAAGATCAAGCGTTCGGGATTCATCGAAATGGGGTCGGCCCGATGTAGCAAGCCGAGTTTCTGCGCGTCGTCGGCGCTGGATGAAACTTTCGCATAGCCGATCAATTCGAAGATGCGCAGCGGATCCTTCAATCGCGCCAGCAATTCTTTGCAGCCGCCACCCGCCGGGATTAAACCGACGCCAACCTCGACCAAGCCCATGTACGTTTCCGCCGAGGCCTGCGCGCGCGTGCAGTGCATCACAAGTTCGCAGCCGCCTCCGAGTGCTCGAGAGAACGGCGCCGCGACTACTGGTTTCGCCGCGTACTTCAGCGCCATGTTCATCCCCTGAAAGCGCTGGACGGCGAGATTCAGATCTTCCCATTCGCCCTCTTGTGCCGCCAGCAGCACCATCATCAGATTGGCGCCCGCGCTGAAGGTTTCACCTTCATTCGCGATGATCATCGCCTCGAAGTTGCGATTGGTTTCTTCCAGGCCCGCATGCACCATCGCGATGTTGTCTTCGCCCAGCGTATTCAATTTGCTGTGGAATTCGACGCACAGCACTCCATCGCCTAAATCGATCAGCGATGCTCCTGTGTTCGCAAACACTACGCCGTGGGTTCGTTTGCGGTCGCGCAAAGTCAAAATGCCGGGCCGGGGTTCGATCGGTTGATAGCCGTGAGAATGGAAGTCGAAATATTCCGTGGTGGGGCGGCGAAGAGGCTCGGGAGGCCGATAGAGCGCGATGATCCCGCGTGCCAGCGCGTCCTTAATGTTAGGCGGAAGAGGGCGTCGCTCCATCTCCAGGCGCGTGACTACTTCGAGAAAACCAATGGCGTCCCACAGTTCGAACGGACCCAGCTTGTGCCCATACCCCCAGCGCATAGCCCGATCGATTTCGACGATGCGATCCGCAATCTCCGGGATCATTTCGGCGCAGTAGAGGAAGAGATCGCTCAGAATCTTCCATAGGAACCGGGCCGCGCGATCGTCGGACCGCAGCAGCGTACGGACGCGTTCCCCCAAATCTTCGATGTTGCGCACTCCCTCCACGGCGGCGAAGCGAGGTTTTTGGAGCGGCTGGTAATCGAGCGTTTTCCAATCGAGGGCTAGGATCTCGCGATCTTTGCCGACACGTTTGTAAAAACCCTGGCCAGTCTTGTCGCCCAGCCATTTTCGCTCGATCATCTGTTTTTCGAAATCCAGCGGAAGGAAGCGCTCGCGCCACCGGTCGTTGGGAACTAGATCGTAGAGATTCGCTCCGACGAAGGCCCACACATCCAGACCCACCAGATCGAGCAGACGGAAACTCGCGCTATTCGGCACGCCGATCAGAGAGCCGGTGAGCGCGTCCACTTCTTCGATAGTGAAATCCTCTTCCAGCATGGTCTTCCCGATGGTGCCGCCCAGGAAGCTGCCGATGCGATTGGCGATGAAATTGGGAGTGTCTTTCGTTCGAACCACGCCTTTGCCCAGGCGGCGATCGGCGAACTGCTCCACATCCGCCAGAATCTTCGGATCGATCTCGGGCCCCTGGATCAGCTCCATCAAGTGCAAATAGCGCGGTGGATTGAAAAAGTGAGTGCCCAGGAAGTGGCGGCGAAAGTCGGGCGAG
>Ga0210383_10001663_pt1 | contig 20236 bp, 13 predicted proteins | sample IncBWC14OmetaG_FD_160072 | JGI IMG/M metagenome (GOLD analysis project Ga0210383, IMG submission 160072) | Forest soil microbial communities from Barre Woods Harvard Forest LTER site, Petersham, Massachusetts, United States - Inc-BW-C-14-O ... | reverse complement strand
AAGGCTATTTCTCCCACATTCTCGATCAAGTCGGCATCGAGACCGCCATCGCCAATCGTGTCTCCATGCCGGCTTATCTCGATCCCGCCCGCTTTCGGTGGGTGTATTTCGTCGATAATTTCCTTTTCCCGTTCGATACCGAGCGGCTCGAATCCCGCAATCCAGACCAAAAGCTGAACCTGCCCCTCGAAAGAAAACTGCTCGCGCGCAATTTGGCGCAGGCGCATCTCAAGAAGGTGCCGGCCGACTTCGATGGCTATCTTAAATTTGCCACCGGGATCATCGAAGAGAACAAAGCAAAAGGCGAAGTCGGCCTGAAATTAGAAATCGCGTACTACCGCTCATTGCATTTTGACGATCCGGAAAAATCCCGCGCCGCCGAGATTTACGCGAAATATCGGGCCGGCGAAGTTCCGACCAACATCGAGTATCGCGATTTTCAGGATTATGTTTTCAGGTATTTAGTGCGGGAGGCCGGCCGGCTGCATCTGCCTGTTCAAATTCACACCGCAGTCGGCGGCGGTGATTTCTACATGGTAGATGAAAGCAGCGTGATGGGCCTCGAAAATATTCTCCGCGATCCGCGCTATGAAAATGTCACATTTGTGCTGCTACATGGCGGCTATCCGCACCAGGGTGAGGCCATCTGGCTCACCGCGCGCAAAAATGTGTATCTCGATTCCTCGCTCATGGGGATTTTCGTCTATCCCGCGGAGCTGCATCGAATCCTGAAGCAGTGGCTCGAACTTTTCCCCGACAAAATCGTATTCGGCTCGGATACATTTCCGCTTACCGACGCATACGGAGCAGAAGAAACCTACTGGCTGGCCACCAAATCCGCGAGGCTGGCTCTAGCCGCCGCGTTAGCCGAAATGGTCTCCGAAAAAGAAATCACCGAGCAGCAAGCAATCCAAATGGCTCACGCCTACCTGCACGACACCGCGGCGAAAATCTACAGCCCCGCAAAATAACTAAAATCTGCTCATCTCTTCTGGCGCGGCGACTTCTTCAGAAATCGGCGCACCACATCGAGCAACGCATCGACATCCGCATCCGTGTTCGATTCGTGCACGGCAATCCGAATCCCGCCAATTCCGCTCACGTAACGTAGCGAAGCAAACACGCGCGCCTTCTTCATCGCTTCCAACAGCTTCTTTTCGTGCGTTGCGCCGCCCGGCAGGCAAAATGTGAGCATTCCCGCGAATGCGTTTTCCGGCGGCTCCGGGCCACCCAAAAAGTCGATTCCCGATTCGCGCAATCCATTTACAAGTCGCGCGCGCAGCTTCTTGATTCGTTTCCAGCTCCGCTGCGGGCCTAATTTCTGGAAATCTTCAATCGCGGCATCGAGCCCCATCGCGCCGAGCCAGTTCGGATATCCGCCCGTGTCGAGCCTTCCCGCATCCGTGCGATCCGCCGGCAAATCAAACGGCGTCCGCCCCGCCAATTCCATATAGCGATCCCATCCGACAGCCGGCTCGCCGAGCGCGAGATATCCCTGGTACGCCGGCTGCAGCACATCCAAAAGCCGCCGGCCAATACACGCGAATCCCAGGCCGAAGGGACTGCGCAGCCATTTATGTCCACCGGCGCAAAACGCATCGACGCCCAATTCCTGAAAATCCACGGGCCGCGCGCCAGTTTCCTGAATCCCATCGGCGATTACGAACGCGCCAAACTTCGCGGCAACATCGCTGATGGCTCTCAGATCCGAACGCCAGCCGCTGATTTCCTGCACCGAGCTGATAAGAATCGCTCGCGTACGCGAACTCGCCCGCGCCGCAAACTGCTCAGCGAAAACTTTCCCGGCCTCAGTTTTCACGGGCAGAATCTCCACTCCTGCGCGCTGGCAGGCTCCGCGCCAAGCGATAGTCGCGCCCATGAATTCAATATCCGCCATCAGAATGTTGTCGCCGCGCGACATCGGAAGGGCCGTGGCAATCGTGCCCAAGGCTTCGGTGGTATTTCCGACGAGTAAGATATTTGAAGGATCCGCGTGAATGAATTTCGCGACTCGCGTGCGGGCCCGATCCACGGCTTCAAACTGGCGAATTGTTTCCAATGTTCCCGTGGATGCAAACGAATCCAGCTCTGAAAGAGCCGTGTGCAGGCGCGCGAGCGTGCGGCGCGTCGGGCGCCCCATGGAAGCGTGGTCCAAATAATGAAATCGCGTCTTGCTTTTCATATCGGCCTTCAGCCTTGTATCGGGTTTCGCGCAGCGCCGACACGGCCACGCGGCGCCGGTTGGCTAGTCGCAACAGTCCTGCGGATTCTTGACTTCCTTCGCACTTCTGTCAACCAAATTGACTCGGTATACCAGCAATATGCTCTTGACATGGCGTGTGTGTGCGTTATACGTTCGCTGCACCCCGAAATGCTGTGGCGCGAGCAACTGGCCGTGCCGCATGGGGCGCTGGGATCCGCGGTGGCGTGCCGCTCGCGTGATTTAGGTTTGCACTCGCACCAGCATTTTGATTGAATCTCGACTCGTTCGTCGTCAGATTCCCTGATCCGTACCGGGGATAAGGAGCGCGGACTGACCCCTGCGCTCCTGGTGCGGTTTCTTCTCCCCGGCGTTCTGCTAATTTTGATAGGCTCCTTTCGTTACGAGGAACTAAATTGCCCACCACTGACATTCAGTCTGTCCGCGCGCGATTTCCGGTCTTCAAGAAGAGAATTTATTTGAATTCTTGCTCGCAGGGCGCTCTATGCGATTCGGTCGAATCCGCCATGCACGAGCATATCAACGTCTGGAATGAATACGGCTCGCCTTGGGAGACCTGGGTCGAGCAGTATGAAGCGGCGCGGACGGCATTTGCGCGATTCATCGGCGCGGCGCCGGAAGAAGTTGCGATCGTCCCGAGCGCTTCGGTGGGAATCAGCGCCATCGCCAGCTCGCTCGATTTCGGAAAGCGCAAAAAAGTAGTGATGGGCGAATTCGAGTTTCCGACCATGGGCCAGGTGTGGCTGGCGCAGCAACCACGCGGCGCTGAGATTCGCTTCTTGGCTGCGCAGAATGGCCGCATCCCTGCGGAAGCGTACGCCGGCGTCGTCGATGCGCAAACGCTGATCGTGCCGCTCACGCACATGTGCTTCATGAACGGCTTTCGCTCCGACCCAGCCGCGGTTGCGAAAATTGCGCACGATAGTGGCGCTCTGGTCATGCTCGATGATTATCAAGATTGCGGAACGCGCCCGATTAACGTGAAGAAATTGGATTTGGACTTTTACGTAACCGGCGCTTTGAAATATCTTCTGTCGCCATCAGGAATCGCGTTCATGTATGTCCGGCCGGAATTGATCAAAAAGCTTACGCCGACAATTACCGGCTGGTTCGGACAACAAAGTCCATTCGCTTTTGACGTGAAGCATTTCGATCCGGCTACGTCGGCGCGGCGCTTTGAAGCCGGCTCGCCTCCAGTGCCGAATGTTTACGCGATTCCGGCGGCGATCGAATTGCTCGAGAGCGTTGGCCCCGAAAAGATCGCAAATCACATTGCCGGTTTGTCGCAATCGTTGCTCGATGGCGCGCGGCAACTGAAAATCAAGACCAAGACTCCTGCGGATTCGCGCGGTCCGCTCGTCGTGTTGCAGATGAAAGATTCGGAAGCCATGGTGAAGAAGCTTGCGGCGAGCCAAATCGTGTGTTCGAATCGCATGGACGGGCTGCGCACTTCGTTCCATTTGTATAACACCATGGACGACGTCCGCTCGGTTCTCGGCATTCTTGAGAAGAATCTGGATTTGACCGTCCGCGAGTGATATTTCGGTCCACGATCTTGGCATCTTTCCTCATGCGCTCTCGCATGCTCGTCAATCTATGAGCACGGCAATCGGCGAAGTCTTCACCGCGCTCCGCGGGAAATTCCGCGGCGATCTGGTGCGCCCCGCCGATGCGGAATATGCCGAAGCACGCAAAATTTGGAACGGCATGGTAGAGAAGCGCCCAGGCTTGATTGCTCGCTGCGTGGATGTACCGGATGTTCAGCTTGCTGTGCGAAGCGCATTTGCGGCGGGAGTCCTGACGGCAGTGCGCTGCGGCGGGCATAGTCTGGCGGGATTCAGCAGTTGCGATGGCGGCATGGTGATCGATTTGTCGCGCATGCGCGAGGCCACCGTCGATGCCGGGGCGCGCCGGGCGCGATTTTCGGGCGGATCGCTGCTCGGAACCGTCGATACGGCAACGCAAAAAGCTGGCCTAGTGTTTCCCGCGGGTGTCGTCTCTCATACCGGAGCGGGCGGCCTAGTCCTCGGTGGCGGCACCGGTTGGCTGACGCGCAAGTTTGGACTTTCCTGCGACAACGTCGAAGGCTTTACATTAGTGACTGCTGAAGGATCGATCGTGCGCGCGAACGAGCGCGAGAATACCGATTTGTTTTGGGCACTGCGGGGCGGCGGCGGAAACTTCGGTGTCGTAACAGAGTTCGAAGTACGGCTGCATCCGCTATCGTCCGTGTTGCTCGCCAGTTCGTATTGTGTCGGCGACGACATTTTCCGCATTCTGCGCGATTGGCGCGAATTCATGCCCAGTGCGCCGGATGCTTTGAAGTGGAATATTTCGCTGCGGCTCGCGCCGTCGGCTGTTGCGATCCCCGCCGAAATCCGCGGACTGCCTGCTGCTAGCATTTCGCTCGCATGGTTTGGCGATGAAGAAGAAGGGAATCGCTGCATCGAGCGCGCGTTTTCGATCGGCAAGCACTATGCGCGAACGAAAGATACGATGTCGTTCCTCGCGCTGCAGACCATGGCCGATGCGGATTTTCCGCATGGGCGCCGCTATTACACGAAATCGGGTTACTTCATGGCCCTGGATGATCGCAGCGTGCAAATCATGATCGACGCGCTGCCTTCGATTCCTTCGCCGAATACACAGATCGAGCTTGCGTATCTTGGCGGAGTGGCCGGGCGCGTCGCGGCATCAGAGACGGCGTTCGGTGATCGTAGCGCGCCCTTTATCATGAATTTGCTGGCGGATTGGGTAGATCCTCGGGAAGATGCCGCAAATGTCGCGTGGGTGCGCGGAGTTTTCGCGTCGCTACGGCCAGCCATGAAGCCAGGCGTTTACGTGAATTTCATGAGCGATGATGAACAAGAACGCGTACCCGAGGCATACCATGAGCGGTGGGAACGCATGGTAAAAGTGAAAAGCCATTACGATCCCAAGAATTTCTTCCGATTGAATCAAAATGTACTGCCCGCAAATGTCTCCCCGAAAATCGAACTGTCCTAGTTTGATTTTCCGTTCCTGAAATCAATTGTAATTCGCGGCGGCTCGCAGTAGTGTCTGGGAACTTAACCGAGCAGATAACTTACCCGTTGAGGGGGACCTATGGCCAATGAGAATGTGGCATTGATGCGTCGTTGGTTTGAAGAAGTATGGAATCAAAGGCGGCGAGAGACGATTACGGAGCTTTTTGCGGAAGGCGGAGTCGCCCACTGGATTGATGAAACGGGGCGGGACTTGACCGGGCCGCAAGAATTTCTTCCGTATTACGACCGCCTTTGCAGCGCGTTTCCGGATATCCGAATGACCGTGGACGAGTGTTTTGAGGCAGGGGACAAAGTAATCGTGCGTTGGTCGGCGAAGATGCGCCACACCGGCGATCTATTGGGAATTCGCGCGAGCGGGAACCCAGTAGTGGTGAACGGAATGACCATGGCGAAAATCGCGAATGGAAAAGTGGTTGAGGGCTGGGACTGCTGGGACAAATTGGGGATGCTGATGCAGATTGATGCAGTCGAACTGAAGATGGAGAAGGCGGCGGGTGAAGGATCGGGCTAGAGCGCCCAGAGATTGACGGCGCGCCGTCAGAATTATTTTTTCATTTCGTGAGCGGCTTTCAGCAAGTCGTCTGGCCTGCCGAGGTCGCGCCATTCGTATTGATCTGCGCGGAACGCTTGAATGTCTTCCCCAAGGGCGGCCAGGCGCAAATACGTCGCGATGATGGAGAAGGCTCCATCTTCGGCGATCATTTTCAATAGCCGCGGCGAGATCACATGGATGCCCGAAAACGCCAGCGGCTGTAGAGTTTTCGACGGCCGAACGATTTCATCCCTGCCGGCGGGCTCAGAGCGACGGCCGCAGAGCTCAAGCTGTTCATCGAAGAGCAGGTACCGGGATGTTTCGCGGTCTTGAACAGCGAGCGTGGCTAGCGCGCGATTTTCGCCGTGAGATTGGACCATGCGGCGCAGATCGATCGTGCTGATGACATCTACATTGTGCAAAATGAAAGGCGCATCGAGTGCGCTCGGATCCTCGAGAAAGAAATATGCCGCTTTTTTCAGGCCGCCGCCGGTGTCGAGAAGAACTTCTTCGCGCGAAATCTCGATGCGCATGCCAAAGTTGTTTCTTGCCTTCAGGAAATCGATTACCTTGTCCGCGAAGTGATGGACATTGATGATCACCTCGCGAACTTCGAAGCTTCGCAACCGTTCGAGCGTGATCTCCAGCAGCGTGCGCCCCGCGACTTCGACGAGAGCTTTTGGGCGATCGTCGGTGAGCGGACGCAGTCGCGTGCCGAGCCCGGCAGCCAGGATCATCGCCTTCATTTCTTCATGCTCTCCAGCCCGAGATGACGCAATTCGACCTGCACTCCGCTGCGTCCGCTTAAGCGCTTGGCCAGTTGTTCGGCGAAATAGACGGAGCGGTGTTGCCCCCCCGTGCAGCCGAACGCCACCGACAGGCTTGTAAAGCCACGCGACTGATAGGTTTTTATGCTCGCTTCTACGAGCGCCAGTACGTTGGCGAAATATTGATGCGCGCTTTCTTGCTGGTTCAGATATTCGATCACCGGCGCGTCCTTTCCGGTGAGAGCTTTGAATTTTTCTTCCCGCCCGGGATTCGGGACGCTGCGAGCGTCAAAAACAAATCCGCCACCGTGACCGGTTTCGTCTTTCGGAATTCCGTGGCGATAGGAAAAACTGCAGATCTTGACGGCCAAAGTTTCTGCCTTGGAAATCGCAGGGTGCGAGGTTTCTGGAGCCGCTAGCTGATCCAGTTTTTCCGAAGCCGCCATGCGCGCGAATGCGTCCATTAGCGTGGGCAATGCCAGCGGAAGCTCTACATGTTGAAGCAGCCAACGCACGTTTTCCAGAGCGTATGGAACGCTTTGCAAAAAATGTGGTTTGCGTTCGTAAAACCCGCGGAAGCCATACGCGCCGAGGGCCTGCATGATGCGAAGGTAGACGTAGGAATAGTAATGGCGCATGAACGCTTCGCGATCGAGCCTGGTGAAATCAGTGAGCCGCTCGAGATAGAGATCGAGAAGTTGCGCGCGCAGTTCCGGAGGGAGGTCTGCTTTGGCGTCGAACAAAAGGGACGCGATGTCGTATTGCAGAGCACCTTTACGGCCGCCTTGATAGTCCACGAAGAAAGGCTGGCTGTCGCGCAGCATGATGTTGCGCGATTGGAAATCTCGATAAAGGAAATAATCGAGGTCCGCGGTCAGCAGGAATTTCGTCAAGCGGCTAAAATCATTTTCAAGCAACTGTTCGTTGAAGGGAATGCCGGCAAGTCTCAGGAAATAGTATTTGAAATAGTTCAAATCCCAGGCGATCGACTGGCGATCGAACACCGCGCGCGGATAGCAAACTGTGTAATTCAAATCGCGGCCAGCCTCTACCTGGAAGCGCGGCAGCACGGCCACGGCTTTGCGATAGATTTCGACGGCCTGCGGCGAAATATCTCCGCCTTTACGATTTTTCGATAGAAACTCAAAGAGCGTGGTGTCCCCGAGGTCCTCTTCGATATAGGCGCCCTGATTCAAATCTTCCGCGTAAATCTCCGGCACGGGCAGCCCGAGCGCGTGAAAGTGTTTGGAAAATTCCACAAACGCCACATTTTCTTCGCGCACATCGTAAAGCACACCAATCGCGGTGACATTGCCGCTGCCCGTCAGCCGGATGAGCTTACGGCCCGAGGCGCCCAGCTCGCCTTGTATGGGCTGAACTCGCTCGACGGGCGAATGAAAATGCTTTTCAAAAAGTGTTTTGAGGACGTCCATCAGGATCCCGTGCGACGTGATTTCATGCAAAAACAAGTCTAGTCGCTCGGAGGCTCGTGTGGCGAATCACGGACGGACAGGAGAGCGAAAAAGGCACTTCTCTGCGGCGCTAAGGAAAGGTCTTGAAACTGGCTTTTGCTGCAGAGGCCGCTCAGTTTGACTCAGATGGCGACGCGGCCTAAGATGCTTCGCGTTTGCGTTTTGTCGGATTCTTGACTGCAAAAGTACTTCCGGAGATTCCATGATTGCGAATCGTCAAGTGCTTCTGAAGGCCCGTCCGGTGGGCGAGCCTACGACGGACAACTTTGAAATTGTCGAAAAGGAATTGTCCGCGCCGGCAGACGGAGAAGTATTGGTGCGAACTTTATTTCTTTCGCTCGATCCTTACATGCGCGGGCGCATGAATGAGGGTCGGTCGTACGCGGCTTCGGTAATCGTCGGCGCCGTGATGGTTGGCGGTACCGTCGGCGAAGTTGTCGAGTCGAACGCTCCAGGTTTTGCCAAAGGAGATTTTGTCTCAGGCTTTGCAGGGTGGCAGGAGTATGCGAATCTTCCCGGCAAGACGCTTTGGAAATTGGATGCGAAGGCGGCGCCGCTCTCCTACGCGCTCGGAGTTCTGGGAATGCCGGGATTGACCGCGTATGTGGGATTGCTCGATATCGCGCAAGCAAAAGCCGGAGAGACGGTGGTGGTTTCGGCGGCTTCTGGGGCAGTTGGATCGGTAGTGGGGCAGATTGCAAAAATCAAGGGATGCCACACCGTGGGAATCGCCGGTGGAAAGATGAAATGCGAACACTTGGTGAACGATCTTGGTTTTGACGCTTGGGTGGATCATCGCGATCCGGAATTGTTTAAGAGCCTGAAAGCCGCATGTCCCAAAGGGATTGATGTGGATTTCGAGAATGTGGGCGGAGCCGTGCTGCAAGCAATCTGGCCGTTGATGAACGATTTCGGGCGAGTGGCGCTTTGCGGCTTGATCGCGCATTACAACGATACATCGCTTTCGGCAGGGCCTAGCTGGTTATATATGCTGGCGCGGCGTTTGACGGTGCGGGGATTCATCGTCTCGGACCACATGGATCGAATGAAGGATTTCCAGCGCGATATGGGCGGATGGTTGCGCGAAGGGAAGATCAAGTATCGTGAAGATATTGTGGACGGACTTGAAAATGCGCCGACAGCTTTCCTGGGAATGCTAAAGGGGAAGAATTTCGGCAAGCTCATTGTGCGCGTCGCGCAGTAAAAACGGCGAGAGTGAGCCACAGGGTGTGGCTGCGGACGATTTTGGATTTTACTCAAATATCGCGGTTGTCGGAAGGCGACGGGGAAGCTGGCGCTACTGGGATTGCGCGAAGATCGGAGATAGGTCGCTGCGTTTCGAGATGGAATCTATTTTTGCTTCCTTTTGAATGTCGTCAGCCAGTTGGCGGGCCTGCTTGATGTGGCTCGCGGCGTCGGCGGATTTTCCGGAGAGTTGCAGCGTGCGGCCGAGTAAGAACTGGCTTTGCGCGAGAAGGACCTTGAGGCCGAGCTTGTCGCTGCGGCTTATGGCGCTTTGCAGTTCTTGCTGCGCGTGGGCGTAATCTTTCATGTTCATCAGCGCTTCGGCGCGATAGATCGAACATTCGACAGCCAAATACTTCAGCCCGATGGAATTCGCATCGTCGGAAAGTTTCTGTAGAGAAGCTGCGGCGGCGGGATAGCGCCCGTCCTTTACGGCCAGCTTCGCGATATTGATCCTGGCGAGGAGAGTCATACGCGCATCGGTGGTTTTTTGTGCCGATTGCAGCGATTGATCGTAGAGTCCGGCCGCAGCCTTGTAATCGCCGCGATAAAAAAGATTATCGCCGAGGAAGCCTTGAGCCGTGGCCACGCTCGCGTCGTTTTTTAGCTCGCGGGCGACGCTCAGTGATTCGTCGAGAGCTTTCTGTGCATCGTCAAATCGCGCGACTTGCGCAAGGCCACCGCCATAGACGGCGAGGACCTGCTGAAACCAAAGGCTGTGATCCTTGAGATCGCGAAAAGCCTTGACCGCTTCTTCTTCGGAGCTGACGGCGGGACCGAGGCGTCCCTGATAGCCGTAGAGAACGCCGAGGCTGGACGATTCGATCGCCGCGCCGCGTTTGTCGGAAGCCTTTCGTCGCAAGTCGAGGGCGCTGAGATATTGCTGTATGGCCTGATCGTACTGGCCCAGGCCCGTGAACGTGTCGCCGAGATTGTGCTGCGTGTCAGCGATGTCTGTTGGGAATTTTAACTTTTCGCGAATTTGCAATGCCTGGGAGAAAAAGATGCGAGCGTTTTCGTAATCACCCTTTGAGAGGTACGTGTCGCCGATATTGTTGAGCGCCAGGCCTTGCTGATTTTCGTCGCCGACGTCCACCTGCACTTGCAGCGCTTCCTTAAAAAGTTTCAGGGCCTGATCGTATTGGCCGCGGTCGCTGTAGAATTGGCCCAGATCGTTGAGGACGTCGCCGGTTCCGGATTTGTCGCCGATTTCTTTTCGGAGCGCAAGCGCGTCGTTGTAATTCTTCAGGGCGAGATCTGGTTTGCCGAGAGCAAGCTCGGTTGAGCCAATCATTTCAAGGCTGTCGGCGATTCCCCGTTTCATGCCGAGTTTGCGCTTGATTTCGAGCGAATCCTGGACGCTTTTCAGAGCATCGTCTGGCTTTCCGAGCACAGAAAACGCAACGCCCATAGCTTGAAGAATGTCGGCCTTGTTCTCCTCATTGTCGAGCTCTTTAGCGAGAGTCAGTGCGTGAGTCAAATCGTCGAGGCCGGCCTGCGCGTTGCCGCTCTCGATTTCCGCGCGGCCTTTGGCGAGGATGCCATTGACGCGCTTGGGATCGAGTTCGACGACGCGAGTAAATTGAGCGAGAGCTTTATCGTACGCGCCAACCTTTTCATACATTCCGCCGAGTTCGAGCAGCACGTCGGTGTTATTCGGCGAAACTTTTGCCAGATTTTCGTAAGCTTCGATGGCCTTCGGATAATCCTTGAGGATGCGATCGTGACCCGCCTGAATCAGGAATTTTTCAGGTGGCGGGAGGGCATCGCTCAGCGCGACCGCTTTCCGCGAAGCGTCTTCGGCATCATTATCCTGGCCGAGCTTCGAATAAGTTTGCGCCAACTGCGAGAAAGCGAGCGCGAAATTGGGATCTTCTTGCGCGGCGGAATCGAATTGCTTGACGGCATCCAAAAGCTTGCCCTGGCGCTCGAGCTGAAGCCCCTGGTTGTAATCGCGCAGTGCCGGGACGGAAGTGGTGGAAGGCTTGAACGATTGCGCTTGCAATTCCTTTACGCTGCTATCGGAAAGCGAAAGATTCTTGCGGATGTCGCCGGCCAGTCGATCGAGAGTCGCCTGAATGTCTTTCTCGGCGCCGGACTCCGTCACTTTCGTAGCATGTCCGCTCTTGATGCTCTGCACAGTCGCATCGATGCGAATCTGATCGCCGAGCCGCGCGTATTGGCCCCACACGACGTTGTCCGACTTGCTGAGATCGGCAAGATTCTGGATAGTCGGTGAATCGAGGGCCGTGTCCGGCGAAATTTTCAGATCGTGCAGCATCTGGCCCACGCGCTCGGACGACACCATGCGCAGGCTAGCGGATTCGCCCACGTCGGTACTGAGAACTTCGGCAACGGTCGAGCCCAGCCAGTCGAGCGATTGATCTCCGGACGCATTATGAAAAGGAATGACCGCGAGCGAAACAGCTGGCGCAACGGGTGCGCCCGGCGTCGAGTGCGAGCCGGATCGCATGAAGAAAAATCCGCCGGCAGCGAGAAGGAGCACCCCTGCGACACCCCCGCTGATTGCTTTCCACGAAAGCGCGATTCCGGGAGGACGCTGGAATGCGATCGTCTGCGCGGGTTTCGCGCCGCCGCGCCAGGCATCGAAATCCTGCAAAATTTCCCGTGCCGATTGATAGCGAGCTTTTGGATCAATTTCGAGGCACTTCGTCGCAATATCGCTGAGTATCTTCGGAATTTCCGGATTCACTTCAATCGGCGGCTTCGCGCGCTCGCGCGTGCGCTTGAACATCGTGGCCTGAACCGAGTCCGCTTTATACGGTGTAGCCCCGGTGAGAAGTTCGTAGAGAATCACGCCGTAAGTAAAAAGGTCCGAGCGTGCATCCACTTTTTCGCCCATCACTTGCTCGGGGGACATGTAATCGGGCGTGCCAACGAGCATGCCGGTCTGGGTCATGGTCATCGCGCCGGGTTCGATGGAGCGCGCGATACCAAAATCCATCACCGCAGCTTTGCCCGACTTGTCGATCATGATGTTCTGCGGCTTCAGGTCGCGGTGGACAACGCCTTCCGAGTGCGCGGCTTCGAGTGCATTGCCCACCTGATCCATGATGCGAACGATTTCTTCGTAAGGAAGCTTGCCCTCATGGGTCATCAGGGCCTTCAAATCCTGCCCCTCGATGAACTCCATGGTGATAAACTTGATGCCGTCCGCTTCGCCAAGATCGAAAATGCGAATCACGTTCTTGTGCGTGATTTGCCGCGCCAGAATGAGCTCCTGCTTGAAGCGATGCAGCGTCTCCGGCTGCGCAGCGAATTCCGGCCGAATTACTTTCAGCGCCACGAGCCGTTCAAGCTCGCGATCCTTGGCCTTATAAACGGCGCCCATGCCGCCCTGGCCAAGCAAATTGATGATTTCATAGCGCGTTCCGAGGATCACGCCTGCCGCGATCTGCGCGGCACTACCGGCGGCTACGCTGGGATTGGCGATCGACCAGCCCGATGGCACACCCGTGGCCGGGGTCGTAAGTCCACCGGCCGAGCCTGTTCGCGACATCGGCGCAGTGATCCCCATCGTCGCGTCGGACATTGCATCGGGAGTGGAACCTGGGGGCGTCGCCCCGGTGGGCATCATCGTCGGCTGCGCAATACCAATCGTCGCGTCTTCGTAGCCGAACGAGGCGTTACACTTCAAGCAGTGCGACGCGTTCGCGGGATTCGTGGAATGACATTGGGGACATTCCACTGTGTTCGGCGTCATGCTGCCCTGAGGCCTTCCAGCCGGACAGAAATTGAACGAGAGGTACGGCGCTGCCGGCTAAGTTTGGGGAACACAACATACTACACCAGCGCCGCAGCCCGATACACGTCGTACAAGCGGCAAAGTGTCGTTGCGGACTATGGCTTGGTGGTGAGATAGAGACAGCGTGAAAGCCGCTTTTCGGCGGTCAGCGCATGAACACATTGGAGAAATCGCTGCAGCCCCTCGAAATTCGCTTCGCCTTCGATCGCCACAAGAACCGACTTTTGCCGCGCTCGTGCATCGCTCCAACGCTCCGCGATTGCTGCTGCGGCGGCCGTGGTGTCGTCGCTCCGAAGTAATTTGAAGCCGGCTTTAGCCAGCAGCCGCTCGTTTTCGCCTGGTGGCACGAAAAGATAGCGGCCGATCGAACTGCGCGCGACGAATTCTTCATTGGTGATGGCGCCGGTGATTACCAGCGCATCGCTGAAAATCATTCGGCCGCCCTTCTTCAGCACGCGCAAACATTCGCCGAGCAGGGCAAGACGATCGACGAAGTGGCAAAAAGCATCATTCGAGAAAATCGCATCGAATACCGCGGGCTCGAATGGAATGCCTTTTGAAACGTCGTGTTCCCGGAAGCTGGCTCGATCGCCAAGTCCTTTGGTTTTCGCCAGCGCGTTGGCTGCCGCAATTCCTTCGCAATTGACGTCCAGTCCGGCCACTCGACAGCCTATAGTTTCGGCAAAATAGGTCGCGCATCCTCCCGCGCCGCAGCCAATTTCGAGCACATTTGATTCGCGTCGCAGTTCCAGCGCACGAGCGATTTCGCGGTATTCCTCGGAAGTGGTCCAGCTCGTCTGACCGAAATCTTCGCCATAGGTTTCGAGGCGAACTTGCCGGTACGCCTCGAGCGCGGAATGTCCGTAAGAGGTGTTGTAGAGGTCGACGCTCGACACGCGGCGCATCCTATCACAGCTCGATGTCCAGCCGTTCGGCGCAACCGCTGATCTCTCCAAGATAGCAGGCGCAAGAGAATCGCCTCGCGGCGGTATTCCGAGGTTGCGCCGCGCTGCGACACGTGTGATAACTGCTGGCCAATATGACTTTCACTGCGCTCGATTGGGTCGCGATTCTCGCCTATTTCGCGATCACCTTGTCGCTCGGGTTGTTTTTCCGCCGCCGGGCCGGAACGAGCACCGAAGATTATTTTGTGTCTGGCCGGAAAGTGTCCTGGTGGCTCGCCGGGACCTCAATGGTGGCCACCACTTTTGCTGCAGACACTCCGCTCGTAGTCGCAGGACTGGTTTACTCGCAAGGGATCGCAGGGAATTGGATTTGGTGGGCTTTTTTGCTCTCCGGAATGATGACGGTATTTTTCTTTGCGCGTTTGTGGCGCCGTTCCGGCTTGATGACGGACGTGCAGTTTGCCGAAATGCGCTATGCAGGAAAGCCCGCGGCTTTCTTGCGCGGATTTCGCGCCATCTATCTCGGCCTTTTGATGAACTGCGTGATTTTGGGTTGGGTCACTCGCGCGATGACCAGCATTGTCTCCACCACGCTCGGGCCGACCATGGCCAAATGGACCTGGCTCGGCGGATTCGCCGATTTTCTGAGCCGAATCTTCGGCGCGTCATTTGCCGGCACCGATGGTCAAGCGCTGGTCGTCTGCATTTTCTTCTTAATTCCATTTACCGGCTTGTATGTTTCGCTCGGCGGATTGTGGGGCGTCCTCTGGACCGACCTATTTCAATTTGTACTGAAGATGGGCATCGTAATCGGCGTGGCGTTCTACGCAGTCAGGGCTGCCGGCGGCTTAGGAGCCATGACCGCGAAGCTCGAAGCCATGCGCGCGGTGAATGGCGCGTCCGATCCGTTGGCATTTTTTCCGGATTTTTCTCGCGGATTTGCCAGCGAAGCGGTGTGGACGCTGCCGGTGATCACCTTCATCGTCTATCTCGGAATTCAGTGGTGGGCGTTTTGGTATCCGGGGGCGGAGCCCGGCGGCGGCGGATATATTGCGCAGCGAATTTTCAGCGCGCGAAGCGAGCGCGAGGGTCTTTTCTCGGTGCTGTGGTTCAATATCGCGCATTACGCGCTGCGTCCCTGGCCGTGGATTCTCACTGCCCTCGCGGCGATTGTCCTCTATCCCGGCCTCGCGCATCCGGAATCAAGTTACATGATGATCGTCAACGATCACGTCCCGCACGCCCTGCGCGGCGTAATTCTGGCGGGATTTCTGGCCGCGTTTATGTCCACTATCGCCACGCAATTGAACTGGGGCAGTTCCTATCTCGTCGCGGATTTTTACCGCCGCTTTTTGCGTCGCAATGAAACCGAAAAGCACTACGTGCACGCGTCCCAAGTAGTGACTCTGTTGCTGGTCGTTGCCACTGGCTACGTCTCGGCGCAACTGGCTTCAATTCGCACCGGCTGGCAAGTAGTGTTGGAATTGAGCGCCGGAAGTTGCAGTGTCTATCTGCTGAGATGGTATTGGTGGCGCATCAATGCTTGGAGTGAAATTTCCGCGATGGCCACCTCTCTGTGCGTCGCGGTGTTGTTGCGCTGGGATGGTTTCTGGGCCGCGTTACTCCATCGGCCGCACCTCTTCGAAGGCTCAAGCACGGTGGTATTCGCAAAGAGCGCGCTGACAACGACGCTGGTCACCACGATTGTCTGGCTCGCAGTAACATTCTTGACGCGCCCGGAACCAGAAGCCACCCTCGAATCCTTTTATCGCAAAGCGCGTCCCGACGCGACCGGCTGGCAGCGAGTGGCAGCCCGCGCTCCGGACGTGCCGCAAACTCACGATCTGGGCGCGAACACACGCCGTTGGATTCTAGGCTGCGTGATGGTTTATTGCGCGCTGTTTGGAGTAGGCAAATTATTGCTAGGTCATCCCGCGCTGGGAACCGTGCTAGCGGTAATATCGGCAGGCTGTGCGGTGGAATTGTGGCGAGAATTGCGTTGAAAGCGTACCGCCTGCTCGTCCTGACCGAAGCCGAAGGGCGTCTCTGCCGGCGCTTTTTCGCGCCATAATCTGGATCGCTCGCATACCTCAAAGATACTTTGCAGATGTGCGCCGTTCCGCAGCCACAGCCTCAAGCAACTTTTCGCTAGAAAGCATCGCCGTAGTCGGAACATCCAATTTCGGCTTGATCCGCGCGGCGATCTGCTCCGCCATGAGGTAGCGCACATCCGCCGGCAAGGCCTCGCGCCGGTTCAAAAATGTTTCAACCAATGAAAATTCTTCAGCCGAAAGTTGCGCCGCCCCATAAGTGACCACCGAACTACTCGTCGGCGCCTGCCACAGCGGACGAAAATCCCGCAGTTCCTGTTCACGCACCACAATCGTTCCTGCCACAAAATCTCCCAGCCGCTTGTTCTGCCGGCTGAGCAATGCGCTCGTAATTCCCACGCCGTACAAGATTCCCGGCATCTGGTCCACCAGCCGCAGCAAATTTCGAGCCACCGCTTCCGAAGGATTGATCGGCCGTCCGGTATCCTTGATCACGCGTATGTTAACCAGGCGCTTGCCGGGCGTCTGCCCGTTCCAAACCGATTCGAAGATTGCGAAATATCCGATGAAAATCACAAACAGCAGTAATGCCAGCAGCGCGATAGCCCAGGTAGCTCCGGCGGCAAACGGCATCAGCTCGCGAAATATGATCGCACCGCCAAGCCCGAACACCAGAGCCGCCACAATTTGAATCAGCGTATCGAGCGCCAGCGCCAGAAACCGGCTGCCAACTCCGGCAATGCTGAATTCGAGGGCCGTTTGCTCCGGAGTTTCAATGGTAAGCTTGTCGGCGTACGGCTCGGAATAAGGCGCCGGTGATGGCGGAATCGAAGACATGATCTCTACTCGCTGGCTTGAGAAGCGAAAGCCCTATTGGTCGCGGCTTGAAACGCTCACGAATCAATCGCGGGCCCGCGGAATTGCGGCGTTGAGCCACCGCGAGCTGCAGGAACTCGGACTATTATATCGTCAGACGGCTTCGGATCTGGCCTCGGTGCGCGAGGACGTTACCAGCGCGCAACTTGCCGCGTATCTGAATCAGCTTCTCGGTCGCGCACATAATCTCATCTACATGGGCCACAAAGCAAAAATGAGCGGCCTGGTGCGCTTTTATCGCGAGACTTATCCGCAAGTTTTCCGCGAGACGCTGCCCGGAACCACGCTGGCATTCGTGATTTTTATGCTGGCGGCGATTGCGGCCTGCGCGGTCACGTTGCGGGATCCCGCGTTCGCGCATCGCGTCCTCGGCGCGAAGATGATGGAAACGATTGAGCGGCGCGAAATGTGGACGCATTCGATCGTCACGGTCAAGCCGCTCGCGGCCTCCGCGATCATGACGAATAATCTCGTCGTTTCGTTCGCGGCATTTGCATACGGCGTCACCGCGGGAATCGGCACCGTTTGGATGATGCTTTTGAATGGCATGATGATCGGCGTTGTTGGGGCGGCGACCTGGCACGCAGGAATGGCGGAACAGCTTTGGAGTTTTGTGGCGCCGCACGGAGTCCTCGAATTGCCGGCCATCTTTATCGCCGGAGGCGCCGGCTTGGAAATCGCGCGTGGAATGCTTTTTCCGGGACTGTTGCCACGCCGCGAATCGATCGCGAAGGCCGGCGGCCGCGCATCAAAACTGCTGCTCGGCACAATCCCGATGCTTTTCGTCGCCGGAATCATCGAGGGATTTCTTTCGCCGTCGGATATGCCGCCGTGGACGAAATTCGTTTTTGCCGGAGTGATGTTCTCTGCGCTGGTCGTTTACCTTAACACCGCTCGAAGGCCTCAGCCCGCCTCCGTAGCCTAATTTTAAAGAAGATTCCGCTCTTTGATATCCAAATATTGATTGACGATCGAGCTGGCCAACATTTCCGGCATAACTTCGAGCGTAAGAACTCCGCGTTGGCGAAGACTGCGCAAAAGCAGATCTCGGCGCTGAACGATTTCAAGCGCGGCGGCATGACGGTACATTTCATCTTTCGATTTCGGAGTAGCAGCGGCCAACGCGTTGAGGTCTGGCTGCGCCATCGCAGCGAATAAAACCAGATGACGCGATGTCAGGTGCATGGCGTATTCAATTACGTCGGGGATCGTAGCGGTTTCCGCGAAATCGGTGAGCCAGACTACCAGGCTTCGCCGCCTCTGCGTGGTCATGAGCGTATGCGCGGCGCGGCCATGATCCGCTTCGAGAACCTCGCCCTTCACTCGCGCCAAAGACTCGAGAATCGCTCGCACTTGCCGCACTCCGCGCGCAGCGTTCAAGTTCTGCTGGATGCGGCGCCCGTAAGCGAGCAGGCCAACACGATCGCCACAGTGAAGCGCCACTTGAGCAAGCGAAAGCGCGCCCGTGACGGCATAATCAAGCTTGGAAAGCCGCAACTCACGCCCCGGCTCCTGCACTTTCGCGCGCAAGAGCCGCCCCGCATCGAGAACGAGCCACACAGCCTGGCTCCGCTCAATCTGAAAAACGCGAGTGACGAGATGATTGCGCCGCGCGGTCGCAGTCCACGAAATATCGCGAATCTCGTCTCCTTCGCGATAGTCGCGCATGCTGTCAAATTCACGGCCTAATCCACGTTGGTGCCGGCGCCGCTTTTCGAGCTCCACCTGCCGGCTGCGAATTAAATAGAGCGTGTGTTTTTTCGCTTCCTCGATATTCGGTAGAACGCAGACGACTTGCGAAGTTTCCGCCACGGCCCAACGCTCGGCGAGACGCATCGGACTCTGATAGCGCAAAAACGTGCGGCCCAACCGGACGTCACCGCGTTCGCCGGGCAGGATCGGATATTCGGCGGAGGCCATGCGGGGCCCGCGAACGAAGAGATCGATCGTCGCCGGCTCAAGGCGCAATTGCGATGGGGCCTCGTCCACGATCGCCGCGTGAATCGCCGACTTGCCAGCGTTGCGGAGTTCGATCGTCACTGATGCGGGCACAGCAAGCGCAGGACGTAGTCGCCAGATTCTTCGCACCTCAAGTTGGCCGGCGCGCGGCAGTTCCTGCAAATCCCAAAACCAGGCAGCCAGCAGAAGCGCGTCCCAGAGAAACATTGCTGCGATCAATCGCGGAATCCACCAAGCCGGGACTAGCCAGGCGAGGCCGAGCAGAAGCGCTACAAAAAAACGCGGGCCAAAGCCAAACGGAATTTTTCCATTCGCTCGCGCTATCGCGACCGCCGGCGGCGGCACGAACGGCGTTTCAATCATTATTTGGGCACCTGCACCGCCGCGAGAACCTCCGCAATCGCGCGATCGGCGGTTAATCCTTCCAGATCGGCTTCGGGCTTGAGCAGAATGCGATGGCGGAGAACCGCCGGGGCCGCGGATTTCACGTCGTCAGGGATCAGGAAATCACGGCCCTCCATTCCAGCGAGCGCGCGAGCGACCGCGAAAAGCCCGATGGCTGCCCGCGGGCTTGCTCCGAGCGAAATTGCCGGAAAATCACGCGTGCGACGCACCAGATTCACGAGATAGGTGTAAAGCGCCGACTCCACGCGCACTTTTGCAACTTCCTGTCGTGCGGCGTCGAGAGTGCTTCGCTCGATCGGGACGATCGGCACATCGTCAAGCCGGCGCGGATCGAATCCCATCTCGTACCGCCCCAGAATTTCGGCTTCCTCTTTTTCAGAAGGATACGCGACGCGAATTTTCAGCAAAAAACGATCGAGCTGCGCTTCAGGCAGCGGATACGTCCCCTCGAACTCGATCGGATTCTGTGTCGCCAGCACGGTGAAGTCGCCGGAAAGCGGATAGCGAGTGCCATCAATCGTAACCTGACGCTCTTCCATCGATTCGAGCAGCGCGGCCTGCGTGCGGGGAGATGTGCGATTGATTTCATCCACCAAAAGTAGATCGGTGAACACCGGTCCGCGATGCAGCGAAAAAGTGCTGGTAGCCATATTGAAAATATTCGTGCCGATCACGTCGGCAGGCATTAAGTCCGCGGTGCACTGAATGCGCTGAAACCCAAGCCCGCAAATTCGCGCCAGAGTTTTCACTGCGAGCGTCTTGCCGATGCCAGGTACGCCTTCCATCAGCGCATGTCCGCCGCACACCAGCACGAGAATCAGCTGATCCACCACTTCGCGCTGCCCAATTATCACCTTTGAAAACTCGCCGCGAATATGCGCGGCCAGGCGTGACAGATTTTCCACGGTTGCAATTTCTCCTATGATTTCCGGCGCTTCAATCCGAACTGCTCTTCATAAGCCTCGAGGCTTGTAACAATACCGAAAGCTT
>Ga0210383_10001662_pt1 | contig 20236 bp, 20 predicted proteins | sample IncBWC14OmetaG_FD_160072 | JGI IMG/M metagenome (GOLD analysis project Ga0210383, IMG submission 160072) | Forest soil microbial communities from Barre Woods Harvard Forest LTER site, Petersham, Massachusetts, United States - Inc-BW-C-14-O ... | reverse complement strand
AGCCTTAAGCAATTGTTGCCAAATTTGGCTGGGCTAAGCCGCTCAGGAGCCGGCTCAAGCCGGAGCCGAGCTGCGGCTGAGCGGCTTACCCCCTGGGCGGCTCCGAGAGCCGAGCCGAGCCGAGCCGCGGCAACACTATGACATTTCGCCGATTCTGGGAGGCCTGTGACCCGTGACCGGCGAATCGAATGAAATGGTACAGTAGAGGGTGTGGGTGGAGAAAAGGTGCTATACCAACAAGGTAAAGGTGTATACAGCTACTAGAAGTAGTTTTTCAAGTCTTGTAAGTTACAGTGGTTTGACAAGCCCTCACCATCGATTTCATCCATGTTGAATGAAATAAATATGTTTCTCAAAAAGGAAATGAAGAACTTGGGTTGGCCGAACAGACCCTGATTTGGCCTATCCGAGTCTATCTAATCTGTTCGCAGGTCTCGAGCGCTAAATGAAACCTTGCTCAAACTTCTCCCACAGTCTGTGGTCGTGATTCAAGTCTGTTTCTTGTGCGGCAAACTTTAGGCATTCCCCGGCAAAGCTTGGGTGTATCTATTGTCTCGAGGTCTCCGATTCTCCAACTCTCCAACCCACTACTCCCACTTTCAGTGCTGGCCGGAGCCCGCTTCATTTCTGGCGTCATGCCCGCGAAATATTCACACATCAAGAAAAGATCAGCATCGGGTCTCTTGAAAAAAGCGACACCTCACGTCCACACGGGGAAAGATGCTCACCATCCGCGATCCCCTAACCCACACATCGACCGCAACATATCCCAGGCGATGACAGCAGTCTCACAGCTAGAGCGTGGGATCGCCCGCATCCTTCTCATCCGCTACGAACAAGACATCGCTCGTCTCTTTTCTACCCGCTTGTACAGTATCGCTCTCGTTCATCTTCCGACATTCGTCATGCGGTGCGTCTCCTTGGGTGGGCCCAGCTGGGTTGCATACAACTCCGATTGTAACGAGATCAAGGATTTTTTCCGTGCCATCATCAGCATGGATATGAGGCAGGCCGGTGAGAGAGTAGCCACGAAGAGCGTGCTTTGGTCATACACCGCATTGAGGCATTTTGTACGAGGCTCTTTGTCATCTTATATACTCGTATTCTTCCCCTAATCCATCAGCTAATAGGCCATGTCTAACAACGTGCCAATCTGCCGAAAGCGTGGGCTCCAATCCCTCCGGCTCTTGCCTTACTTCCCTGCCCTAAAGGCACACCTCGACGTTCTTGAAACAATGCCGCCGCCATCTTTCTCCAAACCCCCACACCTAGGCTCACTCCACGAAGGCCAAGAAGCCCTCGAAGAAGCATGCGAACTTAAATATGGTCGATCTAACGACAAATCAAATGTCCCCCCGGAGTGGGAGGGCGACTGGAGGGAGAAAGTGCGTGTGGGGTATGAAATCTTGTCCCAGACGCTCTGGCGCGTCGCGCGCGAGTTTGATGTACGAGGGTACGGAATGGTGCTGAGAGAAAAACTGACGACTAAGTGGTGTGATTGCGGTTGCTCGACGGATCATCTAGGTGAGGTCTGTGAGAGGACAGTAAGGGAGGACGAGGATGAGAGCGGGGTGAGGCTTGGGAAGCAGAGGGAGTGGGATGGGAGGGGTAGTGGCGTATATGGATGGGAAACAGATGAAGAGGAAGATATTTGGGAGGTCGATCTGGATTTTGGGGGAATTGAGCCGGATGAATGCGAGGATGGGGTTGATGCGGATATGACGATCGGTGAGCTGATGGAGTGGCGGTATCTCAAGGCGGAACGAGAGAAGGAGGAGGTTCGAACAGTGACGAATCTGATGTTTTGATTTACTAATCCCTGTCGACTTTAGGGGAATACAGCTTTTCGCAAGGGTGATTTCCGACTGGCTGTCAAATGCTACGAGACCGCACATGAGATCGAGCCAGAGCTACCGCATTACCAACTGAATCTGGCTGCCGCTCACCTGAAACTCAGCAAGTGCGTTTGAGTTATTCTATAAAACTATTTGTTATCTAATGTATGAACAGTTGGATGGAAGCAGAAACGGCGTGCACAAAAGCTCTGAGCCAGCACCGCAGTGGAAAGGGTTACTACCGTCGTGCTCGAGCGCACAAAATGCTTGGTCGTTCAGAAGACGCCATGAGAGGTACAGATAGCCATTTTTCATGTTTTGACTGATCCTGATATGTACTCTCACAGACTTACGCGCCGCCCTCAAACTCCAACCAACGAACACCGAAGCGATCGCCGAACTGGCCTCCCTATCAACACCAGAACCATCATCCTTATCCTACTTCCCTTCGTCTTCAAAACAATCGACGGCTCGAAACCCATGTAATTCCGAGCAGCTCGAACGTCTGCATGTAACAAAACAGAAACAACAAAAACCACTCCCTTTCGCGCGAACCAAGGCAGATGATAGGAAACTCAAGATTGTGCTTCTACCAAATGCGGTGGATATACTAAGTCATGATTCGTGTAATCATTCGCACACTCCCAGTCATGCGTCCCCTTCATCTCCTGTATCTCGTGGGAAGAAGACACAGAAGTCAAGGAAGGCGAAGGAAGTGGAGGAGATGAAGTCGGAGAAATTTACTTTTCCAAGCTGGGATAAGTATATCGTAAGGAGGCTCAAGTGAAATGAATGATTTATTTGCGTCCTGGAATTAAGGACTATGTATAACAATACGACACAAGTCAAGTTCCTTTTGAGGTTTCCGTTCAAAAGTGACCCGGGGGTCACCGGTCACCGGTCATGTGCTCGCAATTCAACTCTGCTGTCACGCGTCACGAGTCACTTTAACTTCAAGTTACTAAGTACTAGTATATGGTTCGCTTCAAGGTAAATATTATCTTCCTCAGCTATTCACCGGTTACCATACTGAAAGTTCAGATGCGCTAAGAATCGCTGGCTTCTTGTGGAGCTCATTTCGTCAGACGAGAGTGCGAACCATCTAGATAGCAATCAAGTATGGTCTACACTGAAGCAAAGTGTGTTGAACCATTTTGGCGATATTGGTTGGGGCTTAGTCGGCCTCTCACTTTCCTGTCTGTTCACTTATCATCCTTGCCGCGTATTTGCTAATTTCCAGGTTAGTGAAGTATTATTCCCCAATAACCAATATCTGCGTCATACGAGTTGCCCGAGACCACCATAAGATTGCTTGGGGAGCCCTTACTCTTCTCACATCGATCGAAGGTCTGAGGGTGATTCCGAACGTCATCCATGTGTCTGGTAATCAAACAGTTCACCCGTGGTTTTCTCTCCATCTCTTTCACTGAATGTGAAATACAGGAACGATTAAACATGCACAATTGGCAGCTATCAGCCACAATCGAGAAGTAATTGCACGATACCGAACACAGGCGAAGATGCCCGGTGAGCTCACCGTTCTACATGCTTATATTCTAACAAAAACAATGCGATGTGCTTTAGCCGCATATCAAGATTCGTATGAAGAATATCTTGCGACAAGTAATATAGAAATCGAAGCTTTGCAAGATTGACCTCGAAAACGCCTTGTTGTTCTATCCCCTTCCTATCTTCGGAGCCGGAGACTGAAGTTGGGCGGATCAAAATACCGATTGGATATCAATAACTCGCTCCACGTTGGAAAAACCCCTCCCCATTATATTCCCCCATGTTGCCGCCATTGTGTGATATTTCGTTTTACTGGCAGAATTCTCTGTGTTCAGCATGATCATCAAAGTCACTTTTCTGGCTGTCAGTTCGCTCCTCAGTTACTGCCTCTGTTCCACTCGGTAGAAAGACTTAACTCAACTTATGTGGCTCCGGGGAGAAATGGAAATCCTACTCCCGACCGTGACGACGACATCTAGAAACGTATATTATAAAATGAGCTAAATTTGAGAAACATAATTTAACGAATAACATTCGTCTCTACCACTCACGATGTCCTCCCTAAACTCCAAACTTACTTCTGCTCTTATCTCCAGAGAGGAACGATGTATCAGACGCAGGCTTCCTGATCCAATCGTATCCACTCTGATCGACTTCAACTCAAACGACTACCTCTCTCTCTCCAGCTCACCCGTCCTACGCAACCTTTTCCTGTCAAAACTTAACTGTGCCCCAGATGTTCTTGGTTCAGGAGGATCTAGGCTGTTAGTGAATGGTCGAGCGCACAGCAACCTTGAAACACGGCTTGCGCAGTTTTTTAATTCTCCGGCTGCTCTGCTTTTCAACTCGGGGTTTGACGCCAATGTCGGGTTCTTCTCTTGTGTCCCACAACCGGGAGACGTTGTTGTGTACGACGAATACATCCATGCCTCGGTGCACGATGGGATTCGTGCTTCTCGTGCACACCAGACACATTTCGCTTTCAGCCATAATTCTGTCCCATCACTTCGGAAACTGCTGGTGAAATTGCAAGACGATCGGCCAGGGTTATGTTCCGGCCATAGCAGTGTGTTTGTGGCGGTTGAGAGCCTTTATAGCATGGATGGAACGTTTGCGCCGCTGCAGGAGATTGTTGATATTCTGGAGGACGTCTTTCGGAAGGGCAACGGATACCTTGTTGTTGATGAAGCCCACTCTACTGGGATCTATGACTCACAAGGACGAGGCAGAGTGGCCCTTCTTGGTTTAGAGAATAAGGTCCTCGCACGACTGCATACCTTTGGAAAAGCTCTGGCCGCCACAGGGGGTACGTAATTTATTAAGTGTTCGAGTGCTAAAGAACCAATTGCTGTGCTACAGCTGTTATCCTGACGAACAATCTGATACGAGACTATCTCGTCAATTATGCTCGGTCCTTAATCTATACTACATCCCTTAGCTTCGCCAATATCATTGCAGTGGACTGTTCATTTGATATGCTAATGAATGGCACGGCTCATGATGTGAGTCGGGTGGCCTTGAAAACAGACGAGGAAACGCTGATCATCGTCCGCGATCTAGTTAGCTAATAAGCTTCTCGATCTCTCCGCCTATTTCATACATATTCTCCGACCTCGCCTCATCTCTGTGCCCCCGGAACTCCTTTCTCTCCCAGCACACCTCCAATGTCCTGATCCCTCCGATTGTGCCACTGCTCGGGACCGTTCTTCACCGATAATCCCTATCATGACATCCCATCCCCGCCCCCTTTCAGCATTCCTTCTCACACTCGGCATGAATGCCCGCCCTATTACATGGCCGACGGTCCCGAAGGGGAAGGATCGTGTGAGGGTGTGTTTGCACGCGGGGAATACGAGGGAGGATGTTGAAAGGTTGGTGGAAGGGGTGGTTGAATGGGCGGAGGACGCTTTAATTGGCTGGCAGCAGGAAAGGATGAGGATGAAGCAAGTCAGTGCCACCAGGCTGGTGGGTGTACTTTTGGAGTCTAAGTTGTAGACTGTGATCACTCAAGTCCGAGGGAAGACTGGCTGGCCAGCCGAAACTTATGATAATGCAGTGTATTCTAACAAAGGACTCACCTATCTTAGGCTAGACAAGGCCTTATTGCACTGTAGGCACCCATGAAATTTTTCCTGGGGAAAAATACATGGGTGTAGCCTGAGGTAATGCACTCTAACAGGGGAATCCACAGTAATATTAATGATTAAACGATGAACGTCGATTTGACTACTGATTTGAGTGCCCCATGTCTGGAAAAACCGGCCGAAAGTGATGAGAAAGCGGTCATACCTACCGGGGGATTCGCGTTCTGGCTGTCACGTAAAACGGCATTGTCACACAATTGTGACTGGAGTCACCGTTCATCATCTCAGTTGATCATTATTTAATGACACTCGCAAGGTCTCTAATTTTCACCTTTACCTGTGAATGCATATTTTAAACATGTCTGACATTTCTGTTTGCTTGTAAGTGTCTTGGTCGTGCCTCACTGACCGGAACTTTGCAAGCAGAATGGCTTGTCTTCTCTTACAAATCTTAGCTCATTGATTCAAAGCTTGTTTTGCACCATTCTTGGGCTGAGAATCTCGCCGATTCTCGGGGTTGAGTACATTGCAAATATTTGTATTTCGTGTAGATACGTACAATATTGAGTGAGCTACAGTCAGACTGAAAACACTTGTGTTTCCCAAAAGGGACTTGTTTGCAAACAGCAGCAAAACTCCGCCGGCTTGCCGAAGCTAGCCGCGAATGAACGAAATCAAGTCGAAATCGAATCCGAATCAAAGTTGAATTCTCTACTTTGACTGACCCTAATCATGATGTTTGGCAGAAGAAAGCACAGCATCCGAAGGGAGGGGCGAAGCAAGCTCGATCGTGTCTATGAGCTCCTTACCAAACACCGTGATGTTCTTAGCACTTCTTTCGCGTCATTTGATGCAAGATGGGCCGAGTGAGTCTATTTTCGTTTCATCCGAGTCCTTCTTCGATACACTCATTCGAGTACAGAATACACAATAGAACACCAGTTCCAACAAAACTCACCAAAGGTCGTCATCGCCCAAAGGAATTCTTCGACAGTGCCGATTACCTGCTCCGAGATGTGGAGGTAAGCATCATCGTTAGAAAGCTCAGGATATCTATGTCTTAGTGTTTAAAGGCGGCGGTTGCGCAGGCTCGAGCACAAGGGAGAACTGACTCCGAGTCTCTCAAGTCCAATAAACCGATTTTGTCGCCTGTAACAGGTGACGAAAAACTTGAATCCCAAGCTGAGAAACTCTCATTGGCAAAGGTAAGCTGAACCTCGTCGGATTAACCACGTAAATATGTATCCATCCCCTACCCATTCTTTGCAGATGAGGGACGCGCAAGTTCAGTCGTCCCACCGTCCTAGCGATGGCCGTAGCGCTAGAGATGCCTCAGTTACGATTGATGGCACCAGCGGTCCTCACGTTGGACTAGCTAGATATTCCGGGGAACATCGTGGCAACAATCCGTCAGGGTCGCATACCTTGATGTCAACTTCGTCTATACGTTATAATCATCGTTCGACGGAAAACCAAAGCTCCTCTAATGCAGAGAAAATTAGGGAAGCTTTACCACTTGCGATAGCAACATCCCCTACTTATATTCCATATCCTGCGGAGGAGCGGATGCCTCCCCGAAAAGGCTCGCCATCCCGCCACAAGGAATCCAGCCCCCGTCCCAAGGAGTTGGACTCCCGCCACGAGGAGTTGATATCCTACTCCAGAGAGTCAAGGGACCGTCACTACGAGTCCAGGGATCGCCGCGATAAATCCAAGGATCGCCACAACAGGTCAAGGGACCGCAACAACGAGTCGAGTTCTCGGCACAAGGGGTTGAGTGCCCGCCCAATTGAAGGGCGTACGTTCCGCCGCCACGAGCGAAGCTTCCGCCCGAAAGAGTCACGTTACTATCATGACAGGTACTCCACCCACAACCAGTCGAAAACTGGGCTGTCCAAGGAATCAACATCCCACCACCACAAGGAGCTGCTTGAGTCAGACTCTCGTCGTGGGGATCGGACTTCTCGTCGCCGCCACCGCAACTACCACAAGGACTCCTATTCCCGTCATGAAGTAGGCTCTCGCCCGACTAACGAGCGAACGTCCCGATTCCAGGATCCGATGTTCCGTGACAGGGAGCCAACTTCTCGCTACCACAAAGATTCGAGCTCCCGACACAAGGAATCAACCTCTCACGGCAAGGATTTGAGCTCACCTATTGAGGAGTCGACACCAATGCCCGGGGATTCCGCACCCCGGCGCAAGAAACCGTTATCCCGCAAGACAGAGCCGATGTCATTACTGGGGGAATCAGGTTCCCGACTCAAGGAATCGAAGTCCGTTCCTCAGGAGCACGAGTCCCGTTTCAAGGAGATGTTTACCAGTACCGAATCTACGTCCTGATATAAGAAACGATGGATATGTGCATATACTTTTATAGCAAGCTCCAATCCACGCGAAGAGATATACTTGTTTGAAGTCCTTAATTCCATGGTTGAACCCAATGACTCCCGCATTATTTTCAGCAATGGTGACAATGAACCAATGATAACCTCATCGATGGTAAGAATCCCATGATATGTATATTATTATTCGAGCAAACGAAAAATGAAGTACCAAATTAACATCTGTGGTAAATACCTTTGCGTACCTCTTCCTGTCTATGCAATCAATGGTGGTGAGGTAAGCCATCCATTCATATTCAAGAACATCGGACCTACCGATACTCGAACATGAGCTGTGCACCGACGAACATGCAAAAGAACGCCGCTGTGAGGAATCGCAAACCTAGTGATAGTGAGCCTTGGCTTGATCCCAACGAAGTTGAAGTATCTATAGAAACACACACCTTCTAATGTCCCAAACAGCTGCTTGACGAAAAACCGGATCCCATCGGTCCCAATCACGAATCCAACAAGGTTAGCCAACATCATTAAAAGGATATTCAACACCGCTCCGATTGCACAAACGTGTCGATACCAAGGCTTGTTGCCGTACTGTTTATGTTGTTATCGCGTGCGGAATAGAGATACACGAGAAGAGAGTTGCGGCGTACCGTAGAAGCGGGGAGAAGATACAGGGCGGAGAGTTCGGGGATGATGAATATGCTGACCAGCCATCCCCATGCGAGTAACTTGAATGTGAGATCGTGCCATAAAGCGACAAACGAGAAGACCAGGACACTGTTGAGGAAGACATTCTTAGTGCCTCCAAGGGGGATATAAATATACCTAGAGAGAATGTGAGTGCGATTTAGGGAACAGGAGAGCGAAACGATGCGAACCGGATGATCCAGAGATTATAGCTACGGTGCCAACTCCTCCAGAACCCGAGGGTAGAATAGTTATTAGCCATACAGCGAATCATATTCTCTGGCGGGTCAATCCCATCCATCAGCGCCCATAAGCGGAAAAAGCGCCACGGTATAAGGAGCTTTATGCTGATATCAGATCATTTCCAATGTACGATTTATTCCCTCGACTGACTTTTAACCACACAATCATTAGGTTCCAGAAGCCAATCATACTAATTTGGAGAGGGGTAGCGCCCGTCCAGGCCTTGGTGTCCTTCATTGCGACGACGTACATGAAATGCAGGATGAATTCCATTGTGAGGAGGGAGAAGAGGAAGCGGAAAAAGTAACCCATGGCTAGGAGACCCGTGACCAGCGTCGGTCGACGGTGCTAGAATAAATTTAGATTCAAGATGGACGAGGACTCAAAGGTGAACTTGACTGACCTGCCACAGGAAATCATTGAAGGTCATGATGGGCCCAGCAATATATAATGGCGGATATAACACGTAGCACATGTAGTTTATATACGAGTACATCTCTTGGGGATGCACAGTGCTCTGGCGCTGTTTCTCGTTGAGAGATGTACCTGTCTTGTATCAGCTGATATATCAATATCAGGCGTGATTGGTTAATGACTTCAGGCACACCCACCGACAAAGAGCCAATTCTGTTGCATGCCCAGTAGTAATCCATGTCGAAAGACACGAGCCGGAGCATTGTGATATTGAAGCTAATGTGCCAGCGCGGATAGAGGCCCCGGAAAGAGTCCTAGAGCCCATTGCTTGATTTAGAATTCAGCACCAAGAACGTTGGTGTATACGCACCAGGAACTCGAGTGATGGGAGGACATGGCCAAAACGGTATCCGCCATATCGGTCGTTCGCGAAGAGGATGGCTCCGTTAAAGACCCAAGTCAGGGCTGGTCCAAGTTTGGATCCTCGACACGATTTGGTGATGGCATAGTTTGCGGTCAGGATAATAAAGATTTTTATAATGCTTGTGCCGTGGAGACCGAGAAGCATGAGGACCGAGAAGACAAGATTGAAACGGATGAGGTAGAGGTTGTCTTGTGGAGGAAGTGCTGCAGAATGGATCCAGGCAAATTTGACAAATAGATATAACCCTGCCGCGACCGCGAGAGCAGGGAGGTTATTTCTGAAGGAGCGGTATTGGGCATCACTATTATCCTGGAGATGGTTAGATGTGATTACGATTGGTAGGAATAGGTCGCGGCGTGCGACTTACAATTTGGCGACCAAACAGCCACCCATCCGACAGTCTCGAACGGAAAAACGGGTAATTAGGATGAGACGCTGGGCAAAAAGGAGATAAAGAAGGACTGCAGTTCAAAATGAAAGCCCACGTACAAAAACTCAGAGAAATGGGTATCCAGATCATGATGGGTATGACAACACATGCCAGCGCGAAATAGAATCTGAATTCAGCGGTTTTCCATCGTGCGGGGGGTCTTGTTTCTTCTGGGGAAAGTTGAGAACGAGAAGTGGAGGGGATTTGAACTGTCAAGTCGACAAGCCGCATGCGTTTTGGGGGAGTGGGCTCGAGGTAAAATGGGGATATGTAGGGCGGCAGGTCCGTCGCTAGGGTTGAGTCACTGCTCATTGCAGTAACAGAAATAGATGTGGACCACAAATCAGACAGAGCTCATATGGAGGCCAACGTTATTTAGTCTTACATCCGTTACACAAGTCCGTTCTCAAACACGTGTTTGCAATTGCGTTTCGATTCTTCAAGTTCGTTGTGCTGGACGACAAGGCGACTGACAAACAATGATTCACCGTGCCGTGGAAGACATTTCTACTGGTTCGGATTCTGACTATTCCAGGTCTGTTTTGCGCACTTCGGTCATATTGTCTCGCTGATGCCCACCCCAGCTCTGTAAGATCGGTTCAAATGGGCCCGAAATCATTGATAACCTGTCGATCCTAGTGGATTTCTTGGTTTCTCTCTTCCAAAGGCAACGAATACTTTTGTGAAGTCGACGAGGACTTCATCCTAGACAGATTCAATCTTACGGGATTGAACAACGAGGTTACAAATTATCCCCAGGCTCTCGATCTGATCACCGACAACCTCGGTACGTATCACTATCTATTTAGACTTTCACATCCAATTCCTGGTCATAGATGATGAAATCCAAGACGAATTACGCGGATCACTCGATGTCCAAGCCCGACTGCTGTACGGCCTAATTCATGCCAGATGGATCGTCACAGCACGGGGCTTAGCCAAAATGGTAATGATGCCTTTCTTACATCCACTCCCCTGTAATCGAAACCTCACGATGCGCCCATTACCAAAGCTTGAGAAATATAAACGAGCCGATTTTGGGCGGTGCCCACGCGTCCTCTGTCAACAACAGCCCCTTCTTCCTGTAGGCCTCACCGACATTCCCTACGAGAAATCCGTGAAACTCTACTGTGGGCGCTGTGAAGACCTCTATTCCCCCAAATCCTCCCGACACGGCTCTATCGATGGGGCCTACTTCGGCACCACCTTCCCACATTTGCTATTTCTCGTCTACCCCACTTTGATTCCCCCAAAGAGCGGCCCTACGGAGATTGGTACGGCCTCCAAAGGGGAAGGGGATCACAAGAGGAGTAGACGGACGAGAGAAGAGCCGGATGTTCCTGCAGAAGGTGTTGGGGAGGCTATCAGTACGGCGAGTGTCGCGCTCAAAGCGGATAGATATCGTCCGCGGATTTACGGGTTCCAGCTGAATGAAACAGCCAAGCTGCAAAGATGGCAGGAGGCGGTGAGGGATAGGTGTGTTTGGGATTATATCTATGTTGGGCGGCTTTGCTGATAATTTTTTATCTTTCAGGCAGGTCGCGCGACTCGAAGAGTTGGAGGAGCGCACTTGATTCATCATTCTTGGTTCATCTACGAAGCGGTTTATTGATGCAATCATGAGTCTAGTTCGAATCGCAATTGCCGAGTTGTGCAACATCTTGTGCATTCATTCCAGTTTCATCTTTGTTCTCCTCCTGAGGGTCTGACATCGGAACCTTCTTACTCAGAAAGTCGATTCTTGATGGGAAATCGTTTTCTCCTTGAATCGGCGACATCCCACAAGAATTCGACCTCGAACTTCGTGAATGATCCTTGGTTTACAAAAAATCCATTCGTCTCTTACTTACATCAACACCAGGAACAACACGGACAATAGTTAATTATAACATAAGGACACAGAGTCCGTATTTCGCGACTGCCAAATGATGTCAAGGTAACAATCGTTTGTCGGCCTATACCCCGGAAACGTGGACATACTTCGTAAAGATGAAAAGACTGAGGCTTAAATTCTGCCAGTGCGGATAGTGCAAACAATTCCAGCCAGAAATCAAAATTTAAAAGATCAGAAAGACACGGAGAACCTAAAAGTTATCATGTACACGGGTCAAAACCGCGCCGCCACTCAAAAGGATAGCAGCGTCAACATAAAGACACGAGGAAAAGCCACCAGCTGGGAGAAAGACAGAGCAGGTATACGTTTTAACATCGACAAATCTCGGAATGTCTCCAAATTAAGATTCTTAACCTTGCTATAGATACGTCCACATATATCCTGTACAATAAAATAATTCAAATGACATGAAATCAAAAACCCGCAATTCTTGTACTCCTTCGAGTCTTCACAGAAGCCTTCCCCTTCTTTGCACTCCCACGTGAGGCCCGTCCTTCCTCGCTCTGACTTTCAAACAGGCTCATCAGCCGTTTCTTTTCATCTCGCTGACCCGGATCTTCATACGTCACCCGCATACTCTCCTCTACCAACTGACCGTCCCCATCGTTGATATTCAATTCATCATATGACTCAAATGGACTGAGAGACTCGCCGTATGCCGATATTGGCACCGCGGCGATTTCTGAAACTTGAGCATCTGATGCATGTCGTGACTGTGGCTAGATATTAGTAAATGAATCAGTGAATTGTGATATATGGTACCTTCGACCTATGTGGCCTTGCTCGCTTCCCGGTTCGAGCTACAATTTCATCCTCTTCAGACGGCTGTCTTTTTCCTAGTAGCAACGTGATGCTGTCCTGAAGAGCCTTCGTCACCTCATTCGACACCTTCGCAGGGGAAGCACGAAAGCCATTGCCATTACGTGGAATTTTCATCGGAGAAGGGGACATTGACGAAGGTATTCGAACCTGTTTTCTATCTCGGTCGATTTCACCCGGTGTTGGCCTGTGAGCAGTGCCGGCACTGGTGCTATTGTGCGCTGACGACGTGAGAGAATTCGGTCTGGTGGCGTACTCCAATGACCTGTTAGAAAGCGCAGGAGTGATCTTCGATGGCTGTTGGTGTTGTGAAAGAGGACCGAATCCACTGTTTGCGGTGCCTTCGGCACCTTCTTGGAGTGAAAATGGTACCAAATGAGCATTCCTTCGTTCCTCGGGATGCTCTTTCTGCAGTTCAACGGGGATTGGGAGCATTGGGTCATCAGGCTCACCGTCTGTATTACCTTCGATGAGTCGACGTAGGATAAGTCTAAAGATAAAGGCAGACTTACCATTGGTGATATTGTTTATTTTGTAGTCAACGTCCTTCCCTTTCACCTTCACAGTTACTTTCGGTTCTTCGACTGAACGATCTTCCCAAACCCACTCATCAAAAGTAGTAGAATGCTCAACTGGAGGGTGCGCTAGATATCCAGATACGGGCGGGACGACCCTAGCAGTTGCCATCTTCGCAAGCCATGCCATGTCGATTACAGGAATATCCCATTCCCGCGCCTTGTCGAATTTGGCGCCCGTTCTTGATGGACAAAGAAGGTGTGTAGATCGTCGAGAAAAAATTGGGGACAAGTTAATGCCTGAGAAATAGAGGGGCTCAGAATTTATGACAAAGGGAAGGGAACGTGAATGGAAGAGGCACCAAGTGCACGAACGAGCCTTCGGATCCAACATTCCTCTGATTGATCCAATCCCGAAAAACTAAGATTCACATTCTCGGCACCTAATCCACAGCAATAAGTTCACGGCACTGGGAGAATGGCAGAAAAAAAATCAAGACGGACCTGGAACGGGCGTGTCGATGTTCAATGGCGTGAATGATACATGTTCCTGAGGTGGACATAATCGATCTTCAAAGATACACTGTTCCAGCCAACACTCAGTCCTGTACTTTGTCCTCTCGAACTCGTCGACTTCATCTCGAAAGAGTTTACTACCACTGAAAGTCGAACAAGGTCAACTATCGTCTCTGCAGCAGAAGTAACGAGGCACACCTAACCAACCGCACAACAATATAATCTACATCCTCATCTGTCTCACCCTCTAAAATCACTATACCCCCACGGCCCTCAATCGCTGCACGTACATTCCTATTCCTCGCCTCACCTAACGCACGGAACTTCAATCCCACAAAAATCGCAGAAGACTTAGAGGCCGAAGGATTCGCAACCGCTGACGAACTCTCGCCCTCGTTCTCTGGCACGGAAAATGAATTGCTCAAGCCACCATGTCCACCGCCTTCATTGGGGCTGGCGGGGAAGGACGCAGCGGTTGAGATGCGTTGGAAGGGCTGACGAGGCGCAGAGGGGTCGTTCGATGTTGGAGCGAATGAATTCGCACGCCGGAAGAGCGAAATAACGCTTCCTCCGCTGGCTCCCTTCCTCTGAGGAATTTTCGTAGGAGATTTCTGCGCCATGCCTTGGTCTCGGAACTTGGACGGACCTTCCAATTTAGAAGGGCTCCATATAAGCTCTCCATCGGTTATCTCGTAACCACGTTTCTTGAGCAGACTCTCCCAGAGTTGGAGGGTCACAGCTGGTACATGCTTCACCGACGCCATTTCTTCGTCATCGTCCTGGTTTTCAGGCTGTTGCAGGCTGAGATTCGCAGGAGGATTTGGTTTGGGAATAGAGGGCGGAACTGAATCCTGTTCGGAAGGGAGAGCCGAAGATATTGGGACAGATACGGCGGCTGGGGATCAATCATTAGTTTATGGACCAAATGAGCCTTTGTCACGCATCCACCTTCTGCAAGTGACTTGCGTTCAGGCCGAGGATGCCGCACCTGATATTTCTCCTCGTCAAACCGGCCTGGTGTTCATATCAAACAACGATAAGCCTTCCGAGAAGGTATAGACTTACCCCCAAACTCGAGGGAGTCCCAAAACCACTCTTCCCAGATCAAATGAATATTGGCTTCACCTCTACTATTGAATTTTTCCGCGTAACGCATCTTGTCCGTCTCTTGATCCCCCGAGCAAAGCAGATGCGTCACCTTGATTGGGCGCTCGAGGTTCTTGACGTATTCCCCTTGTTGTTGCGTCAATAACTTGTTGATTTGTGTCCGTCGCGTGATGTCGATGATGCCCGAGGGTGAAAGTACCACTCCAGAGAAGACAGGTAAGCGGTGACCCTGGATGCTCTGATTCGTGGAAATTGAAAACGATAACGATGAGGTACGTATTCGGTGTTACGCACCTTCTGTAGGTCAACGTCATCTCCCCGTAACCAGGTCTGGTAGCTGTCAGTAATCCATGACGGCTGAAGGATTGGTATCTTTCTTTCCAGAGCACACTGCGGACGGAGTGAGTGGTAACGAAAATTCGAGCAGGATGCTCCACCGACCATGTACTTCGCTCCACCGTGATCAACCGCAACTAGGTGTGTGACACGATCTGTAAACGCGCTCACGGACGTCGCTCCAAGCTCTAGGGCTTGTTTAAACAATGCAGGCTGGGCATGCTACATAAGTTGCCTCTTACATCTTGACTGACACACACCTTGTCGACGATTCCCGTAGCACAAACAATGACTCCTTTGAAAGGCCTTGGGCAAAGATCCACTATAGTGGTATCGTCACTCCCCAGCTGACTATCCTGGGCCCAGCAGATGCTAACGTCGGGTTGTATTCGTGACGATGCACCTGCCTGAGCAGGTCGAAGTTTGACATTTGGAACCTGCAGGCTATCAGGAAAACGTAGAAAATTGAAGCAAAACTGGTGGACCTTGCTGGATTTATTTCCTCGCCGTCGCATGACTCTGAATATTTTGTTACGAGTGTTTGTCGTTGTACGCGACGAATCTCCACAGAGTGTACTCAAGAGTTAACGTTCCCTTGTACTATTAGCAGTGTAGTGCCTCTAGTCTCACATGATTTCCTTCAGGGCAGGTTTATACGTGCCCGAATTCGCTACTTACCTCGACCTTTCCACCACACAGATAAAGAGGAGTTCGCACTTGTTTGAGTTATACCCCACTTGCTTTGAAGGTGTGTAACCTGTCCCAAAAGAGGTTGGGTTTTCTTTGTGTGATGGTGCTAACAAACTTTTTTTTGACAGTCGCTCTGTTAATTCTCACAACTGGAGTTCCGCTGGATTTTATCTGCCAAAAGTTGTCCCCAAATTATCACTGAATTATCACATGGAAAGCTCTGTGCGTTACATCTTCATCCACTACATACGATCACCCACTTACAACAACGCAGACAGGGTTCCAATGCTCTGAACAAGTCCATGCAAGGCCTCTGGTCAATCCATAGACGGAGTAAACTGAACCTAAACACCTCTTGTTCGCTTGGAAATTCAACTATAGCGACTCCACCGTTTGAGGAGCCTATCGCGATTACCCCAGCACTCACCGCTACACTTCCTGATGTCTCTAATGCAGACAGAATCAATCCGACCATCCAACCGTCTACACGCACACCTGCTGTGAACGAGAAACGGAAGTTTCGCCCCTCTCACGCAGCTGAGGAGAGCAGCAAAAGAACAAAACTTTCGACCGGAACTGGGGGTGCTATATCGAAGGAATACACCCCTACTACTGCACGGCTATCTGATCTCGGCGGAGTTGATGGGTGCATAGAGAAAATGTTGGAACTCGTGGCAATGCCGTTGTGTCATCCGGAGGTTTACTTGCATACTGGCATCCAGCCACCGCGAGGCGTTTTATTGCACGGTCCGCCAGGGTGTGGGAAGACTCTGTTGGCGAACGCAATGGCTGGCGTGCGTCTTCTTCAATTATGTGATATATTCCGGTTTTTGACTGGAACCACAGGAGCTTGGTGTACCATTCATCAATATTTCTGCTCCATCTATTGTGTCCGGAATGTCGGGAGAATCGGAGAAGACTCTTCGGGATACCTTTGACGAGGCCAAGGTCTGTTCTTGGTTCCTGATTTATTAGCGCTTACCTTACCTCCCCAGCGAGTTGCACCCTGCCTATTATTTATCGACGAGATCGACGCAATCACTCCGAAACGAGAAAGCGCTCAACGGGAGATGGAGAGACGAATAGTTGCTCAATTTCTCACATGCATGGATGGTAGTATGATCTCGCCGAGAACTCGAGTACTCTCTAACTTGTTCCATAGACATGTCGTGGGACAAAACGGATAACAGGCCTGTGATCGTCATGGGAGCGACAAATCGCCCAGACTCGCTCGACGCCGCTCTTCGAAGAGCAGGAAGGTTCGATCATGAAATATGCATGGGAGTTCCCAATGAAGAAGCTCGAGCCAAGTGAGTGTTCTATATTTGTTCATTCACCACTCTGAGAAGACTTTCCAGAATTTTGCGAGTCCTATCCACAAAGCTACGACTGGAGGGCAATTTTGACTTTTCTGCTCTCGCCAAAGTGACTCCTGGGTATGTTGGAGCTGACTTGACTGCTCTCACTGGTGCTGCAGGCATCATTGCGGTAAAACGGATATTCAAACAATTGTCTGATGGAACTCTCATCCTCCCTGATGCTGCCGAGAACTCCACAAACCCAGCAATGGAGTCCATGCTTATCGATCCACCCCTGACCCAATCAATCTCCAAAATCACGCCGTTCTCTAATATCTCCTTTCAATCGTTCCCGGGCTCAATCGCTCACTTCCTTAACGCACACCCAGATCCACTAACCGAAGCTCAACTTGCCCCACTCTGCATCACCTTCGCCGACTTCACTCTCGCGCTTAAACAAGTGCAACCGTCCTCGAAACGGGAAGGCTTCGCGACGGTTCCGGATGTGACGTGGTCAGACATAGGGGCGCTGCATTCAACAAGGGAGGAGTTGCATATGGCGATTGTACAGCCAATACGGAGGCCGGAGCTGTTTAGCGCGGTGGGAATTCATTCGGCCTGTGGGGTATTGCTGTGGGGGCCACCCGGATGTGGGAAGACGCTGTTGGCCAAGGCAGTTGCAAACGAGTCGAGGGCTAACTTTATCAGTGTCAAAGGCCCGGAGCTACTGAATAAGGTAAGGTTGCTTTACTGAGCTGCCGTTGACGAAGCCTGATGCCTTTTTGTTAGTATGTCGGAGAAAGCGAGAGGGCAGTGAGGCAGGTTTTCTCCCGTGCCAGAGCATCTTCACCATGTGTTATTTTCTTTGATGAACTCGACGCGCTCGTCCCTCGTCGGGATGATAGTTTAGTACGTTGAACATAAATTTATAATCCACCTACCCATCTAATTACTGCTACAGTCTGAATCCTCCGCACGCGTAGTCAATACTCTCCTCACAGAACTCGATGGGCTGGACACCCGCAAAAGTGTCTATGTAATCGCCGCCACCAATCGCCCAGACATGATTGACCCTGCGATGGTCCGCCCAGGACGCCTTGACAAGCTTCTGTACGTCGATCTCCCCGCCTCCGACGAGCGTGCGGAAATTGTGCGTACAATGACGCGGAAAGTGCCTTTGGGGGGCCCAGACGGCGAGCCGGCAGAACAAGTGGAGGAGGTAGTGGAGACTCTTGTGCGAAAGCATTGTGAGGGGTATAGTGGGGCTGATTTAGCTGCACTGGTCAGGGAGGCAGGGGTTATTGCATTGAAGCGGACTCTAGGTGCTTTGGATGAGATGGATGAGGGAGGGACTCTGAGCGATCACAATCAGAAACCCAAGGTGATGATGTATGTGTTTGATTTCGTTAAGGCTCTGGACAAAGTAGGCCCAAGTGTGAGTGCAGCGCAGAGGCGAAGATATGAGGCGTTGAGGTCCAAGTTTGCGGGTTTACCCATGAGGATGGGGAAGGGTGAAGATGATAGGAGGCTGGATGGTACAGTTTCCCTTTAAAATGTTTGGATGCATTACTCTAAAACATCCGGCAAGCACAGTATATAGATAGATTTGTGAGCTATTATAGCTCGCCGACTTTCTTCACCCCTGCGATTGCATGTTCGTTACGTCTCCAGAATTCGACCAAGATTTCCGCCAATCTTGTTGGGTCGTCCTTTCGAGAAATGAGATGAGTGCATGCTCAACGATGGAAGCACAAATTGGGACGCACTTCATGCAACATGTGTCCCACACTTGGAACAACAATCATCTGGAACTTGCCTTGCATTTGACCAATCATAAGCTCTTTGTCAAGTCTATCTGTCCCTGCGAGAACGAGAAGTCGAGCGGTGCGTGCTGCGAGGAACTTGCTGGAGAGGCCATTGAACCAACCTGTGTAGCAATGGACATGAAGTACGCGTTTAAAAGGATGGAACTAATTGGCGGACTTGACCAGTAAGGTGCAGTAGACCGCAATGGGGTTCGCCATTGGTATGGGGGTACAGCCTCAGACCTGAGCGTTGATGCCATGACGATGGGAGGGATGGATATTCGTGCAGAGTTCGGGTTCCGGATTGTATTCGTAGTGACACTGAGGTAGCGAAGTTGCGATGTCGAAGAATTCGAGTAATGAAGGATACAGCTACTTACTGCCATTCTATGGCTTCTTCTGGACTATCAAAACCATCCGGTCGAGCGTTGAGTAGACTATGCATGTGAGGAAGGGCGTCGATGGCAGAGCCTGGGAAACCATACGATTTGAATATCAATAAATGGATGCAAGAAAGTCCTTCATTACCTTCCACGACATCTAATACCGCGATACCACCTACTTTATATTTCCGATCGAGTAACATCGGACAGGTACGAACAATGACCGATCCGCCCATACTATGGCCAACCAACTGGAGCGAGGGAGTAAGACCTGGATATCTTGTGGTTTTAGACTGTGTGAACGTACCAGTAAAGTAGGCGCGGTTGTGCGATCGGGAAAGATTGTTTGAATAAGCTCAAAGAAATCAGCTACGAGGAAATCAATGGAAAGATTGTCATCGGGATTAGTGGAAGTTGTCTTTCCTAGAATTTCCTAAATATCGGTCCAGCATCAAGCAACAAAATCGTACCATGACGACGTGCATCGAATGCAAGCACGCCACATCCTCCTTTGGTCATATCTGTGACCTCCTTTGCTAGACACGCAAAGCTAAGCCCAGAATATCCAGCTCCGTGGTGACATATCATAACCGTTCCATTGGAGAACTTCGGAGGCGTATAGTATACACGGCAGTCGAGCTGGCGCGTAGGTATGGCGACTTGAGCTGCATCTTCAAAGAAGGCGGCGGCGGAAACGGGGGAATACAACTGAGTTGGCCCACGTTTAGAATTGATACGTTGAGTCCGTGCAGGCCTTTAGCATCCGAGATGAGCACGGAGGGGGCATAGATCGGCAAGTTGACTTGCATTGCAGGGGGACCCATACCCTCACCAGGTAACGATCCTAGGAAATCGACAGTCTCGTCTTCGTCATCTTCCTCGCTAGGTGGTAAATCCAAAGG
>Ga0210383_10001661_pt1 | contig 20236 bp, 16 predicted proteins | sample IncBWC14OmetaG_FD_160072 | JGI IMG/M metagenome (GOLD analysis project Ga0210383, IMG submission 160072) | Forest soil microbial communities from Barre Woods Harvard Forest LTER site, Petersham, Massachusetts, United States - Inc-BW-C-14-O ... | reverse complement strand
GCAACAAGCCGAGTAGCCAGAAATCGGAAGAGGAAATAAAGTCACCTGCAATACGAGTGGAACGAAACGGCCAGAGCAACGTGATCCCGTCGGATTGGCAGAGATCCAGGAACAGATGCGCGATTGTAGCCACGGAAGCAGCGAGAAAAAGCGTGGTGAAAACTAACGGCTCTCTTCTTCTGGCGAAAAACGCGATGACCACGGACGCGACCACGACAATTACGGTTCCGGGAAGGGAATGAGTGAAAGTGTGATGCAGCGTCAAGTAGGCGGATGGGCCGAAGAAAACGCTTAACAGATCGGCATCGGCGAGCGTGCCGCTGGCCAAGGTGGCCAGTAAAACCGGCCATCCACCGCGCGGAAAAAAGGCTCGGGCGATGGCAAGGGACAGGAGTCCGTGAGTAGCGATCTCCACGGCTAGCGATTTGCAGCCGCGCGAGCGTTTGAGTCCTTCTCGTTTTTCGCGAAGTGGGGAACCACCAGCTTCAACGCGCGCGGCACAATCGAAAATTCGACGGGAAGTCGCGCGAGCGATTCGCCGTCTATCTGTGCGTAGACCGGATTGGCGTCCAGCGGTTCGCAGACCAGCGTGTCCGCTTTCCAGTAGTGAGTTCCTTCTTCCTTGCGCAAATTTCCCATCCACAGCGGGGGCAGATAACTCAGATAGCGAAAGCCGCTCTGCGTGGTAAGCGCAAGAACTTCAAACTGATCCTCGAAAAGATCGGCTTGATCGGTAATTTTGAAAGGGCCGCCGTAGTTTTTGGTGCGGCCGACAACTACCAGGGTGGCTTCCAGTTGGCGGTCGCCGGTTCGCACACGAAAACGCGGAAAGGTATAGCGGAGGACCTCGCGGACGCCCTGCCACCAGTAGGCCAGAATGCCCACGCGGGCTTTGAGCTCCAGGTCGATGGAGTAAACGATCATGCCGTCCGGACCAGCGCCAGCGACACTAAGGAAGTAGCGCTTTTTTTCGGGATGCTCCAGCGGAGTGGCCAGACCCAATGCAATTTCGCGAACTTCCGCGCCCACCAGTCCGCGTGCGGCATTGGGAATGTTCCAGGGAATGGAGAGTTCCTTAGCAAGAATGTTGGCGGTGCCACCGGGCAGCAGCGCCAGCGGAACGCGATCGCCGTTTTGAAAGTAGGCTAGACCGTTGACGATTTCGTTGAGGGTGCCATCGCCGCCGCAGGCAATAACCAGTTGACGCTTGTCCAACGCCGCTTTTTGCGCGATTTCGACAGCGTGGCCTGGGCCGGTGGTCTCGGCTAGTTCGGCTTCGATGCCGCCGGCGGAAAGAATGCGGCGCGCCTCGTCGAGCTGTCGGCGGCGGCCATTTCCACCGCTACCCGCATTGGGATTGTGGATGAGTAGTGCGTTCTGAAACTGAGATTCCATAGTCTCCAAGGCCTTCCACGAAATTCTTATTCTATATGAAAAGAAGTTTGGCAATGGAGAAGAGACAGCCGGGTTGCGAGGAACGGACGAAATATTACAGGGCGATGACAGCGGCGGTTTTTCGGCCGAGGTGTGCGGAGAGTGTCGCACCTACGGCGCTGGGGTCTTTTCCGCCCTCGGTAACCCCGCCCTTACGGGCGGGGCTAACTTGTGCCGCGCCTCCGGCGCTGCCAGTGGGGAAAGCAACAAGTTTCGAAAACATCGTGTAGCGCGCGCATATGTGCGGACATGGGGCGCGGCCTTCGTCGCTCAGGCTAAAGCAGTGCTGCACCCCTAAAGTGACTCGCGGGCGCCGTGATCGCGCGGGCTTTTTTTATTGGCAGACCGCCTCCCTTCCTTCGTCGGGGGGAGCAGAAGCGGCCTCTACATTAAGGCAGAAAAACCTAAGAGAAAACCCGCACCCTGAAAACCGCAGGTGCGGCACCCGGGGCAGGCGACCCCAAGACCCACGCGTGAAACCGACGCATGGGGCACCCACGATCGCGGCGCTACAAGTGGGTTAGATGGGTTCCGGCAGGAAAAGCGGCGCCCATGCACCGCGCTGTAAGGAGGTGCTGTACACTTTTGTGGGAAGTAGTGCTGGAATGGTGAAGGCGACAAGGGCGACGGTGATGGCAAAGGCGAAAGAGGCGATGGCTAAGGCTACGGTTGCGATCAGGAATGAAGCGGAGACGCTGCGCGAGAAGTTGCGGTATCACGAATATCGCTATCACGTGCTGGACGATCCGGAGATTTCGGATGCCGCGTATGACCGGTTGATGAACCGGCTGAAGGAATTGGAGGCCGCATTTCCGGAATTGGCGACGCCGGATTCGCCGACGGTGCGCGTCGGCGGACCGCCGCGTGAGGGATTTACCACCGTGCGGCATGCGCGGGCGATGTTGAGCCTGGACAATGCGTTTTCGTTCGACGCACTGAAGGATTGGGACCGGCGAGTACGGGAGGGTACTGGACGGGAAAAGATCGAATACATCGCGGAACACAAATTCGATGGACTGAGTATTTCGCTGCAATACGAAGATGGGGTGCTGGTGCGCGGAGTGACGCGTGGCGACGGCACTACTGGAGAGGAAGTGACACCGAATGTGAAGACCATCCGGTCGATTCCGCTGCGGGTGAACGCGACCTTGTTGAAGAAGGTGAAGTTGGCGAAGTCGTTTGAAGTGCGCGGCGAGGTGATGATGACGCGCAAATCGTTTGAAGCGCTGAACCGCCAGCAGGAAGAGACTGGCGGAAAGATTTTTGTGAATCCGCGCAATGCGGCTGCGGGAGCGGTTCGCGTTTTGAATCCGGCAATCACCGCGCAGAGAAACCTGGATTTTTTTTCGTACTATTTGTTTGTGGATGGCAAAGAGCCGTATCCGAAGCACTCCGAATCGCTACTGGCATTGAAGGAGATGCGTTTTCGGGCTTCGGACGATTGGAAGTTGTGCGACGGGATCGACGCGGTTATTAAGTATTGCGAGGCGTGGGATTCCAAGCGCGAAAAGCTGCCGTATGCCATCGACGGCGTGGTGATCAAGGTGAATTCCACTGGACTGCAGAACGAATTGGGATTCACGTCGAAAGCGCCGCGGTGGGCGATTGCGTACAAATATCCAGCCGGACAGGAGACCACGATAGTGAAGGACATTATCGTGCAGGTGGGCCGGACCGGTTCGCTGACTCCTGTGGCGATTCTGGAGCCGGTGCAGGTGGGTGGCGTGACGGTGAGCCGGTCGACGCTCCACAACATGGATGAAGTGGAGCGGCTCGGAGTGCAGATTGGGGATACTGTACTGGTGGAGCGCGCCGGCGAGGTAATTCCGCACGTGCTGAAAGTGATGAAGGAGGGCGCGAATCGCAAGCCATTCCTGATGCCGAAGAAATGCCCGGAATGCGGGAGCACCATTCACCGGGTGGAAGGGGAGGTGGCGTACCGCTGCGTGAACGCCGCTTGCCCGGCGAAGCGTAAAGAGTCGCTGCTGCATTTTGCCGGGCGGCACGCGATGAATATCGATGGGCTGGGCGACAAAATTGTGGACCAGCTTGTGGATAAGGGCATGGTGAAGGATGTCGCCGATTTGTATGAGTTGAAGCTGGAAGAAGTAGCAAATCTCGAACGCATGGCGGAAAAATCCGCGCAGAACCTGCTGGATGAGATTGCGGCCAGCAAGAAAAATCCGTTGTCGCGGCTGATTTACGCGCTGGGCATTTTGTATGTGGGAGGGCGAACCGGGCAATTGCTGGCGGAGCATTTTTCATCGGTGGAAGATCTGGCAAAAGCCACGCAGGAGGAATTGGAGAACGTGCCGGAGGTGGGCCCAAAGGTTTCGGCGAGCATCACCGATTTTTTCTCCGAGCCTGCCAACCAGAAGCTGATTAAGAAATTGCGTGAGGCTGGGGTGCGGCCGACGGCGGAAAAGCGCGAAGTAAAGAGTCAGAAATTCGCGGGGAAGTCATTTGTGTTTACGGGCGGATTGGCGAATCGGAGCAGGGAAGCGGCGGGCGAGATTGTTCAACAGCATGGTGGGAAGGTGTCGGGTTCGGTGAGCAAGAAGACCGATTACGTTGTGGTGGGGACGGATCCTGGATCGAAACACGACAAGGCGAAGGAACTGGGAGTAACGATTTTGACCGAGAAGGAGTTTGAGAGATTACTAGACTTGTAAATCGGACTTAGGGTCTAAATGAAAGTTGCATTAGGGAACTTCTAAGTTGCTTTGTTAGCGCGATCTGAGCTTCCTCACTATAAATCGGCATCCAAAATACACGAGCATCAACAGGAGTCCAAACAAACGGAACGCGATCCAACCAGGGAGGGGTAAACGAGGGAGATGACGCGAAATCCGGTCGACATAGCCTCCAAAGGCGAAGAACACAACGATAGCCGCTATCGCGCTTACCAAGAGAAATAATGAGTCATACGGGGAACGCTCCGCCGGGGGTTTGCGGTTCCACAATACTGAAATGTAGTGATCGCTCTTGCACAAGTCGGACAAGGCTTGGTCCCATTGGCGGACGATTGCTGTGCTGTCCTGGATTCGTTTGTAGGCATGGTGCAACAACGCCGAAATCTTTCGCTCATATTTGTCGGTGTCGAATTCCGCCTCAAACTCTTGATTCAATCGGGTCGTATCCTCGACTGCATCCTCGCTCTCTGTGAAGTACATCATTCTCTTTTCGAGGTCCGAAAGCGAAACACCTTCAATCACGGCTTGTTCCGCGGCTTGTTCAACGAGGAAATCTTTGGCCTCGCGCACACGCATGGGCGAATTCTATGTCGTCAATAGCCAGGTAACAACCGCAATTGCGAGGCGCGGTTCGCGGTATAATTAAGGTGGCGGGTGAGCCGGATGATCGCTGGCCCTTCGGGGCGGGAGGAAAGTCCGGACACCACTTCGTGAAAGCGAAGTAGGGCAACGCGCCTGGTAACGCCAGGGGAACGGTAGCACAGACTTAAGTCTGTGCCTTTTCGGCGGCACGGTTTAGTGAGTAGCGTGTCGAAGGAAGAAAACACAGGCTGAAGCCTGTGCTACGGTTCACGGAAAGTGCCACAGAGAATATACCGCCTGCGAAACGTGCCCGGTGATAGCTCGAAGGAAAACCTTCGGGACATCTCGAATGGCTCGGTCGCGGGTAAGGGTGAAAAGGTGGGGTAAGAGCCCACCGCCCCGGTGGCAACATCGGGGGCATGGCAAACCCCGCGAGGTGCAAGACCAAATAGGAGGGGAGAGCTGGCCCGGCTCGCTGAGTGCGTTTGCGAAAGCGAATGCGCTCCCGACCGCGCGGTGCAAATCGCGTGGAAGGATGAACCCTCGGGTAGGTCGCTGGATCCCGGCCGCGAGGCCGGGGCTAGAGGAATGATCGTCACGCGGCGCTGCTGCAAAGTGGTGCAGCGTACAAAATCCGGCTTACAGGCTCATCCGCCAATTTTCAATAACCTACTCGCCAGTGTTTTGCCGTTGTGCCAATGACAAAGATGTTGTCTAGCTTGGTGAAATCGAGATTGTCGAGGTTTGTCTCGAAAGCTTGCGGCGCTTGGCGGAATGGTCGGTTAGCTCGTAGTCGGGAAGCACTGCTCCGGCTACGATGTCGGGTCGCATGAGAGTTGAGTCTCCTTCTGAGTCGGCAGCGGGTGTGGACAGGCTGTAATTTGTATCACGTATTACTGTCGCGTATCGCGGTACTAGTAACAGGCAACCGTTCTGACCTCTGGGCAATCGAGTATTTCGAGGAGGGTTCTACCCCGACACCTGTATGGCAGGAGCCGGAGCGGCTCTGTAACGTCACGTGTGGAAATGCTCGCAGCATTTGCCGAACAAGTGCAACCTGCCGGGCAAGGAGGTCACAGGCTCATGCCACTATTAAATATAGTGATGGTGCTGATCGTCGTGGGTGTAATACTTTGGCTGATCAACCGCTTCATTCCGATGCAAGGAACGATAAAATCTATTTTGAATGGCGTTGTGGTGATCGCTGTGGTGTTGTGGCTGCTGAACGTCTTCGGGCTGTTCAGTTCTTTCTCGCATATTCGCGTCGGGAGCTGAACCCCGATAGCCAGTACTCGGACGCTTCGCTGAGGAAAACCACACGCCGGCTACTGTTGACAGCAGCCGGCGTGTTTTATTTCCCGGTAAAGAGCTTTCCTGGCGGCTTGTTTTCCGTATTTTCACCAAAGATTTCTCGGGCATTTATTCAAGGTCAGAATCCTACCTGCCAGGCCGCGAATTGAACGCGTGCCACGGGATTGACAGTAGTGTCGGTCCGCCGACCGGCACGACGGCGGCCGATTGGCTTTGTCACGAAACAAGCTTGCGGAAAGTAGTTCCTCGCAATAAGATTCCCCCCAAATCTGCGGAAGGATGGGTTGGCTCCGAAAATGCACACCTTTAGCGGTGTGAATCCGCGCCCTTCTCTTTCAGTCGGGATCGCGCGCGGCCAAGCACTCGCTATCGGCCGGACGAGTTAATTTCAGGAGCTTGTGGAATGCAACTGCGCGAAAACCTGCGACCAGGGTCGAGGAAAGAATCGCGCGAGCCTATGAGCGATTCCGGAGAATGCGATTGGAGCCGCGCGAAAGGGTTTCATGGTTAGCGAGAACGCAAAACGGCGAACGCCGCGAGAAAGAGATTTAAGCCGTCTCGCGGGGGTGGTAGCCCTTTTGGTGGGGATACTTCTTGCTGCCGGTTTGTGCGCCGCGCGTCCGTCCAGCGATCACCCGGTTCCCAATATTTTCCAGCCACAATCGACTCCAGCCGATTCTATCGATCATCTTTCGCGTTTTGTACTCAGCATCACCGGACTGATTTTTCTGGTGGTTTTCACCTTGCTGGTCTATGCCGTTGCGAAATTCCGAAGCAAGGCAACAGATGATACGCGGGAACCGGCGCAGGTCTATGGCAGCACGCAGATTGAGCTGGCCTGGACGATTATCCCCATTCTGATTGTGGTGGTGTTGTTTGCGGCTACCGCGCGGGTGATCCATGGGATTCAGGATGCACCGAAGCCTCCGACGGCGGTGGAGGTGACTGCCATCGGGCACCAATTCTGGTGGGAATTCCGGTATCCGGGTCTTGGTGTCGTCACGGCGAACGAATTGCACATTCCGGTAAGCGACCCAGCGCACCCGACGCCTACCTTCTTGAAGCTGCTTTCCGCAGACACCGATCACAGCTTCTGGATACCGCAACTCGCGGGGAAAACGGACCTGATTCCGAATCGTGTAAACGAAATGTGGATGGATCCACACTCCACCGGCATCTATATCGGGCAGTGCGCCCAGTACTGTGGAACGCAGCACGCCAAGATGCTTTTGCGGGTTTCGGTGGACAGCCCCGCGGATTTTCAAACGTGGGCGAGCTCGCAGAAGCAGCCTGCAAATCAGGACGAAAAGGAAATCGCCGGCAGGCACGTGTTCGAAAATACCGCTTGCGTGAACTGTCATGCGGTCGGTGGTATCGGCGCGACCGGCCGTTTTGGTCCCGATCTAACGCACCTGATGAGCCGGCAGACCATCGCGTCCGGGGCGGCCGACAATACGCACGAAAATCTTCGCTTGTGGATCCAGAATCCAGATGCGATCAAGCCCGGCTCTCTGATGCCGGCCATGCAGTTGGGTGACGCCGATCTGGACGCATTGGTGCGTTATCTAGAGACGCTGCGGTAGTCGAGTTGTAGGGAGATTCGCTTTATGTCGTCGGATGCCATCGCCATTCGAACCGCGGACGCAAGCAGCGAACCATGGCTGGAGACGCTGCACGGCTGGGTGACCACAGTCGATCACAAGCGCCTGGGCATCCTGTACATCGTGTACGCCCTGCTATTTCTTGTTATCGGTGGTATTGAAGCTACCATCATTCGGATCCAGCTGATCTTCCCGCATATGAGCTTCGTTTCGCCGCAAGTCTTCAACCGGTTGTTTACCATGCACGGCACAACCATGATTTTTTTCGTGGCCATGCCTATTCTTTTCGGGTTCGCGAACTACTTCGTTCCGTTGATGATCGGCGCACGGGACATGGCTTTCCCGCGGCTGAACGCCTTCAGCTTCTGGCTCACGGCCTTCGGAGGATTGCTTCTGTATTTCAGTCTAGTGGGAGGCAGTGGTCTGTATGGCGCGGGCAGCGCTCCAGACGTCGGCTGGTGGGCGTATGCGCCGTTGACTTCTCGAGCGTTTTCGCCAGGCCACAGTTCCGATTACTGGACGATTTCGCTTTTGGTTTCGGGATTTGGGAGTATCGGCACCGCGATCAATCTTATTGCGACAATTTTGAGCTTGCGCTGCCCCGGCATGACTCTCGGCCGTATGCCGCTGTTTGCATGGATGAACATGGTGATGAGCGGCATGGTGCTGATCGCCCTGACGCCACTGTCGGCGGCGCAAATCATGCTGATGGTCGATCGTTATCTGGGCGGCCATTTTTTTGATACGCAGGCGGGCGGTTCGGCGGCGATCTGGATGCATTTTTTCTGGATTTTCGGGCATCCGGAGGTGTACATCCTGATTATTCCTTGCTTCGCGTTCGTCTCCGAAATCGTTCCGGTATTTTCGCGTAAACCGATTTTCGGGTATCCGGTGATGGTAGGGGCAACCGTGTGCATCGGGTTTGTGAGCATGAGTGTCTGGGCCCATCACATGTTCACTATCGGGATGAATTCGTATGCGAACAGTTTCTTCACGATTACCACCATGGCCGTGGGAGTGCCCACCGGCATCAAGATTTTCAATTGGCTGGGCACCATGTGGGGCGGCAAGCTCATCTTCAAGACTCCGATGTTGTTCTGCGTCGGATTCCTGTTCCAGTTTCTGATCGCCGGCCTGACCGGGATTATGTTGGGCGCCGCTCCCTTCGACTGGCAGCTCGGCAATTCGTACTTCGTAGTCGCGCACTTCCACTATGTGATCGTGGGCGGAATTCTATTCGCGCTTTTCGGAGCTTTCTATTATTGGTTTCCGAAAATCACCGGAAGGATGATGAGCGAGAGCCTCGGCAAGCTGCACTTCTGGCTGTTCCTCATCGGATTCCACCTTACTTTTGACTCCATGCACATTCCCGGCATTCTGGGCATGCCGCGACGTATTTATACCTACGAGCCAGGCCGCGGCTGGGAACTGTGGAACCTTCTTTGCACCATCGGCACGTTCGTCCAGGGCATCGCCATACTGATTTTTGTTGCGAACCTTGTTATTTCCTATTTCAAGGGCGCGAAGGCCGGCAACGATCCCTGGGACGCCTGGACACTCGAATGGTCGGTGAGTTCACCGCCTCCTTCGTATAACTTTGCTGTGATTCCGGCGGTGGCCAGCCGGCGTCCGCTGTGGGATTGCAAACATCCGGAAGATACGGATAGCCGGTATGAGTGAAGGATTGCTCGCATGAGCGCGATAACTAACCCGATGCAACAGACGTCCGCGGCCTGGACGATTCCGTATCGCGGCACGGTTGGCATGGCCTGCCTGATTATCGCGGAGTCGGCAATCTTCACGATTTTCGTGGTCGCCTATCTTTTTTATCTGGGCAAAAGTCTCAGCGGGCCCACTCCGCGCGAAGTTCTGGAGACGCCGATTTTTTTCACCGTCTGCCTTTTATCCAGCAGCCTTACGATTCACTTCGCCTCCCGATTCCTCGAACATGGTAAACGTAGCGCGTTTCTCGGCCTCTGGCTGCTCACCATCGTTCTAGGAGGGCTTTTCCTCTTCGGTACCGGCTTGGAGTGGCACCACCTGATTTACGAACGCGGCCTCACTATTTCCACCAATCTTTTTGGCACGACGTATTACTCGCTGGTGGGCTTGCATGGATTTCACGTCATTGTCGGCCTGCTGATGCTGACCATCGTGTTTATTTTTGCCGTGGCCGGCCGGGTTGGCCCGGAGCAGTCCAAGCGCGTGGAAGTTCTTTCGATGTACTGGCATTTTGTGGATGGCGTCTGGGTGGTGGTTTTCACGGTCGTTTACGTCATCGGGCGTTGACGGAAGGCAGTTGAGAGAAGGTAAAGGAACTATGCACTCTGCGGAACATTCCGGCGAAGGCACAGAAAGGCCTCGCGAAGTCCACTTGCCGGCGCCGACCGCATGGCCGCTCATTCTGGCGTTCGGGTTTACGCTGCTGTCTGCGGGCCTGCTAACCAGCATTTCTGTCAGCGTGCTGGGCGCGGTGCTTGCCGTTGCTGGTTGCGTCGGATGGTTCCGGGAAGTTTTCCCTCACGAGCACGAAGAGGTGGTGGCGGTGGTAGCGGAGGATGTCACGATCAGCACCACTCGGCATCTTGTCGAACGCTTGCCTCTCGCGGAAGAGCAGGTGCGCGCGTGGCTTCCAGTCGAGACCTATCCAGTATCGGCAGGTTTGAAGGGCGGCTTGGCTGGAAGCGTGGCGATGGCGGTGATTGCCTGCGCTTATGGTCTGCTGAAAGTCGGAAGTATCTGGTATCCCATCAATCTACTCGCGGCCGTGGTGTATTCGCAGTCGCAATTGCATGGGCTGAATTCTTTTCACGCGGACAGTTTTCTCATCGCGGTGGTGCTCCACCTTCTGGGGTCCACGCTGGTTGGATTATTGTACGGCGCGATGCTTCCGATGTTCGCGCGCCGCCCGATTTTTCTGGGTGGACTGATCATTCCGATCCTCTGGTCGGGGATTCTGTACTCCATCATGGACCTTGTGAATCCTTTACTCGCAAAGTACATCAACTGGGGCTGGTTCATCACTTCGCAGGTGGGATTCGGGGTTGTCGCCGGCCTGGTGGTCATGCGGCAGTCTCGCGTGCGCACGCGTGAAAATATTCCGTTCGCATTGCGCGCTGGGATCGAAGCTCCGGGGATGATGGCACCTCGAGACGGCGGAGCAAAACGCCCGTGAACTCCCACAGACATTTATCATGCGTGGCGCTGTTTTTTGTCCAGTCCGTTGCGCTGCTGATAGGTTGTAGCAAACCGCCTGGCCATCCACAGAGATCTTTGGAGACTCCCGCGCCCGATCAGGTTATGGATTTTGCGATTCTGTACTCGGAGAATTGCACCGGATGTCACGGCAGGGAAGGGCGTGGAAGCGCGGCCATCGCCATCGCCGATCCGGTTTATCTGGCGATTGCGGACGATGCTTCGATCCGGAGGGTCATCGAGAAGGGCGTGCCCGGAACCGCGATGCCGGCATTCGCGCAAAGCGCAGGTGGGATGCTGACCGACAAGCAGGTTGAGGTGCTCACCAGCGGAATCCGGTCGCGTTGGGGCAAGCCCGGAATTCTCCAAGGATCCCATCCGCCTTCATACCTGAACCTTGCGAAGTCTCCCGGCGTTCCGGCCCAAGGCGAATCTGTATTCAGGACGTACTGCGAGTCCTGCCACGGCCCGGGCGGCCGCGGAGGACCTAAGGGAAGTTCCATCACGGATCGCCGTTTTCTCGCTCTCGTCAGCAACCAATACCTGCGCACTATTGTTATCACCGGTCGCCCCGAACTCGGTGCGCCGGATTGGCGCGCGGATGTCCCCGGCCGACCGATGTCCGATCAGGAAATTACCGACGTAGTCGCCTGGCTGGCCTCGCAGCGCACGCAAAATACGGATTCGGCTTCAAACAACGCACAGAATTAGGAGCTCGACCATGTCCGATGAAAACATGTCAGACGAAAAGACGATATCCCGACGCGGACTATTCATGAAATTGGGAATTTTGTTTAACAGCCTGGTGGCCACGGCACTGGCGGTGCCGATCCTGGGATACGTGGCCTCCTCCATCCTCCGTGGACGGGGTTCCTACCTCGCGTGGCTTCCACTCGGACGCGTAAGCGAATTTCCGGAAGGCGAGACACGCTTGGCTACCTTTCGAAATCCCAACGTGATGCCAGCCGATGGCAAGACCGTGGACACCGCATGCTGGGTGCGCCGCGTGGAAGGCGAGCAATTCCAGGTTTTTGCGGTGAATTGTGCGCACCTTGGCTGCCCAGTGCGCTGGTTTCCGCAGTCTGGATTGTTTATGTGCCCGTGCCACGGCGGGGTTTATTATCGCGACGGGTCGCGCGCCTCGGGCCCGCCGGAGCGCGGCCTTTTCGAGTATCCGCACAAAGTGCAGAACGGCTTGATCACCATTCAGGCCGGTGAACTATTCACTCCGGGAGCCAGCGCCTCTCTTCTCGGAAAGAAACGGCCATGCGACGCCTGATTACCCAGATCGGAGCATGGCTGGACTATCGCCTGAAGTTGGCTGCTCCCGTACGCGAAATCGCCGGGCATCCAGTGCCGCGCAACACCGCGAGTTGGTTTTACGTTTTCGGCAGCGCGGCGCTGACTATCTTCATACTGCAAATCGTCACCGGAATCATGCTGGCGATGATTTACGTTCCCTCGGGCGCGGAAGCATGGAACAGCCTGGAAGCCCTGAATCATGACGTGACGCTGGGCTGGTTCATTCGCGCGCTGCACGGCTGGGGTTCCAACTTCATGATCGCCGTTGTGCTGATACACATGGTCCAGGTGTTTCTCTTCGGCGCTTACAAATTTCCACGCGAACTCACCTGGATCGTGGGCGTTTTTCTTTTACTGATGACGCTTGGCATGGCTTTCAGTGGGCAGGTGCTGCGTTTCGATCAGGATGCCTATTGGGGGCTTGGCATCGGAGCTTCTATCGCAAGCCACGTCCCGGTCATTGGAGGTGCAGCGGTCAAATTGATGCTGGGTGGACCGATTATCGCCGGAGCCACGCTTTCGCGATTTTTCGCACTGCACGTTTTTGTTATTCCCGGATTGCTGATCTTGCTCGTTTCTGTCCACTTGCTGATGGTGCTGAAACTGGGGATCAACGAGTGGCCCATGCCAGGACGCATCGTGCGGCGCGCCACCTACGAACGCGACTATCACGAATTGACCAAGAAAGAAGGCGCGCCGTTTGTCCCGTATGCAATCTGGAAAGATATGTTCTTTGCCGCATTCATTCTCATGGCGATCGCGGCTTGTGCTTTATACTTCGGCCCATTTGGTCCTTCCGGCGTACCCGATCCCACCATCATCCAGACTGTGCCAAGGCCAGACTACTTTTTCCTTTGGCTCTACGCGCTGCTTTCGCTGCTTCCGCCATCGTTGGAGACGCCCGCGCTTCTTATCGGGCCAGTTCTAGTTATTATTGGCTTGCTTCTCTTGCCGTTTCTCTCCGGCGAAGGAGAAAAAAGTTGGCGGCGTCGCCCGATCGCGGTTCTGACGGTGCTGCTCATCGCGGTAACACTCGGTACATTCACGCGTCTTGCGGGCATCGCACCGTGGAGTCCGCAAATGAATGCGTGGAGCGGCGATCCGACTCCAGAGCGATTTCTTCGGCAATCGACGGCGCTCGAACGGCAAGGCGCTTTGGTATTTCAGTCGAAGCAGTGCCGCAATTGCCATTCGCTTGGCGAACTTGGCGGACAGCGGGGGCCGGCGCTGGACAGCGTCGCGGTCCGGTTGACGCAGGATCAACTCATCCGACAGGTTATCCAGGGAGGCGGTAATATGCCGGCCTACGGAAAAAATCTGAATCCTGCGGAAACCACTGCGCTCGTTGCATTCCTCGGGAGCTTGCATCCTGCTGGACAACCGCCGGCTCGCGACGCAGCACTTGAGGAGAGCCAAGGGAAACACGGGCAGCCTTAAGACGTCACCATGCCACCACCGGTTCAAGCCGCGCTCGCGACCTGGTCGCCACCTGTCTTTCTCACCTTAGCTATCACTCTTTTTGCGCTGATTTACCTGCGCGGATGGTGGCGGCTCCATGGGGTGTCTCCGAACGTTATCCCTTTGTGGCGAGCGGGCAGTTTTCTTCTCGGCTTGTTTTTGATTTGGCTGGCGTTGGGTTCGCCTCTAGCGGCCTTTGACGAGCAACTGCTTACCGTGCACATGATTCAGCATTTGCTGCTGATGACGCTGGCTCCCCCGCTGATCTTGCTTGGCGCGCCGGTAATGCCGGTGTTGCACGGTCTGCCAAAAAGCTTTGTGCAATCTGTTGTGAGCCCGCTTTTTCGTTGGCCGGCGTTGCAGCGGGCAGGGCACGTGCTCTCGCAACCCCTAGTCTGCTGGCTGGCCGCGACCGCAGCGCTGGTGTGCTGGCATATTCCGGCGGCATTCACGCTGGCTTTGCGTTCAGAGGCATGGCATGTGGTCGAACACACCTGCTTCCTTAGCGCCGGATTTCTTTTCTGGTGGCCGGTTGTTCAGCCGTGGCCGAGCGCAGCGAGAGTGCCGCAATGGTCGATTCTGCTTTATCTGTTCCTGGCTACGCTTCCGTGCGACGTCCTTTCCGGATTTCTGATGTTTTCTGACCGCGTTGCTTATCGAACTTATCTTTCCGCTCCGCGAAGTTTCGATGTTTCTGTGCTTGCAGACCAGGAGTTCGCGGCGGCTTTGATGTGGACCTGTGTCACTATCGTCTACCTGATACCCGCGGCGATTCTCACCACGCGGCTGCTCTCGCAATCGAGTTCCCACATCGACGTGGCCATCGAAAAAGATTTCCCAGGGAGGAGGACCGCATGGCCGAAGCACTCCCCATAGTGTACGTAGCAAGACACGGCGAAACGGCCTGGAGTCTCTCCGGCCAGCATACCGGTCTTACCGATTTGCCGCTGACTCCAAATGGTGAGCGTAACGCCCAGCGGCTCGGTGAACGTTTGAAGGGTTTGAAATTCGCGAAGGTTTTCACCAGTCCTTTGCAGCGTGCGAAACGGACCTGCGAACTGGCCGGATTCGGAGCCGTGGCCGAAATTGATACTGATTTGGTGGAATGGAATTACGGTGAATACGAGGGACTTCGTTCGGCCGAGATTCTTGCCAAACGCCCAGACTGGCAATTGTTTCGCGATGGTTGTCCCGGGGGAGAGTCTCCCGCGCAGATAAGCGAAAGGGCGGACCGCGTGGTTCAGCGCATCCGTAAAGTTTCGGGGAACGTGCTGCTTTTTTCCAGCGGACATTTCATCCGTGTGCTGGCCTCCAGTTGGCTTGGTCTGGCGCCTATATCGATGGGCAAGTATCTGCTGCTGAATACGGCTAGCTTGAGCGCGCTAAGTTATGAGCACAATCTCTCGGAGCCGGCGATTCGGCTTTGGAACGACATTAGTCACGTGACCGCCTGAGCCCGCCGGCGCCCTCGGCTGGTATAGTCTTTACTCCGTTGCATGTTGCCGATTGGCAGCCGAAACATCTGGTAGGTGGAATTGAATTATGTCCAATTCTATAGGATCGCAGCCGAAAGCAACCCAACCGCAGGGGCCGTCGATTTCTCCCTTGGCAGGGAAACTTGCTCCCAAGGAAATGCTGATCGATATTGCTCATTTGGAGCAGGCTTATTTGGATCGCCAACCCAATCTGCAGGATCCCAATCAGCTTGTCAGCTTCGGCACCAGCGGACATCGCGGTTCGCCTCTTCACGGCACATTCACGGAAGCGCATATCCTGGCGATTACCCAGGCGATTTGCGATTACCGGCGAGAGCAGGGAATTTGCGGCCCGCTCTACATGGGCAAAGATACGCACGCGTTGTCCGCGCCGGCGGAGCGCACGGCACTTCGAGTACTCGCGGCGAATGATGTGGAAACAATCATCCAGCAAGGCGACGGTGTGACGCCAACCCCGGTCATCTCCCGGGCCATTCTGGTTTACAACGCGGGTGTGAGCCAGAATCTTGCGGATGGCATCGTTATCACGCCATCGCATAACCCGCCGGAGGATGGAGGCTTCAAGTACAACCCGCCCAATGGCGGGCCCGCGGACACCGACGTGACGCGCTGGGTGCAGGGGCGAGCCAATGAGCTACTGCGAGCCGGGAACGGCGGAGTGAAGTTGGTCTCGTACAGCAAAGCGATTCAGTCACCGTATGTGCACCAGCAGGATTTTATTTTGCCGTACGTGCAAGACCTCAAGAACGTTGTCGATATGGACGCGATTCGGGGAGCCAAATTAAAACTCGCCGTCGATCCACTGGGCGGAGCGGCGTTGCCTTATTGGGATCCTATCAACTCCCTTTACGGACTGGAGATTGAGGTCGTCAACCGCTCGCTGGATGCCACTTTTTCGTTCATGACCGTGGACCACGACGGCAAGATTCGGATGGATTGTTCGAGTCCATATGCGATGGCTAGTTTGGTTGCGCTGAAACGTAAATACCAGGTGGCTTTCGCCAACGATCCGGACTCCGACCGCCATGGGATCGTTACCCCTGTTGCGGGATTGATGAACCCGAATCATTACCTGGCGGTTTCGATCGGCTACTTGCTTACACACCGTCCGGGGTGGCCACGCGAAGCCGAGGTGGGAAAGACGCTGGTGAGCAGCAGCATGATCGACAGAGTGGTACGGCAACTCGGGCGGCAACTGCGTGAAGTGCCGGTTGGCTTTAAGTGGTTTGTACCCGGGCTCTTCGACGGCTCGGTTTGTTTCGGCGGGGAAGAGAGCGCGGGTGCGAGTTTCCTTCGCCGTGATGGCGGAGTTTGGACGACGGACAAAGACGGTCCGATCATGGACCTGCTGGCGGCCGAAATTACCGCCATCACAGGCAAGGATCCTGGGGAACACTACCGCGAGTTGACGGCAGAGTTCGGCGCACCGTTCTATACGCGCATCGACGCACCTGCTACCTCGGAGCAAAAAGCAAAATTGCAACAGCTAACGCCCGACGCCGTAAAGGAGTCGACCCTCGCGGGCGAACCAATCACCGCGAAGCTGACCAAAGCTCCAGGCAACGATGCTGCCATCGGCGGCTTGAAGGTGGTAGCCGGCAGTGGGTGGTTTGCCGCACGCCCATCCGGCACCGAGGACATCTATAAAATCTACGCAGAGAGTTTCATGACGCAGACGCATCTGGACGCGATCGTAACCGAAGCACAGGAAATGGTGAACAACGCGCTGCGGGGAGGAAATCAATGAATCAATCGCGAATATACAGGCGCCTGCTTTTAGTGCTTGCACTCGTCGTCATCGCAACATTGTGTGGCCTCGCCGTTCGCTCTGCCGGACGCGCGCACGCCCTCTCTACATCCTCGGCGAAGGGCGCCCAAGGCGCCGCGAACACACCCCAACAGCTCAGCCCAGCGGGGCAAGCTGCGCTCCGTGCCATCATCCAAACGCCGATGCTCCCGGAGTTGCGCTGGCCTAACTTTAGCGACTACGACAAGCACGTCGAGAAATTCTACGAGTCCTACGGATATTCTTTGCCATGGGTCAGCAACATGCAGGCTACAGCGCAAGCCCAGCAGGTGATTGCCGTACTGCTAAAAGCCGAGAACGAGGGATTATCCGCCGACGATTACGACGGATCGCGCTGGGCAGACCGCCTCGCCAAGTTCAAATCACAACCATCCGAAACGGATGCGGTGCGATTTGACGTGGACCTCACGGTCTCCCTGATGAGATATATCTCGGATCTTCACATCGGCAAGGTAAATCCAAAGCATTTCGATTTTGGCTACGACGTGGACGTCAAGAAGTACGATCTGCCGGAATTCGTGAAACAAAATGTTGTGGAGGCTTCCGATGTTCCCGCCGTGCTGGCACAGGTGGAACCGCCCTATCCCGGTTATCAGCGCACCATTCAAGCCCTCCATACCTACATGGAGCTTGCCAAGCAATCGGACGCTACGCCCTTACCGGCATCGGCGAAACCTGTGAAGCCCGGTGATTCGTATGCGGGCGTCCCTCAGCTGACTCGCATGCTCCGGTTGGTGGGCGATCTTCCGCCGGACGCCGTCGTGCCCGACGGAACGGTCTATCAAGGTCCGCTCGTGGATGCGGTAAAAAAGTTTCAAAGCCGGCTCGGCCGGGACGCGGATGGACGCATCACCGCGCAAACTATCGGCGATCTCAACGTGCCGCTCAGCAGCCGCGTTCGCCAGATGCAGTTGACACTGGAGCGCTGGCGCTGGCTGCCCATCGGGCTGCACAGTGCGCCCATCGTCGCGAATATTCCGGAGTTTCGTGTTCGCGCGTACGACGAAAACTATAAGGTTGCTCTGCAGATGAATGTGGTGGTCGGCAAAGCGTACGGCCACGGCACGCCAGTGTTTCAGGACCAAATGGAGTACGTGGTTTTCCGCCCGTACTGGAATGTTCCGTATTCCATCACCAAAGGGGAGATGTTGCCGCGCATCGCGAAAGATCCCGACTACCTGGCGAAGAAAGGATTCGAAGTAGTGGATGCCCGGCAGCAGCTGGTCTCCTCCGGAACCGTGACGAGCGACGTTCTTGCGCAGATTCGGGCAGGCAAACTTTTCATCCGGGAGACGCCCGGTCCCAAGAACTCACTGGGGCTCGCCAAATTTATTTTTCCGAACAACTTCAACGTGTATATGCACGATACGCCGGCGCATGAATTGTTCTCCAGGTCCCGGCGGGATTTCAGCCACGGTTGCATTCGCCTGGAGAGGCCCGCGGATATGGCGGTATGGGTTCTACGTAACAATAATCCCGGCTGGGACATGGATCGCGTGCGTGCCGCCATGAACGGAGGCACCACGCAGCAAGTAAACCTTGCGCGCCCAATCCCGGTATTGATTGTCTACGGCACGGTGGTTGTCACTGAAGATGGAGTGGTTCACTTCTACGATGACATCTACAAGCATGACGCCGAGCTAGAAAAAGTTCTTCAGACCGGCTATCCGTATCCGGGTTAGGCTGGTTTTATCAGCGGCACGCGCCTGCGCTACAAACGCGGTCGGGCGAAGAACCTCAAACAGAGAATCAACCACAGACTGTTCCTTGAGATCCCTCGGGCCGCGAAAGGTGCGGCTATCAGGATGACACTTGGATCTTGAAGTTAGCGAACATTAAACAGATTCATCCTACGGATCGATTGCGAAGGGGAATGGAAAGCGGAAGGGAGCTCTTTTCGTCGCGACGGTGTCTTGAACGATCAACAAGGCGCCCGCTTCAGAAAGCGGCCGCTACAAAGTCAGTCGCCGTTGCTGACGCCGGCGGAGCAGCGGAAACACCACTGCCGAACGCGTCCGATGTCCACGTGAATGAAGTCTGAGTGCGGATAATAGCCGACGCCCCCGCGTCCTAAGGCCAGCGCAGCCCTACGCAACTTGAGGGTGTCGATTCCCGGCATACGCAGGTCGATAGCCTTTGCCTGAATGTGATTACTGTTCTTGGCGACCCCAGTGGAATGGGCGCGAAGAGATTCGTTCGTTGTAGACGTTCGGTACCCGCAGACGATGTCGATCTCGCCACGAGGATGCCCGATCGCCAAGGTGAGATCGGAAAGCACATCGTACAAGTGCGGATCGAAATGGCGGATATCTCCGGTGCGATGGTCGCGCAGGAAATAATCCAGCTTGGCGAGTGCGTCCGGAATGTACTGCTCACCGTGCCGGTAAACAATGTCGATTCGTTCGCCGGTGTGCGTGTTGTAAAGGAGCAGGGAACGATCCTGGTCCTGACCAGCGGGTTGCTGGTGGGAAGGCGTATTGGAGGATTGGTCGCGGGCGCCACTCGGTGCGATCGTGCAGAGCATCGCGCTGGCAACCGATAAACAAAGCAAAATATTTCGTCGTGCGCTCATCTATATCTCTTCACAACAATTTTAGCACGAGACGCTTGGGTTCATGAACCTGGACGGACGGGCAGGAGCTTAGCAATCGACAACTTTGGCGGCAGCCTTCATTTTGTGTCGCTGCCCGGGGGCCAGTTCCACCGCATAATCCAGCACGTTGCTGGGCTCGACGCAAAGCATCTGCGTCCATTCGTCTTTCGCCAAATCGGACATCGAAGCTGCTTTTTGCTCCCACGGATTCCAGATCACGGTGGTGAGTGAATTTTCTTTTGTGACGCGGATGCGGCGATGCAAAACACAATCCTCCACTTCGATTGGATCCCTGGTGTCCAGATACGCGCGATCGGTTTCCGAAGTGATCATGATTACGCCGAGTTGCGTCTTTTTCGTGTGCACATCGGTTTTGTCGTAATAGTGAAACGCGTCGGGAGCCTGCGTTCGGGTCATTTCAACATTATCGACCCGGAAGTACGCGTGCAGCGCCTCTTCAAAACGCAGTGACGCTTTTCCTGTATTTGTTACCTCCAACTCCAGGCTCAACTCTGAACCGAAGGTGGCGCGATGCAGCAGGCGAAATTCTCCAGGCCACCATATCTTGGTGCCTTCGTCGCTCTCGGTAAACATGCTTACAGTGACTGCGCCCGCGGCCTGCGTGATCGATCCGATCCGCCACGCTTTCGTACGGACGAATCCATGCGCCGGCGCTTTGGGATCGTTCGCCTTGCCTCGAAACCACGGAAAACAGATCGGCACTCCTCCACGGATCGCGTGCCCGTTCTCCCATTGCGACTTCG